>Ga0075421_100008920_pt1 | contig 12353 bp, 21 predicted proteins | sample SoiMetdeltSBSDD5_FD_75292 | JGI IMG/M metagenome (GOLD analysis project Ga0075421, IMG submission 75292) | Bulk soil microbial communities from a Populus tree surrounding site in Tennessee, USA - Soil MetaG P. deltoides SBSDD5 | ecosystem: Environmental > Terrestrial > Soil > Tree plantation...
GGCGGCGTTGTGGCTCTGGTTATCCGCAACGCTACCACCGCTCAAACGTTCTAACAAAATTGCTCACACTCTGAAAACAGCACTCATCCCAACCACTCCCCCACTGCTGCGCGCTGTCCGTCCGTAAACATTCTGCGCGCCAACTCCTGCACGCGTGGGACTGTATGCCTGCGAACCTTGAGCAAATCCGCTTCATCGGGCAGTACCACCGCCCCGATCTCCCCATCTCTCCCGATATGCTCCCCCAACAAAAACGGATTATATGACTTATTCACTACCCGCCAATACGCCCCGGCCTGGCCCTGCTTTGCTACATGGGACCCAAAGCCTGCGCGCTGGTACATGCTAAAAACATTATCGTCCAGTCGCTCCCCTCCTTCGGAAAACCCTTTCAATTTACGCACACCCCCGAACATATAATCTTTCTTTGCAAACCCGATGTAAAAAGGCGCCTGGCCTTCGATCTTCAACGCGCCCAACGCGCTATGGTCGATCAGATGATACAACCGCTTCAACCCGTCGCTATTCACGATCAGGCTGTCTGTGTCCGCATAGAAAACATTCTCTTTTCCGGCTTGTTCCATCATCGAAAACAGTTTGCACCTGGCATAGTCGGTAATGTGTGACGCGATCGCAAAGGATGTGTACCTTGTCTCGCGACCTTTGCGGATAAATAGAATACTCCCACCCGCGTGTATCTCGACCCACTTGTCATTAGTCACGGGCGCAAAGGCATCCATGACTAGAAATTCATCCATCGGCGCATCGCCTACGCGGACCGTATCGGTAGACAACTGCCCGAACTTACCATACAAAGTGTTATTGATGGCCTTCTGCATCAGGGCATGAGCCGGGTTGTTTTCCTGCGTCGCCAGCACACGCCGATTATATATATCTGTAACGAACTCCCCAAAAATATTGTACCCCATATAAACCGCCATGCGAGAAACTCCCTTGATCTCATCGCTTTCAAGTGCCTGTCTAAGTGAATTAGTCGAAAGAGTTGTAGTGAATTCTCCGACAGGATAGTGTGTTTGCTCCCCCTGGCGAAAAGGATAAACCGGACGTCGTGCAGATAATAGAACTTCGGCAATAACCATATATCCATGTAAAAACCTTTCCAGGTGCTTTGTTGTTACACCTTCGGCGAACTCAATCAATTGTGTAGGGTATTTCTGTTCCATCATCACGGACGGATACATTGAATTAACATCGACCTTGTACAACTCCGGCTCCCCCGGCTGCAACAACTTACTCAACCCGGTATACCCGCCGACGTAGGACGACTGTTCAAAGGCGACCACTTCGGGGTTGTGATTGGTGATGATTTTATGTTTCATATAACTTGTCCGAAAGATGCTATGCGCCGTTGACGATGCCGTCATGCGCATACTACCGCGCCCAGTCTCAACGGTCTCCTTTATCAACCCTTTCACGATCTCAAAAAGTAACCTTGCCTTCCTGACGCACCACTCCCGGACCTGTTCCCCGGTCGCGTCGTCGGGCAGGTCCGCGCCGATCTCCGCACCGAACGACCGCGAGAGTATATCGAACTTGACCGGATAGTAGTTCTGTATGTCGATCACCGCGACCCGGCGCTTGTCGCAAGCAAATTTCATGATGGTCGTTGTCAGTTTGTGATAGATGCTCTGCAAAGTGAAATCACAAACAGGCATAAGGCGAAAACCATCCAGCGCCAAGAAATCGGTCACTACATCATAGAAGTATACATAAACAGTCTCGCGCTTGTTTACTCGCTTGGTAATCCACTCGAACAGGTCAAGGGTCAAAGAGAAATCCAACGTCTCTATCTTCTCCTTTACCTTGCGCCTGGCTCGCCGCCAATAAATTGCATGTCCCAAAACCGGGACCCGTTTATATTGCTTTTCGGTGACCTGCTCCCGTCGCGTGTACAGTCCCACAAAAACCAGTTTACCCGGCGCGCTTGGCCGGGTCAGTTTCGGGATGGGGAGACGGTCGGGGAGTTTGTTTGGCTGGTTTGGCAGTACGGGTTGCGCGGTCGGGTTGCCTGGCTGTTTGGGTTGCTGTTGCATGTGTGTCTCCGTTACCTTTACGTGCCACGATGTAAAATTCTCGCTCGCCGCTAGGGGTTGGTCCCTGGCTCTCGGTCCAGTTCTCGCCCGGTCTCCATCCAATAGCAGTATAGCGCACTTCTCGACACTCTCCGTTGTAGATGCGCTTCAATTCTGACCAACGCTCGCGCAATGTTATTCCTGCCATATCATATCATCCGGGCTGTTGCTGTAGTCGAAATCCTTGTACTGGTTTGGGACCTTGGACAAGGCGTTCAGTAAAATCCCGTAGCTCGGCTGCATCTCGTCAATTGCTTGTAGCCTGCCCTTTCTACAACCGTAGTCGTGACCGATGGCAAAACCGAATGTAAAGAAGATAACCGCTGCAAGCGCAAGTAACGCAAGGATGGGGAGCAATTCATCCATGCTTTACACCTTCGGCCTGTTCACGAAATAATTGATCTCGGTGATACCCTCTATCAGGTCGATGTCAACCGTTGAACCGAACCCGCCCTCCAGGGTCTTGACGCGTATGTCCCAATCTTCCAGCACATCCGACGCGCTCGGCGCTTCATCGTAGTACAGGGTTGACGCGGCCTTGACGGTCTCCCCACCGCCTGACGGGACATACTCATATTGCACCACAACCCGATACCTGAACTCGGTCTCACCCTGCCATTCTCGCATGAGGGTTTCCGGGACCGGAGTGTATACGTCGATGTTTTTCAACCCCTCCGCTGCGAACTGCTCTAATCGAATGCGGTTGATGTCGGCGTACATATTCTGTAAACGGTAGCCCATGCCGAAATCACGCAACTGGTCAACGATTTGCGAGTTGGTCAATCCCTGCCCTAGATAGGCGCTTATCCATTCCTGGGCGGAGCCGCGATCTCCTGTAAATTGTCCTGGCATGATGTCACCTGTTCCATTCTTCGATACACCTGATGCAAGTGTATTGCACTAGGTCTAGCTCTTCATTGTAAACCGCTTCGCACATGGAGAGCGGTACAAGCGTGCCGCAATCGTCGCACTCAACAAGTGGATCTCTGGCTCGCGCCTGGCTCTGCTCGTCATTGGCTTGCGCTTGCTCTAGCGCTGGTTTTATGTTTTCATCGTTCATGACATATACACTTTCACGCTCTCTTCATCCAAATTCCAGACCTCCCCAATGAAGAAAATTATATGTTCACGCACCGCGCTGATACCCATCATGACCGTATACAGGTCGTGAACATATTGAGAATACCGCTCGAAGTCCTTTTCCTTCTGCGGGTCCTGACTTTGCTCGAATTGTTTCTTGAGCATTTCCATCTGCGTTTCAAACGGGATGTAGATGTCGTTGATGTCGAGTATCGCCGCTGCAAGATGGTTTAGCGCCTGGGCGCTCTTGCGCTTGTAGGGGTCGTTTCTGGCTCTAGGCATGGTTTGGTCCATCCTTCTGGAAATTGAGCAGATACGCTTGTATGTCCTCCAGCAAGCGCCAGACCTGCGTGTGTTCCTTGTCGTAGCGCTTCTGATTTGCGCGTGTAAGTTGATGCCAAATTGCATCGGCTTGGTAAATTGCCAGCTTGACGCGCTCAAAGGTTTTTGCGTCGTGCTTGAACGTGCCGAACTGTTGAACAACATACACATCACCCGCATTTATGGCTATATACTGCCTGAACTCATTCAAGACGTTGACGACGATCTCTCGCCGTTGCGCCGCATCTTCGATGTAGGCGCGCTTGACGCGGGACGCAATCAGTCTAATATTGACAATTGCGTTGTCTGTGCGCTTCTTGGTCTCGTGGTCGATGGTTTTTATCATAGGAAATACGCCCTTTCTTTGGAAAATTGCCACACTAGCGCATTGTCTACCCATAGCTCAAAAACAAATCGAGCCGGGAATATTTGAACGACCATCCAAACAGCCATAAACACGCCTAGCTTGCCTATGGCCGGAATATCTACTCTATACTCTTCTTCTGGTTGAATTGGATACATTTTCTCTCCAAAACTCCCCGCCTTTACCGTCAGTCTCCACTGTACTATGGAGGCGGTCAACGCTAGCACACTAACGGACCTTTGACACGCGTAAGGCAGGGAGTATCTTATATTGATCTCTGCGGCCTACTTGAAGTAGTAGTATCCGTTGAATTTACCGCCTTCACTCCATGCCAATTCCACGCGCAACGGTTGAGACATTCCTGACTGTGCGAACGCGTCTAGAATTTCGACCACCGCGCCGCCACCCAACACGACCGAGAATAGTTCGTCCGTGTTCTCTGGCTTGACCACACAGTACCACGCGTGCATGTTTTCCTTGAACGAACTCTCGAATTGCTTTGCGCGCAAGATGTCGAACGTGGTCCCTACCAGTTCTTTGGCGCCGATAGGCGTGCCGCGTAGGCCGATTTTCTTTGCCCACTCGGACCATACTACCGGGGTAGCGTCCGGGGTCGCGACGATCTCTTTGGGATTACCTGCGAACGGGTCGTACTCAATAACTTGATTGTTTGTGTTCATTTTCCTTTTTCCTTGTCGGTTGATTGATTTTCGTACTTGTCGATTGCGTCTGTTAACTGCGTGAGAATTCTTTCCTGTACCTCCTTCCTTGAATTGTCGTACAAATCACAAATAAGACACCGCTGCGAGAGTGTGTTCTCGTGCAACTTCTCAAACGGCTTGATGATCACCCCGCACAGACTGATTGCAATCGTCGCGCGGGGATGCTTGCAGACGAACTTATGCGCTAAATGGTCCTTGACGGATGTGTCACACCACACCCCGCCGTTGCGGACACGCTGCACGAATGCCGCTAACTGGTCGATCTCTGGATACATTGCGTTTGTCATTCACCCCTCCAGTATGTAGCGGCTAACGAGTGCCTGTTCTGGCTCTTCGGCATCTGCGACAAGGTCGAACTTTTCCGGGTGGTTGAAGTCGCAGGTTACAAGGTCTGTCTTGCGCTCGCTGCCCGCTGGTAATCCATCGACCTGTAGCGAGAACACACCTAGAGCTTGCGAGACACTCTCCAGGACAACCCCATTCGGATATTCCAAATACTTGTGATGTACAGTTCGCTCTCCGTCCTGCTCATTCTCCGCCCATAAGAAACCCACTAACACACTCACCTTTGAACTTGTGACGATAATACAGCGTTGATGTCTGTTGCTCATGATTACATCTCCTTGGCTATTCGCCTTTACATAATGGTTTACTACGCGCTTCTATCTTACTCCATAACCCTGTAGTAGTCAATGGCTGCAAGTAGCACCTGCGTACTATTCCCCTTCTTCCTCTTCTTCTTCTTCGTTTAGGAATTCGGCAGTCTCTTCAAACCACTGCTTGACTTCCTCCGGGACCGCTTCCACTTGCCGCCGCTGCCTGCGTAGTTTTACAATCTGCTGCCTAAGTGCATGAGACCGCGTGATATTCTCGCGCATTTTGTCAATAGATTGTGATAACCTATTCTCCAGGTCATAAGACGTATTGATTGTGTCACGCTTGCTCATTGGCGGCCTCCTGCTTGGCGTCATTCAGTTCGCGAACGTAGATGTCTATATTTTCCTGGGTGTGGCGATGGAGCGCAAGGTACGACCTGAATTTTGTTTCGTCAATGTAATCGGATTTATACCACCGTCTCACATCGGCCTGTGATGGGAGTGCGTTTTCGATCTCGGTTGCCCGCTGCCAGTTCAAGATATATCTATCGACACTTTGCACCTTCAATCCAATTTGTGCCAGTTCAGAGCGCGCCGTGTTCTCTTCAATGATGCGCGCTAAAAATCTTTCCTTGGTGTAATTAATTAGGTCTGTCCTGGCTGCTTTGGCAATGCGAACGTCTGTCAGTTGTAGGATGGCTTCCGCTTCCTGGCTATCGTAACCCATCTTCACCAGGTTGCCGCCCGTCGTGCCCCGGTCAGTAAGTCCCTCTTCATATAAATCTAACACATCTGTCTTTGTCAAGTCCTTCTCATCCTGCGTGATGCCCGCTTCCGCGAACTGTGTCAACAACTCCGCATCGTCGGGAGTGTAACCCATTGCCTTATAGGTGTCTAAGGCTTTCGCCCGGTCAATCAGTCCCGCCTGCATAAGACGCCGAACGTCTACGCGCGTGAGTGTGTGAAAGGATATTTTCTGCAACTTGTCCCGCCAGAACGGGGGATAGTCGGAAATCTTCAAGAGCGTTGCAAGGTCGCTCTCACTTATCAAGCCCCTGTGTAACATCTCATAAGCCTGGGTCGGGCTAGGTAGGTCCCAATGGCTGCGCCAGTATCGCTTCGCCCAATCTGCGTCAAATCCCTGCTTAGTGAAGTACTGGTTGATGTCCTCCGGGAAATCTTCGTCGTACCCGTACTGCTGCGAAGCGCTGTCATTGAACGCGTCGCGCACTAACATGCGTATCAGGTCGGAGAGTGGCGGGATGTTCTTGACCAATTCCATATACAGGTCGATGTCCTTTGGGTCGTGGCCTGTGCGCTTGAGAAGGTCCTTGAACTGCTGCTCATTGTACACGCCACGCCACAACCCCGCGATACTCTCCCCGGTCGTGGGCAGGTTGCGCGATAACTCATCGTACAGGGGTATGAGTTTGTCATGCAGTCCCAACTTTTGCATAGCGTCTAGATAACCCTCCTGGGACATGATGCCGATGCGCCGCATAAATGCCAGCGTTGCCGGGTCTGGTAAAAACGATCTAAGTTTCATGTCGGCGTTGTAGTCTGCCCATCGCTGCGCTGGCGCGAGACCCCCAAAGATAATAGAGCGGACCGCGACAAAAAACGTCAACGCTTTCAGGAAGAACCCACTCTCGCCCTTCTCGCTCTCGACGCTCTTCATGCTGGCCTTGAACCATTCCGGCAAGCCCTCCATGCGGTTGATCTCTTCAAAGAGACTTTTTGCTGCACGGTCTACGCCTGGCTGTAATATTTTCATCGAGTTATCGAATACGTCAACTAATCGGTCAGAGATGAAATCCATCCCCCACAATACAACGCGCTGCACAAACCGCGTGAACATGGTCTCGATCTTCACCCCTAAACTATCGCCCGGCCTCCAGGTCGGCTGTACTGGAGGAGTTTGCGTACCGTCCCATTTATACTTGGTTGCCATGTGTCGTTACTCCACTGTTAGAAGATAGCGTCTAGGACTTTCTCGAATAGCTTGATCGCCCGGTCGCGGTAGCGGTCCGCAATCGCATCCAAAAAGTTGACAAGCCGGTCCTGTAGAAAATCATCCGGGTCCCGCAGGAAGTCATCCAACAGGGGAAAACGATCGTCGATGCGCCGCTTGACCCACTCTGACGGAGACTGAACCAGTGTCCTGAAATCGGGTATGAAATTGTCGATCTTATCGAATAGCCAGCCGTCCGGGTCGTTGACGATGTAGCGCAACGAACCTAAGGCACTGTCGACAATGTTCGAGATGTAGCGCAACGGGTTGTGGACGAAATCGTAGGACAGGCCCGTGTAGTTGTAAATGATCTCCAACACATAACTTATCGGGTCGCGCTGAAAGTTGTATAACTCCCGGTAGTAGTCCCGGAGGGTATCGCTGATGAACTCGAACGGGTAACGGATGAATGAAATCAAGTCATCGGCATAACGCATCAGGTCCCGGATTGTGTCGTCAATCCGCAGTGTGTTGGTCAACCAGTTGTAAAATTGCCACCACTCTACCGCCGCATCGTCGGCTGCATTTTCCAGATAGCCGAAATAGGCGCCAATCGTGCCGAACCAGGACGACAAGTATTGTCCGATAAGAAATACATTCCGGGTCGCGTTTTGCAGGCTATAGAAAACGCCCCGCAACATCCCAAGATAGTTTGACAGGTTGCGGAGCGCATAATATAGAGACATAGTATTTTACGGCCTGTTGAATGTGCGTTCCTGGCCTTCGATCACTTGGACCGTCGCGCCGTACTGTGCGGCAACTTCTTTGATAGCCTTCTTGAGCGCTAGCAGGTCGCTCTCTGTAATGCTGTCACTCCTGATTGTGATATTGACGGATACCTTCTCTTCGTCGCCGTTTGCCATGTCAACCCTTGCCTTTCTGCTGGCGCTTGAACTCTTCATTCATATCGGCCAGCTTGGTATGTGGCGGGAGCGTTTCATATAACGCCCGCTGTATTCGGTTTGCATCGTCCTGCCTGAACTGCTTTGGCGCGGTCGATGTCCCAAAGAAGTAACCGAGTATCAACGCAACCGCTGTCACCATCCAGTCCGGGACCGTTTGCCCGGTCATGGTCATGACCACCGCCCCGCCGATGATAAGGAACGCAATCCCCCCGGACAGTAACCCGCCGTTTTCGATTGCCTTTGCGATAGCTTGCTTCATGTTGCTTGCTCCTTCCGTTTGTGTTTACGGCTCATCTGCCGTGAGAATGACATACTCCAGATAGACAGGCTCGAAATACGAAGCTGCCACACCTAGGACTTGATGCGTCTCTGTCACACGCCCCAAGGGTTGCGCACCAAAGGTCTTGACCGAGTAGGCGCTGATGTCCTGCCGGACGCCGCCGATAATGATATTGTCGTACTTGTGCGTAAACGGGTCGAATACCATTTTTATAGCTATATGTGTGTTTTGCCATTCCTGAGCGATTGACGCATCGTATACCTTTTGAACCCCCACCGCCTTCTCGATATACACATCCCCGGTACTTTCCTCCAGATAGAACCCGGCCTGATAATTGCCGCCTGTGTCGGCTGCAAACGCAAGCCGAACTGTATAACGGCCCGCATTGGCAGAGGGGAAAAAACCCACCTCAACGCCGATTTTGCCAGAAAACGGGATGTAGGACGTTCTCAATATTGTACTCACACCGCCCGCGAGAATTGGGTCAAGTCTCACCGAACCTGAAAAGCCGTGCATGTGCATCTCGCTAAAATCCATTGCAGGAGATGCGCCGCCGCTAAAAGACTGATCATCATACTGATGCCACCCGGCCCGGAAATCGTTGAATGAAATCATTCGACCGCCGCCGTCCAGTCTCGCAAACCCGGTCGTAAAGGCTACCAGGTCCGCATTATCGATCAGTGTTGAAACGACACTATATTCAGGGTTTGCATAATCAGGTAAACCGCGCGCCATGAGTAACACTCCTAACAGTAACAGTATGATCTTTTTGCGCATCTAGATAAGGTAGCCCGTAATAGAGACGGTGCATATCAGGTTCGCAATCGACGAAAAGGCTTTGACCGTGTAACCCGCAGGGCATGGTATCGGGACAACAAAGGAAAGACCCACTGCGTTATACATCGCTGCCCCTTGCGAGAAAACCCAGTCAATGACGTTAGCAGGGGTTGCGTCGTCTATTCGCGCTCTCCCTGTCGCTGCGGCTCCTGTGTTATTGTTCACGGCAATAAATATACTCGTCAAGTACAGCGTCTTACCTGCTCCCACCGTGTAAATTGTCGTGGTCCCATTATTGGCCTGGGCGAACGTCGCCACATTTGCCGCCGCTAACTCTGTGAATGGTTGATGCGGGTACGATGAAACGATAGGGCGCCCGGACGCGTCCACTAAAAGTGGGCGAGAAATACCGGACGAAGTCAAGCCCTGTACAATCATGCTATCCGCTTTTCACCACGTCTATGAATTGCTGCAACATGGGCGGGATGTCGCGCTCAAGACCGTGTAACTCAATCCCGATCCACAATGTATGTTGATAGGTATCATCATCATTGTAGCCGCGTAGCTCGATCTCATACGGCTCTTTGTCGATAAGATGCGAGAAGCGAAAGTTGATTACCGCATCGTCGGACCGCAACCACACACCCGCTGGTAACGGGAAAATCTGGTCCACGCCACGCCACAACTGCAAGCCCGCCAGACCTTTGCACCCTTCGGGAAATTCAACCCACAATCGCTCTGATTGAGAAATGGGCAAAGGTAGCGTGTAACTTACATACGCCGTCCGGGTAGTGTTCTTTGGGATGGCTAGGTAATGGAAAAAGGGCAGATAAAAATCAACACTGCCTAACGCGGTACGAAGGGCAGTCGTCTTACCGTTGCTGCCCTCCGCACTCTTACGAACCGACAAGGTTTTTGCCGCGGTTGGCATTACACGCGCTCTATGTCATACTCAATAACGATGTTTGTAACGGTCACATCGCTCGGCGTGACGATAAACCCATCCGGGAATGGGAACGCGTCAAAATCAAATTGACTGGTAATCCCCGCCGCACCAAATAGCTTCAAAGGTGCTTCGCTCGATGGGAGACTATAAGGGGAAATCTTGACCCCTTGCGCCGCTGCGTTGCCGTTGAAGAAAGTTACCCGCGAGATAGTACAGCGCCCGTTACGGGTAAATGTCGCATCGCCATAAATCGCTGCGCGCTGGCTCATTTAGATACTCCGCACTTCTTGCGTGGACACTCGAACATTCGCGCCCGCGCCGCCTTGCGTAAGGGTCAGTCTGACTTGGTCGAAGTTTGAAGTATTCAACAAGTTCTGATCTCCTGCCTTCGAGAAGTCAATGACCACCGCGTGAGACAAGCCCTCGCCCTCAACTGTTAGGATGGTATTGCGCCCGGTTGCATCCGTTGCGAATGTTTCAGCACCCGCCGTAATGTCTGCCGCCTTCTGGTCGATGGTGACACGATCTCCCGCAATGGTTGTCACTTTCGTAATCTCGAACGTATCGTTGGCGTCCGACATGGTGGCCTGACTGGAGACACTGGCGCTCTTGATGCGCGCTACATCCGTGTCAATGGTATCTGTGTCCTTCGTGAACGCCAGAATACTTTCCTTGTGCAACACCCAATTATCCAGCTTGTTGATGTTGTTCAGGTCCAGCCAAGGGATATTCGCGCGCACCTGTTCGTCGTTATTCAGGTCGAACTTGACGTTCGTAATATCAACGCCCTCTTCGATAGCCGCTTCATACGCAAATACCAACAATTGCCTTAGCAGATTGCCGCGCGGGATAAGGGTTTGCTCGTCGCCGCTGGCTGCGCTGGTGAATGACCGCAAGGTCTTATGTGTGAGTGTGCCGAGATACTCGCCCGGTTGCCCACCCATTGTCATGACCGCAAATACACCAATGGTTGTTGTCCCGGTCGTGAACCCGGTTGCGGCAATCGTCGGGGAGTAGGTGATCTTGAGTTCAAGGTCAGACAGTGATGCACACCGCAAATAGAAATTCGGGTCAAACGGCGCACGCCCAAAGAAGATAGGGAACACCATCTCTTGAACTGCGCTAGCGCGCTCGTTGCGTGACTGCGGGATGTTGAGACCCGTTAGCCAAAGTGTCCAGCGTTTGATCTCTTGTGGAGTGAGCGAGAATAAAACGTCGCTCCCGTTTGCAACTACTTCAATCAAATCGACAACGTCGCTGATGTCTTGATTGAGTGCGGACGTTGCGCCGTTCGTGCATTGCACTTTGACATACAATGTATGCAAGTAGTTTGACAAAGGGAGTTTGACGATCTTGGTCGCCGCGTCACTGGACTGCACTTCGTTGTTCAGGATAACGCGGGCAGGGAATAACCAATTACCATTCATGGTATTTTTCCTTTCTATGTAAATTCTATATGGTCGGTAAAAGGTTATGAACCACGCCGACGAAACTTGGACATGTCGCTCATCCAGGTCACGGCCCGTTGAATGTTATCTTGCAGGGTCATGTCGGGCATGTTGGCGAGTTTGCTCTTCAAGCTGTCTTGATAGGGCAACAGTTCTGCGTAGAACTGCTCACTCTTGGTTTGCGCTGCCTGCGCACCTGCCGCAACGCGTGGAGCGCCCTTTTGTATCATGGCTTGCTTCCAGCCTTCAAGTGTGACCGCCGCCATACCCCTGCGCCACTTGCCGCTCGTGATTGCTTCGGTCACGTTGTTGAGTAACTTCGCTTCTTTCGCAATCGCTTGTTGCGCCGGGTTTGTGGTGACTGCATTGACGCCGTTCACCATGTCTTGAGATGCGGCCTGTGTTCTGCGTACCCACTTTTCTGCTACCTGTTTAGGGTCCTTGGTTGCCATTGTTTGTTTACTCCTTTTCGATATGTGATTGATTGCGCCTGGCTCTGCGCATTGACAGAATGATTGTAGCACGCGTTACATAACATTTGTAACAACGTTTACTCCGGCTTTATGATGTTTTTTGAAATACGCAGGGAACACTACCGCCAGGACGCGGAGTAAATGAAGGCGAGACCGTGTTGTTTGCATTGCTTTGTTGTTGGTCCTGTTGAGAGCGTGAGAAATATTTGCATCGTGTGCGAATGAAGTGAAGAGATGGTTTTGATGTTGGCCGAAGAGTGCCGCAGATTGCAGATTGATCTTTGCATTGTCATGAATTTCTTACTCCATAATTACGGATGTAAACCACTCCCCCACT
>Ga0075421_100008921_pt1 | contig 12353 bp, 12 predicted proteins | sample SoiMetdeltSBSDD5_FD_75292 | JGI IMG/M metagenome (GOLD analysis project Ga0075421, IMG submission 75292) | Bulk soil microbial communities from a Populus tree surrounding site in Tennessee, USA - Soil MetaG P. deltoides SBSDD5 | ecosystem: Environmental > Terrestrial > Soil > Tree plantation...
GTTGCAGATCTTGGATTCTATGGCGTCAGCCGTCATTCAGGGAACTACACAGTGCCGCACTTCCAGGTTGTGTTAGGTGGCGAGTGGACTCACAATGCAGGCTCGTATGGTCTGGCGATGGGAGCGGTCCCAGCCAAGCGAATCCCTGAAGTGGTGGAGCGACTCACGGGTCGGTATGTAAGCGAGCGCGAGAAGAATGAATCCTTCAAAGCGTTTGTGCAACGCATCGGCAAAGTCCAGATTAAAGGCATGTTAGATGACTTGACCAAGATCCCATCGCATGATGAAGACCCGACGCTGTACACTGACTGGGGCGACAGCCGCGAGTTCACGATTGGTGATATCGGCGTGGGTGAGTGTGCTGGTGAGGTAGTATCGCATGCGGAGTTTGGTCTGGCGGCGGCTGAGAGACAAGTATTCGAAGCGCAAGTGCTCCTGGACGAGAACCAATATCAGAAGGCGGGCGAGACGGCATATGCATCCATGTTCCAGGCAGCCTTAACCCTCGTGGAGGAACAGTTCTTCAATGTTCCCAAGGATCGGGATCGCATCGCCGAAGAATTCCGCACGCGCTATTATGACACGAAACTATTTTGGGACGAATATGCTGGCGGCAAGTTTGGGCATTACTACCTACGCGCACATGAGAAAGCGAACGAGTCTTATACACCCGAAGAAGCACATCGCCGCGTGGAAGAGGCGCAGTTGGTCATCGAAGCCGCGCACAGTTGTTACCGCAAGCTGCTTGCTGCTAAGTCAGCGCCCAAACAGCTTTCCGGAAGCTAAAGGAGCGATTTATGAACATTCAACATATCAATGTCAAGTTCTATCTTGAAAATCCTGAGACTGTCAATCTGGCAGACTATGCCGCTGTATTCAATACCTGGATTCAAAAGCAGAGATTGGAAGAATTGCTGATCGACGTCGCCGATTATTTGCACGTCCATAATGGGCCTGGCATCATGTTGATCGGTCATGAAGCAGATTACAGTCTCGATAATCGGGCAGGGCGACTCGGCCTGCTATATAACCGCAAGGCGCAATTGGATGGCACGACTCAGGAAAAACTTGCTCAAGCTATACGTGCTCTGTTGATCGCGGCTCAAATATTGGAAAAAGAAAATGGCTTGAAGTTCAACGGCTCCGAAATGCAGATCATCATTAATGACCGTCTGCTTGTACCGAATACAACAGAAACGCTTGCAGTACTTGAACCTGACCTAAAAACATTTTTCAACACACTGTATAACGGCGCGGAACATAGTCTCACACATAACGCTGATTCCCGTGAACGTTTCACTGTCTATGTAAAAACCGAATCCAATTTCGACGTGGAGACGCTTCTCAAGAACCTTTCTGTGGAAGCTGCTCATGCCTAATAACAGGAGATTGCTTCGTCGGGAAGAGCCAACGCCCTCCTTGCAACGACATGCTGAGAATGGAATTGTCTACATCGTCGGCGGCGGACCAGGCGATCCCGGTCTCATCACGGTAAAAGGGTTGGAGTGCCTGCGCCGCGCGGATGTGGTCTTATGTGACCGTCTTGCACCGACAGAACTTTTGGATGAAGTTCCGCCTCATGCCAAACTGATTGATGTAGGCAAGGAGCCAAAACGACATCGCCGTTCACAAGATGAGATCAATGCTTTATTGATCGAAGAGGCACGCAAAGGGAAGATAGTTGTGCGCCTCAAAGGTGGCGATCCATTTGTCTTTGGACGCGGTGGAGAAGAATGCCAGGCTCTAGCAGAAGCAGGCATTCAGTATGAAGTCGTCCCGGGCGTGAGTAGTGCTATTGCCGTTCCAGCGTATGCAGGCATTCCTGTCACACAGCGCGGCATAACGACTGCTTTTACAGTGGTAGCTGGTCATACTGGAGGGTCAGACTCCGATATTGATTGGGATGGCATCTCAAAGATTGGGACGATTGTCTTTTTGATGGGAGTCGAACATTTACCAGAGATTGTTGCACAACTCATTGCGCATGGTCGTTCGTCTGATACACCTGCGGCATTGATTCAAGAAGGTACAACTCAGAATCAATTGGTTGTCACAGGCATGTTGGAAGATATCCTTGAGAAAACGCAGGACGTTCATCCACCCGCTGTATTGGTCGTTGGTGAAGTTGTAGGTTTGCGCGAAGAAATCAGTTGGTTCACACCAGAGTCTTTCTCAATAAAAGATCAGCACGCAGAAATTTTATCTTTATAGTTGAAGAGGTATTGTCATGACTGCATCACAAAGCAAATCATCGTTGTTCGTTGATACCACAGAGTGGACTCCTGAAATTGCAAAACAGATTGGTTTGGAGTTGGAAGGCAGTTCGCCAGAGACCGTCCTGCGCTGGGGCTTTGAGAATTTCGCGCCAAGCATTGTCATGGCAACTGGCTTTGGACCAGAAGGTATTGTATCGATGCATCTCGTTTCAGAGATTCGCCCCGAGACCATTGTCTTTTATCTGGATACTGATCTGCTTTTCTCTCACACGTATGAATTGCGCGATGAACTTGTTAAACGGCTTGGCATTCGCTTTGAGCGCGTCCATTCCGGGATTTCATTACCTGAGCAAGCTCTGCGGCACGGCGATAAATTGTGGGAGCGCGACCCCGATACCTGCTGCCACATCCGCAAAGTGATTCCCCAACGGCAATTCCTTGCCAACTACAATGCCTGGATCACGGGCATCCGGCGCGACCAGACAGCCTTCCGCGCGAACACCAGACTTGTTGAATGGGATTATGCCAACAAAATGATCAAGCTCAATCCGCTCGCTGCGTGGACGAGCGATCAGGTTTGGGATCACATCCAGAAACATGACCTGCCTTATAACCCTCTACATGATTACGGCTATCCCAGCATCGGTTGCTGGACGTGCACCAAAGCAGTTGAGCCCGGACAAGATCCCCGTGCAGGTCGGTGGGCTGGTAACGCTAAAACTGAATGTGGCATTCATCTGCCCTCGATCAAAAAGCAATGAACACGTATTATCCTGTTTATATCCAGTTGCGAGCTCAACCTTGTGTGGTGATCGGTGGCGGAAAAATTGCCGAGGGTAAGGCGGATGGCTTGCTGGCTGCCCAGGCAAAAGTAATAGTCATAGCTCCTGAACTCACTTCACGTCTACGGCATCTCGCAGAGCAACAGCAGATTACATACATCGCGCGAAAATATCAACCCGGCGATCTCATCGGAGCTTTTATGGTCATTTGCGCGACAGATCAGACTGAGATCAATCATCAAGTCTGGCAGGAAGCAACGGCAAATCATCAACTCGTCAATGTAGTGGATGATACACCGTGCTGTAACTTTATCGCCCCTTCGATTCTGCGCAAAGGCGACCTGACCATCGCCATTTCAACGAGTGGCAAAGCCCCTGCGCTGGCAGTCCGCTTGAAGGAGCGTCTTCAACGCGAAATTGGTCCTGAGTACGAACGTTTTCTCGAACTCGCTGGCGAGCTGCGCGAACCGTTGGCGCAGCATGTCCCAGATTTTGAAACGCGCAAAGCCTTGTGGTATGAACTCGTTGATTCTGAAATTCTCGCTGCCCTGGCGCGCGGGGATGAATCTTCGGCGCGGGACATTATTTCACAAGTAGTCGGATTTGACTTTGAACCTGCTTAATGTGTCTTTGATCGACGCCTCATTTCTCACTTTGGGCTTGTGCCTGTTATGCAATTGACCTTCGCTACCAGACCTTCTGCTCTCGCGCGTTGGCAAACCGCGCGCGTGATTCAACTGCTTCAAGCCGCGCACCCTGGGCTTGAATGCAGCGAATACGTCATCACTACAACAGGTGATCGCGTGCTTGACCGTCCGTTACCTGAAATTGGTGGCAAGGGATTATTCACGAGTGAACTCGAAGATGCATTGCGCTCTAGCAAGGTCCATGCGGCGGTGCATTCGCTGAAAGATCTTCCAGTGGAGGATACGCCCGGCATCGTCGTAGCAGCCATCCCTGAGAGAGAAGTGGCGCACGATGTTTTGGTCTCCGCCGATGGGTCGACGATATCCAATCTGCCTGAAGGCGCACGCGTAGGGACGTGTAGTCTGCGGCGCACCGCACAATTGTTGGCTCGTCGTCCCGATCTAACTATTCTGCCCTTAAGAGGGAATGTGGATACGCGCGTGAAAAAAGTATTGAATGGCGAATATGATGCCATTGTGCTCGCGCAAGCCGGGCTAACGCGACTCGGACTGCAAGCACACATCAGCGAAGTGTTTCCGTTGGAGGTCATGTTACCTGCACCGGGGCAGGGAGCCTTGGCAGTGCAATGTCGTGCAGATGATGCTGAAACAATTGAATTGCTCGCGGCAATTCACGATCCGCTGACCGAGGCGGCCGTAGGTGCAGAGCGCGCTTTTCTCTCAAGCCTGGGCGGCGGCTGTTCGCTACCGGTGGCGGCTTTTGCGGAAAAGAACAACGGACAAATTATTTTGACCGGCGCCGTGATTTCCGCAGATGGAAAACAAGCGATCCGTTTGAGCGCCGTAGATAAAGATCCTAATGAGCTGGGCGAGCGCCTGGCACAGCTGGTGCTCGAACGCGGCGCGGCAGAATTATTGGAGGCTAAAGTATGAACCTTACGAAAAAACGTGTTCTCATCACCCGTCCGCGCGCACAGGCGGAAGGGTTTGCACGCGCGTTGAATGCAGCGGGCGCCCAGCCGATCTTCTTCCCGGTGATCGAGATCATCCCGCCAGAGGATTATTCTATGCTTGATTTTGCGATTCAGAACCTGGAACAATATAATTGGCTAATTTTCACTAGTGTTCATGGGGTGGAGGCTTTCTTCCAGCGGCTTGAAGCTCTGGGCATTAAGAAAATTCCACCTGGTTTACGTGTGGCGGCTGTTGGCTCAAGGACTGCGCGCTTTTTATCTGAACATGGACTCTGGACTGATCACATCCCGAATGAACATATCTCTGAAGAGTTGTTACAGGGTTTTGGAAAAAATCTTTATGGGAAACGTTTTCTATTTCCTCAGTCAAATCTGGCACGCACAGCCCTTGCCAATGAGGTTCGTTCTGCAGGTGGTCTCGTAACTGAAGTAGTCGCCTATCGGAACAGGCTAAGTGAGCCAACTGTCTCTGAAATCAATGCCTTGCGTTCGGGTGTGGATATTGTTACTTTCACAAGCCCGTCAACGGTTCGGAATTTTATTACCGTTGTTCAGCGACATGGATTGGATGTATCGAACCTGCCAGGAAACCCGTTATTCGCCTGTATCGGACCCACCACAAGACAAGCGGCGGAAGAGGCAGGTCTCTCTGGGCTTGTTGTGTCAAACGAATACACTACGGATGGGTTGATTGAAACGCTTGATAATTTGATTTATACATAATGGATCGGAGACTCTCATGGCTTTATTGGAATTGACACGACAAAACTTAATTCGCGCATCGAATGACCTTATACTTCCTCGCCGCTTGCGACGCTTACGCACAACGCCTGCTTTGCGTGCAATGGTCCGCGAGACCGAGTTGAACGCGCGCGATTTTATTTATCCGCTGTTCGTGCGGCATGGCACGGGTCGAAATGACATCCACTCGATGCCAGGGATTTGTCAACTATCTGTGGATGAAGCGGTACGCGAAGCAGAATCAACTTTCGGCCTGGGAATCCCGTCAGTACTCTTGTTTGGCATCCCTGCGGAGAAAGACCCTGTTGGGTTGGAAAACTTTTCGTACGACGGAATTGTCCAGCAGGCGGTTCGTGCCATCAAAAGCGAAATCCCTGAAATGGTTGTGATCACAGATGTCTGTATGTGTGAGTATACTGACCACGGACATTGTGGAATCATCAATACCGGCAATTATCCGAACTTACCCGCTGGCTATGTGCTCAACGACCACACTCTCGATATTCTCACAAAAGTGGCTGTTTCACATGCGGAAGCTGGCGCTGATATTGTTGCGCCGAGTGGGATGATCGATGGGATGGTAGGCGCGATTCGCGGCGCACTGGATGAAACAGGATTTGAGACTACTCCGATTTTGTCTTACGCGGTGAAATATGCTTCATCATTTTATGGACCATTTCGCGAAGCTGCGGAAGGCGCGCCGAAATTTGGTGATAGGAAGACCCATCAGATGGATCCAGCCAATGTGCAGGAGGCGCTGCATGAAGCCGCGTTGGATGTAGATGAAGGTGCAGACATATTGATGGTCAAACCTGCACTGGCATATTTGGATGTCATCCGCGTGGTGAAAGACGCGTTTCCCGAAATCCCACTGGCAGCTTATAACGTCAGCGGCGAGTATGCGATGATCAAGGCTGCAGCTGCGAATGGCTGGATAGATGAAACGAAAGCGACTCTCGAAACGCTAACATCCATCAAGCGTGCAGGCGCGGACTTAATTATTACCTATCATGCCAGGGATGCAGCCCGCTGGCTGACTGACGCATAATTACACCTCAGCCAATCAGCTCAGCGGGTTATGCATCTACGCTGATGGCGTAATACTCCAAGGGGATTTCAGGCCCGTCACCTGAACATGCGGTGAATAGAAGTCCTTTTTAGCCACCGAGAACACTGAAGTCCTTGAGAAGCAATCTCAAGGACTTCAGTGGCTTAACAATCCCAACGCGGCATAGATCTGGCGGAAAGCAACTCATACCCGTATATCAGATTTATACCCTGCGCGGCAGATCATTGTGGAAGTCTGATGTCAATTAGGACCATTTCTTATCAGTATAAGGCACCAATTGAACCGGGATGCTGACTCTGTCGATTTTCTAGGCGCATAGTAGTATTGCCTGCAATGCCCCTATAGATTTGTGGTATTCTGTTGTTGGAAATTGGGACACGGTTAGTTAGAGGAGATTTAGCTGACGCGCCTGGGCGATGGCTTGGACGCGGTTGCTCACGTGCAATTTGCCAAAGATGTTGCTGATGTGCCTTTTAACAGTGTTTACCGTAAGCACGAGTTCATTCGCGATTTCTTTATTTGTTGCCCCTTCTACAATAAGACGTAAGACCTCAAGTTCGCGTTGACTCAAGGGCTCGATGAGATTGCTGGCGACGGGCATTTCGATACTTGCAGGTTTGCCGAGCGCCTCAAGTAGTCGGCGGACATAGTTTGAGGTAGGCGAACGTGTCAACATGCGATACAGTAAGCGCGCCATCGGCGTGCCTTCATCGGCAAAGACGCGCACATATCCTTCTGGTTCCGCCAGTTCCAATGCGTGTTCTAACGTGGCGAACGCCTGCTGGTGTTCACCCCGGGCATGATGCACAATCGCTTGCACGGCGAGGATGTGAACGGCATTGCCGAGGCGCCCGACGACTTGAGTCGATTGCAGAGCATGGTCCAGCACGGAGAGCGCTTTATCCGTTTCACGTTGTGACAACCAGACCTTCGCCAGGGCGATTTGCACACTGGGCAGGACCGCGTCCTGCTTCCGCCCCACAAAGAAGTGGCTCGCCCACTCCACGGCGGCTTCCGTTGCTCCGGTTGCCAGCCAGGCTTGCGCCCGCAGCGCAGTGATCCAATCCTTCACTTGCGCCACGCCCATTTTTTCCGCGACCGCGTCGGCTGCATCCAGCGCGGCGAGCGCACCAGCCATATCGCGTTGCGCGAGCCGAATACGCGCCAACACATGATACCCTCGCAGTAACACATCCATAATGCCCGCCTGTTGTCCGTGCTCAAGCCCGGTTTGAACATCGCGCAGAGCGGTTTCCAACTCATTCCATTCATAGCGTACGCGCCCCAACCCGATCGATGCGTAGCCTGTGATGGGTGCGTTTGGAATGCGCCAGACGTGCGCGAGTCGCAATACCTCCTCGAACTGTTGCGCGGCCTGGCGCAATTTTCCTATGGCTTCCAGCCCTTCCCCGCGTGAGCTGAGAGCAAATACCGCGTTCGAGTAATCTCCAATGGACTCTTTGAGGGCCGCGGCTTCCTGATACGTTTCGTTTGCCTTTAGCCAGTTGCTCGTAAAACGCAAAGCACTCGCCAGAATCAGCGATACCCCGCTGCGCCACGATACATCCTCTGCAGGCAACAATTGCTCCGCTCGCTGCGCCAGCTCGATCGCTTGCGTGAATTCATTGCGCGTATTGGCGAATTGCGCGCGCAAAGCCAGCGCTTTGCCGCGCAGAGAATCTACTTTTGTATCATTGACTCGAGCATTATTCTCAAGCCAGTGCTCTGCTTCCAGAACGAAGGTTTCGGCATCCGCATATCTTGCGACATTAACGAGCCCTCGCGCATAGGTGAGACACAGCGCAGGATGTGAACGCCGGACTGATTCGGGCAGTGCCTGGATCCAATTAGTCAGCGTCGCGATTTCGCCACGCAGTCGCAGCGATTCGCTCGCGCTGTCGGTCAGCCGCGCCACACTTTCCCAATCATGTGCTGCTATAGCGTGCTTCACGGCTTCCGTTACCAGTCTCTCATTTTCAAACCACTCGCTGGCGCGCAAATGTAATTCAGCCAAAGCAGTAGGCGATTTTTCGGCGAGGCGATGCCGCAGCACATCCGCAAAGAGTTGATGATAGCGATACCAACGCCGCTCATCGTCAAGCGCCGTTAAGAAAAGATTGTTTCGCTCCAATTCTTCCAGCATCGCCTGGCTGTCTGTGCGTCCTGTGAGCGCATTACAAAGTGATGCATTCAACTGTTCAAGGATAGAGGTTTGAAGAAGAAAGTTTTGGGTATTCGCTGTTTGTCGGGCGAACACTTCGTCCATAAGATAGTCGAACACAAAGCGATGGCTTCCAGTGAATGCACGAACAAAACCGGTCAAATCCTCACGACCGCGCAGGGATAGCGCGGCCAGTTGCAGTCCCGCAATCCATCCCTCCGTGCGTGTTTCTAACGCCGCGATCTGCTCGGCAGTCAGCGACAAACTCATCGTCTCATTCAAAAATTGGGTCACCTCCGCCGTCGTAAAGCGCAAATCCCTTTCATGCAGTTCATTCAATTGATCGCGGGCCCGGAGCCGGGCCAGATGCAAAGGAGGATCCGCGCGGGTGCTGATCATTAAATGCATATGCTGTGGGAGATGGTCGAGCAGGAAGGACATCTGCTGCTGAATAGCTGGAGTTTCAATGACATGGTAATCATCAAGCACCAGGATGAAGTCCGCCCTTGATCCTGCGATTTTGCCCGGAACAGGTTCTGTCAGACGATCGCCTGCCAGAGCATCGATCTCATTGACCAAAGCCTCCAGGATAGACTCCGATGCGGTCGACCCGGGCAATTGAAGTAATGCCAGGCTGGAGGAGCCAATCGACGCGTCGATTTGTTGCAGCGCCGCAATAAAGTATGACCAGAACCGCACAGGGTCATTATCGTTTGCATCCTGCACGAGCCAGGCTACAGGCAACTTAGCTTGCGCGACCCATTCGCTCAACAACGTCGTCTTGCCAAAACCCGGTGGAGCAGAAAGGAGTGTGAGCGGGCGAGTTAAGCCTTCGTTTAAGCGCGCCGTAAGTCGTGGGCGTGCGACCAAATGAGGGCGTCCGGAGGGGAAATACAGTTTTGTGCGAAGCAGACCCTGGGACACAACGTCGTCCAATCTCCAGCCAAGAAGGTAATGGCATCGGGGAAGAGAAAGCCAATTCATCAGCGTCTGGAAGTCGAAATTGATCTTTCTCGGTCCAGGGCGATTATATGCCTCCTATTTAGAGATTACAACCTCCAAGATGCAACTTTAGTGTGTTCACACTGTAACCATGGTGACGATACACTCTTATCATACTAAAAGTACTGCGTAATCTTCTAAATTGGCACCGTCAAGACTCGCTTCCGTCTCGGCAGGCAGAGATTGAAGCTACTTTTACAGGAAACTGAGTGACTACATGAAGACATACAGGATGAGTGATTACTGTGAAATTGTCGTGAAGGGTCAGTTGGACAGGGATTGGTCGGAATGGTTTGAAGGACTGACGATTACGCACGACGACCGAGGTGAAACTCTGTTCTCTGGTTGGCTTCGTGATCAAGCAGCATTCTTTGGCTTACTTACCAAAGTGCGTGATATGGGTCTATTCCTCCTCTCGGTCAAGTATCAGGCAGACGAATCATTAGAAGAGAATCACCCCTCGGACAACGATTCATAAGTTCAAGTATAAGATTACAACCTCCAAGATACAACTTTAGTGTGTTCACACTACAACCATGGTGACGTTACACTCTTATCGTGCTAAAAATACTGTGTACTCTTCTAAACTGTAATATTGAGGTTTAGCCGGTAAATCATTTCAATAGGTTCAGTCATGGATAAGAGAAGCAGTCAACAATCCATACCAAATTTCACTCAAGGGAGTTCTATGCCATGAACCGCTACGTTTGGCACACCGAAAAATATGTGCCGTTGCTTATGACTTACGGCTTTACACTCCATGACGCAAGCCATCGGACACCTCGTCGGTTTTTACAAAGTTCTGCCGAGAAAACTGGTTAGTAGGACAATTGAACAAGGTTCAGCTTAATTGAGGTAGAAATGAAATTCGCCAAATGGATATATAGCATTGCAGGCATTTACGGGTTGTTAGTACTAACACCGCTGCTTTTTCTTGAGCGGGTCGTGTCGCAGATCTCCCCGCCTGCCATTACCCACCCGGAGTATTACTATGGCTTTGCCATCACCGGCGTGGCATGGCAGGTGGTGTTTATTGTCATTGCTAACGACCCGCAGCGCTTCCACAAACTGATGCCGATCACCTGGCTTGAAAAGACGTACGGACTCATCGCCATCGCGCTCTCTGTACAGAACCGCGTTTCATTACCGGTGTTGGCGCTCGGACTGATCGATCTGCTGTTGGGCGTGCTCTTTGTATGCGCGTTTGTCACCGCAGCCCGACCTCTCGCGCGCTCAAGTTAAGAGATACATGCCGTCCCCTCCGCGAATCTGTTCTATAAAAAGGAGAGAAATGTTAGAACTCAGACCCACTTGTGAGAACTGCAATAAGGCCCTGCCACCGAATTCACTGGACGCACGCATCTGCAGCTATGAGTGTACGTTCTGCGCCAATTGTGTCGATACCGTCCTGGGTAATGTTTGTCCCAATTGCGGGGGTGGATTCGTTTCCCGACCGATCAGACCAGCGACGAATTGGAAAGGCAATAACTATCTTGGCGAAGATCCGGCTGGCACCAAAGTCAGGCATAAGCCTGTTGACCTGGCGGCTCATGCCTTGTTCTCTGTAACACTTAAGACTATTCCGCCTGAAAGGCGCTAATCCTGCTAAAGGAATAGGAATTAATATGACTTCCCCAATCGTTTCTGCACAATTTATCCCAGGTCTGGCTGATATCGTTGCCGCCCAGACCCGTCTGAGCGCGGTCAACGGGCTTAAGGGCGAATTGATCATCGCCGGTTTTCCTGTGGAGGAACTTGCCAGCCGGGCGACATTTGAAGAAACGGCATATTTGCTCTGGAACGATCGCTTGCCGACGGCTGCACAACTCGATGAATTTCGACAAGCCCTGATCGCACAACGCTCACTGCCAGGCACAACCATTGACATACTGCGCGCCGCGGCGGAGCGCCGCCTGTCAGTCATGGATGCGTTATCGCTGACGACAGGGACGCTCATCCTGGACCTGGAGAAGAAGGACGCACAACAACAAGCAATTGCTGTGTTGGCGCTTTTTCCGGTCATGGTGGCCACGTATACACATCTGCTGAATCATCAGACACCGCTCGCACCCCGCGCGGATCTGGGTCACGCCGCCAATTACTTGTACATGCTATCGCGTGAAACTCCTGATTCAGGGCGTGTCCGCGCTTTGGAAACGTATCTGAACACAGTTGTCGATCACGGTTTGAATTCCTCCACTTTCACCGCCCGCGTGATCACTTCGACCGGTTCAGACCTGGTCTCAGCAGTTGTTGGCGCCATGGGTGCCCTGAAGGGACCGTTGCATGGAGGCGCGCCAGGTCCGGCGTTGGATATGGTATTTGAGATCGGAGAGGCCAGTCAGGCTGAAACATTCCTGCGCCAGAAATTGGAGCGGCATGAGCGCCTCATGGGTTTTGGCCATCGCGTGTATCGTACGCGAGACCCGCGCGCGGAGGTATTGTCAGCTGCAGCTGAAAAGATGTACTTGCGTTCCGGTGATATGAAACTCTATACTCTTGGTCGCGAGGTTGAAAGCGTTGCGGTTCGGCTTTTGGCGGAACGCTATCCCGGACGTCATCTCAAAACAAACGTTGAGTATTATACGGCTTTGCTCCTGCACGGCCTGGACCTGTCCACCGATTTGTTCAGTCCCACGTTTGCCGTCAGCCGTGTGGCAGGCTGGATCGCGCATATCTTTGAACAGAGAGCGCAGAGCCGCATCATCCGCCCCGAGTCCGAATATATTGGCGTGAGGGATCGTAAGTGGATTCCACTAGA
>Ga0075421_100008925_pt1 | contig 12352 bp, 9 predicted proteins | sample SoiMetdeltSBSDD5_FD_75292 | JGI IMG/M metagenome (GOLD analysis project Ga0075421, IMG submission 75292) | Bulk soil microbial communities from a Populus tree surrounding site in Tennessee, USA - Soil MetaG P. deltoides SBSDD5 | ecosystem: Environmental > Terrestrial > Soil > Tree plantation...
CTCTCCGCCATTGGCTGGCGGCACTGAGTTGCTGCTGCTGCCTGTTCCCCGCGGTCTTGGCACAGGGTTCGGGCGACCTGCCCCCGACGCCTAAAGGCAAGGCCCGCCCGGCGCGGCCCAAACCGACCCCGCCGCCCAAAGCCGTGGAGCCGGCGAAGGAGGCACCCAAGCCGGCAGTCGTGACGAGGCGCGAGCCGGCGAGTACCCCGCCCATCGCCTTCAACCAAAACGCGAGCGCGAGCCTCGACCCGGAGAAGTCCGGGCAGATCTCGGCCGGCAATTACTACGACGAGTACCTGCTCACAGCGACCGTTGGCGATCTCTTCACGATTCAGTTGCAGACCGCTGACCCAAGCCTCTCCGTACAAGTCTTCGATAAGGACCGCGCCGGCCTGCCGATCCTCAAGGATCCGCGAACAGGCGAGTTCCGGCTCGGCACGCCCGGCGGAACGCTGCCCGGCGATGGCGAGTACCGAGTGCGCGTGCTCGGCGTGATCCCCGACCCGAAAACCGGCCCCGTCCGCTACACGCTGAAAGTCAACCGCACCGGCCTCACCGAAGCTGGTTACCAGGCGCGGCTCCAGGAGATCGTCGCGGCCGTCAACTCGCCCGAGGTGAAGAATGTCGAGGAGGCGATCGCCCGGCTCGAGCAGCTCTCCCTCGACGATCCACCCCGGCCCGGGGCCTACGAGATGCTCGGCGTCATCTATCTTTATCACCAGCCGAACCTCGAGAAGGCCGCCGGCGTCATGGAGCAGGCGATCAAACTCAACGGCGCGGCGACCTTCAAGGTGACGCACGACACCGCCCTCGGGCGGAGGCCGGTGAAGAAACCCGACGGCCAGCTCGACTGGGTCGAGCCGCGCGCCGCCTGGCTCAAGATTCGGAATGATCAGATCTCGCTCGGCGACGCCGAGAACGCGCAGCAGATCGTCTTCAGCCTCAGCGGCCAGCAGGTCAAGGAGCTGACCCTCACCCGCGTCGGCACGCTCCCCCTGGTCTCGCTCAAGGCGCAGGGCCAGGCTAAGCCTTACCTCCTCAATCCCGGGACCAAGGCGCAGCCGGAGTCCGACCTGATCATGAGGCTCATCCGGACACACGTCATCAAGAAAGGATAGTTAATTTCCCGAGCATGAAATTGTGGGGCGGGCGCTTCAGCGGGGAGATCGACCGGCACTTCGCCACCTACAACGCCAGTTTCGGTTTCGACCGTCGCCTGCTCGACGCGGATCTGCGTGCCTGCGCGGCGCACGCCGGCGGGCTGGAGCGGGCTGGGGTCCTCGCGCCGGCCGAGGCCGCCGAGATCACGCGCGGGCTCGAGCAGATCCGCCGGCTGGCCGCCGAGCCGGGGTTCGTCGAGCGTCCCGAATTCGCTGGGGCCGAGGACGTGCACAGTTTCATCGAGGCGCGTCTGGTCGAGATCATCGGCCCGGCCGGCTACAAGCTCCACACCGGCCGCAGCCGCAACGACCAGGTGGCCGTCGCTACGCGCCTCTTCCTGCGCGACGAGATCGACAGCCTCGATGAACTCGCCCGCGACGCGCAGCGCGCGCTCCTCGAGCTCGCCGAGCGCTACGCCGCGGACCCGCTCCCCGGCTACACGCACCTTCAGAAGGCGCAGCCCGTCCTCTTCGCCCATTTTCTGCTCGCCTACGTCGCCATGCTCGCCCGCGACCGCGAGCGGCTCGGCGAGGTGCGCCGCCGCGTCAACGTCCTGCCGCTCGGCTCGGGAGCGCTGGCCGGGACCAACTTCGCCGTCGACCGCGACGAGCTTGCCGCGCGGCTCGGCTTCGCCGCCGTGACACGCAACAGTCTCGACGCGGTCAGCGACCGCGACTACCTGATCGAGTTCGCCAGCGCCGCGGCGATCTGCATGGTCCACCTCTCGCGGCTCGCCGAAGACTTGATCATCTACTCGACGACGGAGTTTGGCTTCATCAAACTCGGCGACGCCATCTCGACCGGGAGCAGCATCATGCCGCAGAAGAAGAACCCGGACTCGCTCGAGCTCGTGCGCGGGAAGTCGGCCCGCGTCTTCGGCCACCTCTCCGCCCTGCTGGCGCTCCTCAAGGGGCTGCCCCTCGCCTACAACAAGGACCTGCAGGAGGACAAGGAGGCGCTCTTCGACACCGTCGACACGCTCGCCGGGAGCCTGCGCGTGACCGCGACTGTGCTCCGCCACATCGAGTTCGACCGGGAGCGCGCGCGGCAGGCCGCCGCGACCGACTACACCAACGCCACCGAGCTCGCCGACTACCTCGTCCGCCGCGGCGTCGAATTCCGCAAGGCGCACGAGATCGTCGGCCGCGTCGTCGTCTACGCCATCGACCGCCGCCTGGAGCTCGGCCAACTCTCGCTCGCCGAGTACCGGAATTTCTCGCCCCTTTTCGACGAAGACCTCTACCCGGCCCTCTCACTCGACAGCTCGCTCGCCGGCAAAGGCCAGATCGGCGGGACCGCCCCCGACCAAGTCAGGCAAGAGATCGAACGCGCCAAAGCGGAAGTCGGGGAATGGCCCACGGATGAAACGGATTGGGCGGATCGGGACGGATCAGAAAGCCGCTAAAAACTGAGAGCCGCCCACGCAGCTTGGGGCTGCGTGGGCGGCTCGAAACTGCTGATGTCCTCACCCCATCAACAGTCAGATTGCCCATATGTTTGCCATGTTTGCGGCCACTTGTCAAGCAGAAATTAAAACGTCTTCTTTTAGTCCGCCCCGGTAACCTAAGGTATTACTTGAGCTTTTGGAGCCTCTCTGCCGCCGTCTGTAACGTTTCGCTGCGCTTGCAGAAGGTGAAACGAATTTGTTGGCGTCCGAGCTCCGGGCGGCTGTAAAAACTGCTCCCGGGGACGACGGCGACGCGGAGGTCGCGGACGAGGTGTTGGGCAAAGGCGCGGTCGTCGGTAAAGCCGAAGCCGGAGATGTCGGTCATGATGTAGTAAGCGCCGTCCGGCTTGAAGCACCGGAAGCCGGTCTCGCCGAGGGCGCCGAGGAGGAAGTCGCGCCGCCGCTGGTAGTCGATCTGGAGCTTCTCATAATAGGCGGGCGGGAAGTTGAGGGCGGTGACGCCCGCCTCCTGGAGGGGAGCGGCCGCGCCGACGGTGAGGAAGTCATGGACCTTACGGATGGCGTCGGTGATCGCGGGCGGGGCGATGGCGTAGCCGACGCGCCAGCCGGTGACCGAGTAGGTCTTGGAGAGTCCGTTGATCGTCACGGTCCGCTCGCGCATGCCATCGAGCGTGGCCATGGCGACGTGCTCGACGCGGCGTGCGGGGTCGGGGTACCAGATGTGCTCGTAGATCTCGTCGGTCAGCGCGAGGGCGTCGTGCTCGAGGCAGAGGTCGGCGATGAGGCGTAGCTCCTCGCGCGTGAACATCTTGCCCGTCGGGTTGTGCGGCGTGTTGATGATGATCGCCTTGGTGCGCGCGGTGAAGGCCGCGCGCAGCTCCGCAGGGTCGAAGTCCCAGTCGGGTGGGCGGAGCGCGACGTAGCGGATGGTGGCGTCGGAGAGAATCGCGTCGGGGCCGTAGTTCTCGTAGAACGGCTCGAAGACGATGACCTCCTCCCCGGGGTTGATGACCGCCATCATGGTCGCGATCATGGCTTCGGTCGAGCCGCAGGTGACGACGATCTCGCGCTCCGGGTCGACCTCGAGGCCGAGGTGCCACCGGGTCTTGGCGGCGATCGCGTCGCGGAAGCGTTTGGCGCCCCAGGTGACGGCGTACTGGTTGACGTCGGCCTCGATCGCCGCGCAGGCGGCCTGCTTGAGCTCGGCCGGGGCCGCGAAATCGGGAAAGCCTTGCGAGAGGTTGACCGCGCCGTGGAGGCTGGCCTGGCGCGTCATCTCACGGATGACGGACTCGGTGAAGCGCTCGGCCTTGCGCGAGACGTATTTGTTCATAGCCGTCAGCCGTCAGCTATCAGCTATCAGCTTTGAGGGTTGATCCGGGTGACGACCTGGTTGCCGAGTCCGCGCTTGACGGTGCGCTTGACCAGGTTCTCGACGTCGGGGCGGAGCAGTTTGCGCTCCCCCCCGGCCTCGATGACACGCAGGGCGCCCTGCGCCGCGGCCAGTTCGAGCATGGCCGCGGGCACGTCGTACTCGCGGGCTGCTCCGTTGAAACTCATGAGGTCCTTGCTGTCGTATACGCTCATGCCGAAGCCTCCGGGTGATCGGTCGCGGGGCGGCGCCTTGCCCGCCCTGCACCGGATGATAGAGAGCGGGCGGCGCAGTGTCAAAGCCTGGCGCGGGGCGCCGGGCAGGGCGGGTCAGGGCTTGAATTCCCCGGCCCGTCTGACTACAATTTCGGCCGAGGCCGGACGGGAGTGAAATTATGGATTGCGCGCATTTCGAAGAGCTGATCAGCGACTACCTCGAGGGGGGCCTCGCGCGGCCGGAGCGGCGCGACTTCGCCGTGCACCTCCTCGCCTGCCGCCCTTGCCACCAGCTCTTCAACGACGTGCGCGACGCGACGGAGGCCTGCCACCACCTTAAAGAGTCGCAGATGCGCGAGATCGCGCTCTTCACCGATGTCGAGGAGCGCATCCTGAGCGCGACTACAGCCGGCGAGATGCTCAGCTGCCGGACGCTCGACGCGCTCATCTCCGACTACTTCGAGGGCATCATCGAGAGTTCTTACGAGATCATTTTCCACGAGCACTTCGCCGTCTGCGAGCGCTGCCGCCGCCTCGTCGAGGGGGTGCGCCAGTCGCTCGAAGAGTCCGAAGCCGTCGAAGTGCCCGAGGAGCTCTACGGCCGCATCCTCGCTGCCACTTCCGGCGCCCGGCGCTGAGCGCCGCGGCCCTTCATTAAATCTCGATCACGCTTTGGCCCCCTGCTTGAGCGCCCGGCAAACCGCGTGTTAGGATGCCGCCCGCTTGAAGGGAGTCCCGACCATCACATTACGGCGCCTACTACCGCCGCTCCTCCTCGCGGCCTCGGCGGCCTGGCCTGCCGGCGCGGCGGCGCAGCAGTCGGATCCGACGACGAGAAAAGTAGAGAACCCGATGGGCGCGGCGGAGCAGGAGGTCAAGGCGCTGCGCCGGGTCGCGCCCGGGCAGATCACTATCGTCGCCCCGCAGGCGCCCGGCGCCGGCGCGACGAACGACGCCGATATCACGGCCGAGAAGCTTGAGTACCAGGGCGACCTCCTGATCTACACCGGCGACGTCAACTTGACCTACGGCGACCTCTGGGTCTTCGCCGACCGGGTGACCTACAACCGGGTGACGAGTGACGTGCTCGCCGAGGGGAGCGTCTTCTTCGAGCAGGGGGGGCAGAAGCTCTCCGGGGAGCGGCTCGAGCTCAACCTCAGGACGCGGCGCGGGTCGCTCTTCGGCCCGACCGGCTTCACCGACCGGACACCCGACGGGACGACGCTGGTGGTCGAGGCGGCGCGGGCCGACAAGACCTCGGCCGACACCTACGTCCTTGGCGAGGCGAAGCTGACCGCCTGCCAGGAGCGCGTGCCGAAGTGGAGCTTCACGGCGAAGCGGGCGAAGATCCGGCTCGAGCATCGCGCCCAGGTCTACAACGCGCTCCTGCGGATCAAGAATGTCCCGGTCTTCTTCCTGCCCTACGCCTCGATCTCGATCGACAAGCAGGACCGGGCCTCGGGCTTCCTGCTCCCGAGCTACGGCAACTCGAACATCAAGGGGCGAACGCTCCACCAGGCCTACTTCCAGACGCTCGGGCGGAGCGCCGACCTGCTGGTCCGGGGCGACCTCTTCTCCAAGCGCGGCCTCGGCCTCGGCTTCGACTTCCGCGCCCGGCCCGACGAGCGGTCGCGGATCGCGGTCGGCTCGTTCATTGTCTTCGACCGCCTGCTCGGCCCGAAGACGGACGCGAGCGGCCAGCCGCTGCCCGACCAGGGCGGGAGCAGCTTCTACGCCGACGCGGTCCAGTACTTCAAGAACGGGTTTATCGCCGTCGCCGACGTCAACGTGACCTCGAACTTCGACTTTCGCCAGGTCTTCGCCGAGAACGCGCAGCAGGCGATCTCGCCCGAGGAGCGCTCGCAGGTCTACCTCAACCGCAACTGGCGCTCGTTGAGCTTCAACGCCCTCTACAACGACTTCAGCGCGTTTCTCGGCACGACCATCGTCAAGACGCGCCAGCTGCCGGGCGTGGAGCTGGCGCAGCGCGCCACGCAGATCTCCGAGTCCTTCCCCGTCTACTTCTCCTTCGTCGCCTCGGTCGACGGGGTGCGGCGGGTCGAGACCGACACCTCGACCAACACGACCCCGCTCAAGAGCCCGTCGATCGTCCAGCGGCTGGACCTGGCCCCGCGCCTCACCTTCCCGCTGCGCCCGGTCGCGGGCTTCACCCTGACGCCGAGCCTCGGGCTGCGCTCGACCTTTTACAGCGACAGCCTCGACCCGGTCAAACGCGAGGTCATCGGCCGCAACCTGACGCGGAACTACGCCGAGTTCGCGCTCGACCTGCGGCCGCCGGCGCTCTCGCGCGTCTTCCGTCACCGCGACGGGACGCCGTGGTTCAAGCACCTCATCGAGCCGTTCGTCGCCTACCGGCGGATCGCGGGGATCGACGAGTACGCGCGCACGCTGCGCGTCGACGAGCGTGACGCGGTGGCCGGCACGAGCGAGCTCGAGTACGGCTTCACTAACCGGTTCTTCGTCCGGCGCCCCGGCCCGGATCAGACCTCGCGGCAGGCCCACGAGCTGCTCGAGCTGACGATCGCGCAGAAATATTTCTTCGACCCGACCTTCGGCGGCGCGCTGCGCGAAGGGGTGCGCGACACCTTCTACCCGATCAACACGCTCTCCGGCTTCGCCTTCGGCGGCGTCCGGCGCCGCTTCTCCCCGCTCAACCTGCGGGCGCGCGTGCGCCCCGGCGCGGTCTACTACGGCGACCTGCGGCTCGACTACGACACGGAGCTCAAGGGCCTGCGCGACCTGGTCATTTCGGGCGGCCTGACGCGGGGAATCCTCGCGCTCAGCCAGTCCTGGACCTACACCCGGCGGCTCGAGTTCGAGCCGGCGCGCTTCGATCCATCGACCTTCCCCGGCAACCAGCTGGACACCGCGGCCTTCGTCGGCAACCCGCGGCGCGGCCCATACGGCGGCCTGATCCTCTCCTACGACTTCCGCCAGACGACGAACCGGGGTCAAGACATCCGCAACCTGATCAACCTGACGACGACCGGCGGCTGGGCCTGGGACTGCTGCAGCGTCATGGTCCAGAACGTCACCTTCAACGTTGGCGTCCGCAACGAGAACCGCATCCTCGTCGCCTTCAGCCTCAAAGGCATCGGCACCTTCGGGACCGAGACCTTCGGACAATTGCGGCGGCAGTAAGAAATAGAACACGGATGAAGACGGAAAAGGACGGATGTTCACGGGTCTGATCCGTGTCGATCCGTCTGTTTCCGTGTTCATCCGTGTTCTATTTCTTAAAGCCGGTAGTGGACTTTGTTGCGCAGCTTCGCGTCCTCGACGTCCAGGTTCTGGAGGCGGAGCGTGACGTCGGCGGTCATCTCCAGGCCGGCGCGCTCGCCGCGGCGCAGCTTGGGGGTGCCGGCCGCCGCGATCATGGCCGCGTTGTCGGTAGTGTAGACCGGGGACGGGATGTAGGCGGGGACGCCCAGCTCCCCGGCCAGGCTCGTGACCGAGGCGCGCAGTTCGCTGTTGCAGGCGACGCCGCCGGCGAGAATCAGCGTCCGCGGGCGGTGCGCCTCGGCGGCCTTGCGGAGGCTGCGGGTGAGCGCGCGGACGACGGCGTTCTGGAAGCTCGCGCAGAGGTCGAGGATTTGCTCGGACGGGTGGTCGGGGTCGGCCACCGGCGGGATGCCGTGCTCGCGGACATGGCGCAGGACGGCCGTCTTGAGGCCGCTGAAGGAGAAGTCGAGCTTGCGCGCCTCGTCGTTGATCTGCGCCAGCGGGAAGACGATCGCCCGCCGGTCACCGCGCTGCGCGAAGCGGTCGATGACGGGGCCGCCCGGGTAGCCGAGCCCGATGAGCTTCGAGATTTTGTCGAAGGCCTCGCCGGCGGCGTCGTCGCGCGTCCGGCCGACCAGCTTGTAGTGCTCTGGTTCGGGGATGAGGAAGAGATTGGTGTGGCCTCCCGAGACGACGAGCGCGAGCGCCGGGTAGTCAGGTGGCGGGTGCTCGAAGGCGACCGAGTAGACGTGGCCCTCGATGTGGTTGACGCCGACCAGCGGCTTGTCGAGCGCGTAGGCGAAGGCTTTGGCATAGTTAATGCCGACGAGTAGCGAGCCGACGAGCCCCGGCCCCTGCGTGACCGCGATCCCGTCGACCTCGGCGGCCCCGACCCCGGCTTGCGCGAGCGCCTCGTCGACCACGCCCTCGATCTTTTCGAGGTGCTCGCGGGAGGCGAGCTCGGGGACGACGCCGCCGAAGCGCCGGTGTGTCTCGACTTGCGAGGCGATGACGTTCGAGAGGGCGCGCGTGCCGCCCGCGACCACCGCGGCGGCCGTCTCGTCGCATGAACTTTCGATGCCCAGTACCAGCATCCTCTCAGCTCAGCCGGAAGGCATGGTCGGTGAGGTACTTCCACCCCTCCTGACCGAGGAGGTCGAGCGACGAGAGCCCGTCCTGCGCGCTCCCCGGGTAGACGTAGATGCCGTCGCGCTCGATGACGCGCGGGTCGAGCGCGCGGACCGCCTCGAGCAGTCTGGCGAAAGTCTCGGCCTTCCAATATTCGGCCTCGGCGAACCCCCCGGCGACGGCGCGGAAGGGCGCGGCCAGCTGCGCGTAGGTCGGCCGGAACTGGTAATCGCCGACGTCGTCCACGACCGGCTCGTCGCGGTTGTCGATGATCATCATGAGGGTCACGATGAGGTACTCTTTCTGGTCGGAGAAGCGGCGCAGCCGGTCGACCTCCTGACCCAGCTCCTCGGGCTCGGTCGCCATCGACGCCTCGATCTCGTTGCGCCACTGGTTGAAGTTCTGGATCGCGGTCTCGGCGTCGGCGGAATACTCCCAGAAGCCGTACTCCCAGGCGTACTGGTTCTCCTCGAGGAGGGCCGCCACCGACTTAAAGAAACGCCGCTTCTCCTCGGCCGTGTCGGTCGCGTCCTCGGCCTCGACCAGCCGGGAGAGCCGCGCGCGCAGTTCGTCGCTGCCGAAAATCTGGATCACCAGCTGGAGGCCGAAGAAGAGCGCGTGCCCCCCCTCCTTCCGCCCGCCGAGGAACGCCCGCCGCCCCGCGTTCAGCTCCCCGCGCGCCCCGGGCCGCAGCGCGAGGTAGAGCCCGCCGAGGAACGTCATGCCGAGGATCAGCATGAGGAGCAAGTAGGCGGCCGTGCCCATGAGGAATAATCCGAGGAGACTCATTCACACCCCCAAGCTAGGATGACTACCGCCGCGACAATAGCACACCCCGGCGACAAGAAGAATGGCCCACGGATGACACGGATCGGGCGGATTCTCACGGATTCTGATCCGTGAGAATCCGCCCGATCCGTGTCATCCGTGGGCCATCTCGCCCTCTCAGCAGGGATCGTAGCCGATCGTCGCGGTGATGTAGGTTGAACCTTGATCGCCGTCGGGGTCCGTGGCCCTGAGGTAGATGCGCACCGTGGACCCGCCGCAGCTGAAGCCGACATTGTCGGACGGCTTCCACTTGAGGGTGAACTGCTGTGCGTCATTCGCCGAGCCCGAGCCGAGAATTGTCTCGGTGCCGTCGGACCGTCTGCTCCAGCGGCCGGGTGGGCGCCGCGGCGTGAAGCATGGCGGCGCTGACTCGCTGCCCAAGCGGTAGGCCGTGAAACGCGACTCGGGCGCAGGAGCGGACCCGGCGGTCGGGTTGAATCGGCACACGCCGCCGTCAGTCGCCACCCAGTAGGCGCCGTCACGCGTCTCGATTAAGTCGTTGACCGTCTGGTCGGGCAGCCCCTGCTCCGTGCCGTAGTTGACGAAGTGGTAGCCGTCGAAGCGGCTCAGCCCCTCGGCCGTGCAAAACCAGAGGAAGCCGCGGGAGTCACGGACGATGCGGATGACGCGGTCGTTCGCCAGGCCGTCGGCCCGCGTCTAGATCCGGATCGGTAAGCGCTCGGCGGCAGCGGTCGTGCACGCCAGGCAGAGCAGGCCGAGCCGGCCGAGCGAGCGGAGAAGGATGCGTGTCCGGGAACTACCTCCTGCGAGCGGCCGGGTCATCCTTAGCCCTCTGGCGCCCTCTGGCCCCCCTGGGCGCTGATGGCAATCGGCCGGGCGCCATTTTTTGGGGCGAGGATTCACCCGCCCAACCGGCCGCCCCAACTCCGCCCGTAGGAGCCCGAGCGCCCTGTGCGCGTCCCGGTCACGCGCCCGCCCGACATGCGCACGCTCGTCCGTCCGAAGCCGCTCGGCCGGACGCGGCCGACGCCGCTCGCGCCGCCGACGCGCGCGCCGCTGAAGACCGTCGGGCGCGTCACTGGGCGGTAGGCCGGCGGCCGGAAGGGCGGCGCCGAGGCGGGCCGCGTCAGCGTTCCCGGCACCGGGACGCTCCGGCCCCCGCGGACGACAACCACGTTCGGGTACGGGCGGTAGAGGTAATGGCTGAAGAACCACCAGTGGAGCAGCGGCGAGCCGCCGTAGTAATAGTGCCGCTCCTGGACCGGGGCCGCTCCGGCGGCGGCGCCCGCCGCCGCGACGGTCTCCTCGAACGGTTTGAAGTCGGAGAGGCGGAGCAGGCGCACCCCGATGCCCTGTTTCTGGAGCTCGACGAACTCCTCGTTGAGGTCGTCGAGTTCTTCCTTCTGGCTCTCGTCCCGGACGAGGTAGATCAGATTGGTCACGCCCCGCGACTTGAGCTGATCGGCCGGGGGTATTTTGGCCAGGTAGCGGTTGTCGAACTGCGTCTCCTCGTCGCGGTACGGGGCGAGCCGCCGGTTGTCGAGCAGCATGAGGGCGGGCGCGCTCTGCGGGAGCCGGGCTTTCTTCTCCTCGACCTCGCGTGCGTAGTAGAGGAGCGCGCCGAGCGTCTCCTGCGAGGGGACGACCCCGAGCGGGTGCGGCCAGTTGTCGAAGACGGGGACGAGCTGCGCGGTGTCGGAGAGCGCCGCGCCGAGGGCGGCCGACGCCGGGCCGGCGAGGTCGGCGACGATCAGCGTCTCGCCCGCGTTCTCGGCCTGCCCGATCAGTTCGCGCAGTCCCCCGGCCCGCTCGTAGGCCTCCCCCATCTCGGGCGTCCGCAGCGGCTTGATCTGCGCGCGCAGCGACGGCTGCGCGAGCGACTGGATGAGCGTCGGGACGAAGAAGGGCTGCCATGCGGGGGACGGCGGCTGGTAGGCGGCGATCAACTGGTTCGGGTCAAGAAAGCTGCTCCAGTCCGCGCGGCCGAGGCTGTCGGTCGCGCTCGACCCGGCCATCGGGAAACTGAGCTGCTTGCCGGCCGAGCCGACGTCCCAGCCCTCTTTGCGCTGCAGCTCGAGCGAGTCGAGCGAGACCTCCGGGTCATCGTCCATGAGCTGGTAGACCGAGACGCCGGCCATGCCGAGCAGCGAGGCGATGGCGAGCCCGGTGCCGACGCGCTGCGTGGCCCTGCGACGCGAGATTTGCCCCTCGAACCACGGGGCCAGCTCGCCCCCGGGCGAGGCCGCGTCCGCGCGCGGCGGCGTGAACTGTTTCTCCCGAGTTTTCTTTGCCATAGATTAATCGCGAGCGCGGCGGCGCGGGTCCCGGCCCGTCACTGATTCTTCACCGCCTCTTTGGTGGGTTCGATGATCAAGTCATCCACCAGGAAGGTCTCGCCCTTGAAGGCGCGCAAGCCGAAGGAGCCGTAGAGCAGCTTCTCCCGCGTCTCCGCGGTGTCGGTCCAGACGCTGAAGGCGTCTTTCTCGCCCGTCGCGTTCGAGGTGATCGAGTGCTGGACGCGGTTGCCTGTGACCTCGACCTCGATCGTGTAGGAGTCGCGCTCGTTGAGGTCCGCGACCACCGGCGAAGGGGCGCTGACCTCGACCGGAGCCCCGCCGTCTTTGACCAGGTAGATGTAGAACTTCTTCGGCGCCTGCGCCTGGGAGCGCGGGCCGGCGAGGTGGAAGAGGTAGTAGTTGCGCCCGGCCTCGTCAACGCGCAGCGCCCAGGTCGCGCCCTGGCCGTCCGGGAGCCAGAGGGTGAAGGTTGCCTTGAAGTCGCGGTAGGTCTTCCCGCGCAGCAGGCCGAGGGCCGGGCCGCGGACCTGGAGCCGGTTGTTGCGCCGGTCGCCGACCGTCTTCCACTCGGGCGGCGCCGCCCAGAGCGAGAGGCCGTCGAAGAAGTCTGAGACGCCGGTCGAGGTGACCACCGGCTCGAGCTTGACGGCGATCGTCCGCGGCCCCGGGATGAGCCTCGCGCGCTGCGACCACGGGTGATGGCCGGTCAACTCGACGGCGATCGTCCGCTCGGCGGCCT
>Ga0075421_100008926_pt1 | contig 12351 bp, 13 predicted proteins | sample SoiMetdeltSBSDD5_FD_75292 | JGI IMG/M metagenome (GOLD analysis project Ga0075421, IMG submission 75292) | Bulk soil microbial communities from a Populus tree surrounding site in Tennessee, USA - Soil MetaG P. deltoides SBSDD5 | ecosystem: Environmental > Terrestrial > Soil > Tree plantation...
TCGCGAAAAGTACAGCGCGCGCCCATCATCGGCCGTTACGACCTTCACCACATGCGGCTCATCCAGCGCTCCCGCGCTGGCTGGCGCGGCCGCAGTTCCCAGGGGAAAACGGCCTGATGTCACCATGGCTGCAGCTCCCCGCACCGCCGCTTCCGCGACGAACGGCTCGTCACCCTGGACGTTGATGATCGCGTCGAACTGAGCAAAGCGAGGCTCTCGTGCGACCTCTGCCACGCGGTCCGTGCCCGAGGGATGGTCTGCCGCCGTGAGCACGACAGGGATACTGGCGTGGCGCAGGACCTCGGCGACCTCGTCGCTGTCGGTGGCGACGACGACGTCATCGGCGGCGGCGAGAGCGGACACACGTTCCCAGACTCGGACCACCAGGGGCACTCCGCCGACGAGGCGAAGCGGCTTCCGCGGGAGGCGGGAGGCGCCGAGTCGCGCGGGAATGACGCAAAGCGTCTTCACGCGGGTCCGGGAAGGGCGTGCGGGGCAGCAAATTGCACGCCACTCAAGTTACACCCGCACCCCACGGTTGGAAAGCGAAACCGGCACCTCTTTTCGGCGCAGCCGCCAAACGTCTGCAGGCCAGCGGCTTACATCACCGCGCGAACGACAGGCCCGCGCTGAACCGGCTCTCGCGGGTCGCCGGATCGACGACATGCTCTACCCGGACGAAACTCCATGTCAGGACCGGACCCACGTTCTGGACGAACCGTGGGAGCCCCTGCTCCCCCGCGGACCCAATTCGATACCGAATCGCGACGGTTGGTGATCCAAGGAACGGAAAGCGGAGCGCCTGGATGGGGATTTCGTAGCGCGAATCGAGGTGAAACAGCTGGTCGCCGCCGAGCGAGAGCGGGATGTCGATGGTGGGCAACGTACCGCTGCCGCCGAGGTACCCGAAGCGTTGTGGTGGCGCAGTGTCGCCGACGGTTGCGATCGCGTGCAGGTCGGCCCGAAAGCGCTGCAGTCCGAACGTCGGGAATCGGATGGACCCGTCGAACGTCAATTGGGCGAAGCGCTCGTTCGCGGGACTCTCCCAAGGCACCTCGAGGCGCGCGGTTGCTTCCGAGCGAACGTCGCCAACGCGGTAACGCGCGACTGCCCCGACGAACGCCGACGAGATGCGCCCGCGTTCGATCGGAGGGTTTGGGCGCGCGATTCGTTCGAGCTCCGTCCGCCCGCCGAACGACCAGGGCCGCCTGCCTAACGTGGTCGCAGCGCCGACGGACCAGGCCCGCTCAACGGAAACACCGGCAAACCGCTCGAGCTCGAGTACCGGACTGGTGTACGCATCGAAACGCCGCACTTCGAGCTCGCCCCGGTCGGCGCGGTAGTAGTTCCGCGTGTCCTTTCCGCCGACGAGCACGTTGAACGTGTTGATCGGAGTCGAGTGAATCCACGCGTCGTTCGTGAAGGTTCCGCGACGAGCATCGAGACGCAGCTGGTACCGATCGTCCAGCCTGTAGGTGGCGATCACGCCCGGGTCCCATTCGCCGATATGTGACCGGTACGTGACCGTGGGGTCGAGCTCGAGTCGAATCGTCGGACGCAGGATCGGGCCCCATGGGACGCTGGCGCCGTTGACGCGGTCGTACGACGGGATCCGCAACCCCTCGAGCAACGGCAGTTCAACGGCAGGCTCGCGCCCACCGATGTAGCGGTACGCCAGGAGGAACCCATCGTCCCGCCGCGTCACGTCGAAGGTCTCGTCCCGTAAGCTTTCGACTTCTCCGGTCACGAGTGCCAGAGTCGAACCGTAGACGGCGCCGCCAATGGCGGCGGCAGTCCCTTCAACATGCGCTGCGGGACGCAAAAACAGGTCGCCGCCGACCACGATGATGTCCCCACGAACGGTGCCCGCCAGTGCGACGTCGCCGCCGAGAATGATCAGGGTGCGCTGAAACTCGCTGTTGCGAGGCAGGGCCAGTTGGCGGCCCGTGTCGGCCAGCATCAGCTCGTACGGGCCGGCCACCGCGCGGCGGACGATTGCTGTCGCGCGGGAGCGCCGCGGCCCCTCGACCTCAACGGAATGCTGACCGTCGGCTCGCGTCGCCGTCAGGAAGGCAACGACCGCGATGAGCCGCGCCCGCCACCTCATCCGGCGAGCGCGATAAAGTTGCGCAGTATGGTCTTGCCGCCCGATGTCAGGATCGACTCGGGGTGAAATTGCACGCCCCAGACTGGATGCGTGCGATGGCGCACGGCGTGGATCTCCGTTCGGTCGTCCGATGCGACGGCCGTGACCTCCAGCTCCGCCGGAAGCGATTCACGCTCGACGATCAGGGAGTGGTACCGCATGACCGACAGCGGGCTCGGAAGGGTCGCGAACAGGCCGGTGCCGTCGTGCTCGACCGTTGAGCACTTGCCGTGCATCACGCGGCGAGCCCGTACGACCCGCCCGCCGTACGCCTCACCGATCGCCTGATGACCGAGGCATACGCCGAGTGTCGGGATCGTGCTTCCCCACCGGCGAATCATGGGGACGGTCACGCCGGCCTGACTCGGAGCGCACGGACCGGGCGACAGCACAATGGCCTGCGGCGCGAGCTCGCCGACTTCCTCCACCTCGATCGCGTCATTGCGACGGACGACGACGTCGGTACCGAGCTCGCCGAGATACTGCACGAGGTTGTACGTGAACGAGTCGTAGTTGTCGATGACGAGAAGCATGGGTCGAATCAGCCGCGCGGGTGGTACTGGCGATGTACGGTGCGCAGGTATTCCCGGTCAACGTGCGTATAGATCTGCGTGGTCGAGATGTCCGCATGACCAAGCATTTCCTGGACCGCACGAAGGTCGGCGCCGCCTTCGAGCAGGTGCGTCGCGAAGGAGTGCCGAAGCGTGTGCGGCGAGACCGCTTTTTCGATTCCGGCACGTTCGACGTATTTGCGCAGAATCTTCCAGGCGCCCATCCGCGTGAGCGGCTCGCCGCGCGCGTTGAGAAACAGCACACCCTTGCCCTGCCCTCGCTCGAGCCGAGGTCGCAGCTCGCGTACGTACGTCGCGAGCGCGGAGATCGCCCGCCGTCCGATCGGCACCAATCGCTCCTTGCTCCCCTTGCCGAACACACGGACGAGGCCTTCGTCGAACATCACGTCGCGCACGCCGATGGAGATCCACTCTGACACGCGAAGTCCCGCCCCGTACGCGAGCTCGAGGAGCGCACGATCGCGAAACACGAGTGGATCGTCGAGTGTTGGCGAACCGAGGAGCCGATCGACCTCCGCGACGGTGAGCACCTCGGGAAGCGTGCGCCATCGTTTCGGTGATTCGATGCGCTCGCTGGGATCGCGCGTGAGGTGTCCTTCCCCGAGAAGAAACCGGAAATAGGTTCGCAGCGCGGAGACGTTGCGCCGGATCGATGCCGGGGCGAGGCCGAGGTCCTTCAGGTGGTAGAGATACTCGCGAAGGTGTTTCGCGGTCACGTCGGGCGGCGAGACCGCCCCGCGGCCAACCGCGTAGCCGGCGAATCTGGTGACGTCGCGGTAATACGCGGCCTGTGTTTCGGGAGACGCTCCCTGTTCGAGCAGGAGGTACTCCTGAAACGGCTCGATGAGAAAGCGCCGGAGCTGTGCCGACGGCGGCGCGCTGGTCATGCGCTCCGCGGTTTTCGCTTGCGCTTCACGATCCACCACGTCACGACGCCGAGCACCACGAGTACCCCCGCCCCGATTGCGGCGATCCGCTGAACGCGGCCGATCGCGCTCGCGATCTGCTCCCACTGCGTCCCGACGCGGTACGACAGCAGTGCGACCGTGGTGTACCAGATCGTCGACGCGGTGGCGATCGCGAGGATCGCTCCCGTCGCGGGCACGCGAATCGCGCCGGCAAGCGGAGGGACAACCGCCCGAACCGCCGGGAGGAACCGACTCAGGAAGAGCGCAGGAAGCCCGAAGCGGTTGTACCAGTCGCGTACCCGGCGCTCCGCGTCGTCGCCCAGCACGTGCATGCGTCGTCGAATCCAGTCCGCTCCAAACCGACGTCCGAGCGCGAACATGGCGAGTGCGCCGCCGACGTTTCCGATGACCACCGAGACGACCGCCGCGATCGGAGACTCGTTTCGCCGTGCGGCGAGGAAGCTGCCGAATGCGACGATCACATCGGCCGGGATGGGCGGCACGAAGTTCTCGGTTGCCGCAACGAGGGCGAGGGTAACGTAGAGCGCGGCGGGGGGGAGCCCCGTCAGCCACGCGAGGACACTCTCCACGCTACGATTGGTCGCGCGGGACGAGACTGGCGATCGCCATGCAGGCGAGCCCCTCGGTCCGGCCGATCCATCCCATGCCTTCGTTCGTCTTCCCCTTCACGCTCACGGCCGAGACGTCGATGTCGAGCGCGCGAGCGAGGGTCGATCGCATGGCATCCCGATGCGGGCCGACCTTCGGACGTTCGGCGACCACGGTGACGTCCACGTTGCTGACGCGCCAGCCGGCGCCGCCCACGCGTGCGAGCGCGTGCTTCAGCATCTCGATGGAGTCACGGCCGCGATTCTCCGGATCCGAGTCGGCGAACATCTCTCCGATGTCGCCTAACGCGGCTGCCCCGAGGATGGCGTCGGTGATGGCATGCGCGACGGCGTCGCCGTCGGAGTGGCCGACGAGGGAGACATCCGAGGGGATCCGGCAGCCGCCGAGGATGATCGGCCCGCCGGGAGCGAAGCGGTGGGAGTCGTAGCCAATGCCGACCCGGTGACCGGGAACCGGGAACCGGGAACGGGGAACCGAGGGGTCCGCCGCGTCTCCGGTTCCCGGTTCCCTGTTCCCTGTTCCCACCCGGCTCATGCCGCGGACTCCAGGATCGAATAATCCTGACGGCGGCGGCGCGGAGTGAAACCAGCATCGACGATCAACCGCTCGAGCTCCTCGATCGTCGTTCGGTGCGTCGTATTGGCCGCCGACACGACGTTCTCCTCGATCATGAGCGAGCCGAAGTCGTTGCAGCCGAACGTCAGCGCGAGCTGGCCGACCTTCATCCCCATGGTGACCCAGCTCGACTGCAGGTTCGGCACGTTGTCCAGGACGACACGCGCGATCGCGACGGTGCGCAGATAGTCCACCGCATCCGTCCGCGGCATGTGCGACATCGTCGGCGTGTTTTCCGGCTGCAACGGCCAGCAGATGAACGCGGTGAACCCGCCCGTGCGCGCCTGCAGGTCGCGGACGCGTGTCAGATGCTCGATCCGCTCGGCCAGCGTCTCGCCGATGCCGTACATCATCGTGACGGACGTCTTCATCCCCTCGTTATGCGCGAGCTCCATGATCTCGAGCCAGCGGTCCGCGCCAGCCTTCTTCGCGGCGACGATGTCACGGACACGCTGCACGAGGATCTCGCCGCCACCGCCCGGGATCGAGTCGAGTCCCGCCGCGCGCAACTCGCGGATCACGTCGAGCGCATCCATGCGGAACACCTTCGCGAAGAAGTCGACCTCGCTCGGGCTGAAGCCGTGGATGTGAATGGGGTGGTAGGTCTTGATGTAGCGCAGCAGATCGAGGTACCACTGGAACGGGATATAGGGATTATGCCCGCCCTGAATCAGGATCTGCACACCGCCGAGCGCCTTCGTCTCATCGATCTTCGCGCCGATCTGCTCGAACGACAGCGTGTACCCTTCTCCGTGCTTCGGCCGCCGGTAGAACGCGCAGAAGCCGCAGTCCGCGATGCAGACGTTGGTGTAGTTGATGTTCCGGTCGACGATGAACGTGACGATGCCCTCGGGATGGTGCGCGAGACGCATCCGGTTCGCTTCGGCGCCGAGCTCGAGGAGCGGCGCATTCGTATAGAAGTCCAGGATATCGTTGACGCCCATAGTGGGAACCGGGAACTGGGAACCGGGAACCGAAGCTGATCGCCGATCGCTGCTCGCGTCAGGCGGCAGGCAAGAACGCCAACGTACCGTTAGGCACCCGCCCTGCCGCCACCAGGCGCCGGAAGAACTCGGTCAAACCCGCCAAATGCTCGTAGGACAGCCCATAATCCAGGCCGGACAGATACTCATGGCAGACGTGCTCCGCGACGCCCGTCACCGATGACGCTTGCGTCGCGAGCGCATCCAGGTGCTCGAGACCCCAGTTGCGCGACGTGATCAGGCTTGCATGAATGCCCAAGGCTTCAGTGACAGGCGCAGTGCGTTGGGCAACCCACACGGCGAACACAAACGGCAAGCCCGTCCAGGTCTTCCACGTTTCCCCGAGATCGTACGCGAACGGGTAGCTCGGGAATGCGGCGTCGTGCGCGGCGTGGGTGCGGCGTGGCCGCGATTCCGCGCGAAGCACGAGGGCTGCATCGCCGATGACGAGCCGAGCGTCGTGAGGATCGCGCTCGAACCCGGCTATGTCCGACACCTCGGCGTCACCGGCGACGAACTCCGGCCGCGCATGCCAGACGTTCTCGAACAACAGCTCGAGAAGCGCCACACTCGTCATCGAGCTGCGGCTCACGATGACCCGCCGGCCATCCAGCTCCCGGGCAGGACGTCGAGAGAACAGCATCACGCTGCGCACCGGGCCGTCACACGAGATCGCCAGGTCAGGCAGCAGCAGGTAGCGTCGCGCATCGCGGGCATACTCGACCGCGGAGACGACGCTGATGTCGAGCGTCCCGTCCGCCATGCGGGCATTGAGCGCACTCGGCACGCCGGTCACGAGGGTGGCGCCCAGCGGGACCACACCGCGATCGATCGCGCCGTAGACGGGGTAGCAGTTGACGTATGGAATCCGTCCGACGCGCATGTCAGGCCGCCTCGGCGGCGGACGTCGTCTTCGACGCCTCGGGAGCGTCCGGCGGGAACGTGCGCAGGATGTTGTAGAACGAGTCGCGCTCGGCGGGAATCTTCTTCGCGCCGCGAATCAGCTTCAGAATCTCGTCGAGCGACATCGCCTGTGGCGTGTGTGCGCCGACCGCGTGGTAGATCTTCTCGCGGACGACGGTGCCCTCCATGTCGTTCACGCCGAACGACAACGCCGTCTGTGAGAGAAACGGCGTGACCATGATCCAGTGCGTCTTGATGTGCTGGAAGTTGTCGAGGTAAAGCCGGCCGACGGCGAGACTGCGAAGGTCGTCATACCCGGTGGTCGATGACCCCGTGCGACCGAGCTGCTTCCCGAGCTCGTTGTCGTCGGGGTGGTACGCAAGCGGGATATAGGCGAGGAACCCACCCGTCTCGTCCTGCAGGTCGCGCAACATCCGGAGATGCGCGACGCGGTCGGCGTGCGTCTCGACGTGACCGTAGAGCATCGTGCAATTCGTCCGAATACCGAGTTGGTGCGCGGTGCGGTGCACGTCGATGTAATCGGCGCCGCCAAGCTTCTTGTCCGCGATCTGCTCGCGAACGGCCGCGCTGAACGTTTCCGCGCCCCCGCCGGGCATCGTGTCGAGGCCCGCCTCCTTCAGCGCAATGAGGACGTCTTCCCACGTCATCTTCTCGATCCGCGCGATATGCGCGATCTCGACCGCGGTCAGCGCCTTGATGTGCACGTGCGGAAACTCGCGCTTGAGAGCGCGGAACATCGCGGTGTAGTACTCGAGCCCCGCCTTCATGTCGAGCCCACCGACGATGTGAAACTCCCTCGTCAGCCCGTTGCGCGCGGGCTCCGCTTCCGCGAGCACCTGCTCGAGCGTGTAACGGTACGCGCCCTCTTCCTTCGGCAGTCGCGCGTAGCCGCAGAAGACGCACGTCTTCCGCAGAATGCAGACGTTCGTCGGATTGATGTGCTGGTTGGCCGCGAAGGTGACGATCTGGCCATGCTTCGCCCGATTCACTGCGTCGGCGAGCGCCCCAACCCCAATCAGGTCGGGCGAGTCGAACAACCTGAGGCCATCTGCGTCCGTGAGGCGCTCTCCGGCGCCAAGCTTCTCGGCAATCGGCCGCAGCGCGGGGTCCGACAGCCGATCGATCGGGACCTCGAGCGGACTCCGCACGATCACTCCCGGAACTTTCGCACGGCGAGCGTCACGTTATGCCCACCGAACCCGAAGCTGTTGCTGAGTGCTACCTCGACGTCTCGCTGCGTGGGCTTGTTCGGCGTGTAATCGAGGTCACACTCGGGATCGGGATTGGCGTAGTTGATCGTCGGCGGAATGATGCCATCGCGGACCACGAGCGAGCTGACGACGAACTCGAGCGCGCCGGCCGCCCCCAGCATGTGTCCGGTCGCCGACTTGGTCGAGCTCACGTTGAGCTCCTTCGCGTGATCACCGAAGACGGCCTTGATGGCGCGCGTCTCGTTGAAGTCGTTCGCAGGCGTAGACGTGCCATGCGCGTTCACGTACCCGACGTCAGCCGGCGTAATGCTCGCGTCGCGAATGGCCCGACGCATGGCACGTTGTGCGCCTTCCCCATCGGGCGCCGGCTGCGTGATGTGATACGCGTCGCCCGTAGCGCCGTAGCCGACAACCTCGGCGTAGATCTTCGCGCCGCGCCGTCGCGCGTGCTCCAGCTCCTCGAGGATCACGACTGCAGCGCCTTCCCCCATGACGAATCCATCGCGGGTGGCGTCGAACGGCCGTGACGCGGTCTCGGGCGAATCGTTCCGCTCGGAGAGCGCCTGCATGTTCGCGAACCCACCAATGGCCATTGGCGTGACAGTGGCCTCGGAGCCGCCGGTGATCATGACATCCGCGTCGCCGTACGCGATGGCGCGGAACGCATCACCAATGGCGTGCGCACTCGTTGCGCACGCCGACACCGTGGCGTAATTCGGCCCCTTCGCGTTGAAGCGCATCGACACGATGCCCGCCGCGATGTCGGCGATGAACATCGGGATGAAGAACGGCGAGATCTTTCCAGGGCCGCGCTCGCGATAGACGTCGTGTTGCTCCTCGAAGCTCTTCAGCCCTCCGATTCCGCTTCCGAGGATCACGCCCGTGGCATCCGGATCGTAGCCGTTGCCTTCGGCGAACGCTGCGTCCTGCATCGCCTGGACGGCGGCGGCGACGGCGTACTGCGTGTAGCCATCGGCTCGCTTCGCCTCTTTCCGCTCCATGAACTGGAGCGGGTCGAACCCCTTCACCTCGCAGGCGAACCGGACCGGAAACTTGCTCGCATCGAACTTCGTGATCGGAGCGGCTCCAGACCGTCCCTCGATCAACGAACGCCAGGTCGTCGCCACATCGTTACCGACTGGCGAAAGCGCACCAACTCCGGTGACGACGACCCGCCGCTTCGTCACGCGCTAACCTTTTGGTTGAGATACTGCAGCGCATCCCCAACGGTGCGAAGCCGTTCCGCGTCCTCGTCCGGGATGTCGATGTTGAACTCCTTCTCGAACTCCATCACCAGCTCGACGATGTCGAGGCTATCGGCACCCAGATCCTCGATGAAGCTGGCTTCGTTGGTGAGCTTCTCACGCTCGACGCCGAGCTCCTTTTCGATGATGTCTTTCACTTTCTCCGAGTGGTCGGCCATGACGTTGTCCCTCTTGCGATGGATAGGAAGGATGTTGAAGGAGAATAAAATAACCGATTTCGTCGCCTAGTGTTACATGACCATCCCACCATCGACGACGAGCACTTGACCCGTGATGTACGCGGCATGATCGGACGCAAGAAACGCGGCCACCGACGCCACATCCGCAGCTGATCCCAACCGTTCGAGTGGTATGGTCCCGACGAGTGCCGCTCGCGCTTCGGGGGTCATCGCGTCGGTCATGTCGGTCTCGATGAACCCCGGGGCGATGGCATTCGCGAGGATGTTCCGTGAAGCGAACTCCTTTGCCACCGCCTTGGTGAGGCCGATCAATCCCGCCTTGCTCGCGGCGTAATTCGATTGGCCCTTGTTTCCTACGAGCCCAACGACGCTCGAGATGTTGATGATGCGTCCCCAGCGCCGCTTCATCATGCCGCGTGTCGCTGCCCGAATGGCCACGAACGCACCGCGCAGATTGGCGTCGAGCACGGCGTCCCAGTCCTCGTCCTTGAGGCGCAGCATGATGTTGTCGCGCGTAAGGCCGGCGTTGTTCACGAGAACATCGACCGACCCAAACGCTTCCTCCACGCCGGCCACCAACGCACTGACCGTTGCGGAGTCCGCCATGTCGCACGCAAAGCCACGCGCATCAGGCGAGATCTCGGCCGCGACGGCAGAGGCCTTTGCGGCGTCTCGGCCCACGATCGCCACGCGTGCGCCGCATTCGGCGAGCGTTGTTGCGATCGCGCGTCCGATGCCGCGCGTACTGCCGGTCACGAGCGCAACGCGCCCGGTCAGGTCGATACGCATCACGACACGCGAGTCAGGAGGTTTTCGACTTCGGCGACCGTGCCACACGTCATGGTCTGCACAGTGGGCGCGATCTTCTTTACGAGTCCGGTGAGGACGTTCCCCGGACCCATTTCGACGTAAACCGCCTCCGGGTAGTCTGCGGCCAGACGCTCGATGAGTCGGGTCCAGCCTACGGGGGCGGTGAGCTGCTCGAGCAGCAGTCGCCGCGCATCCGCGGCCGATCGCACCGGTTCGCCCGTGACGTTGGCGTACACCGGAAACACGGGGTCGCGGAAATCGGTCCGGTCGATCGCGGCGGCCAGCCCGTCTCGCGCGACTTCCATGAGCGGTGAATGGAACGCGCCGCTCACGTTGAGCCGGATCGCGCGCTTCGCGCCTGCTGCCTTCGCGAGCTCCATGGCGCGTTCGACGGCCGCGACTTCGCCCGAGATGACGACCTGTCCCGGCGAGTTGTAGTTCGCCGGGACGACGCATCCGCCGCCGGCGCTCGCTCGAGCGCAGATCGCTTCGATCCCCCCGTCGACGTCGCCCAAAATCGCCGCCATGGTCCCGGGGCGCTGTTCTCCGCTCTGAAGCATGAGCTCACCACGACGCCGCACCAGCCGCGCGGCGTCGGCGGCATCGAGGGACCCAGCGGCATGGTACGCCGTGAACTCTCCGAGCGAGTGCCCCGCGGCGGCACGGACGTGCGGCGCCAGCCGATCCTTCACGGCGGACCACACCGCCGCGCCGTGCGCGAGCAGCGCCGGCTGCGCGTTATGCGTCAGCGTGAGCGTCTCGGCTGGGCCGTCGAAGCACAGCGTGCTGAGGGGCTCGCCAAGGGCCCGGTCCACGGTCGCGAAGGTCTCACGTGCTGCGGGCAGCGCGTCGACAAGGTCTTTCGCCATTCCCGGCTTCTGCGACCCCTGACCGGGGAACAGCAGAACGACGTTCATTCCGAGCGACGTTAGAAGCGGACCACCGTGGAGGCCCAGGTGAACCCGGCGCCGAATGCGACCATCAACACCGTCGAGCCCTCCTTGATCCTGCCGCACTCGATGGCCTCGTCCACGGCAATCGGGATCGATGCCGACGAGGTGTTCCCGAACCGGTCGACGTTCACGTAGACCTTGTCGAGGGGGATGTTCGCGTGCTTGGCGGTTGCCTCGATGATGCGGACGTTCGCCTGATGCGGAATCATCACGTCGATGTCGCTTCCCGTTAGGCGGGCGGCATCGAGCGCGCGGTCGGCCGCCTCGGACATCGAGCGCACGGCGTGCTTGAACACCTCCCGTCCCGCCATCTTCACGAAATGCGTTCGTTCCTCCAGCACGGCATCGCTGAACGGCACCGTTGCTCCGCCCGCCGGACGATAGAGCAGTTCCGCCAGGGTCCCGTCGCTGCGAATGAACGAGGAAAGGATTCCCTTCCCGTGCTTCGAGCGCTGGACCACGGCAGCCCCGGCGCCGTCGCCGAATAGCACGCACGTCGACCGGTCCTTCCAGTCGACGATCGCGCTCATCTTCTCGGCGCTGACGACCAGCGCAGTGTTATGGGCGTTGCTCGCGATGAGGCCCTCGGCGACCTGGAGGCCGTACAGAAATCCGGAGCAGGCCGCCGAGACGTCGAACGCTGCGGCACGCGAGGCGCCGAGTGCGGCCTGGAGGTCTACCGCGGTTGCGGGCAGCAGCCGGTCGGGCGTCGCGGTCGTGAGGATGATGACGTCGAGGTCACCCGCGTGCACGTGAGCGCGTTGCATTGCGGTACGAGCCGCGTCTGCGGCGAGCGAGCATGTCGTCTCGCCGTCAGTGGCGATGTGACGCTCACTGATCCCGGTGCGTTCGACGATCCACTGGTGCGACGTGTCGAGGCCTAACGACGCGAAGTCGTGGTTGGTCAGCACCTTCACCGGCACCGCGCGTCCGGTTCCGGCGAGGTAGACGAGCGGACGTTTCACGCGGACGTTCCTGCAGCGACGGTACCGTCACCAAGTCGCCGGCCGATATGGTCGCTCATTCTCGATTCGACCGTCTTGGCGGCGACCTTGATGGCGTTCTTGATGGCTCGCGGCGACGACTTGCCGTGCGAGATCACGCTCACGCCGCGGACCCCGAGGAGCGGTGCGCCGCCGTACTCGGAATAATCCA
>Ga0075421_100008931_pt1 | contig 12347 bp, 10 predicted proteins | sample SoiMetdeltSBSDD5_FD_75292 | JGI IMG/M metagenome (GOLD analysis project Ga0075421, IMG submission 75292) | Bulk soil microbial communities from a Populus tree surrounding site in Tennessee, USA - Soil MetaG P. deltoides SBSDD5 | ecosystem: Environmental > Terrestrial > Soil > Tree plantation...
CCGCGCAGATGCTCGTGAGGTCCACACGCCAAGACTAGGATTCGCGCGCGATGGGAGTGGCCCCTCCTCCTCCGGTGCCAGGCGGCGTGCTCGCGCGGCTGCGCTCGGATCTACGCTGGCAGCGGGCGGCGCGCGGGCAGTGGCCGCCGGGCGAGATCTCGTTCAGCCTGAAGAGGACGCGCGAGTTCGAACGCGAGCCGCTGCCCCTGCTGCTGCGCCTGCACGACGAGTACGGACCCGTCTTCTCGATCCGGCTCGTGTACGCGCCGGTGGTGTTCGCGCTCGGGCCGGAGGCCAATCACTACATCACGGTGTCGCACGCCTCCAACTTCCGCTGGCGCGACGGCGGCCTGGGCGACCTGATCCCGCTGCTGGGCGACGGCCTGCTGACCACCGACGGCGGCTATCACCGGCGCGCGCGGCGGATCATGCTGCCCGCCTTCCACCGCGAGCAGATCGCCGCCGCCACCGCGACGATGACCGAGGAGGCCGAGGCCGCGCTCGAAGGCTGGACGCCCGGCTCGCGCGTCGAGCTCTACAGCTGGACGCGCCGGCTGGCGCTGCGGATCGCGCTGCGCGCGCTGTTCGGCTTCGACCCCGACGAGGACACCCGGGACGCGTCGATGGCGGAGGAGTTCGAGGCGGTGCTCGGCTACTGGGGGCGCGACTACGTGGTGCAGATGCTGCGCGGGCCGGGGAGCCCGTGGCGGCAGATGATCCGCTCGCGCGGCCGGCTCGACCGCGTGATCTATGACGAGATCGCCGAGCGCCGCCGCTCAGGACGTCGCGGTACCGACATCCTGAGCCTGTTGCTCGACGCGACCGACGAGGACGGCAGCACGCTCTCGGACGAGGAGCTGCGCGACCAGGTAATGACGCTGCTGTTCGCCGGCCACGACACCACCACCTCGACCGTTGCGTTCCTCTTCTACGAGCTCGCGCGCAACCCCGAGCAGCTCGAGTCGCTCGACCTCGAGCCGGCCATCGACGAGACCCTGCGCATGTACCCGCCGGCCTGGATCGGCCCGCGCCGGTCGATCGACGCCTTCGAGCTGTGCGGCGTGCGCGTTCCCGGCGGCGTGCTCGTGAACTACTGCTCGTGGGCCAGCCACCACCTGGCGCACGTGTTCCCCGAGCCCTGGAAGTTCCGACCCTCGCGCTTCTCGCCGGAGGCTCGCGCCGAACTGCCGAAGGGAGCCTACGTGCCGTTCGGCGGCGGCTCGCGGACGTGCATCGGCATGCGCTTCGGCCTGCTCGAGGTCAGGGCGATCGCGGAGGCGATCCTGAGCCGCTTCACACTCGAGCTCGCCGAGCCCTGGCGGCCGCTGTCGATCCGTCAGATGCCCACGCTGTCGCCGCGCGCCGGCCTGCCGATGACCGTGCGCGCCCGGTGAGCCCGCCGCCGCTCCGATGATCGCCCTGCTGGGCGGCCTCGGCGCCGCGCTCTGCTTCGCGGGCGCGACGCTGCTGAACTCTCGCGCCACCCACCTGATGCCGGCCACTCACCTGCTCGCCTGGGTGATGGTGATCGGGCTCGCGCTCACGCTCCCGCTGGCGCTCGTGGAGCTGCCGGAGTCGCTCAGCGGCTCCGACGTGGGCCTGCTCTGGGCGGCGGGTATCGGCAACGTGGCCGGCCTGCTCCTGTCCTATCTGGCCTTACGGCACGGCCGGGCGGGCGTGGTGGCGCCGATCATCTCGACCGAGGGGGCGCTCGCCGCGCTCGTGGCGGTGGCCGCCGGAGAGGCGCTCAAGCCCGGCGCGGGCTTCGTGCTCGGGGCGATAGCGCTCGGGATCTGGCTCGCGGGCTCGTCGCGCGAGGACGCGCCGGCACGCGCCGGGGAGCGTCATCCCGAGGCGCGCGCCGTGCTGCTGGCACTTGGCGCCGCCGTCTGCTTCGGCGTGAGCCTCTACACCACCGGGCGCGTGAGCGACGACCTGCCGCTCGCCTGGGCGCTCATCCCCGCGCGACTGATCGGGACGGCCTTCGTGGCGCTCCCGCTGGTCGTGTCGCTGAAGCTCCGCCTCCCGCGCCGGGCGGCGCCGCTCGTGCTGGCCTCCGCCTGCTGCGAGGTGGCCGGGTTCGCGAGCTATGCCGTCGGCGCGCGCGACGGCATCGCGATCGCCGCGGTGCTCGCCTCGCAGTTCGGCGCGATCGCGGCGCTGGCGGCGGCCTGGCTCTTCAATGAGCGCCTGGCACGGATCCAGGTCGTGGGCGTGGCCGTGATCGCCGCCGGCGTGGCGGTGCTGAGCGCGTTGCAGGCCTGAGCCCCGGCGGCGCGGCCTGCCCGGCTAGGCCGCCGCCGCGACGGGCAGGTGGTCGAGCGCCACGGCCAGCGCGGCGCGCGAGCCCGTTCCGATGGCTGCCGCCACCGAGCGAAGGCGCTCCGTGGCAGCGTCGCCGGCGGCGTAGACACCCGGCACCGCGGTCCGGCCGTCCTCGTCCGTGGCGATCGTGCCGCCGGGGGTCAGCTCGCACCCGAGCCCCGCCGCCAGCCCGTTCGGCTGGTCGCGGCGCGTGCGCACGAAGAGCGCGTCGCGCTCCTCGGCGGGCCCGGACGCGAACTCGATCCGATCCAGGTGCCCGGCGCCACCGGCCAGCCGGCGAATCGGCTCCTCACGGACACGCACGCCCGCGGCGGAGAGCAGCTCCCGCCCTCCGTCACCGAGGCTCGCCGGCCCGTCGGTGACCAGCAGCACGTCGCTGCTCCATCCGGACACGACGAGCGCCGAGCGCACCACGTCGGGGCCGTTGCCGTGCACGGCCAGCGCGAGGTCGCGAACCTCCCAGCCGTCGCAGAACGGGCAGTGGAAGACCGACCGGCCCCAGAGCGGCTCGATCCCGGGCAGCGCGGGCGGCTCGTAGCTCAGGCCGTGCGCGAGCACGAGGGCGCCCGTGCGCAGCTCGCCGCCGTCGGAGAGCCTCACCTCGAGGTCCCCGGCCCGCACGCCCGCGTCGACCACGGCGGCGTCCCGGATCTCGACGGTCGGGAGGGCCGCCAGCTGCTCGCGCCCGGCCGCGCGCAGGTCGGTGGGCGCGAGGCCGCCATGGCCGAGCAGCCCGCCGATGGCGCTCGACTTCACGTTCGCGGGCCGGCCCGTGTCGAGCACCAGCACCCGGCGACGCGCCCTTCCGAGGGCGAGGGCGGCACTCAGGCCGGCAGGGCCGCCCCCGACCACGACCGTGTCCAGCCGCGACACCCGGCGCGGCGAGCGTCCGTGACGCAGGCGCCGGCGCTCGCCATGCCGGACGGCTGGGAGCGCGGCGCGGGGGAGTGTGGTCGCTTGGCTGGACATAGTCGATGGATAAGACCGCGAGAGGGTGCAGAACTCATCGGTACGGAAAGCAAACCATTTATCTCGTTGCGCAAGTGTGAGGCGCCTCACACGTGAGCGGCCGTGTCGAATTCGGGCCCGCTCATTCGACGCTCCGGTAGATAGGAAAGGAGATGCCGTGTCCGCAACCGTCCTCTACATGTCCATGTCGCTCGACGGATTCATCGCCGGGCCCAATGAGGGACCCGGCAACGGGCTCGGCGACGGCGGGGAGCGCCTGCACGAGTGGCTCATGCTCGGTGGCGACACCGACCACAAGGCGATCTCGGGCCGCCTGGCGGGCGTCAACCGCCGGGTGGTCGACGAGTTCATGGCGACCGGGGCGGTCGTCGCGGGCCGGGGGACCGTCGAGCCGGCGGGCTACTGGGGCGGCGACCACCACGACGGCGTTCCGATCTTCGTCCTCAGCCGCCGTGAGCCCGACGGCAAGAGCGGGCAATGGCCGCTGGTGAGCTATGTGAACGACGTCAGGACTGCGATGGCCGAGGCCAAGCGGGCAGCCGGCGACAAGAACGTGCTGGTCCACGGCGCCGGAACCGCGCAGCTCGCGCTCGCCGACGGCGTCCTCGACGAGCTCGAGATCCATCTTGTCCCGGTGCTCTTCGGCCAAGGGCGCCGCCTCTTCGAGAACCTCGATCCCGAGCAGATCGAGCTGGAGCGCACCCGAACCCTCGAGGGGGAGTCCGGTGTCACCCACATGCACTACCGCGTCCAGCGTTGACCGTGCGAGCTGAACCAGCGTCACATTCGCGACCGCGAGGCGGGCTGCGCCGCGCGGTCGGCTTGAACGATGTGCGTGACCGGGACGCCGAGCTCCTCGCGCAGTCGGTCGACGATGCCCGTCTCGAGCCAGTTCGACTCGCCGGGCGGGTAGGTGGAGATGATCACCTCGTCAGCGCCATGCCGGCGGAGCTCATCCTCGATCGCGCCGAACGCCGCATTTGGGTCTCCGATCTTGCCGGTCACGACAAGACCCTCTGCGCGTGCCCAGTCGAGCGCGGCGGAGAGACGGCCGCGTGCCTCGTCGAGCTCGTCGTCGACGTCCGAAGCGATGTAGTGGACTCGTGAGCAGAGGATCGGCGCGACGATGTGGAACTCGCTTCCGGTTGCGGCACGGGTGTGAAGCGCGGCGCGCAGCTCCGCGCCAGGCAGTGTCCGGTTTGCGACCACCAGGACGCGCGTAGGCGCGGCTGGCGGCCGCGGGGGTGCCGCGGAAGCCGCCTCCCGGAGCGGGCGCCGACGGTCCGGGTCCTTGGTGGCGACCTCCCAGAGGAATCCGCCGATCAGGGCGCCGGCAAACAGCGCCACGCCGACGAGTGGATCGAGGAGCGAACCGAACGCGAGCGACGCCCCGATGAGCACAGCACACCCCACCGCGATGTGAAACGCATCGGCTTCGCTGCGGACCGGATCTCGCATACTGATTCGCTTGTCCCGGAGGAGGTACTACTCCCTTCCCGGTGGACTGTCAATGCGCCGGAAGCAAGTCCAAACGCGGACGGCTCGGGCCCGCGGTCCTACTCGGCGCTAGCGCAGGGCCCGAATGCGCCGGCGAAGAATACGAGCGGGTCTTTGATGGGCGAAAGTCGCAGGTCGTCGACCCGCCCGACGACGATCCAGTGATCGCCGGCGGGGTGTTCGTCGACGATCTCACAGTCGAGGCTGGCGAGGGCGTCGGTGAGCAACGGGACGCCGCCGCGTCCGGGTTCCCAGTCGACGCCGGCAAATCGGTCCGCGCCGGGGGGGATCGCGTCCATCGCGAACCGCTCTTGGCGCCGCCCCAGCACGTTGACGCCGAAGCGCCCCGTGCGCCGCATTCGGGACCAAGTGAGCGAGCTCCGCGAAGGGCAGAACAACACCAAGGGCGGCTCCAGCGAGACCGAAGTGAGCGAGTTCACGATCAGCCCGGAGGGCTCGCCGTCCGGGGCCGCGGTCACGAACGCGACGCCGGTGGCGAACCTGCCAAGCGCGTCCCGGAACGAGCGCGGATCGGGCGTCGGCGAACTGGGTACTGGAGCGGCGACGGCCATCTCAGTGGAGCGACGTGTCTTCGCCGAGAGCAACTCGGCCGAGGTAGTCGTAGGCGCGGTTTGCGCCGAGCGGGTGCATGAACGAGCCGGCCTTGACGTCGCGGTACGCGCGCGCGAGTGGGCTGCCGCTCATGTAGCCGGAACCGCCCGACAGGGCGAGCGCGCGGTCGACGATGCGGGCGGCGGCCTCGTTCACGAAGGCCTTGGCGGCCTGAGCCTCGGCGAACAGCGCGCCCAGCTCCTCCGGGCTGCCGTCGGACGCCGGGTTGGCGGCACGGTGCTCGTCGATCAGAGCGGCCGCACGCGACAGGACGCCGCGCGCGGCCGCGAGATCGACGGCGTTGTCGGCCACCTGAATGCGGGGGCGTGCCTCGCCATTGATGCGCCCGGCGATGCCGCGGCGGGCGACCTCGTCGGCCTGCTCGGCGATGCCGAGTGAGGCAGCGGCGTGGAACAGGCCGGCCACGAGGTTGCGCTCGATGTACGGCAGTGGGTCGCCGGCTCGGAAGCCGCCGCGCACCCCGGATTCGGGCAGCTCCACTGCCTCCAGCGAGATCGAGTTACTGCCGGAGGCGCGCATGCCGAGCGCGTCCCAGTCGTCGTGCACGACGACGCCGGGCGCCGTAGTCGGCACCATCGCGTAGGCGTAGCGCTCGACGCCCTCATCGTCGGCGTACGCAACCGCCACGTAGAGATCCGTGGCGGCGGGGGACATCGTGCAGAACAGCTTGCGGCCGTCGATCCGCCAACCGGACTCGATGCGCGTGGCGCGGGTCCCGGGCCGCGTGAGGTCCTGGCCGCGCTCGCTGATGGCGGCCGCCAGCACGACCCCGTCGCGCGCGATCTGCTTGAGCGACGAGGCGAAGCCGCGGGCGCGGCGCTCCGCCCCGGCGGCGACGGCGACTTGGCGCCGGCGTGTCATGTTGAGCACCGCGACCAGGTGCATGTTCACGCCGATGGCGACTGAGGCGTCGCCGCGCGCCAGACGGCTCGACGCCACGACGAGGTCGTGCGCCGACGAGACGTCGAGCCCACCAAGCTCGACGGGTATGGGCGCCGCGAAATAGCCGGCCGTCTTGAGCGCGTCGATCGCCTCAAAGGGGTAGCTGCCATCGCGGTCGTGCTCCGCTGCGCGTGCGGCAAGCTCGGCGGAGAGCTCCTCGGCAACCTCCACGAGGCGGGCGCCGGCGTCGGTATGGGCTGTGAGTTCGATTGGCATGACGGTGTCTCCAAACCGCTCGGCGTGCGGCCGTGGCCGGGAGCCTCGCCCCCGGCCACGAGCCTGCATGCGAGCCTCAGGCAGACGTCACCTCGACGGCGACGGGCACGCCGTTGGTGACCATGTCGTAGACGGCCGAGCGCTTCCGGGCCCGCTCCACGACCTCGCGGAGCTTCTCCTCCGGCGCGTCGCCCGTCACACGGAACGAGACGCCGATCCGCTCGAACCCGTTGCGCGGCTCGTCGTCCACGCCGAGCGCGCCGCGCACGTCCATGTCACCGGTGAGCGTCGACTCGACCGACGTGAGCTCGACCTTGCGCGCCGCAGCCACGTAGACGATCGAGGTCGTCAGGCAGGCGGCGAGCGCGTGCAGCAGGTACTCGGCAGGATTGGGTCCCTCGTCGCTGCCGAGCAGGATCGCCGGCTCGCCCGCGTCGACCTGGAACGTCTCGCTGCGGGTCGTGTCCTCGCCGCCAGCGGCATAGAAGGCCTTAATCGACGAGCGGTTGTGGGAACCGCCGAGCCAGCGATTGCTGGCGCGGAACTGGAACTTCGCCAACTCCGGCTGGGCCTTGATCAGGTCGAGCGTGGCGAACATCCTGTCGGTGTCCACGCCGTTGCGCGTCGTGTCTGTAATTGTGCTCACTTCGAGACCTCCTCGGTCCTTGTCGTGTGTGTGGAACCCTCCTCCCGAGCCGCGTGTGCGACATCGGCGCCACCACCCAAATCCGGGTGGGAGGTGTGGCGGGATGCACGTAGAGACTTGAGCGCGATCAGCGAAACGCTGTGCGCGCCGTACTTGCTGCTCGTCCGCTGCGCCCGCTCACTGGTGAAGCGGTACTCCAGGTTGCGCTGGACAAGCTGCACGGCGAGGCCGGCGGCCGCGATCTTCTCCAGGTAGAGATCGGTCTGGCTTGCTCCCGCGATGCAGGCCGCCCAGAGGTCGGCCCGGCAGGCAGTGCGGGCGGCGATCTGCCGCTCGGTGACGATGTCCGCGAGCGCGAGCCGTCCGCCCGGCCGGAGCACCCGCGCGGCCTCGGCGAACACGCGGCGCTTGTCGGCCGAGAGATTGACAACGCCGTTCGAGATCACGGCGTCGAACGAGGAGCTCTCGAAGGGCAGCTCCTCGATGCGCGCGCGGCGGAAGCTGACGTGCTCCTCGCGCCGGAGCCGCTCTGACTTGGCCAGCTGGCCTGGCGTCACGTCCACGCCGGTGACGGAGCCCGTCGGTCCCACCTGCGCGGCGGCCGCGAAGACGTCCATGCCGGAGCCGCTGCCCAGGTCGAGCACGCGCTCGCCGGGGAGCAGCCGCGCGAGACCCAGGTGATAGCCGACGCCGGCGAACGAGTTCACCGCCCCCGCCGGCAGCCGGTCAAGCAGGTCGGCGGGGTAGCCGAGCGCCTCGGCGAGCGGCCTGCCCGTGGGGAAATGGAGGACAAGACCCGCCTCGTTCGCCACATCGCGGTACATCTCGGTGATGTGGCGGTCGAGCTCCTCGGGATCCACGCCCTCGGGAGTCACGTATGTAGTCTGCGTCTGCATGCCGGCAGCGTCGCCGGCAGGCCTTCCCCAAACCTTCCTAAGCGCTGATTTCCGCTCTACCTAGCCGTTCCAGCGCCTCGCGGGCCTGCCGCTCGTTGAGCAGCTGCCCCGCCGCTGCATAGCCCTCGGCGGCGCGGCGCAGTGCCTCAGCCGCGGCGCGCCGGTCTCCCTCGGCGAGCAGCAGCTCGGCGCGCGCCTGCGCCACCGCCGCGGGCCAGGGGCCGCCCATCCGGCCGTCGGCATCGTGCTCGGCGCGCTCCAGGAACTCACGGGCGCGCTCGAGCTCGCCGGCGCGAGCGCATACTGTCGCCGCCGCCACGTGGTAGCCCGTCGGGCAGAACTGGCAGACCCAACGCGGATCGAACAGCGCCTCCGCACGCTCAATCAGCGCAAGCGCCTCGGCGCTCTCCTCTGGCACCTGCAGCAAGACGCCGTACACGAGGAAGAGCAGGTGCTGGGCGAGTGGGGAGATGTGCGCGAGCTCGAGCGCCTCCTCGAGCTGAGCCCGCGCCCCCGCCCGGTCGCCCAGGTGGAGCAGTGCCTCGCCCAGACGCATGCGTGCGAGCGACTCGCCTCCCACCGCGCCCACCTCGCGGCTGAGCCGCGCGGCGTCGACGAGGTGCGCGCGGGCGGCCTCGAGGTTGTCGGTAAAGAGCTCGGTCTCGCCAAGCACCGTGGCGGCGAACGCCTCGCCGCGGCGGGCGCCCGCCTGGTGGGCCTGTGCGCGCAGGCGCTTCGCGAACCCCGCCACCCGGTCGTAGGGGTCGCCCGCAGTGAGCACGTACTCGGTAACGCAAAGGTGGGCGTCGAAGACGCGGCCCGCGAGCTCCGGCGAGTCCCAGACCTGCGTGAGTTGGCGCCGTGAATGTTGCTCCCAGCCGCCGTCCAGGTGGGCAACCATGCCCTTCAGAGTGGCCAGTTCGCCTGGGTCGCGAGCGTGTCGCTCGGCCTCGACAGCCAGCCGGCGTGCGCCCTCCCAATCGCCCGTGTGCCAGGCCACCATGCCGCGCAGCACGATCAGCTCGCACCGGTCCTCGTGCTGCTCGGCCTGCGCCCCTTCGAGCGCGGCCTTGGCGCCCGGGATGTCGCCCGCCGCCAGGCACGCGCGCGCCTGTTGCGATCGCAGCCCGGGCACGCGTTCCGGAGGCGCGGCAGCTACCGCCTCGGCATAGGCGGCGGGCGCGCGGGCCTCACCGGCCCCGTGGAGCAGCTGAGCGCGCAGTGCGAGGAGGGCCGGGCGCTCGCGCTCGTCGGCGTGCTCCAGCGCCAGCTCGGCCCACTCGGCGCCGTCGCGGTACGCACCCACCCCGGCGGCCCACTCGGCAGCGCTGGAAAGGAGCGGGACCGCCTCCCGAGCGCGATCGGCGCGCAGCAGATGCTGCGCGACCGCCTCCGGAGGCGCGTCGGAAGCGGCGAGCAGCCCGGCGGCGTCGGTGTGGGTGCGGCGTAGCGTTTCCTCGGGCAGCCGTCCCGCCAGCTCTTCGCGCACGAGGGCGTGCCTGAAGCGGTAGCGCCCGCGCACGCTCTCCAGGACGCCGGCCGCCTCAGCCGTGCCGAGCACCTCGTCGACCTGCTCGTTACCCGCCAGCGCGGCGAGCTCCGGGCCCGTGAAGCCGTCGTCGATCACGGCGATCGCGGCAAGCAGCCGCTCGCCGAACGGCTCAAGCCGCTCGAGCCGCCGAGCAACGACCTCGCGCAGCCGCGGCGGCACGGTGATCTCGCCGGAGGCGTCGACCGATGCCGCCAGCTCCTCCGCAAAGAACGGGTTGCCCGCCGCCGAGCGCTCGAGAGCGGCGAGGGTGCGCTGCGGAAGAGGCCTGGCTGCCGCCCGCCCGGCGACCGCGGCCAGCGCGGCGCGGTCGAGCTGCCCCAGCGCCACCTCCACCGCGGAGCCGCGCTCGAGCAGGCTGGAACGGACGAGCGCGGCCACCTCTGGAAGCGGCTCATCGCGCATTCCTGCGACCACGAGCAGGCGCTCGCCTGCGGCGCTGCGCGCGAGGTGATGCAGGAGCGCGGCCGTTGCCTCGTCGGCGGCGTTCAGGTCGTCGATCGCGACCACGACACCGCGCTCGGACGCGGCCTGCGTGAGCAGCTGGGCCACCGCTGAGAAGACGCGATGTCGGTCCACCGGCTCCTCGGCCACCCCGGCCGGGCGGCGGACCGAGGGGAGCAGTCGCGCCAGGGCGGCCTGTGCGCTATCGGTAAGCGCGCCTGCCAGCTCCGGGCGCCGCTCGGCGAGTGGGTCCAACGCCTCCACGAGCGGCGCGTATGGTGTCCGGCCCTCCTCCTCGCGAGCAGCACCACGCAGCGTGTGGAAGCCGAGCTCCTCGGCCTCGGCGAGCACGGCCTCGACGAGACGCGTCTTTCCGATCCCGAGCGGGCCCGTGACGAGCAGCGCGCCGCCGTCGGCGGCCGCGGCGCGCCGGAGCGCTGCCGCCGCCGTGCCGAGCTCGCGCTCACGCCCCTCGACCGGGGCGTGAAGCAGCCGGATCGCCCGGACCGCCGGGCCGCGCGTGAGCTCGCGCTGGAGCGCCAGCGTCTCCTCGGACGGCTCCGCCCCCAGCCGCGAGAGCTCGTCGCGCAGGAGGCGGAACTGGCGCGCGGCGGCCGGCCTGTCGCCGCTTGCCACGTGTCGGCGCATGAGCGCGCGGTGGGCCTCCTCGTCGGCCGGGTCCTCGCCCAGCACGTCGTCCCAGCGACCCTCGGAGCGCATGACTGCGAGGCGGCGCTCCCGCAGTCGCGCGCGTGGGGCGAGCAGCCACTCCTCGTAGGGCTCGTCGGGCAGCAGGTCGCCGCCGTAGGCGGAATCGTCGCCGGCCTCGAAGCGCTCGACATCGGTGGTCACCTCGGCGGCCGGCGCGAGCTCCACCACTCCACCGCGCAGTACCACCGCGTCGCGCTCTCCTAGCGCGCGGCGCGCGTAGCTCGCGGCCTTGTGCAGGTTGGGCGCGGCGGCATCGGCGCCGAGCTGCGGCCAGAGCGCCTCGAACACCTCGTCGCGCGGCATCCGGTGGCCGGGCGCGAGGGCCAGCAGCTTGACGAGATCGGCAGCGCGTCGCTGTGCCCAGGCATCAGCCGGGACAGGTTGCGAGTCGACGAGCACTTCGAAGCGTCCGAGCAGCCGGATCTCGAGCTGCCGCATACAAGTCCGACCATACCTGCCCCGATTACCATCGTCCCGTTGAAGCACGAGACTCGCTTCTGCAGCTCGCCCGACGGCGTTGGACTCGCGTACGCGATCGACGGCGAGGGCCCGCCGCTCGTCAAGGCGAGCAACTGGATGACCCACCTCGACTATGAGCGGGAGAGCCCCGTCTGGCGACATTGGGTTAGAGAGCTGAGCCGGGGGCACACGCTCGTCCGCTTCGACGAGCGCGGCTGCGGGCTCTCGGACCGCCACTTCGACGGGGCACCGACGATCGACACCTACGTCGGCGACCTGGCTGCCGTGGTGGACGCTGCGGGACTCGAGCACTTCGCGCTGCTCGGCCTGTCGGGAGGCGGGCCGACCGCGATCGAGTACGCGGCCAGGAATCCTCAGCGCGTCAGCCGCCTGGTGCTGTACGGGACCTGGGCGCGCGGCCGCAACAGGCGCGGCGAGGGCGCTGTCGACCAGACGCGCGTCCTGGGCGACCTGATTCGAGTGGGCTGGGGGGGCGCGGTTCCCGCATTCCGGCAGGTGTTCACCTCGATCTACATCCCAAGCGCCGGCGAGGAGCAGAAGCGCTGGTACGACAAGTTGCAGAAGGCCTCCAGCAGCGGAGAGATGGCCGCACGTCTGTGGCACTCGCGAAGCGACATTGACATCAGTGACACGGCGCGCCGCATCACCCTGCCGGCGCTCGTACTGCACGCGCGACAGGACGGGGCCGTCCCCTACGAGGAGGGGCGGCGCCTCGCGTCCCTCCTACCGGACGCTCGCTTCGTGACACTCGAGAGCGATAACCACATCCTTCAGCAAGGCGAGCCGGCATGGGACGCGTTTCTCTCGGAGGTGCGGGCCTTCTTGGGCGACAGCGAGCGCGCACCCATCGTGGCCGCCGATCTGTCCGACCTCAGCGACCGTGAGCGCGAAGTGCTCGAGCTGGTGGCCGCGGGGATGAGCAACGAGCAGATCGCGGAGCGGCTGGTCCTGAGCATCCGCACGGTGGAGCGCCATCTCTCGAACGTCTACGCGAAGCTACGGCTGTCCGGCAAGTCGGCCCGCGCCGCTGCCGCCGCGC
>Ga0075421_100008932_pt1 | contig 12346 bp, 4 predicted proteins | sample SoiMetdeltSBSDD5_FD_75292 | JGI IMG/M metagenome (GOLD analysis project Ga0075421, IMG submission 75292) | Bulk soil microbial communities from a Populus tree surrounding site in Tennessee, USA - Soil MetaG P. deltoides SBSDD5 | ecosystem: Environmental > Terrestrial > Soil > Tree plantation...
CCGCCGCGTGCTCGCGCAGATACTTCGCGTACTCATCCAGCCCGTCCAGCTTGTTCAGGATCATGCGTCGCCTGATGCGGCGTCGCAGCGTGTTGGCCTTGTACAGACTGAAGTCCACGCCCGTCGCCCGCCGCAGCAGCGCCAGGATTTTATTGAAGCCGTTCTTGCCTGCGGGTTGCGTCGGCTCTTCCGCGCCGGGTTCGGCGATTTTGGAGGGGGTGACGTAAGGATGGCGGCTGATGCGCGCGAGCTCTTCGGCGATCCCTTCGGGCGTGAGCGTGAAGTCCACGCACCCGGCGGCGATGGCGCTGCGCGGCATGCTGTCGTACCTGGCGGATTTCGGTTCCTGCGCGAAGGTGATCCCACCCTCGGCCTTGATCGCCTCCAGCCCTAGCGTGCCGTCGGTGGCCGTACCCGAAAGGATGACGCCGATGGCGCGCGCGCCCTGATCTTCCGCCAGCGTCTGCAGGAAAGCGTCTATCGGATGGCGCAGCACGCGCCCCTCCTCGCGGGGCCGCAGTCGTAGCGCGCCGCCTTCAATCGCCAGGCTCGCGTTGCGCGGCATGACGTAAACGTGATCGGGCGCGACGGGCGTCCCGTCCTCGACCTCGCTCACCGGCAATTGAGTGGCTCTTGCCAGCAACTCGGGCAGGATGCTTTCGTGCTTCGGGTCGAGGTGCGTGACCAGCACGAAGGCCATGCCTGTATCAACCGGCAGACGCTTGAGGAACTGCTTGAATGCTTCGAGGCCGCCAGCGGAGGCCCCGACGCCGACCACCGCGACCAATCCTTTTTCGATCTGTTGGCCTTCGGCGCGCTCCGCATTCGCAGCAGACTCGGCGCGCGCCTGTCGGGAAATTTTCTTCTCTGTCGCCTTTGCGTGTTCAACGGCCCCGTCTACAGTCGCGTCAGCTTCTGTTTGTGGCGCGTGTTTCGCGGGCGGCGTGTTTTGTCTTTTGCTCATTTTCCTCCCCTTTTTTTCATGGCTCCGTATCAATGATGAACCAGTGATGGCCGATGTTGAATAGGCCGCGGCGGCATACGTTCGCGCTTCGACGTTCGTATGCCCAACTCATCGCGCGTTTGGTGATGGAGGGGTAGTGAGGTTGTTGTAGGCCAGCCTTCCTTTTCGCGCGATGCGAACAACCACTCGACGGCTTGCGTTTTTGATGTTCAGGAGAAGACGAAATGAGTCAGCTGATAAAGGGAACCAGCTGCGGAAAAACGGGGCGCAAAGCAGGGAGGGGGATTTCGTCTCGTCAAACGACTCGCGCCATAATAAAAGAGGCGCTTCACCCTGGCAAATTGTCAATTCTACCATAACCTGATCTTGGCCCAACGTAGAACCAACAACTTGCCGACATTTTTCGACCATGCCTTGATCTTACATCCGACCATAAAGTGATCCTGTGGTCGCGCTTTCGACCATAACTTGATCATTTCTCGGTCGGGCTTCCATCGACTCGCGAGAAATTTCCTGAAAATCATCAAGACTTCAAGATCGGTCCTTGCTCAAGGAAAAGTGGTTAAATTTGCGCCATAACCCTATGCGATATTGCCCTCAAACTTCCGAGGGCAAAAGGGCGGTTATCTTACCGAATCGCTCGAAATGGCCTTTGTTGAAAGTGATGATGTGAGTGACTCCGTGAACAATCATCACAGCCGCTATCATCGCGTCGTGAACTTGAACGCCTTGGGGTTTGTTTAGCAGTGCGACACGAAGTCGCATCAATTACTGTGAAATCTGCATTTACAGAATTTCACCCGCTGTTCCACCAGCGGTTTCCTACTGGCACGTGCTGGATTGGTAACGATCCAGTGCGAAGCTGCCGGAACAACGTAGCCTCATCTCATTGATGGCAGTCTAGCCGCGAGGATCAGACTGCGACTGCCAGCCTCAAGGCGGTCGGGAGCCAGGAATGAATCGTACGGTCAAGATATCTGAATCGCCGTTCACGCGCCGTCATAAACCAAGCAGCGCAAGGGGCTGAATTGCTGTGACCAAAAGGTAGGTGGTCGGAATGCAGGCTTGCTAATCCTGTATCGTGGACAATCAAGGCCACCGGCGTATAGGCGGGACCTAACCGATTTTTCGTGATTGATGTGGAACGTGGTAAGCCTGGCCTTCTCCACCAGGTTTTATCGGTGGACAGCCAACCGCAAGGCTGGCCCATGGGAGGCGGGTAAAGGATCGCGGAGAAAGCGAATGCCCGGCTGTAATAGTCGGGATAGTCGTTTGAATCGACAGATACCGATGGTCGATGACATGACGGCGGCTGGTAACGGCGCTGACTTCCGCGTGGTCTTTCGGCACGAAATACTTTGACGATGACGCAAAAAACAGGAATTCGTCGAGAACTTGAAGCAGGTCACAAGCCTGCTGGCGCGAGCCTGCGTCCGGCGGTGGACTGGCGCTCAATCAACTGGAAGCCAGTCAACCGCAACGTGCGTCGTTTACAGAGACGAATCGTGCAGGCGCAACAACAAGGTAAGAAGCGCAAAGTCCGCGCTCTGCAGTTCATCCTTACTCGATCCTACAGCGGGCGCTGTCTCGTTGTGCGACGAGTGACGGAAAACACCGGCAAACGCACACCCGGTGTGGACGGGCAATTGCTCGACACGCCGGTCAAGAAAGCGCGAGCCGTTGACAGACTCTCCACAGAAGACTACAGACCGCAGCCTCTCAGGCGTATCTTCATTCCCAAAGGCAGTGACCCAAAAAGAATGAAAATGCGCCCGCTCGGTATTCCTACCATGGACGACCGGGCGCGACAGGCGCTGCATCTGCTCGCCCTCGAACCTATTGCGGAGACCACCGCCGACCCACACTCGTATGGGTTTCGGAAGGCACGGTCAGTGGCCGATGCAATCGAGCAATGTTTCATTCTGCTCGCTCGCTCGAACTCGCCGCAATATATTTTAGAGGGCGATATCCGAAGTTGCTTCGATGAAATCTCGCACCAATGGTTGCTATCACACGTTCCGATGGATCGTTCGATCCTTCGGAAGTGGTTGCAGGCAGGTTTTATTGAGCAACAAATCCACTATCCCACTACGACCGGTACGCCGCAAGGCGGCATCATCTCGCCTGCCTTAATGAACCTGACCTTGGACGGGCTGCAAGCGCTGCTCGCCAAACAGTTCCCCGCCACCAGCGGCAAGTTCGTTAACCTGACGCGCTTTGCTGACGATTTCATCGTCACCGGAAAATCGCGAGAGATTCTGGAAGAAGAAGTCAAACCTCTGATTCAGGCCTTCCTCAAAGAACGAGGACTGACACTATCGGAGAGCAAAACACGCATCACCCACATCAACGAGGGATTTGATTTTCTCGGCAGCCACATTCGGAAATACGACGGTAAACTCCTCATCCAACCCTCACGAAAAAATGTCCGAACCTTCCTGGCCGAGATCAAAATTACAATCAGGGAGAATCTTCATACACCTGTAGAGAAGCTGATAATGATACTCAACCCGATGATTCGCGGTTGGGCGTCGTTTCACAGCTCTACTTGCAGTAAAAGGACTTTCAACTACGTGGATAATCGAATCTTCTGTGAATTGGAACACTGGATGCAACGCCGCCATCCCGGCAAATCTCTCTTCTGGCGCCACCGGAAATACTACACCAGGATTGGCAGCAGGAGTTATGTTTTGCAAGGAGTCTATCTTGATCGTCGAGGAAAGCCACAGACCGTTCGGCTGATCAAGGTAACTGACACGCCGATCAAACGGCATGTCAAAATCAAGGCCGCGGCCAACCCTTACGATTCCGTGTGGGAACCTTACTTTGAAGAACGTATCGCTCGTCAAATGAAAGACTCCCTTCACGGATACAAAAGGTTGGTGAAAATATGGTTCGATCAGGATGGGCAATGCCCGCAGTGCAGTGAAAAGATCACCCGCGATGCCGGTTGGCACTTGCACCATCGTGTGCGATTGGTAGACGGTGGAGACGATTCACTCGCCAACCTGATCCTGATGCATCCAACCTGCCATCAACAATGGCATGCGCAGAACGATGGGCAAATTACCGATGATACTGTTGTACCGCGTCCGCTCTAGCGGGCGTTTGAATGGCCTGAGCTGCCTGCGGTAAACGTCGCACGGGCAGTTCTTAGGGGGCGGGGCGGCAGCAATGTCGCCTTGCTACCCGACAACGGACAAAAAACAACGCTAACGCCACAGTTCTTCAAAACGAGCCGCTGCCGTTCTGGTATACCTCACCGCATGGGCGATGTTCTTGTGCCCCAAGTAATTCGGCTGTAAATCTTCGCATAATTCATGGGGAGAACAATGATGTCAGGCTCGCGCCGCTCGCCTTTCGTTGCGGGAGCATTTCCGCGTTGCGTTGCCTTTCAGGAAATTTTTTACTATTAGCCTTACAAAACTGTAGTTTCCGGTATTCCGGTGCAATAGATCATTGAAAACACAAAGTGAAACGCAATTTCTACGCAATAGAGGTTTCATTCAAAGTGCGAGAAATGCGCGGGCGACAATGTTCAATCAGGCGTCGGCGCAGTTGGCCGACGGTCTCCTCCCGTCTGTACCAAGACCAATTGAGCCTTGGCAGATCAAGCTTGATTCGCCCAGTGGCCGCTAGTTTGAGCAGCGCCTGAGCCAGACATATTAGGACGGCCCAGCGTCGAACGCCTGAACCTGAACGCCCCTGGTAGTGGCCCAAGCCGAGTTCTTTGGCCTCGTCGAAGTTGACTTCGACCTGGGCGCGACCGGCATAGGCCTCGACCGCCGCGATGGTGTCGAGTTCAAGATCCGTGGTCAATAAGTACCAGGGTTTGAGTTTCTTCAACTCTGGCACGATGACGACTATCACGCGCGCCTTCAAGGCTCGCCCTTTATGCACGCCACGCAAGAGAACTTCGGCGTCGTAGATTTCGACCTTTCGCTGTTTGCCTTTGACAGATAACCGGCTGCGTTGTTTGCGCAACCGATCGGGGAATCTCCTAAGCAACTGGTCGACACGACATTTCTGCCCATAGGCTTTCTTGCGTCCCTTCTTCGGTTGGCGGCGCGGTGCGAAGTAAACGACCTGATTGGCTCGCACCCGTCCCAGCGCGAATTGAGAGAGGGCTTCCAGCGCACGCAAGAGCGGGCGCGAAATAATCCCTCGATCAACGATCCAGACGTGGCGAATGCCATCCGGCAGTCGGAGTTGCGCCGCCAGCGCGCCGGCCAGCGTCGGAATGCTTCGGCCTTTAACGTAAAGCAGCGCGCCGCACAGCACGCTCGCCCAACGCATTTGCCCGCGCGCGTCGAGATGCTGGTAAAGATGGGCGGCGCAAACATAACAGTGACCCTTGAGATGCTGGGCGCGCCCGACCACCCGCTTGGAACGGTGAAACAAGCCGAGCGATGCGATCTTTTCGGCGTAGGGCTTTTCGGTCTGTGTGCTGTCAGCGATCCAAAACATTCGCTCTGGCAACTTTCCTCCATAGCACGAACGCAAGACGACTTCGGTCAGCTTCGCCATCAGCTTCTGTGGCGAGACTCGATGGGTGGTGAAGAAATCCGAGATGCGCGCCGGTTGATAATCGCCCGGAGCAAAGACGCTTGAGCACACCGTCCCGTGCTTAGCTTCACCGACCAGCAACCCGGTGATGAGCAGGATAAAAGTTTCAAAGACCTCGACCCGCATCAGCGGGCGAAAGTTAGCAAGCAATTGGGTGATCTCTGATGGTAGGATATTCACAGTTGTTCGTTTCTGTTTTTAGTTTAGTCACCAAAAACATCGAACAACTGTGCGAGGAGCGCAACTGCTCCTCGCATTTCCTACCATTTTTCTGAGATCAAAAACCGGAAACTACAGCTTACAAAAATGTCCGCTAAGTGTTTCGCCTCACAAAAGCCAATGGTTTACAGGGCCTTTCGGCGGTCAGAAATCGTCAGTCTATTGGTAGACAACACGCTGATAAGCTTGCAAGGCAATCAAGCCAAGTTGAACCGGCTTCTCGGATGCCTATGAGTAAAGACGATTCTCGCGATGTACAAAATTGTCTGGCTTGCGGTAAACGGCTTCGCAAATGGCAACGCTACCCCATTTCAACCGCCGCGCACGCGCTCAGTCCTCACTGGCCCCTCCGGCGAGACTCGCGACCGCCGCCGCCAACCGGCCCAGCTCAACCGGCTTCGGGATATGCATCTGATAGCCCGCCGCGAGCGCCCGCCGCGTATCCTCGGCGCGGGCGTACGCCGTCAGCGCCAACGCCGGGATGCGTCCGCCTCGTTCCGGCTCGCGCGCCCGTATCTTTCTCAGCAGTTCGTAGCCGTCCTCGCCGGGCATTCCGATGTCAGACACCAGCGCATCGGGCCGCCACTCATCCAGTATCCGAAGCGCCTCGGCGGCGGAGGCGCAGGTTTTCACTTCGGCCCCGTAATTCGTGAGCATCTCGTTGAGTAAATCCCGCGCATCCGGCTCGTCATCCACCACGAGTACGCGCAAGTCCCGCAGGTAATCGAGCGCCGGGATGTTGTCTCGCGGTATTTCGCCGGCGACCGCCGGCCGGTCGCGCCCGATCTCGCTCGTCTCCTTGCGAGGGGCCGCCAGCGGAAGCGTCACGGTAAAGGTTGCGCCCTGCCCACTTCCGGGGCTGTCGGCGCTGACTGTTCCGCCATGCAGCTCTACCAGGTGGCGCACAATCGCCAATCCCAGCCCGAGACCGCCATGGGCGCGCGTCGTGACGCCTTCGTGCTGGCGGAAGCGGTCGAAGACGAAGGGGAGAAACTCCGGCTCGATCCCCGAGCCGGTGTCGCTCACGATGATCGTAATGTGCTCGACCTCGCGCTCAAGACGGACGGCGATCTGCCCCCCTCTGGGCGTGAACTTGACGGCGTTGGACAGGAGATTCCAGACGATCTGCTGCATGCGGTCGGGGTCTACCGCCGCCAATCCCGCCGGCGGGTCGAGCGATGAGACGAGCTTGATCTGCTTGGCCTCGGCCGCCGGGCGTATGGCATCCATTGCGGCGTTGATGATCGGGATCAGTTCGACCATTCTCACGTCAAGTCGCAGCTTGCCCGTGATGATGCGCGAGACGTCCAGCAGGTCACCTATGAGCTGGTTTTGCGCATAGGCGTTGCGGTAAATGACTTCGAACGCGCGTGCCGCTTTCTCTTCGTCGAGCCGTTCTCCGTTCATCATTCCCGCCCACCCGAGGATGGCGTTGAGTGGCGAGCGCAGTTCGTGCGAGACGGTGGCGAGAAACTCATCTTTGAGACGGGCGGCCTTTTCGGCCTCGGCGCGGGCCGCCGATTCCCTGCGCAGCAACTCTTCTCTTTCGATTTCGGCGCGCTTGCGCTCGGTGATGTCGCGGGCGATTTTCGACGCGCCGATGACTTTCCCGCTCCTGTCTCGAATGGGCGACACCGTCAGCGAGATGTCAACCTCACTGCCGTCTTTGCGCCGGCGCACAGTTTCGTAATGGTCAACCGTGTCGCCGCGCCTGATGCGTTCGAGGATGTACGATTCTTCGTCCGCCCGATCCGGAGGAATAAGAATCGTTATCGATTTCCCGATGACTTCCGCCGCCGTGTACCCGAACAGTCTTTCCGCCCCCTCGTTCCAACTCACAATGATCCCATTCAGATCCTTGCTGATGATGGCGTCGTCGGACGACTCGACGATCGCCGCCATTTGAGCCATCGCCGTTTCGGCGAGCTTACGCTCATGAATGTCGTGACTGCTGCCGACATAGCCCTTGAACTCGCCGCCTTCAAAGCGGGGCATGCCGACCGTGTGCATCCATCTGTACTCGCCGTCGCGCCGGCGGAAACGGAACTCGCCTTCAAGGCGGGCGCCGCTGGAAGAGGCTTCGAGGAAGGCCTCGATGTAACCATCACGATCTTCGGGGTGGATGAATTTCGCCCAGTTGTCGCCGATCGCCTCCGCCTCGCCCACCCCGAGAAACTCCAGATACCCGCGATTGACGAACTCGCAGGCGGTCGGGGTCGTGATCCAGATCAGCGCGGGCGCGTTGTCGGCGAGCGCGCGAAACCGCCCTTCACTCTGGCGCAACGCCGCGGCCTCCAGCCGCTCGGTCACGTCGTCAATGCCGAGGAGAATGCGTTCGGGGCCGCCTTCGGGATTGTCCAGCCGGCGGGCGTTGAGCAGCATGGCGCGCTTACCGATGGCCTGAAACTCGTGCGTGACCTCATAGTCATTGAAGACGCTGTCGCGCGGGATGATCTCTTCGAGCAGTTGGCGCAACAGGGGAATGTCCCACTGGCGATTGCCCAGTTCGTAAATCAAGCGGCCTTTCGTCACTTCAGGACCGACTTTGAAGGTTTCGTAGAAGGCGTTGTTGGCCGTGTGCACCCGCAGGTCGGCGTCCAGCACGATCAGCGGGGCGCGCGAGGTGCGCAGGATGGCCTCGGCATAGTCACGCTCTCCTCTGATCTCCCGCTCGGCCCGTACAAGCGCGTCAATGTCAAGGAGCGCAAGCACCGCGCCGTCAATCCTGTTGTCGAGCGTCCTGTAAGGGCGCACGCGCAACGAGTGCCAGCGCCCCGCGCCGTCACGCAACTCGCGCTCTTTGACGCTTACCGTATCGATCACCTCCTGGATCAATCGCTCCAGGTCGGGGTAGTCGAGATTGAACTTGAGATCGCCGATGGGTCGTCCGACGTCGGTCTGGAGCAGATTCAGCAGTCTTTCCGCCGCCGGAGTGAAGCGGCGGATGCGGAGCCGGCCGTCCAGCATCAGGATGGGGATCCGAACGCTGTCGAGCAAATTGGCGAGGTCGCTGTTGAGCCGCCCCATCTCCGTGTTCCGGTTGTTGAGCTCCTCGTTGAGCGTGGTCAACTCCTCGTTTGTCGATTCCAGCTCTTCTTTCGAGGTCTCCAACTCCTCGTTGATGCTCTGCAACTCCTCGTTCGAGGACTGAACTTCCTCGCCGGCGGACTGGAGCTCCTCGTTGGCCGCCTCGTACTCTTCGATCACCGATTGCAGGTAGTCGCGCGAGGCGGCCAATTCCTGCTGTAATTGCTTGATCCGCTGCCCCTCCGATTTCCGCCTTCCGCCCCCTGTTTTCCGCCCATGGCCTTGGTCCGCGGTCTCGGCGGTCTCGAACAGCGCCAGAAAGTGGCGTTCCCGCGACAGGGGATGCTTGATCGGGATCATTTCGAGATTCACGGCGTCGGTCACGCCGTCATGTCTGACCCGCAAATTCTCTTTTCTGACAGTCCTCTCACTCTCGCGCGCCTCGTCGACGGCCTCGCGCAGCGCGATGAGCAAGTCTTTGCGCGCCAACTTCATCAGGCTGCCCGTCGCCTTGCCGCGTGACTGCTCGAAGTAGGGGGTGGTGTCGCCGCGCAACTGCAGGATGTGCAGTTCCTCGTTGATGAGCGCGCTCGCCGGGGAGTAGCGCGCGAGTATGATCCGGTCGGCCTCGCGCTGCGCCTCCTTATCACTACTCGTGGCCGCCTCGCTCGCAAGCTTGACCGGCGGGGTAGCGATATCCTTTTTCCGCTCCTCGGCGCCCGCCAATAAACCGAGGCGCGGCCGTCCCATCGTCAGTTTCCTGGCGTAGAAACGGTGTCTCTTATCCTCAGGCTCGAACAGGTCGGGCGCCGCGCCGGCCGTCTCCGACGAACCGAGCCAGAGAACGCCCGTGGGATTGAGAGCGTAATGCAGCATCGGCAGGATCTGTTTCTGTAAGACCGGCTCAAGGTAGATCAGCAGGTTGCGGCAACTGATCAGGTCCATCCTCGAGAAAGGCGGGTCGGCGGCGACGTTTTGTCGCGCGAAAACGCACATGTCGCGGATCGGCTTGCTGACGCGGTAGCCGCCATCCGCCTCGGTGAAGAAACGCCGCAAACGCTCCGGCGAGACGTCCGCCGTGATGCTCTTCGAGTAGAGGCCGGCGCGAGCCCTCTCGATGCCCTTCTCGTTGATGTCGGTGGCGAAAATCTGGACAGGAACGTGGCCGGAGCGTTCGCCCGCGAATTCCGTGAAGGCCATGGCGATGGAGTAGGCTTCCTCGCCCGTCGAGCAGCCCGTCACCCAGATCCGCAACGGCTCGTCAGGCGCGCGTCCCTCGATGAGCCGCGGAAAGATTTTCTCCTTCAAGACCTCGAAGGCTTCCGGGTTACGGAAGAAACTGGTCACATGGATCAGTATGTCCTGATACAGGTTCTCCACTTCCTGTGCGCTCTCGCGCAAATATCGCGCATACTCCTCCAGCCCGTCCAGCTTGTTCAGGATCATGCGGCGCCTGATGCGCCGGTGCAGCGTGTTGGTCTTGTACAGACTGAAGTCAACGCCTGTCGCCTGTCGCAGCAGCGCCAGAATTCTGTTGAAGCCGTTCTTGCCCGCGGGTTGCTCCGTTTCTTCCACGTCGGGTTTGGCGCCGCCGACGGGAGCGACGTAAGGATGGTGGCTGATGCGCGCCAGTTCATTGGCGATCTCTTCAGGACTAAGAATAACATCCACACACCCGGCGGCGATGGCGCTGCGCGGCATACTGTCGAATTTGGCGGATTTTGGGTCCTGCGCGAAGGTAATGCCGCCCTCGGCTTTAATCGCCTCCAACCCCAGTGTGCCGTCAGTGGCCGTGCCCGACAGGATGACGCCGACGGCGCCGGCGTTCCGATCTTCCGCCAGCGACTGCAGGAAAGAATCTATGGGCCGGTGTGGCGTGCGTCCCTCCTGACGCGGCCGCAGTCGTAACACGCCGCCTTCGATCACCATGCTCGCGTTGCGTGGAATGACATAGATGTGATCGGGCGCCACGACCACGCCGTCTTGAACCTCGGTCACCGGCATCCGCGTGGCCTTCGTCAGCAGTTCTGTTAGGATGCTTTCATGCGTCGGGTCGAGGTGCGTGATCAGCACGAAGGCCATGCCTGTATCAACCGGCAGATGCGTGAGCAACTGCGTGAACGCTTCGAGGCCGCCGGCGGAAGCGCCGACGCCGACCACCGCGACCAATCCTTTTTCGACTTGCTGACCTTCGGCATGCTTTGTGTCCGCGCCGGAATCGTCGCGCTTCTGTCGGGAAACTTTCTTCTTCATTGTCTTCGCCTGCTTAACGGTCTTGTCTATCGGCGCGTCGGTTTCTATTTGTGGCGCGTCTTCCGGAAGGGCGATGTTTTTTGACTCATTTTTGCCTCTTCGTTTTTTCATGGCGCAATATCAATCGTAGGTCAATGTCGGCGAATATTGAATAGGTTGAAGTCGCAGGCCCCAGCCGGAATTAATGCCGCACGAAGGGATTTCTTTAATTCAGCGTCTGGCGAAAGTCGCGGCGACATATGTTCGCGCGTCGGTTTTTGTAGGCTTAACTCCTCGCGTGTTCGGTGATGGAGGGATGGAAGGCCGTCTCAGCCCGGCGCTTGTTTTCACGCGGTGTGAATAAACTACCCGACGACTAGCGATTTCGGTTTTTCTGATGAAGACGAAATGAGTGAGCTGCTGTAGGTAACTAGTGATGGAGGAACGGGACACAAAGCAGTGAGATCTCATTCGTCATGACAACTCGCAAAATACTATATGAGCCAATTCGTGGTAGCAACTCTTAACGCCAATTTCCACACTGAGACATATCACCGCTCACCGCCGGCATGAAGCGTTGCGCGCTTACTTTGTTGAAGGGCGACGACTGAGAGAAATCGCTCAGAGGCGCGGCAAATTTCACCTGCTGATGTCCTGCGAGGATCCGGCTTAGTAGATAATCTCTTGAAGGAGGATAAAGCCATGGCAGAAAACCAAAATGGGGCTGACAATAAATTGGTCTATCTCCTGATCGGCGCCGGCATCGGTGCGATTACCGCATTGCTCTTCGCTCCGAAAGCGGGCAGCGAACTTCGTTCGGAATTTGCCGACGCGACGCGTAAAGGGCTTGATTACACCCGCGACACCGGGCGCCAGGTTGGCGAGCGTGCGTCTGATCTGATCACGCGCGGAAAAGAGGCGGTTAGTGATTTGACTGACCGGGGTAAGGATTTGATCAATCGTCAAAAGACTCAAGTCGCCGCAGCCGTCGAGGCGGACACACCATATTGTGAAGCCAAGCAATCCGATCAAGGCAAGGTTAGCGCCGAGGTTGAAGAAACAATAGCGAGCACCAACTAAGAGGAGGCAACAGCGAATGCAAACTAAGAAGAGATCGAAAGACAAAGGACAGATTCGCGGCGTTAGCTCAGAGGCCGTGGGAGATGCTCAGGCCAAAGAAGCTGGCGCTAAGTTCGAGTGGCACTATGGGCGAATCACCCGCCTGGGCAACTTTGAGATCGCCGGTGGCAGAGGAGTCGTCATCAACTGGGAAGAGGGCGGCGTCACTTCGCAGCAAGGTAATCTCACAGATGAGCAGTGGGAAATCTTCAAATTGGC
>Ga0075421_100008934_pt1 | contig 12343 bp, 9 predicted proteins | sample SoiMetdeltSBSDD5_FD_75292 | JGI IMG/M metagenome (GOLD analysis project Ga0075421, IMG submission 75292) | Bulk soil microbial communities from a Populus tree surrounding site in Tennessee, USA - Soil MetaG P. deltoides SBSDD5 | ecosystem: Environmental > Terrestrial > Soil > Tree plantation...
TGCGCGGAATCCATGCGCCGGCCGGTCAATCGTTCAACCGCGTCGATTCGGTTTCGCATGGTGTGTCGGTGGACGCGCAGAGCGTTGGCGGCGGATCCCCAATGTCCGTTGTGCTCGAGAAACGCGGTGAGCCCGCGCAGCAGTTCACCCGAACGGTCCGTCGCGTCGAGAGGGCCGAGCACCGCGTCGGCGAAGGCCTGAAGTGGTTGTGCCCCAACTGTATTGAGCAACAGCCTGCTGCTGGCGATCTCTTCGGCGTGCATGTGTCTGCCTTGCACCCGGCTGGCAGGCAGCGCCGAGCGGGCCTGCCGCAGCGAAACCACCAGCGCGCCCGGCCGGACGGCGATGCCGATGCCTGCCGGTCGACTGCGGGCTAGCGTGCCGAGCACGCCCGGCAGATCGGTGTCGAGCGGCACGGCCAACTCCACCACTTCTCCAACGACGCGAACCAAAGCGTCCGGCACGGTGATCAACAGATCGGCGGCCAGGTCGTCGGCGTCGTCGGGTGCGGCGACGGCGGCAGCGCGAAGGTCGGCGTCGGGCAGCCCCACCGACGTCAGCCACCGGGCCGCGACCACGTCGTCGACGGTGGCCCTGGCCAGCCGGTCCAACACCTGGGCACGACCTCGGCGCTGCGCGGTGTTGAGCCCGTGCCGTCGCTCCAACTCCAGCGACAGCAGCGACACCAGATCGCCCGAAATCTGATGGGCCGCAGGCAGTTCGGCGGGGCCGTCGATCAGCAGCCAGGCACGCAGCCGGCGGGCGCCGAGGGCATGCAATTCGCGGCGGCGGCCGTCGCTGATATCGACAGCCGCGGCGCTCAGACCCTGATCGCGAATCGACTCGAGCAGCCCGGACAGCCGGCTGACCAACCCCTCACCGCCGTGATCGGACTCGGCTAGTACCCGTCCGAGGAGGTCGATTACCACACCGGATCGGCCAGTCGCATCGCGATGGGCGGCGAGGATGCCGAGCAGCCCACCGGGCGTGACGGCCGCGGCGGTCAACGCGCGCTGGGTTTCCAGGGCCCACTCCAGCTCGTGGCGCTCGGCGCGGGCACGGTATGCGAATACCGCCTTCGTCACCGCGATAAACGGGACCGGGTCGGGCACGGTCAGCAGCGGCATGCCTATCTCGTCGGCGGCGGTGATGAGGCGCGCGGGCGCCCGTTGATGGGGGAGTTCGGCGCCCAGGCCCAGCCCGACGGCCTGGACGCCAGCGGCGTCGAGCTCGGTCAGATAGGTCCGACAACCGTCGGTGGTCTGCGGAAGCAGTAGCCCGATGGTCAGGAGCAGTTCGCCGCCCTGCAACCATGGGCCGGGGTTGGCGAGTTCGGACACCGCGGCGGCCTCGATCTCCCGGTCGGCACCGCCGCGTCCGGCCACCAACTCCAACCCCAACTCGGGGTCGGCGACCAGCTCCGCCACCGTCAGCATGGACACATCGTCGAACAAGCTGCATGCAATCTCTACAAAATGGCTATATCCGCAGGCCCGGATTTCCGGAAACCTTCTCGGCATGACGTCTCAGCAACCGATCGGACCGGTCGATGCCACCCGCGTGCCGCGCTACGCGGGTCCGCCCACCTTCGCCCGCCTACCCCGCACCGACGAGGTCACCCACACCGACGTCGCGGTCGTCGGCGTCCCGTTCGACTCCGGCGTCTCCTACCGACCGGGAGCCCGATTTGGCCCGGGGCACATCCGAGCCGCATCCAAGCTGCTACGGACCTATCACCCGCGGCTGGACGTCGAGCCGTTCGCGGTCCAGCAGGTCGCGGACGCCGGTGACATCGCGGTCAACCCGTTCGACATCGCCGAGGCGATCACCACCATCGAGCGAGCGTCCGACGAATTGCGCGACGGCGGCACGAAGCTTGTCACACTGGGCGGTGACCACACCATCGCATTGCCGCTGCTGCGCTCGCTGCACCGCGACCACGGCCCGATCGCAGTGCTGCATTTCGACGCTCACCTCGACACCTGGGACACCTACTTCGGCGCGCCGTTCACGCATGGCACCCCGTTCCGGCGGGCCAGCGAGGAAGCCCTGCTCGACCCGGAGCACTGCCTGCACGTCGGGATCCGCGGCCCGCTGTACGCACCGACCGACCTGTCCGATGACCGCGTGCTGGGTTTTCAGGTGATCGGCACAGACGATTTCCAAATCGACGGACTGCCTGCGGTGATCGAGCGGATGCTGGCCCGCATCGGCGACGCCCCGGTCTACGTCTCCGTCGACATCGACGTGCTCGACCCGGCACACGCCCCCGGCACCGGTACCCCCGAAGCCGGCGGGATGACCAGCCGCGAGTTGTTGCACTGCTTGCGAAACCTGGTGGGCGTCAACGTCGTCGGCGCGGACATCGTGGAGGTCGCCCCGGCGTACGACCACGCCGAGATCACCGGCATCGCCGCCGCGCACGTGGCGTACGAGCTGATCTCCGTGCTGGCGAAGTCATGACCGAGCATCGCAACGGCGGTGCGGCCGTCGTGGAAACCCTTGCCGCACATGGCGTCGACACCATCTTCGGCATCCCGGGCACACACAACCTGGAGATTTATCGCCACCTGCCGACGACCGGGATCCGGGCGGTCACCCCGCGCCACGAGCAGGGTGCCGGTTACGCCGCCGAGGCGTATGCACGAGTCACCGGACGGCCGGGTGTCGTGGTGACCACCAGCGGCCCAGGGCTGACCAACGTAATGACTGCGGCGTCGACGGCCTACGCGGAATCACAGCCGATGCTGGTGCTGTCGTCGGGCCTGCCCACCGGCGCCGAGGACCGTGACCTCGGCCAGCTGCACGAGGCCAAGAACCCCTTGGGCGCAATGGATCAGCTGGTGCGCTGGAGCCGACGGGTGCACAGCGCCGACGAGGCGGCCGCCGCGGTGACCGAGGCGTTCGGCAGCTTCATTGGCGGCCGTCCTCGGCCCGTTCACATCGAGGTTCCCTTCGACGTGCTCGAGCAGCAATGGTCGGGCCAACCACGGATCGCCTCGAAAGCCGCTCCTCCCCAAGCCGATCCGGACGCGATACGACGGGCGGCCGAGGTGCTGTCGGCCGCCGGCCAGCCGATGATCATTGCCGGCGGCGGCGCCGTCGACGCTCAGAGCGAGCTGACGGCACTCGCGGAGGCGCTCGGCGCGCCAGTCGCCACCACCGTCAACGGCAAGGGCGTCGTCGACGAGGCGCATCCGCTGTCGGTCGGGGCGTCGATCCGGCTGCGCGCCGTGCAGAAGGCCGCCGCCGACAGCGACGCGCTGCTGGTGGTGGGCACCGAGCTTGGCGACTCCGACTTGTGGGACGGCCAGATTCGCGGCCGGAACGTGATCCGCTGCGACATCGATGCTGCCCAACTGAACAAGAACTGCCCGGCCGACCATTCTCTGCTGGGCGACGCCGCCGCCACCGTTGCCGCACTTCGCGCCACGCTGCCCGCTGTCTCGCAGGCCTCGCCTGAGCGGGCCGCGACGCTGCGGGCAGCATGCGTCCAGGAGGCGATGGTCGACGCGGGGGCCTACGCCGAGATCAACGCCGCGGTCCGCGCGGCGCTGCCCGCCGACGGCGTGCTCACCGGGGACAGTTCGCAGGTCACCTATTTCGGCTCGGTGCATTTCTTCGACATGCCCGCACCGCGCCGGTTCTGCTACTCACCCGGCTACGCCACCCTGGGTTACGGGCTGCCCGCCGGACTCGGCGCCGCAATCGGCCGGCCTGGGACCCCGGTAGCCGTGCTGCTCGGTGACGGCGCACTGATGTTCTCCGTTCAGGAGCTGATAACGCTTGTGGAGCAACGGCTTCCGGTACCGGTGATCGTCGTAGACAACGGCGGCTATCAGGAGATCAAAGAACAGGAAGCCGCACGCGGCATCCCACCGATCGGGGTCGAACTACGCACCCCGGATCTGGCCGCCCTGGCGGTCGCTATGGGCGCGCGCGGGGTGCGTACCACCTCGACGGCCGAACTAACCGAACTGGTCGGCAACGCTCTCGGCGCCGACGGCCCGACCCTCATCCATTTCGACATCCGCTGAAAGGACACCAGACTCATGGACATAGCGATTGTCGCCATCTATCTGTTTGGAATGATCGCGTTTGGCTTCTGGGGAAAGCGCAGAGCCACAACGCAATCCGACTTTCTGGTGGCTGGCCGCCGACTCGGCCCGATGCTGTATTCAGGCACCATGGCCGCAATCGTGCTCGGTGGCGCCTCGACAATCGGCGGGGTCGGCCTTGGCTATAAATTCGGCATCTCGGGCATGTGGCTGGTGTTCGCGATCGGCGCGGGCATCCTGCTGCTGAGCCTGCTGTTCGCGGGCCGGATCCAGCGGCTCCGCGTCTACACCGTCAGCCAGATGCTCGAATTGCGTTACGGTCCTGGCTCTTCCGTGCTGTCGGGCGTGGTGATGTGGGGCTACACGCTGATGCTGTCGGTCACTTCGACGATTGCCTATTCGACGATCTTCGGCGCGCTGTTCGACATCGGCAAGGTGCCGGCGATCATCCTCGGCGGCGGCGTGGTAATCATCTACTCCACGCTGGGGGGCATGTGGTCGATCACGCTCACCGATTTCGTGCAGTTCCTCGTCAAAACCATCGGCATCTTCTTCATCCTGCTGCCGATCGCGCTGTACAAGACCGGTGGCGTTTCCGGTCTGGCCGAGAAGCTTCCAGCTGACGCCACGTCGTTCACCGCGATCGGCGGCGAGACGATCCTGACCTACTTCGTCATCTACACGTTCGGCCTGCTGATCGGCCAGGACATCTGGCAGCGCGTGTTCACCGCGCGCAGTCCGGGAGTGGCCCGCTGGGCCGGCGCGGCGTCCGGTGTGTACTGCCTGGCCTACGCGGTGGCCGGTGCGGTGATCGGGATGGCGGCCAAGGTACTGCTACCCGCGCTGAAGTCCCGAGACGACGCCTTTGCGCAGTTCGTCGAGCAGCAGCTGCCACCTGTGCTGGCTGGCCTCGTGCTGGCTGCTGCGCTCGCCGCGGTGATGTCGACGTCGAGCGGCGCGCTAATCGCCACCGCGACCGTGTTCAGTCAGGACATCGTCGCCCGGCTGCGTCACCAAGACATCGAGGCGGGTAGCGAGCACGACCACATCCGCAACAACCGGCTCTATGTCTTCGGATTCGGTGTCGTCATGGTGGTCATCGCGTGCGTCTTGCAGGATGTGGTCGCCGCGCTGACCGTGGCCTACGACATCCTGGTCGGCGGCCTGCTGGTGCCGATCCTGGGCGGTCTGGTCTGGCGGCGCGGCACCAATGTCGGGGCGGTGGCGGCGATGGCCGTCGGCACCGTCGCCACCCTGGCCACGATGTTCTTCGTGGGCGACATCTACGCCAACGAGCCGATCTACGTCGGGCTCGCGTCGGGCCTGCTGGTGTTCGTGGCGGGAAGCCTGCTCAGCAAGCCGACCGATCCCGAGGTGCTGGCCGAATGGGATCGACGCAGCCGCGGACAGGAAGAAGCACCTGTTCCGGTGTGAGCAAACTCTGCGGGCGTGCAAGAATGCCATTGAGATGAGACTGTCGTGGATGCGCACAGCGGCGATCAGCTGCCTGGTGACCTGCGGAGCGATGGTCGCGGGTCCCGGTATCGCTGGTGGTGCGGTGGCATCGGCCGACCTGCTTGGCATCGACCTCGACATCTTCGATATCTTCTGCCACAACGATAAGAAGTGCGACCACGACAACGATCGCCGTGGCGTTCCCGGGGTTGGTAGCAACGTGCCCGAGGTCCGCATCAACGGGATACCTGGTACCGAAGTACCAAAGCGCGGTCTTCCAGGTGCGACTGGAGGTGGCGGCGGCGTCCCCCGCAGCGGCGGCACGAACAGGCCGTCGAACCTGCCGCCGGTGCCGACCGCGCCAGGTTCGCGCGAAATCGTAATCCGGGCGGGGCCCGCTGCGCCGGCTCCCGCCGCCCCGGCTCCCGCCGCCCCGGCACCCGCGGCTCCGGCACCCGCGGGTCCGGCTCCCGCGGGTCCGGCTCCCGCGGCCCCGGCTCCCGCGGCGCCGGTGGTCGTTCCGCCGATCGTCGTTCCGCCGGTGATCCTTTCGCCGATGGTGCCGCCCGCACCCGTCATCGGTCCGGTGGTGACCCCGCCGCCGCCGGAGGTGCACCCGCCCTCGCTGACCCCGTCCCCGCGAACCGACCGTCCGGCGCCAGTTGGTGAGTTCGGCCCCAAAGGGATACCGGCAACATTCCGCGCCGGGTACGCCGACTACCTAAGAGCCGCGACGGTAGGCGAAATTGCGGCCGTGGCCGTGCCGGGTACAGCGGGCATATTGGTGATAACCACGCTGGGAGGCCTGGTGGGGTTCCGGCAGGCTCGCGCAGCGCAGGCGCTGCCGCCCGCGAATATCGCGAATGTTGCGCGATTCCTGCAATGACGTTGGTGTTCGTCGCGCGCTCTTCGAACCCGCTCGCTTGTGTTCCTCGCTGGTTCTGCGAACCAGCTCGTCAGCAAGCTCAATCGCCTCGGACGCGTGAGCGAGCTCCCGTGTCGCTCGGCTCAATCGCTTGTGCCCTCGGTGAGACTCGAACTCACACTGTCTGGGTTTTGAATCCAGTTCCTCTGCCAATTGGGATACGAGGGCGTGGTGTTTCTCGCGGCTTCCCACCATAGAGGATGCCCCGCGGTCGCTGATCGGGCGTGCGACCGCCACAATGTGACCCATGACCGGGTCACCGACCGACGCCGACAAGCCGCGCCGTGTTCTCGTCGCCGAAGACGAGGCGCTCATCCGGCTGGACTTGGCCGAGATGCTGCGCGAAGAAGGTTACGAGATCGTCGGCGAGGCCGGCGATGGGCAGGAGGCGGTCGATCTGGCCGAGAGCCTACGACCGGATCTGGTGATCATGGACGTCAAGATGCCGCGTCGCGATGGCATCGACGCCGCGTCGGAAATTGCCGGCAAGCGGATCGCGCCGATCGTCATCCTGACCGCGTTCAGCCAGCGCGACCTGGTGGAGCGCGCCCGTGACGCGGGCGCGATGGCGTATCTCGTCAAGCCGTTCAACATCACCGACCTCATCCCCGCGATCGAGGTGGCGGTGAGCCGGTTCAGCGAGATCGCCGCCCTGGAAAACGAAGTCGCGACACTGTCGGACCGATTGGAGACGCGCAAGTTGGTCGAGCGCGCCAAGGGTTTGCTGCAGACCAAGCAGGGGATGAGCGAGCCCGAGGCGTTCAAGTGGATTCAGCGCGCAGCGATGGACCGCCGGACCACGATGAAACGAGTCGCCGAGGTGGTGCTGGAAACCCTCGATGCGCCGGAAAAAGCGTAAATACTGCGTTTCCGACGCGCCGTTGGTAACGATTTAGCAGCCGGTCGGCGGTGCGCGTTTTCCAACATCACGCGACACGGCGATGCGTTGGCTATGGTCGTCCCGAAGCATCGCCGCCCCACTCAACCTGGGCTGGTGCGTCGATGCCGATGAAAACATTGACCCGGAGGTGAAGCGTGCGCGGTCGCGTGGCACGGAATGTATTTGCTCTCGGTAGTGCGGGTTTGGTTGTGCTCGGCATTGCCGGCTGCAACCAGTCCAAGCCGGAAGAAGGGGGCACGGCGCCGACCGATCTGAAGATCGTCGAGCAGGTGCAGATCGACGAGCAGGGCAAGGAGATCAAGGCCGACCAGAGTGCCGCTGCCGCCGATCCCGCCGGGGACGGCAAGGCCACCTGCCCGCCGGTGTCGATCGCGATGGCGGGCGCGCTCAACGGGCCCGACGCCGCGCTTGGCATCAACATCAAAAACGGCGTCCAAATGGCCATCGACAAGCACAACGCCGCCAACCAGGGCTGCCAGGTGCAGCTGAAGCCGTTCGACACCGAGGGTGATCCGCAGAAGGCCACCGCGATCGCCCCGCAGATCGTCGACGATCAGTACACGATCGGCCTCGTCGGCCCGGCGTTCTCCGGCGAGACCAAGGCCACCGGCACCGTATTCGATCAGGCCGGTCTTGTCGCCACCACCGCGTCGGCGACGAACCCCACACTCAGCGAGAACGGCTGGAAGACGTTCTTCCGCGGCCTGGCCAACGATGCCGTTCAGGGCCCGGCGGTCGCCAACTACATGAAGAACACCCTGGGCTACAAGAAGATCTGCGTGATCGACGACAGCACCGACTACGGGCTTGGCCTCGCCTCTGCGGTGCGCACGACGCTGGGCCCGGTGGCCGATTCGGGGTGCAACATCTCGGTGAAGAAGGGTGACAAGGACTTCTCCGCTGCGGTGACCCAGGTCAAGGGCGCCAGCCCGGACGCCGTCTTCTTCGGCGGGTACTACGCCGAAGCCGCGCCGCTCGTCCAGCAGCTCAAGGACGGTGGCGTGACGGCAACGTTCGTGTCCGCCGACGGCACGAAGGATCCGCAGTTCGTCAGCCAGGCCGGTGAAGCATCTAAGGACGCGATCTTGTCCTGCCCGTGCGGTCCGGCCACCGGGACGTTCGCCGATGAGTACAAGAAGAAGTTCAACACCGATGCGGGCACCTACAGCGCAGAGGGATATGACCTGGGCACCATCCTGGTCAAGGGCATCGATTCGGGCGCCATCACCCGGCCCGCGTTGCTTGACTTCGTGAAGAACTACGACGGTCAGGGTGTGGCGCGTAAGTACCAGTGGACCCCCACCGGTGAGCTCACCACCAACCTGATCTGGATCTTCAAGGTTCAGTAACCGCTGAAGCGAGGCGCGTCCGAGACCGAAAGGCTCGGACGCGTTTTCGCTAAAGACACGTCTTTGCAAAAGCACAATCGCAAGGAGCCGCTCACCGGATGATCCACGAGTGCGTCGACCAGTACGCCTGCCTGGCCGCCAACATCAACTTCAACCTCGAGGGCCTGCGAATCGGCTTCTGGCAGTTGACGATCGACGGCCTCTCGTGGGGAGCGATCTACGCGCTGGTGGCCGTCGGCTACACGCTGGTGTTCGGTGTGCTGCGGCTGATCAACTTCGCCCACTCCGAGATCTTCATGCTGGGCATGTTCGGCGCCTACTTCGCGCTCGACGTCATCATGGGCTTCACACCGAGTGGCAACGCGTATAACAAGGGCATCGCGCTGACGGTGCTGTACCTGGGCATCGCGATGCTGTTCGCGATGCTGGTGTCTGGTTCGGCGGCGGTCGGGCTGGAGTTCGTCGCATACCGGCCGCTGCGAAGACGCAACGCCCGCTCGCTGACATTCCTGATCACCGCGATCGGTGCCTCGTTCGTGATGCAGGAGTTCGTGCACTTCATCCTGCCGCACATCATCAAGGGCTATGGCGGCAGCAACGCCCAACAACCGATCATCCTGGTGCAGCCCAAGACGCAGTTCCATATCTTCAGCGCGACGGTCTCCAACGTCACCATCGTCATCATCGTGGCGGCGCTGATCTTGGCGTTGCTTACGGATTACGCGATCAACCGGACAAAGTTCGGCCGCGGCATCCGGGCGGTTGCGCAGGATTCGACCACCGCGACGCTGATGGGGGTGTCGCGCGAACGCATCATCATGACGACGTTTCTCATCGGCGGGCTGCTCGCCGGCGCCGCGGCGCTGCTCTACACCCTGAAGGTGCCGCAGGGCATCATCTATTCGGGCGGATTCTTGTTGGGTATCAAGGCATTCTCCGCTGCGGTGCTCGGCGGCATCGGCAATCTGCGCGGCGCCCTGCTCGGTGGGCTGCTGCTGGGCATCATGGAGAACTACGGGCAGGCCGTGTTCGGCACCCAATGGCGCGACGTGGTGGCATTCGTACTGCTCGTTCTCGTGCTGCTGTTCCGGCCGACCGGGATACTCGGTGAAAGCCTCGGGAAGGCACGGGCATGAGCGTGACGGACAAGGTTCTCGCGCCGGGCGACCGTCTGCGGGAGTGGTGGGACGGCCTATCGCGGGTGCAGAAGTGGGCCTTTGGCATCCTGCTGTTCGGGGCGCTCGCGCTGCTGCCGCTGTACACGCCGCCGTTCCTGGACACCCCCGGGATCAGCTTCGGCGGCACCATGGCCCAGTTCGCCATGGTCGCGATCATCGCGATCGGGCTGAACGTGGTGGTCGGCCAGGCCGGCTTGCTGGACCTGGGTTACGTCGGCTTCTACGCCGTCGGCGCATACACCGTCGCGCTGCTCACCAGCCCCAACAGCCCGTGGAACCGGCTCAGCCCCACCGGGATGTTCAGTGCGCCATGGGCGTGGTTGTCGTGTGTGCCGCTGGCGATGGCCATGACCGCACTGGCGGGCCTGATCCTCGGCATCCCGACATTACGTCTGCGCGGTGACTATCTGGCGATCGTCACGCTGGGATTCGGCGAGATCATCCGACTGATGGCCGACAATCTCTCCGACATCACGAACGGTCCGCGGGGGCTGAGCCAGGTGGCGTTCCCGCGGTTGGGGGAGAGCGAGAAACTTCCAGAAGGTGTGTTCTCCAACGGGAATTCGTCGGGGCACGCCAATTACGGCACTTGGTGGTTCTGGCTCGGCCTCGTGCTGATTGTCGCCATCCTGCTGCTGGTCGGCAACCTTGAACGAAGTCGGGTGGGCCGCGCGTGGGTCGCCATCCGCGAGGACGAGGACGCCGCGGAAGTGATGGGCGTGAACACCTTCCGGTTCAAGCTGTGGGCGTTCGTGATCGGGGCGGCCATCGGTGGGTTGTCCGGCGCGCTGTACGCGGGCCAGGTGCAGTACGTCGCGCCACCGAGCTTCAACATCATCAACTCGATGTTGTTCCTGTGCGCGGTGGTGCTCGGCGGGCAGGGCAACAAGCTGGGCGTGATCTTCGGCGCGTTCGTCATCGTCTACCTGCCCAACCGACTGCTCGGTGTGCACTTCCTGGGTATCAACATGGGCGACCTGAAGTACCTGTTCTTCGGCCTCGCCCTAGTGGTCATGATGATCTTCCGTCCCGAGGGTCTGTTCCCCGCTCGCGCGCAACTGTTGGCGTACAGCAAAGCTGCGCGCGACTGGTTGCGAACTCCGCCAGTGGAGAAGGAGCCGGCCAGATGACGATCGAGGACCTGGCAGGCGTACACCGGGAGATCCACGCCGCCGAGGGCGAAACGCTTTTGGAGACAAAGGATTTGACCGTCAAGTTCGGCGGGCTCGTGGCGCTGGATTCGGTTACGTTCAGCATCCGCCGCGGCGAGATCCTCGGCCTGATCGGACCCAACGGCGCGGGCAAGACCACCTGCTTCAACGCGATCACGGGCGTCTACCGGCCGAGTTCGGGCACGGTGATCTTCGACGGGGCGCCGCTGGGCCGGATCAAACGCCACCAGATCACCCGCAAGGGCATCGCCCGAACCTTCCAGAACATCCGGCTGTGGGGCGAGATGACGGCCCTGGAGAACGTCGTCGTCGCCACCGACGCGCGGCACCACACGTCCGTGCCGGGTGCGCTGGTGCGCACGCCACGCCATCGCCGGGAGGAGAAGACGGCGATCGAGCGGGCCGCGGCGCTGCTGCATTTCGTCGGCATCGCGCACCGCGGCGAGGAAAAGGCCAAGAACCTGCCCTACGGTGACCAGCGGCGTCTGGAGATCGCCCGTGCGCTGGCCACCGAGCCGAAGCTGCTGTGTCTGGACGAGCCGGCGGCCGGGTTCAACCCCCGCGAAAAGGCCGCGCTGATGGACCTGATCCGCAAGATCCGCGAAGACGGCTATACCGTGTTGCTCATTGAGCACGACATGCGGGTGGTGATGGGGGTCACCGATCGTATCGTGGTGCTGGAGTTCGGCCGCAAGATCGCCGACGGTCTGCCAGCCGAGATCCGCGAGGACCCGAAGGTCATCGCCGCCTACCTGGGGGTGCCCGACGATGACGTCAAGTGACGACCGGCCGATCCTGCTCGAGGCTCGCGATGTGGTCGTGCATTACGGCCGCATCAAGGCGCTGCACGGAGTGTCGCTGGTGGTGCACGAAGGCGAGCTGGTGACAATGCTCGGCGCCAACGGAGCCGGCAAAACCACGATGATGCGCGCGATTTCGGGCCTGCGCCCGTTGACGTCGGGCTCAGTGTGGTTCGACGGTCAAGAGATCACCGGCGTCAAAGCACATAAGCGGGTGACCGACGGCCTGATCCAGGCGCCCGAGGGACGCGGCGTGTTCCCCGGCATGACGGTCACCGAGAACCTGGAAATGGGTTGCTACGGACGCAAATTCGCATCCAAGGCCGAGCACAACGAGCGCCTGGACTGGGTGCTCGAGACGTTCCCGCGGCTGGCCGAACGCAAGAATCAAGTGGGCGGCACACTGTCCGGTGGTGAGCAACAGATGCTGGCCATCGGCCGCGCGTTGATGGCCCGTCCGAAAGTACTGCTGCTCGACGAGCCGTCGATGGGCCTCGCGCCGATG
>Ga0075421_100008937_pt1 | contig 12341 bp, 5 predicted proteins | sample SoiMetdeltSBSDD5_FD_75292 | JGI IMG/M metagenome (GOLD analysis project Ga0075421, IMG submission 75292) | Bulk soil microbial communities from a Populus tree surrounding site in Tennessee, USA - Soil MetaG P. deltoides SBSDD5 | ecosystem: Environmental > Terrestrial > Soil > Tree plantation...
TATCCGGGGTATACCGCGTTATATCGCAGGCATGGATGGCCCGGACGTGACGACACAGGATTCCGAGCGGCGGCATCTGACCGTCATGTTCTGTGACATCGCCGGTCTCAGCGAGCTTTCGAGCCGCCTGGATCTTGAAGACCTTCGCGAATTGACCAAGAGGCACTACGCCGCATGGCACGCGATCATCGAGCGCTATGAGGGGTTCGTTGCGAGATACATGGGCGATGGTGTGCTCGCCTATTTCGGGTATCCGGTGGGACACGAAGACGACGCCGAACGCGCGGCGCATGCGGCATTGGAAATCGTGACGGCAACCAGGCAGGAGGCCGGCGGCTCGAAGCAGGCCGCCGGTGTCGGCGCTCGCGTGGGCATCGCCACGGGTCTGGTCGTGGTGGGCGGCGCGATCGGTCAAGGCGCCTCCGAAGAGCAGCCCGCATTCGGCATGACGCCGAACCTGGCGGCTCGCCTGCAGGCCATCGCGCCGCGGGACTGCATCGCCATCGCGGCCGAGACCCGACGTCTGATTGGCTCCAATTTCGAATGTGAGGATCTGGGACTACATCAGGTCAAGGGCATTCCCGAAACAGTATCGGTCTGGCGATTGGCCGGGGCGCGGGCCGCGCCAAGCCGCTTCGCCGCGCGCCGCACGGCAGGTCTCGTGCCCACCGTGGGCCGCAGCGAGGAGCTGGCCCTCCTGGGCCGGTGTTGGGCACGCGCGTGCGAAGGTGAGGGGCAGGTCGTGCTGGTTTCCGGCGAGTCGGGAATTGGCAAGTCGCATTTGTGCGAAGCTTTCCTCGACCATATTTCTCAGACGCCCCATGCCGTGCTGCGCTGCCAGTGCTCAGCTCTGCACGCTCACACGGCGTTTCATCCGATCATCGAGACAATCGAGCGGACGGCTGGGATCTCCCGTGAGGATAATGCAACCGACCGTCTGTCGAAGCTTCGGAAACTGCTGGACGAATGGCCGCGGCGCGACGACCAGGCAGTCCCATTGTTCGCCACGCTCCTCTCCTTGCCTACGAGGGATCTGTATCCGGACTTCAATCTGACCGCGCGCGATATTCGCAAGCGGATCGTCGATACGCTGGTCGACCTCCTGGCGTCGCAATCAGAACGCGAGCCGATGGTTCTGCTGTTCGAGGACGCTCAATGGAGTGATCCGAGCACCCAGGATCTCCTGGCGGCGGCCGTCGAGCGAATCAAGACGGCACGTTTGCTCATCTTGATCACCGCGAGGCCGGAATTCGAGCCTGGGTGGGCGGCGGCATCGCAAGTCACCGGCCTTGCGCTCAACCGGCTGGATCGGCGCCACTCCGCGGAGATGGCCAAGTTGGTGGCGGAGGCAGTGTCCCTGTCGGAGGACAAGCTCGCCGAAATCCTCGAACGCGCAGACGGCGTCCCGCTGTTCGTCGAGGAATTTACCAGGTGGATGATGGAAACCGGCGAGTCGCGGACGGAAGGGAGCCAATCCCTGCGTACCGCGATCTCGGGACGCACGGTCATTCCGGAAACGTTGCACGACCCCCTGATGTCGCAGCTCGACAAGCTCGGAATAGCCAAGCCGGCGGCCCAACTGGGAGCCATCATCGGACGGATATTTCCGTACTGGCTGCTGTGCCGATTGTGGCCGTTCGAGGAGGAAACGCTGGAAGCGTCGCTCGCGGCGGTCGTGCGGACCGGCCTGATTACGCGCCAGCAAAGCGGCGGCGAGGTCTACTACGTGTTCAAGCACGAGCTCATCCGGGATGCAGCCTATGAATCCCTGCTCAAGAGCAAGCGTCAGTCACTGCATTCCCGGATCGCGGATATCATAGCCGACGAGCGAGCGAACTCCTCGGATATACGCCCGGAGCTCATTGCGTACCACTACAGTGCTGCTGGTTTCGGGGCACAGGCGGCGCCGCTCTGGTTGGAGGCGGGCCAACTTGCCCTGCGTGAGTCGGCGAACCGCGAGGCGCGGGCGAGCCTGACAAAGGGCCTGGAATGTCTGGCGGAGAGGCCGGAGTCGCCCGAGCGCATGCGCCTGGAGCTGCGACTGCAGTCCTGCCTGGGTCAGGCGCTGATCGCCATTTCCGGTCATGCTTCGCCCGACGTGCAGCGGGCTTTTTCTCGCGCCCACCAGCTCTGCCTCAAGTTGGACGAGCCCGAGCTGTTCTCGGTGGTGTGGGGCATTGCGGCGCATCACCTGGTCAAAGGCGACATCGATCTGCATCTGGAGCTGTCCGGGCGGCTCTTGGAAATCGCGGAGGCCTCCAATGACTCCGCCCAGCTTGTCGTCGCCCACGTCTCGAGAACCCTGAGCTGCTATTTCTCCGGACAATTCATTTCAGCGCGCAAGCACTTGGAGGAAGTGCGCGCCCGCTATGACTGGGACCGGCATCGGGACTTGGCCTATTCCTATGCCGTCGATCGGAAGATGATCGCGTATCAGTTTGGAACCTGGACGCTTTGGAAACTCGGATTTCCGAACCAGGCGGTCGAGCTCGAAGCGGAATTGAATCGCCACGCCCGCCGCATGGAGCATCCGAACTCCTTGGCGCAAGCGCTGACCGCCGGCGCGAGCGTCTACATGTTCCGTCGCGAGCCGGATCGGCTGCTCGAACGGGTCCGCGAAGGTATCGAGGTTGCGGAGTCGCACGGCTATCCCGTGTGGGTGGATCATGCGGATTTTTGGCTGGGCTGGGCCTTGGCGGAGAAGGGCAGCGTGGAGGAGGGGATTGTTCATCTCAGGAGAGCGCTGGTCGCTTATCAGAAGACCGGCGCCGGCTCGTCGATGCCGAAGTTTTTGGGGCTGCTTGCCGACAGAATGGGAGAGGTAGGTCGGTATGACGAGGGATTGACCCTATTGAATCAGGCCATCGACCATATCGAACGATCGTGTGAAAGGGCGACCGAAGCGGAGACCTATCGGCTGCAAGGCAAGCTGCTGCTGGCCCGCGATGGGAACGATAGCGCCGACGCGGAAGCCAATCTCCGCAAAGCGATCGAGGTCGCGCGCGCCCAGGAAGCCAAAGGGTGGGAGCTGCGCGCCGCAACGACGCTCGCACGCATGCTGGAGCAGCGGGATCAGCCGGGCAGCGCGCGGGAATGTCTGGCTCCGGTTTACGAGTGGTTCACCGAAGGTTTCGAGACCCCTGACCTCAAGGAGGCGAAGGAATTGCTCCGCCGGCTGCAGTAGAACACCCTTCGATCAGCCTCCTCGTCTCGTGCTGTATTGGGTCGCTAAGGTGTCCACGGCCCTCTCCGCCGACTCGAGGGCGCCCTGCATCCAGCTGTGGCTGTGCGAGCAATGTTCGCCGGCGAAATAAATCCGCCCCACCGGAGCCACGACATGTCGGTGGATACGTGCGAACTGACCAGGCTGGTAGAACGCAAAGGCGCAGCCCGCCCACGGGTAGGAATCCCAAACCCAACTTGCCTGGTCGATCACCATGCCGTCTTCCCCGAGTTCAGGATGGATTTGCTTCACTTGATTGAGGACATAGGTTTGCCTCTCTTTGGCTCTCATTGCTCCGAGCCGGCGGGCGTCCTGGCCCCAAGCGTAAGACGCAACTAGCACGCCGGGGCCGTCGGAGACGCTCCTACTTTTTTCCTGCGCGTTGTCGGACGGATAAACGACCATGCCGGTCATCAAGTCGGTGGTGGTACTGCCGCCGTAAATACCGTCTTTGGATTCCCAAAAGCGATTTTTAGTCAGAAACACGACTTTCGTCGCAGAGTCGAACCCCATTTCCACAATGGCGCGCTGCTTCTTGTACGGCAGCACGGGGTCGAACTCGATACGCGAAAGGACCGGGAACGGAACCGTGCAAAGCAGGAAGTCTCCTTCCTCGGAGTGCTCTCTGCCGTCTTTTTGATAAACGGCCTTGGGGCGATCGCCACTTTTGTCAACGAGGCGAGTGACCTCACATCCCATCTTGATCTGCTCGCTCCGAAGCCTCGACTGAAACGCCTTGGGCAGGCCGGCTGTACCTCCGATGATCTCGAAGAACGGCGGGTCCCAGACCCCATTGAGTTCCTCGCGAAGAAACTCGGTGGCGGCTCCGTGCTGGAGCGTCAGGTTGCCATAGCCAAAGAGTACATACTCAATGGCCTCTTCAGAGAGTTTTTCATCCAGAAGGCGTGCCTGTTCTATCAACTGTCTCAACGACAGCCGATCCAGATTTCTGAGAGTTTGATGAGTGAACGAATTAGCGGATCTGAGCTCTTCCTTCTCCTTCTGGCCGAGCCGGTCGCGGGGGCCATGGACGCTGAGCTTCCAAAGGTCTGTTGGAGACTGGTTCCGTTCCGCCCGGTTCAAATTGAAAACGCGCCTTAGGTTACGCTCATCCTCTGCGCGCTCTTTGTGGCCTCGGGCGAAATAGAACGCCTTCGGATTTTCCATCACAAAGGTTCGCGTCTTGAGTTCAGGGAATTTGTTGATGTACCGGAGCGTAATGTCATGGTTGCGCGGGATGCGCATGGCCCCCGCTTCCCAATAAAATCGATCACCGATCGGTATCGTGCGGACGCGTCCGCCCACATGAGTGCTTTCGGCCTCCAGGATCGTGTAGGTCCAACCCCTTTGTTGCAGCAGGTAAGCCGTACAAAGACCGGCGAGCCCGGCGCCGACGATCACCACGTGCGGCGTCCTGCCGGTTTGCGCCTGACTAATGCCCAGAAGTGCATCGACTCCCGCGACAAGGCCGGCGGCACCGGCGGTCGCAATGATGTCGCGGCGGGTCGGATTGGCGACCTGCTCGTCTCGGCTGTCCATGATGCTCCCTCCCTGGCGCTGCCGGTCTCCCCACAGCACCCGCTTTCGCACCGGCTGTTCGAGAGACCTACACCCCGGTTCGGTCGGCCACAAAGGCCGTATTCATGCGAAGAATCTCCAATCCCAGATCGTAGTTTATGCGGTCCAACGTATCTTTCGCGTTGTGAATGTGCGCATTGGTCTCATCGCCGCCCTCGATCGTGAGCACCGCCGGAAGGCCTGCGCGGATGAACGGTTCGTGGTCGCTATCGTGAGGATTCCACGATGTGTTGACCTCGAGCCTCGTATAGGCATGCGCCGCCGCGGACAACCCGGCGACGACGTCCTTGGAGACAGGATCGCCTCCCTCCAGAAGGACAGTCGGGCTCGCGGTATTGAGCACTGCGATCATGTCCATATTGACCACTGCTCTTATTCGCGCGCGTTCCGCGGTCGGCAATTGCTTCAAGTATTCCTTGCTCCCGCACAGGCCTTGCTCTTCGCCGCCAAACAGGATCAACCGCAGGTCTTGCGTGATGGGACGGTCTCTGAAGGTTCGAGCGATCTCGATAACGCCGGCGCTTCCGCTGCCGTTGTCGTCAGCTCCCGGCGCTGGCGCGGTCGGGTCCTCCCGGGAATGGTCGGCGGGATGATTGATCGAATCCAGATGGGCGGTGACGAGGGTCAGCGAGCGCTCTCCGCCGGCTGAACCTTTCTTGTCCGCCACGATGTTCAGACTTTTGCCGGCCGGCAACGCAACGTCCTGAAGATGGACCTGATAACCCATCAACTGCAATCGGTCGCGTGTTCGCTTCGCGGCATCCTGGAAATGACCCGACAGCGAATGACGGGTGGGATACGATGCCAGCTCGCTGAGCGTTGCGGCGAAGCTGGTTCGACTGATAGTGTCGACGAGTTTTTTGATCCGGGGCTCGATCGACGGCGGTGTCGAAGGACGCCGTACCACATCAACGATGGCTTCGTTTTTTGTGACGGGCCTTATTGCAAAGTGCGCGTCATGCCGCTCGATCTTGCTTGCCCGTCGCCGATCGAGCGAGACCACGAGGTGGCGTCCTTTGTCGTACAGGACGGCGACGTCGGGGTAGGCGCGTTGAAATGACCGCCCCTCTTGAAAAACCACATACAAGGCTTGTTCTTTGGCCCCGATCGCACCGCCGGCCACGTTCTTGAAGGCCAGCCCGGAAGCGTCAAGCGCATTCCAGGCGATGGTGCCCGACGGGTCCACGGTATGGCAAAAGTACTCATTGCCAAATTTGAGCCAACGCAATCGATTTTGCTCGAGGATGTCCGTGGCGTCGTCACCAGCGTGCGCTGCCGGGCGACATATTGCGAACTGCATGTTTCCTCACCGTTCGTCTGCGTGTTGTCCCGCAGTGCTATCGTTCGTCCAGTTGCCCGGTTCGGACCCTGCCTGAATGGCCGCGGCCCTCCGCACACCGATCCTTGGAGGTAGGTCATGTTATGATCCCTAAGGAGAGGGCAAGTGTGAGCTAGTTCACACAAGCGCCGCTTGCGCCCTCGTTATGTTGTTGAAAGTCGCTCGATTGAATAGGAATTGGCTTCGACTGCTCAATTGGTTGCAAGTTCGTTTGATGGGGGACACAAAATGACTGGCGCGACAACCACTTCGAAGGCTGCCCCGGCGCCGTTTGACTTTTCCAACGTCCACACCTGCCGAATCCACCCGGGCATCGGGATCGCCCGCGTCGGCAACAGCCCCGATGGCTATTTCATTGGTCCGGAAACTCCTTGCGATCCACGCAATGTCACAGCCCCTCCGGGTGGCTACAAGGACGCGGAAGGTCGGGTGAAGCGACAAGTCGCGCGATTTCGCATCTACGCATACGACAGCACGGGCCAAAATCTGGGTGAACTCCCGCTCGGAGGTCGGCAAGACGCGGAAGAGGGCCATCGCGCGTACGTCAAATGGACGGTTCATCTGAAGAACAAGAAGGGCTCCTGGTACAAATTTTTCGGTCGATACGAAGAAAAGACAGGTGTGCGCAACTGGGATATTCCGGTTGGCAACGGCGAACCGGACGATCGTACAGTACTCGTCATCGATCCGGGCTGGCGGTGCATCGACAGCTCCGGCGAGGTCTGTAAAGGCGAGCGTGCTCCCGAAAATCTGAAGTTCGACACTGGAACTTTTCGCGGCACGCAAGTGCCGCTCGGCGAGTTGCGGACTGACGAGCAAGGGCGACTTTTGGTTTTCGGCGGATTTGGCAAATCCGCTTCGACCAAGCCGGACAACCCGATCGGCGCCGATCCAAACGATGAAGGCTATTGGGCCGACAACGATTGCTGGTACGACGACATATCGGATGGACGTGTAACAGCGGTGGTGACCGTGCCAGACGGCCCGGAGGGAAAGACCAAAGACATCCCGATCGAAGATCCAAAAGATGCAGCGTGGGTGGTTGTCGCCCCCCCGAATTTCGCGCCCGGCGTAAATTCGATCGTGACTCTCTACGATGTCATCCGAGAGGTTATTAGCGAGCACAATGGTGGCGCCGAGCCAACCGACAAGGCTTGGTCATGGCTCGACGATTACAACGATCACAAGGTCAAATATTATCGGGACATATACCCAATCCTGACGCGCGCAGCGGACACGGCCTGGGTGAACAGCGCGGCGCAGCGCGGCCATGGTTTCGACAAGCGCGGAGATTTCAGAAAAGAGAAAATCGGCGAGAAACTGAAAGTTGGCAACGAGCTGCTCGCATTGCCTGTGATGGCATCCCCGAGTGCCTCAAATGAGGATCGTGTCCGAGTTTTCAGAAGGCTTCGAGATCCGAATATCGACCCAGATGCGGACCCGCAAAAAGCATCCAGGCAGGCCCGCAGCGCCTATATGCCGGCGCTTTCCGGCGATGACGGCGATGCGGAACAGGGCGAATTCCGCACATGGTTCACGATCTTGCGGTCGCAATACAAGAAGTTTGAATTGTGGAACAACGGTACGTTTAAAACGGGTGAACGGGAGAAATTTCCTGCCCTTGAGCAAATGACCCGGGACGAGCAGGTTGTCGCCCTGCAGCGGGCGGCCTTGGAGCCGTGCGTCGGCGGTCCATTGTATCCGGGCATCGAAATGCCGTGGATCGTGAACGACGGCAGATACGACGACCTCTACGCCGGCGCTTTTCGCATCAACTCGAAGATCTACAAGCCGGGCGATATCACCAAATATATGTGCGTGCCGTGGCAGGCGGACTTTTACGATTGCAAAGACAACTGGTGGCCATCGGCGCGGCCCGACGATGTCATTCCACAATCCGTCTTCGATGAAGCCAACAAGTCTTGGCGCCCCGGGCAACCACCGCTCGGTGAAGCGTTGGAGGGTCGGGAAAAGTGGGACCGCGGTCTTGGCGTGACCACGCTGTTCCGTCGGCCATGGCAGAATCCGGCAGAAGCAACCGACGACCCCCGCGATACCGAGCGTCGCGGGTGTGATGACATGGTCCGTTACTGGAGCGAACTTGGCTTCGTGCTACCTCGCAAGACGGTCTGGTGGGAGGCTGCTTCCACCGCCAGCGAGGTGCTTCTCGTCGAGATGGAACGGCGGCCCTATGCCGGCATGAACGTGCGCGAGCTCTTCCATTGCCTGCTGAATCTGGATCAGCATCGGGACTGTCTTCCAAAAGTGCAGGAGTTCGTCGAGGACGTGCTGCAGGCCTCGCGCCGCGTGCAAGCTACTGCCGGTGCATTTGCCTGGATGGACAACATTCGACCGTTCAAATACGAGGAGCATGTTTTTGACCAGAGAATGAAGGACATCTACGACGACTGTGCCGATTTCGCTTTTACCTATCAAGCGGATGATGGAACGCGCGAGCCGTATGATCCCAGCAATGTGAACCACAATCCTTATTTCCGTACGCGCGAAAACGTCATCGAACGCATTCGTCAGCTCACTCCATTCAATTTCCTGGATGGCGCCTGGTTGAGGAACATCCACCGGGTGGGACCCGTCGACGAGGTGAATGCGATCCTTTTTACGATCATGAAGGAGGAGCTTGGCGACGGCGTGGTCTCGCAGAACCATGCCAACATCTATCGTGACCTTTGCCACTCGTTCGGGTTCTATCCGCCGCCGATGCAAAGCACTGCTTTCGCGTACGATCCGCAGTTCCTCGATGCGGCTTTCGACAGTCCGGCGTTCCAGCTCGGCATTTCCGAGTTCAGCAACCTCTACTATCCCGAGATCATCGGAATGTCGCTGTGGCTGGAATGGACGGTCCTCGAGCTGCACCGGATCGCCGCGATGGTCGAGCAAGCCAAGCTCAGCGCGCATTTCTATCGGATGCACATCGCGATCGACAATGCCGCAAGCGGCCATGGTGCCGAGATCGTGCGGGCCGTGAAGCTCTATTTGCGGCAGGTCCGCATTGAAGGGGGCGAGGCGGCTGTCCAGTGCCACTGGAAGCGAATTTGGGACGGCTATGTGGCGTTCGCACAGACGTTCGTGATCATCATCAAACAGGTCATCAAGACCATCCAAGATCCGCCGCCTTTGCAGGAACGCCTCATGTGGCTCATACGCCAGAAGCAGCCATACGGGGAGCTAAACCACGCAAGGAAGCCGCTCGACGGGACCAGCATCAATGCCTGGTTCAGCGACCCCGAGGGTTTCCTGAATGCACTCGTAAAAGACGAATATATCATTCCCGGAAAGCCAAATCGCAGCAAGTTCTTCAAGCTGTTGGAATTCCGGGGGGGACCGATGTATCACGTTTTCACTGAGGATGAGATCAAGCTCTGGCGCGATTGGACTTGGGAATTAGGTCAGCAGAAAAAACAGCGTCCGGCTGTTTTGGCACTGAGGGAACGACTGGAAGTCCTTAACTCTGACATTACCAAACGACTGTCCGACGACGACCTCAGGCGATGGCAAGTCGCGGCGTCGGACTATCGGATTGGCCTCTGGGTCGAACTCGCGTCGACAGAGATGCGCAGCGCGGCCAAAAAAGCCCGGGCCGGCAAGCAACGTGTATCCGACAAACGACAGCAGCCCGAGGACTATATAGAGGGGAGATTCAAGGATTGGGTAGGGTCGGGGATGATCCGCGCCGTCACATATATCGCGGCGGAATTTCCGACCGCTTTCGAGGGATACAAGTTGCGCGTCCCAGATCCACCCAATAAGGAGGATCCGACCGTACCCAATAGAGAAGACCCGACCGTAGCGGAATGGTTCGATCGAATTCGCAAGGCGCCCAATTCCGCCTTTCCGGCTCACGAATTCCTGAAGCAACTGAGGGAGATGCTGCGGGCCCAACATGGTCTTTTGAAGGAACTGTTCGACGGCAACACCCCCTTGGCATGCGCCTTCCAATCAGGAATCCCCGGCAACGACGGCTCCCGCGCGCGCGAAACGCTAAAAGCGTGGACAACGACAGGCTATTGGCTTCCAGAGACTCCCAAAGGACGCGTGAAAGCTTTGAGGTTGGATGCCTCGCTCGACGAAGAAGAACGTCATCCGACGGGCATCATGATGGGATTCGGCACGACGCATTGAGTGTTAGTTCGACATCTCGCTACCATGTCGCAGTCGTCGGCGGCGGGCCTGCCGGCCTGGCGTCGGCGATTGCGCTTTCGCATCAGGGCTTCACGGCGATCGTGATCGAGCGGACGGACTACCGCTCGCTGCGCGTCGGCGAGCATATTGCTCCGGGCACAAAGCCGCTTCTGGCGTCGCTTGGCCTTTCATCCGCGCTCGAAGCGGATCGGCATGCGGCGTGCCCCGGAATCCGCTCGGTGTGGGGTCGGAGTGAACCCGACGATAAGGACTATCTCTTTCACCCTCATGGCGAGGGCTTGAACCTGTCGCGCCCTGATTTCGACCTGAGCCTTGCGGCGCTTGCCGGAAGCCTCGGCGCCGAGGTCGTCACGGCTGCGCGGATGCTCGGCATCTCGCGCTCGAGCAGCACTTGGCACATGTCTTTCGAGCGGGGCGGGACCGCATCCGAGATACGGGCCGATGTTGTCATCGATGCCACCGGGCGGGCTGCCTCGATCGCCAAGCGGCTCGGAGCCAGACCGGTCGTTTATGACGATCTCGTCGGTATCGTTGGCCGCACGACCGCTGCCTCGCCGCGGACCAGCCTGCTCTTCATCGAGGCCCTCGAGGTCGGTTGGTGGTACTCGGCCGGTCTTGCCGATGGCAGCATCGTCGCGACCTTCATGACCGACCCCGATCTGCTCGATACCTCGCAGGCGGGCCGGTTTTCGGCTTGGCGCGGGCAACTGCAATCGTCTTCGCTCACCAGTGGCCGCATGGTCGATCTGGACGGGGCGCTTGATCTCGATATCCGGACTGCCCGGACGCAGCGCCTCGACGTGATTGAGGGCGACGGGTGGCTGGCGGTGGGCGATGCCGCCATGAGCTTCGATCCGCTGTCATCGGAGGGCATCTCCAAAGGCCTCGAATGGGGGAAAAAAGCCGCCGGCGTCGCCGCTGCGTTCTGCCGCGGCGATCGATCGGCGGTCAAGGAGTATCGGGAAAGCTTGGAAGCGGCGTTTTCCGAGTATCTGGTCAAGCGCTATCGCTATTACGCCGCGGAGAAAAGGTGGCCGGATGCGCCGTTCTGGCGGCGGCGTCAGGTCGCGCCGGCGCCGATCTCGAAGGTCGCCGGCTGAAGCCGGTCACCAGCTCGTAACATAGCGACGGGTGCGTTCGCTGGCCTCATCAAAAGCGCGTAGCGCAGCCTCGCGGTCGAACGGGCGCTCGACCAGCGTGTCGACGTCCCATTCATGGCGTCGCGTCGCCGCGCCGATGAAGTCGCCGCCGTAGACGTGGAGTGTTCCGGTCACGCGCTCGAGCGGGTTCGCCGCTGAGTGAATGGCGGTCGCACTGAAAAGCGTCGCGTCGCGCGTCTCCAACTGCATTCCGCGCAGTCGCGTGAGGCCGTTCTTGCCCCGCCGATAGAAGATATTTTCCTCACGCCCGCCGTAGATACCGATCGCCACCCACATCAAGTGGTCGTGCGGCGCCAATGTCATCAGTGGCGCCCAGGCAACATGAAGAATGGTGAGATCGTCGCCGCGATAGAGCGTATCGACACATCCGGCTTGGGGTTCGCCAAAAGCCCGCGCAACCGCCCCGGGATCGGATACCGCTCGCGCAACGATCTCCTTCACGGCCAGGCCCGCATGGGACTGTTTGGCCGCTGCACGGCAGTCCTCGATGAATCGTTCCTTGTCGAACATGGCCAGACTCCTCAGCGGCCGTTGCGGATGTCTCGCCCGGGTCATGTCGAACCCGTGGGCGGCGTTCGGCAGCCGATGAAGCTTGAACTCAGGTCATGATCGATTGGGCCATAAGAGGTGTCAAGCATTTCACAAAAACGTGGGCCTCCCGATATCTGTGAGCTAGTTCACACAGGCAAGGGGACGAGACCCGCTTTAATGTCTCCATATAATCAAGAAAACAGGGTAGGCACACCGATGCATAACGAGTTCGTCACGCCCAAGTCCATCTTTCAGGCCGTCCCACCCGCGCTGGCGGGCCATGGGACGTCCGATGACGTGCTGGTCACGCGGGTCGCTGCCGGCAACCGGCTGGCGATGCACGTCTTGT
>Ga0075421_100008939_pt1 | contig 12339 bp, 7 predicted proteins | sample SoiMetdeltSBSDD5_FD_75292 | JGI IMG/M metagenome (GOLD analysis project Ga0075421, IMG submission 75292) | Bulk soil microbial communities from a Populus tree surrounding site in Tennessee, USA - Soil MetaG P. deltoides SBSDD5 | ecosystem: Environmental > Terrestrial > Soil > Tree plantation...
TCGAGAACTATCCGGATCTCAAATCCAACCAGAACTTCCTGGCACTGCAATCGCAGCTCGAAGGCACCGAGAACCGGATCTCGGTGGCGCGCCGCGACTATATCGATGCGGTGCGGGTCTACAATACGGAGCTCAGGACCATCCCCGGCCGGTGGTGGGCATCGTTCCTCTATCCCGACGCCAAGCCAGCACAGACCTTCACCATCAAGGAGGAGGCGATCGAGGTTCCCAAGGTCGACTTCAACAAGCCGGCTGCACCGGCGCCGGCGCCGGCACCGGCTCCGGCACCGTCGGCCAGTCCGGAACCGGCTCCCGCACCGGCGCCTGCGCCGGCTCCGACAGCACCGGCACCAGCACCGACGGCGCCCGCGCCGGCTCCGACAGCACCGGCACCAGCACCGACGGCGCCCGCGCCGGCACAATGATGCGCAACGGCCTGGCGGTCGTTCTCTCGACTCTCCTGGGGCTCATTCTGCTGGCAGGCTCTGGCGTGGCGCAGGAACCGAAATTTCCTCCCCTGACAGGGCCGCTCGTCGATGCCGCGGCGCTGCTGTCGCCGGCGGCGCGGGAAGAATTCGACCGGTCGCTCAGGGCCTATCAGCAGAGCTCCGGCTATCAGCTGGTGGTGGCGATCGTGCCGTCGCTCGAGGGCTACGACATTCGCGACTATGGCAATCGCCTGTTCCGTCATTGGAAGCTGGGCGATGCCAAGCGCGATGACGGCGTGCTGCTGCTGGTGGCGCCCAAGGAGCGGAAGGTGTCCATCGAGACCGGTTATGGCGTCGAGGGCGTGATGACCGATGCGCTGTCGCGGATCATCATCGAGAACGCCATCACGCCACGGTTCAAGAACGGCGACTTTGCGGGCGGCATCCGGGCCGGCATTGCCGATATTCAGAAGGTGCTGGCCGGCGAGGGACGCAAGCTCGAGACCCAGCTCGCGCCGCAAAGGGACCCCTTCGAGTTCTGGTTCACCATCTTCTTCTGGTTCATCATTCTCCTGATCTTCATCCAGATCATGCGGGGGCGCACAGCGCTCGTTCCCGGCCGTCGGCTGAGACGCGGCTATGGCGGCGGCTGGGTCGGGGGTTGGCCGGGCGGTAGCGGCGGCTGGTCGGGCGGCGGCGGTTTCGGGGGCGGCGGCGGCTATAGCGGAGGCGGCGGCAGCTCGGGCGGCGGCGGCGCCTCGGGAAGCTGGTAGATCGATGAGGGCGAACGACCTGGCAACGGAAGACGCGCGGAGCCGGATCGCCCAGGCGATTGCCGAGGCCGAGCGCGACACGGCAGGAGAGATCGTGGTCGTCATCGCGCCGCGGTGCGACGATTATGCCTTCGTGCCGCTCGCCTGGGCAGCAATCATCGCGCTGGCAGTGCCGCCGGTGCTCTACGCGTTCTTCTGGCTGAGCCCGGTCACCATCTATTCCATCGCCGTCACGACCTTCGCGATGCTGGCGTTGATATTGGGGCTGTGGCCGGTCAGGCTGGCGGTGACGCCGAGATCCTTGCGTCGCAAGCATGCGCGCCGTTGCGCCCGCGAGCAGTTCCTCGCCCAGGAGCTTCACACCACGCAGGGGCGCACCGGCGTCCTGATCTTCGTCGCCGTGGCGGAGCGCTATTGCGAGATCATCGCCGACACCGCGGTGGCCGCCAAGGTTCCGGCCGAGAGGTGGGGGGACATCATCGAGCGGCTGCTCGGGGAGATAAGGGCGGGCCGGGGAGTCGGTGGCCTTGCCAGCGCCATCGGTGCCGCCGGCGCGATCCTCGCGCAGCATTTCCCGCCCGGCGCCGACAATCCGGACGAGCTGCCGGACCATCTGATCGTGCTGCCGGTCTGGCCCCTCTGAGGAAGGTCCGCGCGGTCCTCGGACGTGCTTCACTCACGATGTCACTGACACTTTGGCATATCAGTTTGCTGGTCGATCGCAAACAAGACCCAATTCGGGTCGGCTATTTTACGGAATCAGTTGCTGAAAAGCTTAAACTCCGGATCGCTGATGTCTATCTTTCCCGCGATTCTTTTTCACATATCTTCAAAGAACATCCCGATTTAACGCATTATGATCTGCTACACATCCCGTTTTTACTTCGACATGGGCTCATTATTCAGGAAACCGCCAAACCAAATGTCGTTGTTGCGACCTACAAGGATCCTGATTCGCATCGCCGCTTTGTTGGTGTCGTGAAGATATTGTACAGCGGAGCGGAAAGTTATCTTGTCTCTTTCCGGCGCGCCAAGAGAGGTCAGACGAGGCTCTTCCTCAGGCGAGGCATCATCCTGAAAACACATGATTGACGAGGAAGAGCAGCTGGGCCCGGTGCGCTTCCTCGTCATTGTGCACTGGTGGGGCCTGCCAACGTGAACCCCACAAAATGCTCCCGCTTGCCCAAATTCAATGCGGCGGTGCCACGGCAGGCAGAATGTCACCGTGTCGCAGTGCATGCCAAAACTAGCCTGTCACGACGCTTCGGTCCACCCTGGCGAAGAACTCGAAGCTGGTTATCAAATGGAGATGAGGTGTTCCGGCTCCATGAGCGCGAAGGGAAGGACTCTGCGCAACATAGGTTATAATAGATAGTACGGCCCGTCATCCGGCGCTCACTTTCGGGGCGCTTACTGGATGAAGGCCGAAGTGCCGGGGGGAACAAATGGACAGCGAGATGAGCACAGCGGTGACCTTGAACGAACGCGCCGAGGCGCCCGATCCGGGGCTCGCGGCGTTCACGCAACAGCTCTTTGCGGGCGCAGCGGAGGACGATCTCGCGGCCCACAGTCCCGAAGCGCTTCAGAACATCGCGCAGCACGCCTTCGACTTTTTCAGTGCCAGGGTGCCGGGTCGGACCCAGATCCGTCTCTCGGCAGCGACCGGCAATGGCAACCAGGATGCGGCGACCGCCATCGAGATCGCCAATGACGACATGCCGTTCCTGGTCGATTCGACGCTGAACGTCCTCAACGAGCTCGGCTATCCGATCCTGTTCGTGCTCCATCCGATCATCGCGGTCCGTCGCGACGCCCGCGGCAAGCTGATCGAGGTGCTGGCGCCGGGCAGCACCGCCGAGGGCGGGGTGCGCGAGAGCTTCATGTATATCGAGGTGTCGGGGGTCGTCAGCGAGGCGCAGCGCGAACGGCTGAAGCATGAGCTCGAGGAGACGCTGGCGGATGTGCGCACCGCGGTGCTCGACTGGCGGCCGATGCAGCGGCGGGTGATGGATGCGATCGAGGCCTATCACCGCAATCCGCCGCCCATTCCGGTCGAGGAGCTAACCGAGGGAATGGCCTTCCTGCAATGGCTGGTCGACAATCACTTCACCTTTCTCGGAGCCCGCGACTACAAATTTGCCGGCAGTGCCGAGAGCGGCGAGCTCGAGCCGGTGCCAGGCAGCGGTCTCGGCATTCTGCGCAAGCCCGAGATGCAGGTGTTGAAGCGCGGCGGCACGATGGTGACGATCACGCCGGAGATCCGCGCCTTTCTGATGCAGCCGGCGCCGCTCATCATCACCAAGTCGGATGTCATGGCGACGGTCCATCGGCGAGCGCCGATGGAGTATATCGGCATCAAGCAGTTCGACACGCAAGGAGAGCTGACGGGCGAGCTGCGCATCGTCGGGCTGTTCACCTCGACGGCCTATACCAGGAGCCCGCGCGACATCCCGCTGATCCGCCGCAAGATCGAGCGGGTGATTGCGGCAAGCGGCCTCAATCCGCAGAGCCATTCCGGCAAGGGGCTGATCAACGTTCTCGAGACTTTTCCGCGCGACGAGCTGTTTCAGATCGATGTGCCGACGCTCTCCGACATGGCGCGTGGCATCATGCGGCTGGCCGAGCGGCCGCGGGCCCGCCTGTTCGTCCGCCGCGACAAGTTCGACCGCTTCATCTCGGCCTTCGTGTTCCTGCCGCGCGATCGGTTCAACACCGACAACCGGATCAAGGTCGGCGATCTGATCGCCCAGGCCTATGGCGGCAGGGTGACAAGCTTCGAGCCGGCATTCGGCGAGGGAACGCTGGTCAGGGTGCATTTCATGATCGCCCGCGATCCCGACACGACGCCGTCGCCCGATACGGACAAGCTCGAGGATGCGATCCGCGATGTCATTCGCACCTGGGACGATACGCTCGCCACCGCAGCGGCGGCCAAATCCGGCACGCTCAAGGCGCAGGAGATGGAGGAGCACTTCCGCGGCGCCTTCCCGGCCGGCTACACCGAACTCTACAGCCCCGAGGAATCGCTCGAGGACGTTGCCGAGATCGAGAAGCTCGGCGAGGGCGACATCGCGATTGCGGTGTGGCGCAGCCCGGAGGACGGGCCGGCGACCTGCCGGGTCAAGCTTTACCGGTTCGGCCAGCCGATCCCACTGTCGGCGCGGCTGCCGGTGCTCGAGGCGATGGGCCTCAAGGCGATCGAGGAGCACAGTTTCACGCTGAGCCCGGTGATCGGCGGCGAGCGTCGGCAGGTGTTCGTTCATGACGTCGCCATGCAGGTTGCGGCGCCTGAGCTGCTGGCCGATCCCACGGTGCCGACGCGGCTCGAAAATGCGTTTCTGGCGGTGTGGCGCGGGATCGCCGAGAACGATGCCTATAACGGCCTGATCCTGTCGGCGGGGCTCGACTGGCGGCAGGTGGTGGTGCTCAGGGCGTGCGGCAAATATCTGCGGCAGGCCGGCATCCAGTTCTCCAACGCCTATATCATGCAGACGATCCTGAAGCATTCGGCGGTCGCGCGCGACCTCGTGGCGCTGTTCGAGATCCGCTTCGATCCGAAGAACGACCTTGCGCTCGAGCAGCGCCAGGCGCGGAGCGTTCAGAAGGCAGCGGAGATCGAGGAGCAGCTGGAAGCGGTCCCGAGCCTCGACGAGGACCGGATCCTGCGCCGTTTCCTCAATCTCATCCGGGCGCTGCTGCGCACCACCTACTACCAGCCGGCACCGGGCGACGAGCGCTATCCGACGGTGTCGTTCAAGATCGACAGCCGGTCGCTCGACGAGCTGCCGGAGCCGCGGCCGTTCGCCGAGATCTTCGTCTACTCGCCGCGGGTCGAGGGGGTGCATCTCAGGGCAGGGCCGATCGCCCGCGGCGGCCTGCGCTGGTCGGACCGGCCGGAGGATTTCCGCACCGAGGTGCTCGGCCTGGAAAAGGCACAGAACGTCAAGAATGCGGTGATCGTGCCGGTCGGCGCCAAGGGCGGTTTCGTGCCGAAGCGCCTGCCGGTCGGCGGCAGCCGCGATGAGGTGATGGCGGAAGGCACCAGCGCCTACAAGCTCTTCGTATCGAGCATGCTCGATCTCACCGACAATATCGTCGACGGCAAGACGGAAGCGCCGCCCGATGTGGTGCGGTTCGACAATGACGATCCCTATCTGGTGGTGGCGGCGGACAAGGGCACGGCAACCTTCTCGGACATCGCCAACGCCATCGCGGCGGAGCATCATTTCTGGCTTGACGATGCCTTCGCGTCCGGCGGATCGGCGGGCTATGACCACAAGGGCATGGGGATCACCGCGCGCGGCGCCTGGGAAGCGGTGAAGCGGCACTTCCGGGAAATGGATGTCGATATCGAGACGACGCCGTTCACGGTGGCGGGCGTGGGCGACATGTCGGGCGATGTGTTCGGCAACGGCATGCTGCTGTCGCGGCAGATCCGGCTCGTGGCGGCGTTCGACCACCGCGACATCTTCATCGATCCCGACCCCGATCCGGAAACCAGCTTTGCGGAACGGCAGCGGCTGTTCAATCTGCCGCGCTCGAGCTGGCGCGACTATGACGCCAGCAAGATCAGCCGGGGCGGCGGGGTGTTCTCGCGCAGCCTCAAGGCGGTGGCGCTGACGCCGGAGATCCGCGCACTGACCGGGCTTGCCCAGGACAGCGTCACGCCGAACGAGCTGATCAGCGCCGTGCTCAAGCTCAAGGTCGACCTGATGTGGTTCGGCGGCATCGGCACCTATGTGCGCGGCACGCACGAAATCAATGCCGATGTCGGCGATCGGGCCAATGATGCGGTTCGAATCGCCGCCGATCAGCTGGCGGCCAAGGTGGTGGGCGAGGGTGCCAATCTGGCGCTGACCCAGCGCGGGCGCATCGACTTCGCGCTGCGCGGCGGGCGGATCAACACGGATGCGGTCGACAATTCGGCGGGCGTCAACTCCTCCGACGTCGAGGTCAACATCAAGATCGCGACCGGCGCGGCGGAAGCCGCGGGCAAGCTCGCGCGGCCCGAGCGCAACAAGCTCTTGGTCGACATGACCGACGAGGTGGCGCGGGCGGTGCTGCGCAACAACTATCTGCAGACGCTGTGCCTGAGCATGGCCGAGCTGCGCGGGGTGGAGGAATTCGCCACCAATGCGCGATTGATCCGGACGCTCGAGCAGGCGCAGCGCCTGGTGCGCCATCTCGAGCAGCTGCCGGACGAGACCGAGCTTACGGAACGCGAGGCGGCGAAGCGTCCGCTGACCCGACCGGAGCTTGCCGTGCTGATGGCGCATGCCAAGCTTGCGCTGTTCGACGAGCTCAACGGGTCGCCGGTGCCGGACGATCCCTATCTCGGGCGCGAGCTCATCCGCTATTTCCCGCGTAAGCTGTCGGAAGCCTTCCCCGAGGAGGTCAGGACCCACCGGTTGCGGCGCGAGATCATCTCGACCCAGCTCGCCAACAGCATGATCAATCGCGGCGGGCCGAATTTCGTGTGGCGGCTCAAGGAGGAGACGCGCTTCGGGGTGACCGAGATCGCCCCAGCCTATGCATTGGCCCGCGACAGCTTCGATTTCGTCGGCCTCAACGGCCTGGTCGATGCGCTGGACGGCAAGATCGGCGGGCGCTGTCAGCTCGATCTCTATGTCGAGCTCCAGAACCTGCTGCGGCGCGCCACCATCTGGTTCCTGCGCAATGTCACGGTCGGCGCCGGGCTTGCAGAGCTGGTCGCGCAATATTCGGCGGGGATCTCCGAGCTGTCGCAGATCCTCGGTGCGGTGCTGCCGCCGAGCGCCCTGCAAAGGATGGCGGATCGCCGGCAGGTGCTGGTCGATCAAGGGGTTCCGGCCGATGTGGCGGAGCGCTTTGCAGGACTGCGCTATATGCAGCGCGGACCCGATATCGTGCAGGTCGCAGCCCGCGAGAAGCAGAGCATCGAGACGGTGGCGCGGCTGTTCTTCGAAGTCGGCAGCGCGCTCGCCATCGATCGGCTGGTCGGCCAGGCGATGCAGATCCCGCCATCGCGCTTCCACGAGCGGATGGCGATCAACCGCACGGTCGACGGCATCCTGCAGACCCATCGGGCGATCGTGGCGCGGGCACTGCGCGGCGACGGCGGAAAGCCGCAGGGCTGGTCGGCCTGGAGCGCCGAGCGCTCCGAGCTGCTGCAGCGGACCCGCCGCGAGATCGACGAGCTTTTGAGGAAGCGGCCCTTCGACCTGTCGCGCCTGACCCTTTGCGCCAACCAGCTCGGCGAGCTCGCGAAGGAATAGGCAGTGGGCAGTAGGATGTAGGCAGTAGGCAGTAGGCAGTAGGCAGTAGGCAGTAGGCAGTAGGCAGTAGGCAGTAGGCAGGGAAGAGCTCACCTCACGACCTAATGCCTAACGACTACTGCCTTCTTATTTGCCTAATGCCTACTGCCTTGCCCTTGAGGTGCCGGTCAATTTGGGCCAGTGTCTGGGCCATGCGAGAACAAGTTGACGTCGTCGTGGTGGGCGGTGCCGTGGTCGGCTCGGCCGTCGCCTATGCATTGAAAAGGGCCGGATTTCCCGGGCGGGTTCTGGTGATCGAGCGCGATCCGACCTATGCGCGCGCCAGCACGACGCTGTCATGCGGCGGCATCCGCCAGCAATTCTCGACGGAGGAGAACATACTCCTGTCGCAATATGGTCTGCGGCTCATTCGTGATCTGCAAAAGGAGCATGGGTCGGATGCCGGCATCGGCTTTCGCGAGCAGGGCTATCTCATTCTGGCGAGCGAGGAGGGTGCCGAGACGTTGAGCGCCAATGTCGCCATTCAGCGGGGACTGGGGGCCGATATCGCGCTGCTCGACCGGACAACGCTGCAGGCGCGGTTCCCGTGGATGTCGGTCGAGGGTTTGGCATGTGGCGGATTGGGGCGGAGCGGCGAGGGGTGGTTCGATCCGTGGGCGTGGATGAATCTGCTGCGGGCCGGATCGCGCACGCTCGGTGCCGAGTGGCGGACCGGGGAGGTCACCGCCGTGGTGCATGACGACAGGCAGGTGAGCGGCGTGGTGCTGAGCGATGGCCGCGCGATCGACTGCGGCGTGCTGGTGAATGCGGCCGGGCCCGCCGCCGGCAAGGTCGCCGGCATGGCCGGGATTGCGCTGCCGGTCGGCCCGCGCAAGCGCTATGTCTTCGTGTTCGACTGCCGCGAGGCATCGGAGGCGCTGCACCAGGCGCCGCTGACCATCGATGCCAGCGGGCTCTATTTCCGGCCAGAGGGCCGGCAATTCATCACCGGCCTGTCGCCGGAGGAAGCAGACGAACCGGCGCAGCTCGATTTCGAAGTCGATCACGAGTGGTTCACCCAAGAGATCTGGCCGCGGCTTGCCATGCGCGTGCCGACCTTCGAGGCGATCAAGGCGACCAATGCCTGGGTCGGCCATTACGACTATAACGATCTCGACCAGAATGCGATCGTCGGGCCGCATCCGCGCTTGAGCAATTTCTATTTCGCCAACGGCTTTTCCGGGCACGGGCTGCAGCAGGCGCCGGCGGTCGGGCAGGTGGTCGCCGAGCACATCATGCATGGCGAGTACCGGACCGTCGATGTCACGCGCCTCGGCTATCAACGGATCGCCGCCGGTGCGCCGCTTGCCGAGCTCAATGTCATCTGACGCGCGCGCCGCCGCTGCCCGGGGCCCAGGCGGGACGGTCATCATCATCTCGTCGGCCGTCGCTTATGGCAATGTCGGGATCCGGGCGACCGCGGCCGGGCTGCAGGCGCTCGGTCATCGGGCGATCGAGCTGCCCACCGTCGTGCTGTCGAACCATCCCGGCATGGGCCCGCCGGCCGGGACCCGGCTCGAGGCCGAGGCGCTCGGAGCAATGATCGATGCGCTGGAGCGGCTCGGCCAGCTCGATCGCGCCCGGGCGGTGATGACGGGCTATTTCGCGACGGCCGACCAGATCGAGGCGGTCGCCGATCGGGTGGCGCGGCTGAAGGGTCGGCGGGAGGATCTGGTCGTGCTGGTCGATCCGGTGATCGGCGATGACGCGGACGGGCTCTATGTCGACGAGCGGGTGGCGGTCGCCATGCGCGAGCGGCTGGTACCGATCGCTTCGATCGTGACGCCGAATTGCTTCGAGCTCGGCTGGCTGTCGCGCCGGCCGGTCGGCAGCGAGTTGGAAGTGGTGGCGGCGGCGCTGGCCTTGGCAGTGCCGGAGGTGGTCGCGACCTCGGTCGAGGGGGCGGGCGATCAACTTCAGACGCTGGCGATCACGCGCGACGGCGTAGCCCGATCGACGAGCCCGCGGCTGGCGGAGGTGCAGCATGGCACGGGCGATCTGCTGGCCGGTCTCTATCTCGGCTGCCGGCTTTCCGGCGCCGATGCCGGCACCAGCCTCGGCGAGGCAACGACAATGCTCCAGAGGGCGATCGCGAAGAGCGCCGGCCGGGAAGCTCTCGAGCTCGAGGCCGCATGCTGAACCGCCAGGCGATCGCATCGATGCACCGGCTGATCGCGCCCTATATCCGGCGCACCCCGGTGATCGACATCCGGCTTCCTGGCATGGACCGGCCGGTCACGCTCAAGCTCGAATGCCTGCAGATCACCGGCTCGTTCAAGGCGCGCGGCGCCTTTGCCAACATGGTCGGGCTCGAGCCGCCGGCCGCCGGCGTGACGGCGGCATCGGGCGGCAATCACGGAATTGCGGTGGCGCGGGCGGCGGCGACGCTCGGCGTCAAGGCGCGGATCTTCGTCCCGGAAATCTCCTCGGCCGCCAAGGTGGCGCGGATCAGGCAGGAGGGTGCCGAGGTCACGGTCAAGGGAGCGCGCTATGCCGATGCGCTTGCCGCCTGCGAAGCCTATGCGGCAGAGAGCGGGGCGCTGGCGATCCACGCTTACAATGCCGAGGCGACGCTGCTCGGTCAGGGGACAATTGCGGCCGAGCTCGAGGCGCAGGCGAACGATCTCGACACGGTCATGGTGGCGGTCGGCGGCGGCGGTCTGATCGGCGGCATCGCGGCCTGGTATTCCGGGGCGCACCAGATCCTCGGCATCGAGCCTTCCGGGTGCAATGCGCTGGCGGCGGCACTCGCGGCAGGCGGGCCGGTGGTGGTCGAGACCGAAGGGATTGCCGCCGACTCGCTCGGCGCGTCGCGGCTCGGCGAGCTCTCCTATGGCATTCTGGCACAAACCGGTGCGCGCTCCGTGCTGGTCGAGGATCGCGACATCGTCGCCGCTCAGGCCTGGCTGTGGGACAATCTCAGGCTCATCACCGAGCCCGGCGGGGCGACGGCGCTCGCGCCGTTGTTGTCGGGCCGCTACCAGCCCCACGCCCAAGAGCGGATCGGAGTGGTGATCTGCGGGGCGAATGTGGATCCGGCAACTTTCGGAGCGCGTAACGGATAGTGTGCAGACAGAGGCAGTCGGCATTAGGCAAATAGGCAGTGAGCGGTGATCTGCCTACTGCCTACTGCCTACTCACTAGAACAACCCAACGATCTGCCCCTGCTCGTCGAGGCCGATGACCTCGGCCGAGGGCACCTTGGGCAGGCCCGGCATGGTCATGACATCGCCGCAGATCGCGACGACGAACTCGGCGCCGGCAGAGAGCCGCACCTCGCGGATGGGCACGACATGGTGGCTCGGCGCGCCTTTAAGATTGGGATCGGTCGAGAAGGAGTATTGCGTCTTGGCCATGCAGATGGGGAACTTGCCGTAGCCTTGAGCCTCGAACTCGCGGAGCTGGTTCCTGACCGAGGTGTCGGCGACGGCGTCGTCGGCCCGGTAGATCTCCTTGGCGATGGTCTTGATCTTCTCCCACAGCGGCAGGTCGTCGCCATAAAGGGGCTTGAGCACGGGCTTCGAGCCTTCGGCCAGGGTGACGACATGGCGGGCCAGCGCCTCGGTGCCCTTGGAGCCCTCGGCCCAATGGGTGCAGCGAAACGCCTCGACGCCCTTGTCGGCGCAGAACTCCTTGATCGCCGCCGCCTCGGCCTCGGTGTCGGTGATGAAGTTGTTGATGGCGACGGCGACCGGCAGACCGAATTTGTTCAGGTTCTCGAGATGACGGCCGAGATTGGACAAGCCCTTTTTCAGCGCCGCGACGTTCTCGGTCTTGAGCTCCTCCTTGGTGAGACCGCCATGCATCTTCAGTGCACGGATGGTCGCCACCACCACGGCGGCAGACGGGGAAAGACCGGCCTTGCGGCACTTGATGTCGATGAACTTCTCGGCACCGAGATCGGCACCGAAGCCGGCCTCGGTGACGACATAGTCGGCAAGCTTAAGGCCGGCCTTGGTCGCCATCACCGAATTGCAGCCATGGGCGATGTTGGCGAACGGACCGCCGTGGACAAAGGCCGGATTGTTCTCCAGCGTCTGCACCAGGTTCGGCATCAGCGCATCCTTGAGCAGCACGGTCATGGCGCCGGGCGCCTTCAGATCCCTGGCGAGGAGCGGGTTCTTGTCGCGGCGGGCGGCGACGACGATCTGCGACAGACGCCGCTCGAGATCCTCGAGCGAGGTCGCAAGGCAGAGAATGGCCATGATCTCCGAGGCGACCGTGATGTCGAACCCGGCCTCGCGGGGATAGCCATTGGCGATGCCGCCCAACGAGCAGACGATCTCGCGCAACGCCCGATCGTTCATGTCGAGCACCCGCCGCCAGGCGACGCGGCGCGAGTCGATGCCGAGCTCGTTCCCCCAATAGATGTGGTTGTCGATCATCGCCGAGAGGAGATTGTGGGCGGTGGTGATGGCGTGGAAATCTCCGGTAAAGTGCAGGTTGATATCGTCCATCGGCACGATCTGGGCGTAGCCGCCGCCGGCAGCGCCCCCCTTCATGCCGAAGCAAGGGCCAAGCGAGGGCTCGCGGAGGCAGACGACGGCACGCTTGCCGATGCGGTTGAGACCATCGCCCAGGCCGACCGTGGTGGTGGTCTTGCCCTCGCCGGCGGGTGTCGGGGTGATGGCGGTGACGAGGATCAGCTTGCCGTCGGGACGGTCCTTCAAGGACTCGATGTAGTCCAGGCTGACCTTGGCTTTGGTATGACCATAGGGAATGAGGTACTCGGCCCGTATGCCGAGACGCTCGCCGATGTCCTGGATCGGCCGCATCTTGGCGGCCCTGGCAATTTCAATGTCGCTTTTGGGAGCCGCCATGGCTGAATTCCTCCTGAATGCTTTG
>Ga0075421_100008941_pt1 | contig 12338 bp, 8 predicted proteins | sample SoiMetdeltSBSDD5_FD_75292 | JGI IMG/M metagenome (GOLD analysis project Ga0075421, IMG submission 75292) | Bulk soil microbial communities from a Populus tree surrounding site in Tennessee, USA - Soil MetaG P. deltoides SBSDD5 | ecosystem: Environmental > Terrestrial > Soil > Tree plantation...
GATCAACAGCTTCGTCGCGCCGATCGAGTTGCGCTGCTGTTCGGCCTTGCCACCGCTCGTCTCGGCCGCGCAGTGAACGATCGAGTCGACGCCTTCGAAAGCGTCTGCGTCCAGCCCGCGCGCGAGATCGCCGGTGACGTACTGCACCCCCGGCACTCGCGCCGACGCCGCCGGCATGCGGCGCGCGACGTTGCGGACCGGGTATCCGGCATATCGCAGCTCCTCGACCACCCGCTTGCCGAGCAAACCGGTGCCGCCGGAGACCAGCACGATCCCCCGGCGCGTCGGTGGCGGCATCCTCGCCGCCGCGTTCTCCAGCCGCGCAAACGCGGCAGCCTGGGTCTGCTGTTCCAGTCGATCGAGGCTGGCGCCGATCTGCTCGCAGACGTCGACGGTGTCGAGGATCGACTGCGGCGTCATGGGAACCGCGCCTTGCGCGGTGATGCTCTCGTAGAACCGCCTGACGAGCACCGTCAGACCCGGGTACGACCCATGGTGCCCGAGGACGATGTGGAAGACGTTCTTCGTCGCGCCCTTCAGGGTTTGCCACGATCGGCGGAATGGCGTGAGCAGGATGCCGGGTCCGGTGCCGGGACCGAGTAGTCGCGTCACTGACCCAGTGACGTAGTCGGCGCGCATCATGCCGTTGGTGCCGACCAGCGTTTGATATTGCTCGATGGGACGGCCGCTCAGCGTCACCAGCAGCACGCCGGTACAGTCGCCGAGCCGCAGCAGGGCGTAGACGTCGCCGCTGGTCTTTACGTCCATGCCGACGACCGCGATCGGCGCGTCGTCGAGCCCGGTCCCCGCCCGCATCTGATCGACGATCGGATAGACCGCGTGCGGAAGGATGTCCTTCGCCTGTTCGACGGGGCTGATCGTCCGCCGCACCTGGCGGAACGAGAAGAAGCTCTCGATGTGCACCAGCTTACCGATGGTGCCGATCCGCTCGCGCGCGACGATCGCCGGCTGCTCGAAGAGATTCTGGTGCCCGGAGCAGACCCGCACGCCGTGCGTGGCCGCCAGCGCCAGGATCTCCTCGGCCTCCGCCCTCGTGGTCGCGAACGGCTTTTCGACGTAGACATGAACGCCGGCCTCGATGAGCGTGCGCGCGATCGCGCAGTGGGTCTGCGGCGGCGTGACGATGTGGACAACGTCGGGCCGCGTCTCCGTCAGCAGCGCGGCCACGTCGGCGACGATGCGCGCGTCGGCCGGAATGAGGCCGTGCAAGTCCGCCGCGTCAGCGAGGGGGTCGGCAATCCCGACAACCTTGGCGCCGGGAGCCTTGGCAATCGCGGCCAGGTGGTGCAGGCCCATCTTGCCGCAGCCGACGAGTCCGACACGAAGGGTAGCGTCCGGCTTCGACGTAGCTTCCGGCTTTAGCCGGAAGCCCTCCGCTGTGGGGTTCACTTGAGCCACCATGCTTCCGAGTACTCCTGTGAGGGTCAGACGGCGCCCGCGTCCGGCTGCAGCATGACTTTTAGCACCGAACGCGAGCGAGCCAGCGACCACGCCTTCTCGAACTCGTCGAGCGGCAGGGACGCCTGCAGAAAGGGAGTCGTATCGATCATGGTCAGCGTGCGCAGCGCCTCCTCGAAGTCGGCGCCGCAGCTGCCGACGCTGCCGACGATCGTGCGATCGAACGAGACCACGGATTCGAAGCTGAAGGATTGCAATCCGTACGGGAGCCCCATGAGCAGCACGGACGCGCCGGTCGCGGACTTGTGAAGCACCGTCGACAGCACGGCGAGGTTGCCGGTCGCTTCAATGACCCACTCGAACTGGTCGAGACCATCGAGCGATTCCGACGTGGAGACGATCCCGCCGAGGAGCGCCAGCCGGGAGATCTCCCGATCGATGACCGTCACGGAATGGCCGCGCAGCGCGAGGACCCGCGCCGCGAGCTGGCCGATCGTCCCCGCGCCAATCACCGCACATCGTCTCGGCGAATCGTCGTGGGGACCCGAGCCGAGCCGGCGCAGACCCTTGAGGACGACGGCGAGCGGTTCGGCGAGCGCGGCCTGCGCCAGCGTCACCGCGGCCGGTACCTTGTGCACGTAGCGCGCACGCGTGACGAGATAGGCGGCATACGCGCCGTCCTGACCGATCACGCCGACCTCGCGGCGCTCCGGACAACGAATCGCCTGATCGCGGCGGCAATCGGCGCACTCGCCGCAGCCCTGAATGCACTCCACGACGACCCGGTCCCCTTCGTTGAGATCGGTGATGCGTGGACCCACCGCGGCGATCGTGCCGGAGGACTCGTGTCCAGGGACGATCGGATAGGAGGCCATGCCGGTCTTGTAGTAGCCGAGGCTGCCTTCGAGGATTTCGAGATCCGTCCCGCAGATGCCGACGAACGAGACGCGCACCAGCACTTCGCCCGGCTTGAGACTCGGAACGGTGCGTTCCTCGATCTGCGCGCGGTGCGTGCCCTGAACGACGACAGCGGGGAAGCCCTGCTGCGCGAAAAGCTCGGCCCGCCGGGCTGGATTGCTCAGTCCGCGGCTATCGACGATGCCCATGATGCTGCCGACGAGCTTCTCGTAACGGAAGCGAAGAATCTGTCTCGCGAGCGCGGTCAGCTGGCCGTCGCGCGTCGCCAGGAACAGGTCCTTGCCGGTCCAGGCCACCTCGCGAGCGATCTCGGCGGGGATGTGGCGCAGGATCCGCGTGCCGACCCAGCGCGCGGCCATGCCTTCGCGGTGATACCGGCGGCGCACCTGGCTCCACGTTTCGGTGTGCACGTGGATGATGCAGGCCTCGGGCTCGTACATCACCTTGCGTCCGTGCTCCATCCAATATTTGGCGAACTCGATGTCCTCGAGGCCGGGCAGGCCCTCGTCGAACGCGTGCTTCCCCCACAGGTCGCGCCGGACGGCGGAATTGGCGTTGTTGGCGAAGGGATTGTCCGGATCGCAGACTTCATGCGGACGCGTGGGAAACAGCCGCTCGAAATCGCGGGCCTCCGAGAACTTCGAGATCTGGTGCCCGCGCTGGCCGCCGTACACCATCGCGACGTCCTCGCGCCGCAGCGGCGCGATCAGGCGTTCGAGCCAGTCTTCCGACGCCGGGATGGCGTGCGCCGACACGATGGCGATGAACTTGCCCTGGGCTTGCTGGACGCCGACGTTCAGCGAGTAGCCGAACGTGAAGTCTTCGGTCCGCAGCCGGACAATCCGCGCGCCGTGCGCCGACGCGATCTCGCGCGTGCGATCGATCGAGCCAGAATCCACGAGCAGCACCTCGAAATCGCGGTACTTCTGCCGCGCGAGGGCTGCAAAGACCTCGGGCAGCCACCGCTCCTCGTTGTAGGCGCGGATGACGATGCTGGTCTCCGGAGTCGGGGTCATGACGTCGATGCCTCGAGGACCGAGTCGACGTGCGGGGCTGCCTGCCGTCATCGCCGTGATCCGTTGAGCATTTCGAGGACGAACGCGCGCGCGGCGACCAGCAGGGTTTCGAGCGAGTAGCGCCAGTCACGGCGATCCAGGTCGTAGAAGGCGAGCGGCGGCTGCAACGAATGACGCACGTCCGTCCACGTGATCAGCCCCCGGCGCCAATAGGCTGCCAGCGTCTTGCCGTCGGACCGCACGCACACGTGCCGGAAGTCGCGATTCTGCGGGGCGACCGGCACCACGCGCTGGCCGATCAGATCCAGGTAGTGGAGCCAGGGCAGATCGACCCCGGCGTACGGCGCGGCGTCGCCGCCGCCGGACAACCGCGGATTGGCTTCGATCAGCTTCACCCGCTTGTCGTTCGAGTCCCATTTCATTTCGATCTCACAGATGCCGACGTAGCCGATGCGGCGGAGAAACGCGTCGCACACGGTATCGGTTTCCGGGTCGTCGACGGGTTCGGAGACGCTCGCCGGCCCGAAACCCACCGGATCGCAGCGCAACTCGCGGAACATGGCATGGCCGATGCGCTCGCCACGTGAGTCGTAGCACCCGAGGTACACCCGTTTATCGGTATCGGCGCCCTCGATGATTTCCTGCAGGATCACCAGCGGGTTGACCGCCGAGGCGAGACCGTACAGCTCGACGAGATGGTCCCGATCGCGCGCGATCGCCACCTTCTGGTGCGAGAGCGGGTGGCCGGCCGGGAAGCGCTGCCATTGCCGGAAATGCGTCGGCTTGAGCAGACAGGGAAACCGCGCATCCGTCGCGAAGCCGACGACCTGCTCCTCGCCGGTGGCGTACGCCGTTCGCGGCATCGGCATGTCGTGGTTCGCCGCGAGGTCGTACTGCGTCTGTTTGTCCGCCAGCAGTCCCTGCAGGTGGGCGCCGGGTGAGAGGATGTAGTGATCGCGCAGCACCTGACTGTGGGTCGCAATCGCGGTCACGAACTGGTCCGAGCTCGAGATGAGCGCCGGCCGGCCGGGAAGGGTGGCGGCAAGGTCGAGCATGAACCGCACCCACTCCTCGGGCTGGTGATCGGGATTCGGGCAGAGACGGGCCGGACCGTAGACGGAGCGGAACCCGGCGTGCTGCGGGTTGGCGTCGAAGCACACCGCCCGGACGCCGCGCCGCGCGAGGCTGCGCACGCCCAGCACGCCGGTTTGAAACGCGCCGGCAATCACGGCCGGCGGCCACCCGGGGTCCGCCTGCGCCGGGTTGCCGTTCGCGTCCAGCCTCCTATCGGTTGTCATGCACCGCTCCGCCCGTGTCCCACCTGTGCTCGGCTCGATCCGCCGGCGTTAGAAGATCGTGTAGATGAACGGCGCGAGCGCCGAGCCCTGCGCGAAGATCAGCAGCGTGCCGACGACCAGCAACACCACGATCACGGGCAGCAGCCACCACTTCTTCCGTTCGCGCATGAACGCCCACAGTTCGGCGACGAGAGCCATCACTACCTCCTAGAATTGACGGGAGAGACTTGACGAGCGCCGCGCGTTGTCAGGACGCGCACGCCAGAAACTGTGCTGCACTTCGGCATGCACGAGCGGATTGCCGCCGAGCGATCGCCGCAGCAATCCCACCGGCGTGAGGACCAGCAGATACATCACGCTCATCACGATCGGTGTGGTGAGCTTCGAGATCGCGTGCGCCAGCCCCATCCACGCGCGCTCGACCGGGCCGAGCATGGTCGGGATCAGCAGGCCGGAGAGGATCAGCAGGCCGCCGAGCGACCCGAGCACCGTGGCCGTCGTCGGATGTGCGCGCCACCAGGCAATCCCCGCGAACACGGCGAACGCCGCGCCCACGGTCAGGCCGAAGCGCCGGCCTTCCGCGGCCGTCAATCGAGAACGAATTCCTTCTGCCACTGCTCGGTCTCCTTCCATGCCGGCTGGTTCGCCTTGTCGAGGAGGTACGGCCCCAGGACGAGGTAGTCGATGTTGGTGCGCATGAAGCAGCGATACGCGTCCGCCGGCGTGCACACGATTGGCTCGCCGCGGACGTTGAACGAGGTGTTCACCAGCACGCCGCAGCCGGTGCGCCGCTCGAAGGCCTTGATCAGGTCGTAGTAGGGCGCGTTGGTCTCGCGAGTCACGGTCTGCACCCGGGCCGAATAGTCGATGTGCGTGACCGCCGGAATGTCGGAGCGCGGCACGTTCAGCTTGTCGATGCCCCACAGCGTGTGCTGGTCCGCGGTGAGCGGGATGCGCCGCTCCTTGCGCACCGGCGCGACCAGCAGCATGTACGGAGAATCGCTGTCGAGCTCGAAGTACTCCGACACGCGCTCGCGCAGCACCGCCGGCGCAAATGGCCGGAACCCTTCGCGGAATTTGATCTTGATGTTCATGTCGGCCTGCATCCGCGGGCTGCGGGGATCGCCGAGGATGCTGCGGGCGCCGAGCGCGCGCGGACCGAACTCCATGCGACCGTCGAACCAGCCGACGATTTTCTCCTCGCCGAGCAACGTGGCCACCCGCTCGGAGAGGCAGGGACCATCGAGCCGTTCGGCCGGCGCGCCGGTGGCCTTCAGGAACGCCTCGATCTCCCGGGCGGAGAACTCGGGGCCCAAGTACGATCCCTTCATCGCGTCGGTCTTGCCATTGGCGGCGCGGGGCAGCTTGCAGTGGCGGTGGGCGATGAGCTGCGCGACGCCGAGCGCGCCGCCGGCGTCGCCGGCCGCAGGCTGAATCCAGATCTGCTTGAACGGGCCCTCGCGCAGCAGCCGGCCGTTGCCGACGCAGTTGAGCGCGACGCCGCCGGCGAGACACAGGTTGTCGAGCCCGGTCTTCTTGTGCGCAGTCCGCGCCATGCGCAGCATGATCTCTTCGCAGACCTCCTGGACCGAGCGGGCCAGGTCCATCTCGCGCTGCGTGAGCTTGCTCTCGGGCTCGCGCGGCGGGCCGCCCATCAGCTTGTCGAACTCGCCGTTGGTCATGGTCAGGCCGGTGAGGTAGTTGAAGTACTTCTGGTTCAGCCGGAACGAGCCGTCCTCTCGCAGGTCGATCAGTTCCTTGTAGATGAGATCGACAAACTTCGGCTCGCCATACGGCGCGAGGCCCATGACCTTGTACTCGCCGGAGTTCACCTTGAAGCCGGTGTAGTAGGTGAACGCGGAATAGAGAAGGCCGAGCGAGTCGGGCCAGTGCAGCTCGTCGATGATCTCGATGTCGTTGTCGTGGCCGACGCCGATCGAAGCGGTCGCCCATTCGCCGACGCCGTCGATGGTGAGGATCGCGGCATCTGTGAACGGCGACGGCAGAAACGCGCTGGCGGCGTGCGACTCGTGATGCTCGGCGTACAACACCTCGCCGGAGTAGCCCAGCTCGCTCTTGATTTGCCGATCGATATACAGCTTGTCCTTGATCCACAGCGGACCGGCCATGAGGAACGATCGGAAGCCGCGCGGCACGACGCCGAGATAGGTCTCGAGGATGCGCTCGAACTTGAGGAGCGGCTTGTCGTAGAAGCCGACGAAGTCGAGGTCCTGGACCGCGATCCCGCCCTGACGCAGGCAGAAGTCGACGGCGTGGCGCGGGAAGCGCGCGTCCCCCTTCTTGCGGGTGAAGCGCTCCTCCTGACCGGCGGCGACGATGTCGCCGTTGCGCAGCAGGCACGCGGCGCTGTCGTGATAGAACGCAGAAATGCCGAGAATGTATCGATCTTTCATGGTGTCCAGGGTCTCTGGAATCGCTACTTGGTCAGAACGAAGCGGTCGAGTATCAGAACGTCGAGACCCGACCCGAAGAACACGCGCACGGCATCGCGCGGCGTGCAGACGATGGGTTCGTGGAACCCATTGAACGACGTGTTGATGAGACACGGGATGCCGGTCGCGTCACCGAAGGCATCGAGCAGCGCGCGGAAGCGGGGCGGACCATCCGCCGTCACGGTCTGGACGCGAAGGTGCGACGCTTCCGACGGCATCACGCGGCGGAACCGCGCGACGTCTGTGGGGTGGTAGTCGCACTCCATGAATGGCGCTTCCTCAGGGCCGTTGAAGTGTGCCGCCACGCTCGGCGCCGCCGCGCTCAGCGCGTAGCCGCGCCACACCTCGCGGCGTTTCAAAAACCGGTTGAGGTTCTCGAGCACGTAGGGGGAGAACGGGTTGGCGAGGATCGCGCGCGCGCCCAGTGCCCTCGGACCCCATTCCATCCGTCCCTCGAACCACCCGACCAGCCGCCCTTGCTGCAAGTGGTGAATCGCCGTGTCGATCACCGCGCCTTCGCCCACCAGGTCGTAGTGCAGTTTGCAGTTGTCGAGCGTGGCCTTGATGTCCGTTTCGGCATCGTACGACGGGCCGAGGAACGCCGATACGCGCGCCGGTCCGATCCCGGCGTCGTGCATCGCCGCCCCGACCGCGAGTCCGGCGTTGCCGGGATTGACAGGAACGAACACGCGCTCGAACAAACCGGACTGCCGGACCACCGTGTTGATCGACGAGTGGTGAAACAGCCCGCCGCCCAGACACAACCGCGTCGAGGTGGGAACGGCGTCGCGAACCCGGCGAATCAGCGACAGGACGAGTTCGCCAATCTGCGCCTGGAGCGCCGCCGCCAGCCGTGCCTTTCGGCCGATATCCGTCGCCGAGCGCTCGAGGTCGAGCACCCGCGCGCGCCAGCCGTCCTGCGCGACGACGCGGTGTCCATCGGTGGCGAAGAATGCGGGCACGCTCTCGTCGGGACAGGCCGCCATCATCCGCGCCAGCGATTCGAATCGTTGATCGCCACCAGCCGATGCGAATCCCAGCAGCGTGGAACACTCGGTGTAGAGGTCGGCGATGCCGGCACCGTCCCACGGCCACTCCACGGGGGCCAGCGTTCCGCCGTCACCACGCCAGACGCTCACGCCGGGGCCGCCGTGATCGCACACCACGATGGTGGCGGACTCGTGCGGCGACGTCAGGTAGGCCGCGCTCGCGTGCCCGTACTGATGATCGAGCGTCGAAACCGGCCACGGCCCATCGCCGCGGGAGGCTTCGGCGATCGCGCAGTGGACGATGTCGCCGCGCGACGCGCCGAGAAGGCCGAGCAGCGCGTCGATCGCCTCGTCCGGCAGCCCGCTCGGGTTGAATCCCGCGCCCTTGACCCGCGTCAGGCGCTCCTGCTCGCACACGCCGAGCAGTTGGCGGTCGTCGGCAATCGCGGCGCAGCCATGGCGTGCGGCCCCGCCCAGCCCGAGGTACAAAGACTGAGGTGATTTCAACGAGGTGTCTTGCGGCGTAACCTAGGCCAGACGTTCGACGTCATGACCAGCCGGCGGCTTGCGATCGCGCGCGGCGCACCGAACCCGCATGCTGATGGAATGAGGCGGTCGAATCAGAACATGTACACGAGGCTGTCACAGGCCGCCCGACAGGCGGCGGCGATCGCCAGGTGGCTGGAGAGGCCGATCGACTTCTGAATGCGTCGCTTCTTCAGCAGGTCGCGTCGCGCCGCGCGCAGCGTCTCGGGCGTGAACGTCGCGAATGCGCGATGGGCGAGGCGGCCGATCCTCTCTCCCGCCTCCAGCGTCCGGGTGCGCCAGTTCGGCCGCCGGAACTCGCACTGCAGGTTCTCGCGCGACTGCCGTGCCCACAGGTCCTTGTACGGCGCGCCGCCACCCATGAAGTCGAAGGCGGTGATCCCCGGGTCGTCGAAGCAGTCGCGGACCGAGAGCGCGAGCAGCGCCGTACCGAGATCATCCTTGGCGAACGACGGGTTGATGCCCTTCTGGAAGTAGTGCAGCCTCCCGTTGTCGAGAAACCCGATCAGGGCGGCTTCGATGCGGCCGTCAATCGACAGCGTCCAGAGGCGCAGCTGTCCCAGCTCCAGGCTCGTCCGCGCGGCCTCGCGCACGAACGCCTCGAACGACGCCTGGAACGCTCCCGGTTCGCCGCGCGAACGCCACCACGCACGGTGCAGCGTCACCAGCGCGTCCATCGCCGGATCGAGATCGGCCGCCGTGGTCACGTGCTGGAACGATGCCGTCGGATAGAGCCTGAACAGGCGCCGCGGGTAGTACTCCACATTGCGGCGCATCGATCGGCCGAATCCCTGCTTGAACGTCGCCCAATCAACCGAGGTGTCGATGTACGGTGCACGGTCGCACGGTGTGACCTGCGCCCGGGTGCCCAGCGCGTGCTGCAGGTGCCGCAGCACCTGCGACTGCGACGGCACCTGCGACAGCCACAGGCGATCCCAGTCCTGCGAGCGGTGCAGGACCGCCGCGATTCCGTGCGCGACACGTCGTTCGTAGCCGTGCCGCGCGATGACATCCACGTGTTCGCTGGTCTTCAGCTCGATGCCCATTCCCAGCAGCGCCAGCTCGCGTACGAACGGCACGGCGACGATACGCCGCTGCCGCCAGTAGAGCGGTGCGAGTCCGACCAGCATGCCGTTCGGTTCGCGGCACGTGATGATGTGCAGCCGGCTGCGTGGCGGAGCGAAATGACTCCACCACAGCTTCGTCCAATGCCACCGGAGGAAGTAGGCACGCTGGTCGCTGGACGCAAGGAGGTCGTCCCACTCGCCAGCGAGCAGCTCGAATGCGCGATCGGTGCGCAACACGTCTATCGCCAATGCCTTTGGCTGATCTGATAATCCAGAGTGCATTCGAAATTCCCGCCGTCGACTAACGGAGAACTCGTAGGTGACTCGCAGCAGTCCCTAGGGGTGCTGCAAAGACTTGCACAGAAGCGCACACAAGAGCAAGAGACCAACGAGTACCGGAGCGCGGTCTGCTCACGACAGTGCCGGGCGGGGTCGTGCGGTCCAGCGCCCGGTAAGCCTGTCCCAAGTGATAGTGAATACAGAACATCGACGGTTCGCCCCCAGTGAGTGCATTCGGGCGGTCACAAAATCGTGCGCGAGCTCCGCGCTGAGCGCCCTCGAATCGCACATGGAATTCAGGCTGGCTGGGACGGGGCCCGGACGAGCCGGCGTGCCTGCTCGCGCAGCTTCGTCTTGTCGATCTTGCCCACGGCGCCAAGCTTGGGCAGTTCCGGCAACAGGATGAACTGCCCCGGGATCTTGTGCGACGCGAGCCGCGACCGGCAGAATGCCTCGAGCGCGTCCGCGCTGGCGCTGGAGCCGTCGCGCAGCGACACGAAGGCGATCGCGACTTCACCGAGCAGGTCGTGCGGCGCGCCAACCACCGCGGCGTCGAGCACGGCAGGGAACTCCTGCAGGACGTCTTCGATCTCCTTGGCGCCGACCCGATGCGCGCCGAGCTTCAACATGTCGTGGCGACGGCCGACGAGAAAGAAGAAGCCGTCCTCGTCCACGTAGCCGAGGTCGCCGGTGCGATAGCCGAACTGATCGAAGCGCCGTCCGGTTTCCTCCGCGTCGCTCCAGTAGCCATTCGAGATGTTCGCGCCGCGCGCGACCAGCTCGCCGATTTCGCCGACCCCCGCCGGTGTGCCGTCGTCCTTGATCACGCGAAGTTCGACGTTGGGGATGGCCTTGCCAATCGACCCGAGCTTGTCGCCGAGCCGCGACGGCTCGAGATAGGTCAGGCGCGCCGCCGCTTCGGTGGCGCCATACATCACGTAGAACGGCACCCGGGGTCCGCGCGTGCACCACTCGCGAATCTTCGCGCTCGACATCGCGCCGCCCGCCTGCGTGACATACCGCAGCGACGGACACGACCAGCGGTCGAGGTCGGAGCGGTGCAGCAGCAGCGCAAACGTCGACGGCACGCCGGCGAAGCCGGTGACCGCCTGGTCGTGCATTGCCTTCAGCACCACGTTCGGGAACACGAAGCGGTTCTCGATCACGATCGACCCGCCCACCGCGAGATGCGTGTGCAGCAGCGACAGGCCGTAGACGTAATAGAACGGCAGAACGCACATCACGCGGTCGCTCGCCTGCAGCGACAGATAGCCGACGATCGATTCCGCGTTGGCGGTGAAGTTGCGGTGCGTGAGCATCACGCCGCGCGGCTCGCCGGTGCTGCCCGACGTATAGATAATCGCCGCGAGATCCAGATCGATCGGGCGGACCAGCGGCGGAGCGGCGGACGCGGCGTTGAGTGCCGGAGTCAGCGGTGTGAGCGACGGCCGGAGCTCCGACCCCGGCTTCAGACGTCCGGCGACGAAGACCTGCCCGATGCCGGCCACTGCCGCCTCGTCCGCGATGACCGAGGCGTCGACGATGGCCGCGGTCGGGGCGCAGCTGTGGACGGCGGCGGCCATTCGGTCGCTGCGCGGTCCGCTCGGCAGCGGGACGGCCACGGCTCCGGCCTTCATCGCGCCCAGGTACGCGCCCACCATCTCGATCGAATTCTCGAGCGCGATGACCACGCGGTCGTGGCGGGCGACGCCGGCGCCCCGGAACAGGTTGCCGAAGCGGTTCGCGAGTTGGTCGAGCTCGCCATAGGTCGCGCGCCGTGGACCGTCGATCAGCGCGATCGCGTCCGGGCGGCGGCCCGCGGATTCCTCGAGCAGGTGGTGGACCAGCATTACAGGTTGACGGCGGCCACGCCGAGCCGGTCGACGATGGTCCGGATGACCGGCGGACGCTCGGCTTGCGGTTGGCGCTGCACGAAATGATGGTGAACGAGCTGCGTCGAGAGCACCCCGACCGCCGCCATGTTGTCGGCGTTCGAGAACTGGCCGCCGGCCGCGCGCGCCCGGCACTTGGCGATCACGCTCGTGGCCGCCGTCGGGTTGAACACGCCGGCTTCGGCGACGGCGCGGGCGGACGCGACCTCGTCGATCCAGTCGCGCGCCTCGTCGGCGGCGAAGGAGAGGGCGTCAGGTGCGCGGTACGGCTGCTTCTTGCGTGCGAGGATCGATGGCGGCACGAGCGTCGTCGCGGCGCGCTTGAGCACGTGCTTCTCGTCGAGCACCCGCAGCTTGAACGCGGGTGGCAGCGACTCGGCGAGCGCGGCCACCTGCCGATCGAGGAACGGAAACCGCCCTTCGACCGAATTCGCCATCAGCATCCGGTCGCCCTGCGACGA
>Ga0075421_100008942_pt1 | contig 12338 bp, 10 predicted proteins | sample SoiMetdeltSBSDD5_FD_75292 | JGI IMG/M metagenome (GOLD analysis project Ga0075421, IMG submission 75292) | Bulk soil microbial communities from a Populus tree surrounding site in Tennessee, USA - Soil MetaG P. deltoides SBSDD5 | ecosystem: Environmental > Terrestrial > Soil > Tree plantation...
CACCGGGCTTCTCCGGCGCCGACCTCGAAAATCTGGTCAACGAGGCCGCGCTCTGTGCGGCCCGCCAGGACAAGAAGATGGTCGAGCTGATGGACTTCGAAAATGCGAAGGACAAGGTGCTCATGGGTGCCGAGCGCAAGAGCATGGTCCTGACCGAAGAGGAGAAGCGAACGACGGCTTACCACGAGGCGGGACACGCGCTCATGGCCAAATTGCTGCCCGGCACGGACCCGGTGCACAAGGTCACGATTATCCCCCGTGGGCGGGCGCTCGGCGTGACGATGCAATTACCTACGGACGACCGGCATAATTACTCGAAGGACTTCTTGTACAATAATTTGGCCATCCTTCTGGGAGGCCGGGTCGCCGAGGAGCTGGTGCTGAACCATGTCACCACGGGCGCAGGCAATGACATCGAGCGCGCGACGGACCTTGCCCGGAAAATGGTGTGCGAATGGGGAATGAGCGAGAAATTGGGCCCGTTGACCTTCGGCAAGAAAGATGAGGAGATCTTCCTCGGTCGAGAGATCGCCACGCGGCGGGACTTCAGCGAGCAGGTGGCGATCGATATCGATCATGAAGTGAAGCGACTGGTCGTCGAAAATTACGAACGCGCCAAGAAAATGCTCACCGAGCACATGGCCACCCTCAAAGCGTTGGCGGAGGCCTTACTCGAAAAGGAAGTTCTGGATTCGCCCGAGATCGACGAAATCATTCGGCAAACAGCCGCGCAGGCCGTTCCGGCCTGAGCGCATTCGTTGTCCGTCGAGTTGGCAGCGCGCTTCCGGTATCGAACGACTTCTTCCCGCCATCCACCGTCCGGCCTGCAGTAGCCGCCTGGAATACCTATGACGCCGTACCCAGCACGCGACGAGCGCCTCGCCATTCGGGGCGGGACCGCTCTCCCGTTGCACGAACGCGTCCACATCATGGGCGTCGTCAACGTTACGCCCGATTCCTTTTCCGACGGCGGACACTATCTTCAATCCGATGCAGCGATCCGCCACGCGATGGTGTTGGTTGAGCAGGGAGCCGATCTGCTCGATGTGGGCGCAGAGTCGTCCCGGCCGGGCGCCGATCCGGTGGAGGAGGCCGAAGAACTACGCCGATTGCTGCCGGTCGTCCGTGAGCTCGCGAAACGCACGTCGGTGCCGATCTCCGTCGACACCACCAAGGCCGCCGTAGCAGAACGAGCGCTGGACCTTGGGGCCTCTCTCATCAACGATGTCAGCGCGTTGCAGTTCGATCCTCGTATGGCCCAGGTCGTGGCGCGGTCCGGCGCGGGGGTGGTCCTGATGCACATGCAGGGCATTCCCAAAACGATGCAACAACGTCCCTTCTATGCTAATGTTGTCGATGAGGTTCACGCATTCTTGTCCGACCGGCTCTATGCCGCTACGCAGGCAGGCATTCAGCGTGAGATGATTCTCATTGATCCTGGTATAGGTTTCGGTAAAAATATCGAGCATAACTTGAAGTTATTGGCCCATCTCGAGAAGTTGCTTCCCCTCGGGCGCCCCATCCTAGCAGGGGTTTCTCGAAAGGGGTTCATCGGTGCGATTTTGGACCGTCCGGTGGACGGCAGACTGATGGGAACGGCCGCGGCCGTGGCGGTCGCCATCATGAAAGGGGTGCGCATGGTCCGGGTCCACGACGTCGCCCCCATACTGGATGTCATTAAGATGGTCGAGGCAATTGTTCGCTATCAGGAATCGGCCTCGGTACACAATCAGCCGGCGGAATAGAGGCTCAAGTCCATGCGAAAGCTATTCGGAACAGACGGGGTCAGGGGAGTGGCCAACCTGGAACCCATGACGAGCGAAACCGCTATGAAACTCGGACGGGCAGCCGCCTACCTCTTCAAACGGCGCTCGGGACGGCATCAGATCGTCATCGGCAAGGATACCCGGCTGTCGGGGTATATGCTGGAATCCGCGTTGACATCAGGCATCTGTTCCATGGGCGTCGACGTTCTTCTGGTCGGCCCGTTGCCCACTCCGGCGATCGCATTTCTGACCCGGAGTCTTAGGGCCGATGCAGGCGTGATGATTTCCGCGTCCCACAATGCCTACCAGGACAACGGCATCAAATTTTTCTCCAATGACGGGTTCAAGCTCCCGGACGAGATCGAGGCCCGCATCGAGGAATTGATTACCTCGAACGAGATCGAACATCTGCGGCCGACCGCGGATGAGGTCGGCAAGGCGTTCCGCATCGACGACGCGGAAGGCCGCTACATTGAGTTCGTCAAGCGCGCCTTGCCGCGTGATCTCGATTTCCAGGGTCTGCGGGTCGTGGTCGATTGCGCAAACGGCGCCGCCTACAAGGTTGCGCCGAAAGTACTCCGGGAACTCGGTGCGACGGTGTGGGTGATCGGCGATAAGCCGGACGGGACGAATATCAACCACCAATGCGGGGCGGTCGCTCCGCAGTCGCTCCAGGACGCCGTCGTGCAGCACCAGGCGGATATCGGCATCGCGCACGACGGGGACGCCGATCGCGCCGTCTTCGTCTGCGAACAGGGCCGTGTCGTTGACGGTGATCATGCCATTGCAGCGCTGGCGCTCGATCTTCACGAGCGCGGGCAACTCAAGCGCCGGACGATCGTCGGCACGGTCATGAGCAACTTCGGGCTGGAACTGGCGATGGCCAAGGCCGGCATTGCCTTGGTCAGGACCCCGGTGGGCGATCGCTATATTTTGGAGCGCATGGTGACCGAAGGCTTCAACCTCGGCGGCGAACAATCGGGCCACATGATTTTTCTGGACCACAACACAACCGGGGATGGTTTGGTGTCCGCGCTGCAGGTCCTATCGCTCATGAAGCGAACCGGGCGGTCGCTTTCGACGCTGGCCTCCTGCATGACGGCTGTTCCACAGGTCTTGCTCGGCGTTCCTGTCAAACACAAACCCGATCTCGCCACGCTGCCGGAGGTTCAGCAGGCCATTCAGATGGCCGAAAGCAGATTGAATGGAACCGGACGCGTCCTGGTCCGCTATTCCGGCACGGAGCCCCTGCTGCGAATTATGGTCGAAGGTCAACACTCGTCTGCGATTCGTTCCTTGGCCGATGAATTGGCCGGGATTGTCCGTGCCTGTCTCGGGTAGCTACTGAGCGGGGGCGGCGAATGTTTCTGCCCTTCACGGCCGCCTTTTTCGCGGGATTGTTGCTCGGATCATTCCTACCCTACTTTCCGCTTTCCAGTGCAATCGTACTGCTCGCAACAGCGGTCGCGGTCACCCGGCTTGAGGCTCTGAGCCGCCTTAGCTGTGGTCAAGGGCTTGCCGTGTATGCTGCGGTGCTGTCGGGAGCGCTGTATTGGACGGGGTTTGCCTGGGTCACCGACCTCAAGGACAGCTTTCCCACACCCGCCAGAGAACCGGTCACGATCGTCGGCAGGATCATTGAACCGGTGCGGCACTCTTCCGAGCGCGCCGTGATGGTCGTGTCGCTTTCGCAGCTGAACAGTGAGGAAGAACAGGGGCGCGTGATCGGCAGGGTGCGGGTGACATGGCGACATCCCGATCAAAACATCGGACAGGGCGACATCGTCACGATCAAAGCGAGAATCAGACCGCCTACCGGCGTGATGAATCCCGGAGGCTTTGACTACGGCAGGTATTTACGTCTGCATCATATCGATGCCGTGGCGGCCATCACCGGACCGGGACACCTCTCAGTCGAGCATCCTTCCTCTGAGGAGCCTCAATGGATGCTGTGGCGAACGATCGACGGTTGGCGCGACCGAATCAGAGAGGCAGCCCAGGCGTCCCTTGCCGATCCGGCTCTCGGCATTTACCTCGGGATGGTCATCGGTGAACCGGATTATCTCGGCGCCGATGTCCGGGATCGCTTTATGAGCACGGGCACCGTGCACATCTTGTCCATCTCAGGGTCCCATCTCGGGCTGATTGCCTTTTCAACATTCCTGCTGGCCAAGTGGGTGTGCCGGTCGCTCCCGGCGCCCTGGTTGCTTCGACTGTCGCGCCATGTCACACCCACGCGCTGTGCCGTGATTCTGACGGTGGCGCCGGTCGTCATCTATACGCTACTGGCGGGCGTGCAGATTGCGACCGTCCGATCACTGATCATGATCCTGTTGTTTTTGACCACCGTCTGGCTCGGACGTCCTAAACACATCGTGTTGGCGCTCGCCTGCGCGGCATGGCTGCTTGTGCTGCCGGACCCGAACGCGCTGTTCGATATCTCGTTTCAGCTGTCTTTTCTGTCGGTTCTGGCGATCGGCCTGGTCGTGCGCAGGTCGGACCATGATGAGAGCGATGCCACGTTGTTGTCATGGCGCGCGCGCGCGCTCGTATGGGGCCGAGACTACCTCCTGCTGTCGGCGGCCGTCACACTGGCCACGGTTCCCCTCGTCGCGTATCACTTCAATCAAATCTCATGGGTCGGCATCGTCAGCAATCTGATCATCGTCCCGTTCGCGGGATTCCTGCTCGTCCCGGTGGGATTACTTTCCGCGATATGGCTCCTGCTGTCTGGAGGGGACGTGCTGCCGGCGGCGCAGGTCAATCAAGGGCTCTGTGACGCATTGATGAAGATCGTCGACGCGTTCGCGTCCATTCCCGGCGCTGAATGGCACGTCGCATCGCCGTCGATCTTGGTCATGATCGTGTTCTATCTCATGCTGTTTCGGCTGCTTCAGCCTGGCGATCGGACATGGGGCACGCGTGCGGCGGCCGTGGGAGTGATTGTCATCGTCGGGTGGTGGGCCTGGTCTCCGAGGTCTTGGAACGCAGCCGACACCGTGCGCGTCACGTTTCTTGATGTGGGGCAAGGCGATGCATGTGTCATTGAGTTGCCGGATGGGAAGACGGTATTGATCGACGGCGGCGCGGCGCACGATACACTGGACATGGGACGGGCGGTAATTGGCCCGTATCTGTGGGATCAAGGAATCCGCCGCATCGATCATGTGATCGGAACGCACCCCCAATTGGACCATATTGGAGGCCTACCGTGGATCGTGCGTCACTTCGCCGTCTCCCATTACTGGGGAAACGGCATGAAACGGGAGGAGGCGTTCTACCGGCGACTCGAAGACAGTTTGGACCGGGCGCATCTGACACAGGAGCGGGCCGCCGAAGGTGCGGTGATGGTCGACACGGGCGGCTGCCGGCTGAGTGTGTTGAATCCGCCTTTGGAGACGGAACAAGTGTCCTTATCGACGGAGACGGCTCATGCGGGAACGCGATTGAACAATCAGTCCGTCGTCACCCGGCTGGATTGCGGAGCCCACTCGTTTCTTTTCACGGCCGATATCGAAACAGAGACGATCGCGCGTCTTCACGGGACGCATGGCGCCGCATTTACCGCTCGGATCATCAAGGTTCCGCATCATGGGGCCAGAAGTTCGTTTGATGCCGCATGGATTCGCGAAATGATTTCCGACTTCGCCGTCATTTCAGTCGGCCGCAGCAATGCCTACGGCCATCCTGCCGGAGCGGTGCTGACCGCTTACGCCGGCCAGGGCATCCCCTTGTTGAGAACGGATCGAGACGGCGCGGTGCAAGTCTCCGCCAACGTCTCCGCGAAGGACTTCACGATCGCCCTCGCTCGGGATGCCGTCCTGCAGCCCGTAATGTTGGGGGCTGGCATGAGAGGCCAGGAGGCACACAATGCCCGTATGCTGTGGTCGGAGTGGCGGCGTCTCTAACCCGAGATCATTCATGAATTTTCACCCGCCCACCCCGGTCGCGCCGAGACGCGCCCTTTTCCCGACCTGCGGCGGCCGATCCTCTTGCCCGGGGGCTTTTCTCGGTCTCAGCCGCCTCGCGACGGCATTTATAAAATTCGGGCTGACGAGCGGCTTGACAAGCCAGTGGCCTGCTCGGTATGGGAATGGATCACGAGAGGATTGAAGGTCTATGATTGCCACCGTTGAATGGAAAGATGGCGCCGTCCGGTTGTTGGACCAGAGCCGATTGCCGGAGTGCGTAGAATTCTTGGACTGTCGTGACTATCAGACCGTTGCCAGGGCGATTCGGGAGCTTCGCATTCGCGGGGCGCCGGCCATCGGGGTGGCGGCGGCGATGGGGGTGGCGCTCGGCGCGCGATCGGTTCACACGAGCTCGCCCGATGAGTTTGCGACGGCCGTGTCGGCGATTTGCGACGAGCTGGGGAAGACACGCCCCACCGCAGTGAATTTGTTTTGGGCGTTGGAGCGCATGAAGCGAACGTTGCTCGAGCATCCCGGACGTTCGGTCGAAGAATGCAAACGCCGCTTGTCCGAAGAATCGCAACGAATCCTGGAAGAGGACATTGCCTTGAATAAAGCCATCGGTCGGCATGGCGCCGCCGTGATCCAACACGGGCAAACGGTGTTGACCCATTGCAATGCCGGAGCCTTGGCGACGGCTGGGTATGGGACGGCGCTCGGTGTGGTGCGGGCGGCGTGGGAGCAGGGCAAGAACATTCGCGTGATTGCGGACGAAACGAGACCAGTGCTGCAAGGCGCACGGCTGACCGTGTGGGAGTTGATGCAGGACGGCATTCCCGTCACGTTGATCACGGACAACATGGCCGGTGCCTGTATGCGGCAGGGCCGTGTGCACGTGTGTGTCGTCGGTGCGGACCGTATTGCCGCGAACGGAGACGTGGCCAACAAGATCGGGACGTATTCGGTGGCCGTCCTGGCGAAGGCTCACGGCATTCCGTTTTACGTGGCGGCGCCGTCCTCCACGATAGACCTGGCAACGGCGACGGGGGATCAGATTCCGATCGAACAGCGCTGTTCGGATGAAGTGCTCTCGGTGTTCGGTGGACCGCAGATCGCCCCGAAAGGGGCGGACGTGCTCAACCCTGCCTTCGATGTCACCCCCGGTGGTCTGATCGAGGGGATCATCACCGAGCGCGGAATTTTCAGACCCGAGGAGATCGCAGAACAGTTCAAGCGTTGATCCACTGCGCGCGACGACCCATCTCTAGCGCCCTTGAAGACCCATTTGCGCTGTCGCTATAATCGCGCGTTGCCATCGATTGTCGCTATATTGAAGATGAGGACGCACCATGACCGAACAGACGCTCGCAATCATCAAGCCGGATGCCGTCAAGAAAGAGGCGATCGGCGATATCATTCATCGCTATGAAGCGGCGGGGTTGAGGCCGCTGGCCATCAAGATGATCCGGCTCACGAAGTCGGATGCAGAAAGATTCTACGAGATCCATCGACAGCGGCCCTTCTTCGACAGCTTGACCACTTTTATGGCCTCAGGGCCGCTGGTGGTGTTGGTCCTCGAAGGAAAAGACGCCATCAAACGGAACCGTGAGTTGATGGGAGCGACCGACCCCGGCAAAGCCATCCCCGGGACCATTCGCGGAGCCTATGGAACCAACATCGAATACAATGCGGTCCATGGGTCCGACTCTCCTGAGACCGCGCGTGTCGAGATCGGATACTTCTTCTCGGGTCTGGACTTGGGAGCCTAACGTTGAGGGTTCCGAGAAGGCGGCTCCCCCATCCACCATGGAATGGGGCGGCTCTTGTCGGAGTTGCCGCTCTCATCCTGCTGAGCTGCGTCGGCCACCACACGTCGGGACAGAGTCCCACGGAATCGGAGTCGACACCGATCGCGCTTCATGCCAAGCAGTTTGCCGCCCGCCCGTCTGAGACGACACCCGGCATTCCGAGTCGTTTGAACGGAGTCAACGGGTTTGTAATGTCCCCCTCTGACATCCCGACCGGCCATGATCTGACGAATTGGGTCGCAGAGTTGACCCGTCGTGGCATTACGATGCTGCTCGTTGAGATCGGCACGGGGGAGCCCACCGTTCAGGTCGCCGGCGCCGGTCATCCGCGACCCCGTGGGGTCTATTTTCACTCGGGGTGGGCGCCCACCGTCCGGGATGTTTTCGGTGAGGTGATTTCCGTCGCTCATCAGCACGGCGTGACAGTCTTTGCCATGGTCTCCCTGAGGGACATGAACTGGGTCGATCCGACACTCGGCTGGATGGACCGGTTCTACGATGTTCGGCATAGGGAGGTGCGGCTCTCGCCGTATTTAGATCTGTTCCATCCGGGTTTTCAGGAATATCTCATCGGTCTGCTGACGGACCTGGCCGATACCGGAATCGACGGGATGCTGTTTCGAAATACCCCCGCGCTCGGACCCTACGATGGCTTGAGCGCCTTTGCGCTGGGGGGATTCCAGCGTGAGTTCAACCGCGCGCTGGATCCTGCGGAGTTGTTCCTTGCCGCTCCCACCCGCGAGGGCGAGCGACCGAAGTTTCGGCCTGAATTCTGGCAATGGGCGGGATGGAAAGCTCGCGAGCGGATGAACGTTCTCGAGCGGCTTGGTCGCGCCATGCGGCTTCAGAATCCTCGTCTCCATGTCGCGTTGGAGATGCATCGAGAAGCCGTGATGAAGCCGGCCGCGGCGCTCGTTCGGTATGCCGAGGACCTACTGGAGGCAAAACGGCGGTTCGAGTTCTTCTTGATTCCCCCGGATTCTCCAACCGTACCGCGCGGCGTGGCCGGCGACGGGGATTCGGCGTGGGCGTCGACTATCTCGTCGATGGTTGCCCAATTGGAGAATCCGGAGCGAGTCTGGCTCGGCACGCCCGTGAATCTCGACCATGGCATTCGAGCAGGACGGCTTCCGTCGTCAAGCGACCGTCAGGGGCTGGATACACGCATCGGGCTGATTCTCATGGGGACCGGCCCGGCGGTTCCTTGACAAAGTTTGCAAGCTGCCATTAAGCTCGCCCCACATTTTCGTTCGTTCCATCACCGTCTCAACGAGGGGAATCTATGGAGCCGACCGATCTCCGTTATCATCAGGAACATGAATGGATCCGCGTTGAAGGCAAGCTGGCGACGCTCGGAATCAGCAATTTCGCGCAGGATGCGCTGGGTGACATCGTCTTTATCGACATGCCGAAGGCCGGTACGATGGTCACGGCCGGACAACAAATCGGCGAGGTGGAGTCGACGAAGACGACGTCCAGTATCTACACGCCGGTCAGCGGAAAGGTGGCCAAGACCAACGCCGAATTGAAAGACCATCCGGAGCTCGTCAACGCCGATCCGTACGGCAAAGGATGGATCGCCGTCATCGAACTCTCCAGTCCAAAGGAAGTGGATGCATTGATGACCGCCGCTCAGTACGAATCGTTTCTCGCATCCCAGAAAGAGTAGCGACAGCCTCGTCGCGGTGACTCCGGCCCCGCTCGGCGAGATGTCATGAAACCTGATACCGCTCATGAGGGAACGCTGATGTCCGGCCACATCGTCATTCTCGGTTCCGGCCCAGGCGGCTATGTCGCCGCCATCCGGGCGGCGCAACTCGGCGCCCGGGTCACGGTCATTGAGCGTGACGCCGTTGGAGGGGTGTGTCTGAACTGCGGCTGCATCCCAAGCAAGGCGCTGCTCTCCGTCGTCGAGCTCGGAGATAAAGCCAAGAAAGCGGCGGACCTGGGATTGTTGCTCGAAGGGTCGGTCGGGTACGACCTGACGAGAATGGTGGCGCGCAAGAACAAGATCGTCGACGGGCTCGTGAAGGGCATCGGGACCCTCTTCAAGACATGGAGCATAGAAGTCCTGCAAGGAACCGGCCAGCTGATCGATTCGCGATCGGTCAAGGTGGTGAAACGGGACGGGTCGGAGACGACGGTCACGGGGGATGCCATCGTCATCGCCACGGGGTCGTCCTGGCCGAATCTTCCGCTGTTTCCGGTGGACGGCAAGCAGATCATGACCAGCAAGGATGCGCTCGATGCGGACAGGGCTCCTGCGACCCTCCTCATCGTCGGAGGCGGCGTAGAGGGGTGCGAATTCGCCGCCCTCTTCAGCGGGATGGGCACCGGTGTCGTCATGGTCGAGATGATGCCTCGAATTCTGCCACTCGAGGATGAGGAAATCTCGGCGATGATGTCCAGGGAGCTGACGAAGCGAGGCGTGACGACTCATGTCGGCACGACCGTCGAGAAGGTCGAGCGTCTCGATGGATCGGTCAAGGCGCTCCTAAAAAACGGCATGTCCGTCGAGACCGAGCAAGTGCTCGTTTCGGTCGGACGCGGGCTGAACTCGAAAGGAATCGGACTCGAAAAAGTCGGTGTGGCAGTCGGCGCACGAGGCGAGATCGTCGTGGACGCTCGCATGGAAACCAACGTGGCGGGAATCTACGCGATCGGCGACGTAGTCGGAAAAGCGATGCTGGCGCACGTGGCGTCGGCGCAGGGGAAGATCGCCGTCGAGAATATCCTCGGCCATCGGCGCGAGATCGACTATCGAGTCGTGCCTGCGGGAATTTTCACGCTGCCGGAGATCGGGCGGGTGGGCCTGACCGAGCAGCAAGCGAGGGAGGAGGCGCGGGGGCGAGGCGACAACCCTGAGACCGCCGTGAAGGTCGGCCGCTTTCGCTATGCGGGATTGGGCAAGGCCCAGGGAACCGGAGACACTGCCGGACTGTTCAAAATCATCGCGGATGCCGGCAGCGGTCGACTACGCGGCGCACATATCCTAGGTGCGCACGCGACCGACCTCATCCACGAGCTGGCATTGGCCATGGAGGCGCGACTCACGGTGTCTCAGATTACCGACATGATTCATGCCCATCCCACGTTCGCCGAGGGCATTCTCGAAGCCGCTGAAGACGTCAATGGCATGGCGATTCATCTCGCCCGCAAACAGTCTCGGTGATGACCCGGATGACCACGCAGCGATCATTGCTCATCAAGGTGGGGTTGCTCGGCGGGGTCATGGCGCTGATCTTCTTCATAGGGTGGCATGTCGAGAACGACAGTCCTGCCGGCATTGTGGAATCGCGGCCGGCGAATGAGGAACAGCCATCTTCGGCGCGTGCGGCCATTCCGGCAAGCCCTTCAGTGCCGGTCACACAAGCCATGAATGCCGTCAGCTCATCGAGGTCTCACGTGAAGCCGGCGGCGCCGGGACGCTCCAAAGTCGATCCGAACCGGGCCACGTTGGAGGATCTCCAGACCTTACCCGGGATCGGTCCGGTTCTTGCTCGGCGAGTGATGGAGCGGCGAACGGCGGGTGGACCGTTCCGTCGTCTCGAAGATCTTCTGGACGTGAAGGGAATCGGGAAGAAGCGATTGGACCGATTGCGTCCGTTTCTGGTCTTCGAGTCCGGAAGCGACGGCAAGAGGATCTCGACCCCGACAAATGCCGAGCTGATCGGAGCGTCTCGTGAGTGAACTGAGCCGACAGATGGACCTGATTCGACGCGGCGCCGTCGAGATCATCCAGCCGCAGGAGTTGGAGGTCAAGCTGGCGCGGTCCATTCACGATCGGCGCCCGTTGAACGTGAAGGCGGGATTTGACCCGACGGCCCCGGATCTGCATCTCGGCCATACGGTGCTCATCCATAAGCTGAAACACTTCCAGGATCTCGGTCACCGGGTCATCTTCTTGATCGGCGATTTTACCGGCATGATCGGCGACCCGACCGGCGTGTCGGAGACGCGTGTGGCGTTGACGAAGGAGAAGGTGAAGGAGAACGCGACGACGTACGAGCGCCAAATCTTCAAGATCCTCGACCCCGCTCGGACCGTCGTCGACTTCAACAGCCGCTGGATGGGCTCCATGACCGCTGAGGACTTGGTTCACGTCAGCGCCCACTACAACGTCGCCCGGATGCTTGAGCGTGAGGACTTTCACCGGCGGTATCAGGAGCAGAAACCGATCAGCATCCACGAGTTCTTGTATCCGCTGATCCAAGGCTATGACTCCGTCGCGCTCCAGGCCGACGTGGAACTCGGAGGTACCGACCAGAAGTTCAATCTGCTCGTCGGCCGTGACCTGCAGCGCCATTTCGGACAGGACCCCCAAGTGGTGCTGACTATGCCGCTGCTGGAAGGAACCGATGGGGTGCGGAAGATGAGCAAGAGCCTGGGCAATTACATTGCGCTGGAAGACCGGCCAGAGGACATGTTCGGGAAGGTCATGTCGCTCAGCGACCAGCTCATGCTTCGATATTATGAATTGCTGACCACGGAAGACCTGACTCGTGTGAAAGCTCTGCACCCTATGGAGGCGAAACTGTCACTCGCTGAGCAGATTGTGGTGATGTACCACGGCGCCAATGCCGGACAGCAGGCCCGCGCCAATTTCCAGCAGAAGTTTCAAGAGCGTGAATTTCCTGATGAGCCCGACAAGCACGTCATGCTCCTGCAGAGTGATCTTCGGAGCAGTGACATGAAAGGCATTGATCTTGTAGAAGGCAGCGACATTTTACTCGTGGACCTCGTCGTCAAAACCGGAATGGTTCCCAGCAAGAGTGAAGCGAGACGATTGATTGTTCAAGGTGGGATCGAAGTTGACGAGCAAAAGGAAACCGATCCAAATAAGTGGATTACGT
>Ga0075421_100008943_pt1 | contig 12338 bp, 8 predicted proteins | sample SoiMetdeltSBSDD5_FD_75292 | JGI IMG/M metagenome (GOLD analysis project Ga0075421, IMG submission 75292) | Bulk soil microbial communities from a Populus tree surrounding site in Tennessee, USA - Soil MetaG P. deltoides SBSDD5 | ecosystem: Environmental > Terrestrial > Soil > Tree plantation...
AGCGAGCGCGACCAGCCCCTCGTTGAAGAGCGGGTTGCCCTGACGCCCGACCTGGACGTAGGTCTGGCGCGCGAGCACGTCGATGATGCCGCGGCCCGTGCGCAGGACCGGCTGGATCGGACGGCTGGTCGTCGCGTAGACGCCGACGGTCTGCTGGTCGCCGCCGATCTCCGAGACCGGGATCGCCAGCGCCATGAGGTGGAGGTTGAAGCCGCCCTGGGAGTCGACCCCGGGGTTGCGCAGCTTGAGCAGGTCGAAGACCGACTGGACGTCGGCGAAGAAGCCGTCGTCGCGCTGCCCGGCGAAGGCGAGGTAGCCGTCGCGCAGCGCGAAGATCGCCTGCTGCGTGTAGCGGTCGAGCTGGTCCCGGGTCGCCACCCCCGGCTTGGCCGGGTTCTCGCCGTTGTCGCCGCGGTTGTAGAAAGGCGTCGCGTTGCCCTGGTTGTTCGGCGGCACCGTCCCCGTGCCGAGCCGCGTCGTCAGGCCGTTGCGGTTGTCGATCTTGGTGACGTTGTAGCGCTGCGTCAGGTTCTGGTTGGCGTCGTCGATGCTCTGGATGACGCCGAGGTAGGACTGGAGGATCGTGTTCTGGTTCTTGAACTGGGTGTCAAACTCGAAGCGGTAGGTGAAGGTCGAGCCCCCGCGCGCCACGTCGTTGCCGGTGGCGATGTGGATGTCGTAGCGCACCTCCTCGTCGAAGTTGTACTTGTTCGGGCCGACGCCCGGGTTCTCATGCGGGTAGACCGCGAGCGCCACGTTGAGGAACTTGATTCCACCGCGGACCGTGACGAAGGCGTAGACGTCGGTCGTGTTGGCCGACGGGTCGCGGGTGATCAGGGGCGCGTCCATGTGACTCGACGCCAGGGCCGAGCCCGGCGCGAGCGCGACGAGGGACGCGAGCGCGAGCGCCAGGGCGCGCCGCAGTTTGCCAGACAGGTGGTTCATGACTGCATTCTCCTTGGTTGCCATTGAGGTCAGTGAATCGGCCGCGCGCCGGGCGCGTCACGGCCGAGTGGTCAGCAGCTCTTGCTCCGAAGGCAAGAGCATGGCCCGGAGCGCGGCCGCCCGGCCCAGGTAGCGCCGGGCCTCCGCCGTCAGGCCGGCGTCGGCGGCGATGACGCCGGCGTGCGCGAAGAGCCGCGCGTCCTGAGTGCCCTCGGCCAGCGCCCGTTTCATCGTCCCGAAGGCTTCGTCCGCCCGCCCGGCCGCGCGCTGCGCCCAGGCAAGCGCGTCAAGGGTGAAGACGTCCGCCCGGACTTTCATCTCCTCCTCGGCCAGGCGCAGCGCCGTCTCGGCCCGCTCGCCGCGCGTCGCAAGGTAGAGCGCGAGCGTGCGCGGGTCATCGGCCTCGCCCCGGTCGACAAGTCGCGCCTCGGCCGCTCGCGCCTCGCCGCCCCTCCCGGAGGCGCGCAGCGCGTCGGCCAGCGCCCACTGGTACTCGGGCAGCGGGTTGAGCTCGGCGGCCCGCGCGAGAGGCGCCACCGCCGCGGCGGGCTGATTCTCGGCCAGCAGCACGCGGCCGCGGGCGAGCAGGGCCGGCGCGTACTCGGGCAGGAGCGCGAGCGCCTCGTCGCAGGCGGCGCGCGCCGCCTTGGAGGCCCCGGCCTGCAGCTCGTAGAGCGCCAGCCGTGTCGCGGCCCACGCCGAGGACTCAACGTCGGCGGGGCTCGCGCCCCGCGCCGCGAGCTTCATCATCTGGGTCGCCCCGGCGAGGTCGCCCTTGAGCCAGCGCACGTGCGCGGCACGGCTGTAAGCCTGCGGGCCGGGCTTGAGGTTCATCATCTGCTGGTAGGCCTCGACCGCCGCGCCGAGCCGCCCTTGCTCCATGAGCACGTCGCCGAGCAGGCCGTAGTCGAAAGGCAGTCCGCGCGCGGCCACCAGCTTGCGCGCCACCCCCTCTGCCTCGGCAAAGCGGTGCAGGTTGTGCAGCGCGTACCCGCGCAGGAGCCGCGCGGCCTCTGTGTGGCGGTCGCCGGCCTCGGCCCTGCCCTCGAGGCAGAGCGCGCACTGCTCGGCCAGTTTGTAGTAGCCGGGGTCGTAGCTCAGCCGGGCCTGCTCGACGTACTGCCAGCCGAGCTTCTCGATGGCGGGCGCGGCGCCCCGGGAGCGCCGCGCCTCCTGCTGGAGGCGGGTGATCTCGGGGGCGAGACGCCCGCCGCCCGCGGGCGCGCCGAGCGCCACGGCGCAGGCGTCCGGGGCGCCCGCCTCGGGGGCGCGGTTGGCGTCCGCCGCCCGGCACCCCGCGAGTGGAATTAGGACAGCGGCCAGGGCCAGGCCCGGCAGCCAGTTTCGGACAACCCGGGTCGGAGTCATGACGATCATCAGGGCGGCCTCCCATAGAGACACTTCACCCAGGACTTCTGGCGGCCCAGAAATCGGCGGGCGCGGTCTCGGTTACACTGTCTGACGGCTTTCGAATGGGATTACGGCGGGGGGGGCGCAAGTGGATTTACCGGGGTGATGATTTAACGCCCGCTGGCCAAACCCGGCGCATTTATTCTATCATCAGGTCGGTTAAGGGAGATCTGCGGCGCGGTGGCGCCCCGTAGCCATCGGAAAGCGGAATTCTATTTGGGAGACGTCATGAGCCACGATCGGGCTGACGACCAGATTTGTGAGCAGGCGGCGCTTTACGCGCTCGGGGCGCTCGAGGCGGCCGAGGCCGAGGCCTTCGCGGAACACCTCGCCGGGGGGTGCGAGGTCTGCGCCGCGGAATGGCGGGCCTGCCAGTCGGTCGTCGCCCGCCTCGGTCTCGGCGGGCAGGCCCTCGACCCGCCGCCGGGCGTCCGCGACCGGCTGCTCGCCAGTGTCCGCACCGCGTCGGTCACGGTCCGCGCCGAGGAGGGGAAGTGGCGCCCGGCGGGCGAGGGCCTCTTCACCAAACGCCTCTTCGTCGACCGCGACCGCGGCACCGTCACCTTCCTGCTCCGGGCGCAGGCCGGCGCGCGCCTCCCGGCTCACCGGCACGCCGCCGTCGAAGAATGCCTCGTCCTCGAAGGCGACTACCACGTCAACGGCGAGAAACTGGGGCCTGGCGATTACCACTGCGCCCTGCCCGGCAGCGCCGACGAATCGCTCTACACCGAAGGCGGGGCCACCGTCCTCCTCATCGCGCCGCTCAATTCCGAATTCTAAGATCTCACGCGGAACACGCGAATGAACGGAAGAGGCGGAAATACTATCAGGAGTATTTCCGCCTCTTCCGTTCATTCCGCGTGTTCCGCGTGAGATTCCTACTGGCTCGCCGTCATCGCCTTCCCGCGCTTGATCTGCATCTCGCCGAAGAGGTAACCCGCGCCGGCGAACTTGTCGGTCACGAAGAGCACATAGCGGATGTCGACGGCAATCGTCCGCGAGAGCGCCGGATTGTAGACGTAGTCGCTCCCGAGCCCCTCGTAGTTGCCGTCAAAAACCAGCCCCATGATCTCGCCCCGCCCGTTGAGCAGGGCGCTCCCCGAGTTGCCCCCGGTGATGTCGGTCGTCGCTAGCAAATCGACCGGCATGTCTTTGAGCCGCGGGTCAGCGTAGCCGCCGTAGTCCTTCCGCGCGTGCAAGTCCTTGAGCTTCGCCGGCACGTCGAACGGCTCGCGCCCAGTGTCCTTCTCGATGACCCCGGTGAGCGAGGTCAGGTGGTCGTAGGTCACGGCGTCGCGCGGGCGGTAGCCCTTGACCTCGCCGTAGGTGAACCGCAGCGTCAGGTTGGCGTCCGGGTAGGGGGTCCCCTTCTTCCAGTCGAGCATGCCGCGGACGTAGAGCGGGCGGAGCCTGGTGATCGCGTTGTTGAAAGCCTCGGTCCGCTTCTCGAGGGGGGCGGCGTCGTCGACCGCCTGGACGACAAGCCGGACGGCCGGGTCCTCGAGCGCGCGGATCTCGGCGGCCGGCGCGGCGAAGAGCTTGGCGACTGCCTCGGCCGTGTTGAACTTGGTCTCCTCGACCGCGCGACGCGCGTAGTCCGCCTCGGCTGCGCGCCTCGCCTCGCCCACCTTCCCGGCGAAGAGGCTCTCGACCCATGCCACACGCTCCTCGGTCGGCAGCCGGTCGGCGCGCGCCAAAGCCGCGGCGAGCAACTGCCGCTCGACCGCCGGGCTGCGGCCCTTGAGCGCCTCACCGATGGCGGCGGTAACCTGCTGGGCCGCCTGGTCGGAGTACTGCGGCGAGCGCTCCGCCTCCGGCTTCTCGCGGTCGAGCGCCCGCCCGTAGGCGAAGGAGAGGAGGGCGAAGAGGTCGCCCGAGCCGAGGATGGACTGGAGCACATTGCTCCGCGCGCTGAAGGAATTGAGGTCGCGGTAGGCCGCCGCGATTTGCGGCAGCACCTCGCCGTACTTCGCCTTGAGGGCCGGGTCGGCCTCGAATGCGCGCGCGAAGGCTGCCTCCTCGGCCCGCTTGCGCGCGACCAGGTCGGCGCGCTTGATCCCCTCGACCGTGCCGCGGTAGTTCTTGACCGCGTTGCTCAGGCTGAAGATCTCGTCGGCGTACTTGATCTTCAGCTCCGGGTCGCGCTGCCCGGCCGCGGTCAGCAGGTCAATCCGCTCCTGGTAGCTCTCGATGACCGACGGCAGCTGCGTCTTCTGCCGGTACTCGACCGAGTAGGACTCGCGGTAGCGGAATGTCGAGCCGGGGTAGCCGAGGACCATGGCGAAGTCGCCCTCTTTATGACCGCCCGGGTCGAGCGTGAGGAACTTCTTCGGCTTGAAGGGCACGTTCTGCGGGCCGAAGTCGGCGGGTTTGCCGTCCGGGCCGACGTAGGCGCGCAGGAAGGCGAAGTCGCCGCAGTGGCGCGGCCACTCGAAGTTATCCGGGTCGCCGCCGAAATAGCCGATCGACTTCGGCGGGACGTAGACCATGCGCACATCGCGCAGGACGAGATAGGTGTAGAGGTAATAGCTCGTCCCGCCGAGCATCTCGACAACCTGCGTTCGGATGCCCTCCGGCTCGCGCCCGCCGACGGCCTGCTTGGCGAGTTCCGCCGACCGCGCCGCGATCGCGCGGCCGCGCTCGGCGTCCGACATCCCCGGCGTCACCGCCCCGACGACCTCCGCCGTCACGTCCTTGAACTCTTGCGTGACGCTCATGCTGTAGCCCTTGGCCGGCGCCTCCTCGGCGCGCGCCTTGGCGAGGAATCCGTTGGTGATGTAATCATTCTGCGGCGTGCTCGCCGCCGTCACCGCGCCGAAGGCGACGTGGTGGTTGGTCAGGACGAGTCCCTCGGGCGAGACGAATGACCCAGTGCCGCCGACGCTGATGAAGACGACCGCGTCCTTGAGGCTCGGCTTGGTGGTGCTGTAAATCTCCTCGGCCGTGAGCTGCAGCCCCCGGCCCTTGAGCTTGGCGAGCGGCAGCCTGTCGAGCGAGTCGGGCAGCCACATGCCCTCATCCGCCAGCGAGAGCCACGGGCTGACCACGAGCGAGAGCAGCGCCGCTGCAGCCAAGAATGTCTTCCTTGTCATCAAAAACTCCCCCCATCTCAAATTTCAAAGTTCGAATCTCGAATTCATGAGCACCTCGGCCCGGCTCCTCTGGAGCAGGCGGCAGGCCGCCTCGTAAACCTCCTCCTCGGGGATTGCCGAGGCGTGCCGCCGCCGGATGTGCACGTGGTGCTTGCTGAGCAGGTCCTGCGCCGACGGGCCGGCGAGGGTCGAGGCCGCGACTACCGGCGTCCCGACGGCCGCCGCGACATGCGCCGGGCCGGAGTGGTTGGCGACCAGAACCGTCAGCCGCGAGAGCGCGGCGATGAGGTCCGGGACCTTCGGCGCCTCGACGGCGAGCGCCCGCCTGGCCGGGAGCTCTCCAACCAGGCGGCGCGCCAGGCCGCGCTCGTAGGGGCCGGCGAAGACGATGACACGCGCCTGGTAGTTGTGGATCAGGCGCGCGGCGACCGAGGCGAAGCGCTCCGCGGGCCAGCGTTGCTTGCCCGGGCCCGCGCCCGGATGGATGCCGACGAGTAGCTCGCCGAACTCGACCCCGTGCTTGCGGAGCAGATTCTCGATGCGCTCGGCGGCCTCGCGCTCGGGCGCGAGCCGCGGCTCGACCTCGAGCGGACGCACCCCGAGCGGGTCGAACCGCCGGAGGTAGTCGTGCGCCGCGTGCGCGAAGGGGGGCGGGAGTTTGAGCAGCCTCCCGGCGATCAGCCCGAGGGTCTGCCTCAGCCCCGGGCCGGACGGCGCGCCCAGCCGGCGGTCGGGGCGCGCCAGCTGGAGCACGAGGCTCGACTCGGCGTTGGCCGCCAGCTCGACGCCCAGGTCGTAGCTCGCCCGCCGCAGCTCACCGACGGTCCGGGCACTGCGGTAGAAGGCGCGCGGCCAGAACGCCTCGCGCATCCGCAGCCTCCCGACCGCGAGCACCTCGTCGGCGCACCCGCCGGAGCGCAGCAAGTCGGCCGCCGCCGCGCTCGCGGCGACCGTGATCCGCGCCCTTGGCAGGTGCTTCCGCAGCGACCGCAGCGCCGGCAGCGCCAGCGTCGTCAGGCCGAGTCCCGCGACGTGCGCGACGAGAATGTTTTCGGGCTCGGAGTTAGTCATGCAGGATCAGGCTGCGCCCGGTCATCTCTGACGGCTGCTCCAGCCCCATGACCTCGAGGATCGTCGGGGCGACGTCTTCGAGCGCGCCGCCATCGCGGAGCTGCCCGCGGAAAGCCGGGTCGCAGAGGATCAAGGGCACGGGGTTGCTGGTGTGCGCGGTGTGTGGGCCTCCGGTCTCCGGGTCGATCATCTGCTCGGCGTTGCCGTGGTCGGAGGTGATCAGCGCCGCGCCCTGGACTCGCTCGATCGTGCCGACGACCCACCCGAGGCAGGTGTCGAGCGCTTCCACTGCCTCGATCGTCGCTTTGAGGTCGCCCGTGTGGCCGACCATGTCGGCGTTGGCGAAGTTGATCACGTAGAGATCGATCTCGCCCTCGTCCAGCGCCCGGCAAATCTTGTCGGTCATGAGGAAAGCGCTCATCTCCGGCTTGAAGTCGTAAGTCGCGACCTTCGGGGAGGGGACCAGGACCCGGCTCTCGCACGGAAATTCCTTCTCGACCCCGCCGTTGAAGAAGTAGGTCACATGCGCGTACTTCTCCGTCTCGGCCACGCGCAAGTTGCGCACCCCGCGCTGCGCGCAGACCTCGGCGAGGACGTTCTTGACCGCGACCGGCGGGAAGACAATCGGGGTAGTGAACGAGCGGTCGTACTGCGTGAAGGTGGCGAACTGGAGGTCCGGGACCAGCTCCCGCAGGAAGCCGTCGAAGGCGCGCCCCGTGAAGGCGCGGGTCAACTGCCGCGCACGGTCGGCGCGGAAGTTGAAGAAGATCACCGAGTCGCCCGCGCCCACCCGCGCGAGGGGAGAGCCCCGGCCGTCGGTGACGACGATCGGCTCGATGAACTCGTCGGTCACCCCTAGCTCGTAGGAGGCCGCGATCCCGGCGAGCGGGTCGGCCCACGGCCTGCCCTCGCCGCGCGTGAGCAGCGCGTAGGCGCGCTCGGTCCGCTCCCAGCGGTTGTCACGGTCCATGGCGTAGTAGCGGCCACAGACCGAGGCGACGCGGCCGATCCCGTACTCGCGCATGCGGGCGATGAGCGCCGCGACGTAGCCCTGGCCCGAAACCGGGGGCGTGTCGCGGCCGTCGGTCAGGGCGTGGACGAAAACGCGCTCGGCCCCGCGGCCGGCGGCCAGCCGGAGGAGCGCGTAGAGGTGGTCGCTGGTCGAGTGCACGCCGCCGTCCGAAACCAGCCCGATGAGGTGGAGCGCCGACTCTTTGGCGGCGTCGACCGCGGCGTTGAGGACCGGGTTCTCGAAGAAGCCCCCGTCGGTGATCGCCTCGTCGATGCGCGTGATCTCCATCGGCACGACCCGGCCCGCGCCGAGGTTGAGGTGCCCGACCTCCGAATTGCCCATGAGCCCGCCCGGCAACCCGACGCGCTCGCCTGCCCCCTGGATGAGCGTGTGCGCGTAGGTCTCCAGATACCGGTCGAGGTAGGGCGTCCGCGCCTGCGAGATCGCGTTGCCCTCAGTCTGCGGCGAATACCCGAACCCGTCGAGGATTATCAGCGCGACCGGCCTCCGCCGCAGTGCCACGTTTGCCATGCGGCCATTATAGCCCACGGATCAGACCCGCGGGAATCCAGCACGTTAGGCAAGCCGGGCATGCCGGGCGGACCGAGGGCCGATCTCCGAGCCTCCGCCGGCAGGGTCAGAGGATTTGCGGCTTGATCACCGCGCAGCGCTCGGCCTCGAAGGCGCGCTTGAGGCGGCGGAACATCTCCTCGTCGCGGTAAGTGCCGATGACCGAGCCGCCCGAGCCGGCGAATTTGGCCGAAGCCCCGAGGCCGCGCGCCAGCTCGACCATGCGGATGTGGCGCGGGCTCAGGTTGTAGATCCCCCGCCGCGTGTCGAAGTTGAGGTCCATGAGCCGCGCCAGCCGCTCGTGGTCGCCGGCGAGGAGCGCCTCGCGCCCCTGCCGCGCGAGGTCCGCGATCAAGGCGATCGCCTCAATCACTTTCCGCTCGCCGCTCTCGTACCGCTGCCGAATGTTGTTGTGGAAGACGTCGGAGAGCTCGGCCAGGTCCTGCTGGTAGGCGATGTAGACCGGCGGCAGGAGCCCCGGGTCGAGCGGCTCGTAGCGACCGTGCCCGTGCGTCCGCATGTGCTCGCGGTCGAAATCCATGTAGACCAGCCCCTCGTAGACCTGGGCGACGCGATCCTGCAAACCGGCGGCGATCCCGATCTCCTCGGTCTCGACCGAGAGAATCAGTCCCGGCAGGACCTCCCGAGGGATGGCCACTTCGTAAAACGCGCAGAGGGCGCGGATCGTCGCGGTGATAATCGCGCTCGACCCGGCCAGCCCGACCTGCCGCGGGATGTTCGAGTCGTAGCGGATCGAGAAGTTCTGCGCCGGGAGGTCGATCTCCTGGGCGCGGCAGTAGTCGGCGAAGCGCTTGATCGCGGCCCGCACCAGCCGCATGCCGCCGTAGTAGCCGTTGAGCTTGCCGTCGCGGAGCAGGTCGTCGAGGCTGTCGAAGCGGCACTGGTCCTGGCGCGTCGGGATGATCTCCAGCTCTGGCCATTCGTAGATCACCGCCTCGGCGGCGAAGTTCTTGACGATCAGGCTGATCGTCTTCCCGTGGTAGCCGTCCGACGGGTTGCCGATGAGGCCGGCGCGGGCGTAGGCCCGGGTCTTAATGATCTTCACGGATCAACTCCCGGACTTTCGCGCGCAACCCCGGGCCGAACTCCGGGTCGGTCAGGGCGAACTCGACGAAGGTCTCGAAGTAGCTCTCGAAGTTGCCGATGTCGTAGCGCTTCTCGCCAGGGCCGAGCCGCACGCCGACGACCCGCTCGCCCTGCCCGAGCAGGAGCCGGACGGCGTCGGTCAGTTGCAGCTCGCCGCGACGGTCGAGCGGCGTCTGCCGGATCGCGGCGAAGATGCCCGGCGCGAAGACGTAGCGCGCGGCGATGGCGAGGTTGCTCGGGGCCTCGGCGGCCGACGGCTTCTCGACCAGGTCGGTGATCTCGAAGACCTCCCCCGACCCCCGCGGCTTGACGATGCCGTAGAGCGGGGCGTGCTCGGGCGGAACCTCCTCGACTGCGATTGCGCAGGCGGCCCCGCTCTCCTCGAAGGCGCGGACCAGCCCCTCGACCACCGCCGAGGGCGCGTGCCGGCCGATGATCGAGTCGCCGAGCGCGACGACGAAGGGCTCGCTCCCGACGAACGCCTCGGCGCAGAGCACGGCGTCGCCCAGGCCCTTCTGGCGCCGCTGCCGGGTGTAGAGGAAATGGACGCCGATGCTCTCGTACTCAAGCTCGGCGAGGAGCTCCTCCTTCGCCCCCTCGCGGAGCGCCCGCGTCAGCTCGCGGTCGTGGTCGAAGTGGTCCTCGATCGAGGTCTTGCCGCGCCCGGTGACGAAGAGGACGCGCTCGACGCCGGCATGCTTGAGCTCCTCGACGACGTACTGGACGATCGGCTTCTTGCCGACCGGGAGCATCTCCTTGGGTTGCGATTTGGTCGCCGGGAGCAGGCGCGTCCCCAACCCGGCGACCGGCACGACAGCGTTGCGAATAGCCAAGTGGATTCCTTTGCAGTTGAGCTCGGCGAGTTTGATCGACTCCGCCGCGACGGCCTGGCGCCGCCGGTGGTAATATACGGCAGGTCACCCCCGGAGCCAAGTCATGGAGCGGAAAGAAATTTTCGCCAGCGCGATCGCCGCCCTGCTGGCGCACAAGCAGCGCTCGGCGCTCGCCCTGCTCGGGATCGTCGTCGGGATCAGCGCCCTGGTCGCCATCGTCGCCCTCATCGAGGGAGCCAACGCCTACATCGCCGAGCGCCTCATCACGCTCCAGCCGGACGTCCTTCAAGTCTCACAGCTGCCGGCCAGCCTGCTCAACGTCAACGACTTCATCAAGGCGTCGAAGTGGAAGCGGATCGAGTACGACGACTACCTCGCGGTCCGCGGCGGGAGCCGCGAATGCGCCGCGGTCGGGGCGGAGTCGGATCTGACGGGACGGCTCAAGTGGCGCAACACCGTCACCGGCAGCGTTCAGATTCGCGGGCTGACCGCGGGTATGTTTGAGATCGAGCGGGTCGAGGTGGCGACGGGCCGCTTCTACAGCGAGACGGAGGAGCAGCAGCAGGCCGCGGTCTGCCTCATCGGGGCGGACGTGGCCGACGACCTCTTCGGCCGGGAAGACCCGCTCGGCGCGGTCCTCACCGTCATGGGCAAGCCCTTCCAGGTGATCGGCACCGTCGCGCGGCGCGGAGCCCTCTTCGGCCGCTCGCAGGACCGCTTCGTCGTCGCGCCGCTCGCGACCATCCTCCGCCGCTTCGGCGCGCACCAGTCGGTGACCATCTACTGCCAGCAGCGCGCCGCCGCCGCCGCCGGCTCGGCGGTCGACGAGGTCCGGTCGATCATGCGCCGGCGCCGCCAGGTCCTCTTCAATCAGGATGACACCTTTTTCGTGACCACGGCCGATTCGGCGGCGGCGATCTACGAGAACGTAATCGGCGGCTTCTACCTCGTCACCTTCCTCATCTCCGGGGTCGCGCTCACGGTCGGCGGGCTCGGGGTGACCAACATTATGCTGGTCAGCGTGCGCGAGCGGACGCGGGAGATCGGGCTGCGCAAGGCGGTCGGCGCGCGTCGCCGCGACCTGCTGCTCCAGTTTCTGGTCGAGGCCGTCGCGCTCTGCCTGGTCGGCGGGGCGCTCGGGACGGCGGCCGGGCTGCTCATCGCGCGGCTCATCGCCTGGGTCACGCCGCTCCCGGCCAGCTCGCGGCCGCTGGTCGCGCTCCTCGGCTTCGCCGTCTCTTCGGCGCTCGGCCTGGCGGCGGGCCTCTACCCGGCGCGGCGCGCGGCGGACCTCTCACCGATCGAGGCGCTCAGGTATGAGTGAGCTTACGGGAGAGAAGACGAAGCACGCGCCAACAGACGAAACGCGCAGGACACCTGAGGGGAATCTGTTGGCCTATTTCGGCTCCCTTCGCGTGGTTCGCGTTCTCTCTTCCCGCCGGCTATTCCATGCCCGGAGGGCGGCCGAGGTCGGCGAGGCCTTCCGGCTGGCGCTCGGCTCGATCAATCAGCACCGCTTCCAGTCGGCGCTGACGCTCGCCGGGATCATCATGGGCATCGCCACCGTGATCGTCGTCGTCGCCCTCATCCAGGGGCTCGACAACACGATCAAGCGCTCGCTTTCGCGGCTCAACCCGAGCAGCTTCATCGTCGGCCGCCTCGGGTTCTCCGACTTCGGCAATCCCGATTTTGAGGGCCTGCTCAAGAAGCGCCCGCCGCTGACGCTCGAGGACGCGCAGGAGATTCGCGAGCGCTGCCCCGCGGTCCGCGCCGTCGGCCCGTTCTACGCCAAGATGCCCTTCGAGCCGCTCCGCGTCTGGTACCGGGGCGAGGAGGCGCAGGGCCCGATCCTGCGGGGGATCGAGCACTACTTCACCGACGCCACCGGGATGGTGGTTGACCGGGGGCGGTCGATCACGTTGAGCGATTCGACTCACCGCCGCAATGTCGCGGTCATCGGGCGAGCGATCGCCGACGGGCTCTTCGGCGCCGAGGACCCGCTCGGCAAGGAGATTCACATCGACGGCCCGGTCTACGAGGTCGTCGGCCTGATCGAGGAGCGCGAGGTCTTCTTCGGCGCGCCGAGTGAAAACCAGCTCGTCCTCATTCCCTTCGGCGCCTTCGACAAGTACTATTCGGAGCGCGAGAAGGAGTTCCTCCAGTTCTTCTGCCTCGCCGGCTCGCCCGAGGAGGTCGAGCAGGGGATGAACGAGGCGCGCGAGGTGCTGCGCCGCCGCCGCCGGCTCGCGGACGACGCCCCGGATAACTTCGCCGTCTTCGGCTCGAACCAGATGCTCG
>Ga0075421_100008944_pt1 | contig 12337 bp, 10 predicted proteins | sample SoiMetdeltSBSDD5_FD_75292 | JGI IMG/M metagenome (GOLD analysis project Ga0075421, IMG submission 75292) | Bulk soil microbial communities from a Populus tree surrounding site in Tennessee, USA - Soil MetaG P. deltoides SBSDD5 | ecosystem: Environmental > Terrestrial > Soil > Tree plantation...
CAATACCCTCCGCTGGCAGCCCGATTTCGCGGATGTGGCGAAGTCGGGCGATCTCGGCTACACGCTTGGCGCTTCGCAGAGGTACTGGACCGACAAGGACGGAAAGGCATTCGAAAGCGAGGGGCGCTACATCACGATTTGGAAGCGGCAGAAGGATGGGTCGTGGAGGATCGCGATTGACGGCGGAACGTCGACGCCGCCGCGCACGGTTGCGATGAGGCCGTGACGGCTAGCGCCAGATGAACTCGGTCCGGCGAATCTCGCGCGAACTGTATGCCGTAATGGGCTCGTGCTGTTTGTGTTGAAGTTCGACCTGCACCGGCTGATTCTGCATAGGCCGTCGTGGAGCGTTTCGAACTACCTTCACTTCCTGCCGGATTCTCAACGGGCCAATTACCGCCTCGCCACCGCCGATGCACGAATGGACGCCCTACGGCCACCTGAACAGCGTTCCGCACCTGCGAGGATTCCTTGAAGCGACACAAGGCGAATTCCGGCTCGAGCCTCTCGCCAATGGTCGTACCTACTGGCGGCTGTGGAGCGACGCGATCGTGACTCGGATCCACAGGCGCGTACTGGAACACGTCCGCAAGCGCAGCACTACTCTTTCGTAAAAACCATCTTCCGGTTCATTGGCTCGCCGGTTCCCGTGACCTTGGTTTTAACGGTCATCGACTTGCCGTCGGCTTCGACGTCCCAACGTTCCTCGAAGTTGAGTTCGCCGGCGTTCGGCGTACTGAGTTTGTACTTCACAACGAGTGTGTCGCCTTCCCAAGAAACGAGTGATTTCACTTCGCCCATGCGGGTCGTGTTCACGCTCTCTTTACCGTCGGTGGTGTATTTGAGCTCGGTGGTGAATTCGCCACGCTGGCCGGCCTGGGTGGTTTTGACGGTCATGGCCGGGTCGTTGTGGGTGATCACGCGGGTCATGGAAGAAGGTCCAGGCATCGCGCCGAACTCACTCTTGGAGACATCGAGTTTCCATGTGCCCGTGAGGTTTGGCTTGGCCATGGCTGTTACCGAAAGTGCAGCGAGGAGAAGCGCGCTCCGAAGTCCCGTTGTGCGTAGGGTACCCATGCGCCCATTGTAGCGCCGGGAGCTAGGACTTACGCGCGAGCCTGCTGTGGCTGCGGCTGTAAGCGAAGAAGACGACGAAGCCGAGGCCCATCCATACAAACAAGCGCATCCAGTTTTCCCAGCCGAGGCCGAACATGAGAAGGAGGTTGAATAGGATGCCGAGTATGGGCACCAACGGCACGAAGGGCGTGCGGAATGGACGCGGCATATTGGGGTGTGTTTTGCGCATGATCAAAATTCCCGCACTGACCAACACGAAAGCGAACAGCGTGCCGATCGAGGTCATTTCGCCGACAATCTGAATCGGCGTGAGCGCCGCAAAGAGGGCCACGAATATCATGAACAGGATGTTGCTCTTGTAAGGAGTGCGGAACTTCGTGTGCAGTTCGGAGAAGATCTTGGGTAGCAGTCCATCGCGCGACATCGAGTAGAACACCCGGGACTGGCCGAGCAACATGACCAGGATCACCGAGGTGTAACCGGCGATGATGGCCACCTTCACGGCGGTTTTCAGCCAGACATACGGCGTGCGGTCCACGGCGACAGCGACCGGGGCTGCGTCGTCAAGCAACTTGTAGGGAACGATGCCGGTGAGAACGTGGGCGAACAACACGTAGAGGATGGTGCAGACAACGAGCGAACCGATGATGCCGATGGGCATGTCGCGCTGGGGGTTCTTGGCTTCCTGCGCGGCTGTGGAGACGGCGTCGAATCCGATGAAGGCGAAGAAGACAACACCGGCGGCGCGCAGCACTCCGCTCCATCCAAAGTGGCCAGACTCGCCGGTGTTCTGCGGAATGTAGGGGGTATAGTTGTCGCCGTTGATATACGCCCAGCCGAACAGGATGAAGAGAACGACGACGCCCACCTTGAGAACAACGATTACCGAATTGACGCTGGCCGATTCCTGAATACCTATGATGAGGAGCGTCGATACCAGCACGACAATGATGATGGCGGGTAGGTTGATCAAGCCTGTGGTGCCGTCGGGGAGAGTTGTAAAGGGGGAATTGACCAGATGGGGTGGAAGTTCGATGCCAAAATCGTGGCATAAGGAAACGACATATCTCGACCAACTGACCGCGACGGTAGCCGCGCCGACGGCGTATTCAAGTACGAGATCCCAGCCGATGACCCAGGCCATGAACTCGCCCATAGTGGCGTAGGAATAGGTGTACGCGCTTCCAGCGATGGGGATCATCGTGGCGAACTCGCTGTAGCAGAGTCCGGCGAAGGCACATCCGATAGCCGCGACCACGAATGAGATGGTGACGGCCGGTCCTGCGTGATTGGCGGCGGCGATGCCGGTAAGCGAGAACAGGCCCGCTCCGATGATCGCGCCGATGCCAAGCGCCACTAACTGTGGCGCGGTAAGTGTTCGTTTGAGCGCATGCTCGCCCGTACTCTCGGCAATGATCGTGTCGAGTGGCTTCTTAACGAAGAGACTCATGTCGTGACCTCCCGTTTCCTCCACATGAAGTAAACCGGCACACCCAGCATCACGATGATGAGCCCCGGCCAAGTGTAGTTTGGCTTGTATAACAGCAACAGAATTTCGATTGAACCCGCAACGAGGATGTACAGCGCTGGCAAGACGGGATAGCCGATCGCGCGGTAAGGTCTCTCCATGCCGGGACGGGTGCGGCGCAATACGAAAAGCCCCGCAATCGTCAGGATGTAGAAGAGCAAGACTGCGAATATAACATAGTCCAGAAGATCGCTGTAGGTGCCCGTGAGCGTCAATGCGCAGGCCCAAACGCCCTGCACGACTAGCGACGTGACCGGTGTGTGACGCACGGGATCGACCTTGGCCACCTGTTTAAAAAACAGACCGTCCAACGCCATCGCATAGTAGACGCGCGCCCCGGCTAGGATGAGTCCATTGACGCAACCAAACGTCGACACCATGATCGCCACCGCCATCAGTTGCACGGCGCTCGAACCGAAAACGGCGCGGGCGGCTTCGGTGCCGACGCGATCAGCAGGGGCACTTTGGATCGCCTCGAGCGGCAGGACGAGCAGGTAGCCGTAGTTGCAGGCGAGGTAGATTACCGAAACGATCGTTACTCCGAGGGTCAGGGAGAGCGGAACAGTCTTACTCGGATTGCGCATCTCGCCCGCGGTAAACGTAACGCTGTTCCAGGCGTCGGAGCTGAATAACGCGCCGACCATGGCCACGCCGATGAGCCGCACGGTATTCCAGTCAACACCGGCTCCCCAGAATTGATCGCCGAAGTTCCGCGCCACAGCCACTTCATTGCGTCCGAAGAAAATGCAGGCGCCGACCAAGCCGAGCAGCCCCGCTGTCTTGGCAAATGTGAAGACGTTTTGCACCATAGCGCCGGCCCGCACGCCCTGCGCGTTGACGAAGGTGAGCAGAACGATGACGGCGATAGCGACGGCCTGTTGAGGCAGGCCGGGAGCGAACACGCCAAGAAACTTCGCAAAGGCCACGGCCACGGCGGCGATCGTTCCGGTTTGAATCACGAGGAACATCGTCCATCCGAACAGGAACCCGAACAACGGTCCGAACGCTTCGCGAAGATAGACGTACTGGCCGCCGGCGTGGGGCATCGCAGCCGCCAACTCGCCGTAACTCAGCGCGGCGATCAGTGTGAGCAGCGCCGTTACAACCCAGGTCATGAGCATGGGGCCGGGGGCTCCGACCTGGCGCGAGATGTCGGCAGCGACGATGAAGACGCCGGAACCGATCATGGAGCCCATGACGAGCGTTGTGCCATCCAGTAGGCCCAGACTTTTCTTCAACTCTTCGCGCGGTGGGTTCATGATGGCTTTACCGGTCATCCAGTTATGCGGATCCAATCGCGGACACGCTGGCGGAGGGTGGAGGGATCGCATGGATCGGGATAGAGATCGCCAATGACGGCTACCGAGTCGGCGCCCGCGTCGAGAACACTCTCCACGTTGTCGCGGGTGATGCCGCCGATAGCAATCATTGGAAGGTTCGTGAGCATGCGTACCTGAGTAATGCCTTCCAGTCCAACTTCGGGGTCGGGTTGATCCTTCGACGCCGTGGCGAACACTGGCCCAATGGCGACATAGTCGACCGGCTCGAGCGTCGCCGCCCGCATCTGCGAGGCGTTGTGCGTAGACAGTCCGATGATGGCCATCTCGCCCATCAATCCGCGGGCAGTCGCCGCGGGTAAGTCATCCTGTCCCAGGTGCAGTCCGGCACCGGTCAACAGCGCGATGTCGGCGCGATCGTTGACGATCCAGATTACGCCGTGGCGGCGGCATTGTTCGGCCACTTTGTCGGCGTCCTCTAAATTTCTCTGGGTTGGGTTGCTCTTCAAACGGAGTTGGATGACACGGGATCCGCCTTCAATCATCGCCACCGCCGACTCCGGCATCGTGCAGCCTCGCCGGTGCAAAGTGACAACGTCCAGGATCGGATAGAACCTCGGGAACGCTGTCATTTCAGATGCCGTTCCAAGAATTCGCCGGTGCGCCGGAAGGCGTCCTGAAGTGTCTCATCGCGCACGAAACCGTGGTCCTCCTGGGGGTAGTAAAAGTGTTCGAAACTCTTTCCCTCTTGAATGAGCTTTTCAGTCAACTGCACTGCGTCCTGAAAGAGAACGTTCGAATCGACCATGCCATGCAGAATGAGCAGCGGATTTTTGAGGCGGTGCGAGAAGAGGATCGGCGAGCTGCGCCGATAGGCCTCGGGATTAGACTTCGGCGTATTCAACCGGCGCTGCGTATAGCCGGAGTTGTAGTTCTCCCAATCGTTCACCGATGCCCAGCCGACGCCGGCACGAAACGTATTGGGGGCGAGGAACATAGCCATATTGGTCATGAATCCGCCGTAGCTGACGCCCCAGATGCCGAGCCTCCTCATGTCCACATTGACATGGTTGCTTACGTAGTCCACGGCGCCGAGTATGTCTTCCAGATCCTTCCCGCCCATGTGCAGGTACACACCGGAGCGCCAGTCGCGGCCATAGCCGGTGCTGCCACGATAGTCGAGATCGACGACAACGTAGCCCATGGAGGCGAGCCAGGAATTGAACACGGAGCGCAACTCGTTGTAGCTGCCCCATTGTTCCAGCACGCTGGTGGCGATACCCGCGCCGTGAATGTAGAAGACACAGGGCCACTGCCGATCCCCACCGGGTAGATATCCCGGTGGCAGCATGAGCTTGGCCTTCACTGTGGCCTTGTCGCCGCGCGAGGGAAAGCTTACGAATTCTTGTTTCGGCCAGGGGATGGAGCTGAACTCAGGCCGGGGCGAAGTGGTGACGCGCTTACCGTGCACCCAAAGGTCGAAGGGCTGGGCAAGGGTGGCTTGCATGATGGCGCGGTGGGAGCCGTCCTCGCTGGCGAGGCCGCAGTTGACGCCAACACCTGAGGAAAGCTTTTCCTTCGACGAGCCGTCTGCCTTCACGCGATAAAAGTGGCGCTGCGCGGTGCTCTCTTCGTTGGAGTTGAAGTAAATCCAACCGTCCTGGCGCCAATGTGGCTCGGCGCAGGTGAAGCCGACAGCTTCGCCGCGCGTTTCCCACTTTCCGCTGGTGAGCTGTTTCCGATCCTTGCCGTCCGGAAGGACCGTGTAGATGTGCGCGAAGCCGTCGCGCTCGCTGACGACCATCAGCCGCTGTGAATCTGGCGACCAGTCGAACGCAGTTGGCTCAATCCAGCGCTCGTCGGTATCTTCGTGCGCGACTGTCATGCCACCGTTTGAGGCATCGTAGACGATAAGCTGCTGCTTTTTGTGATCAGGACCCCCGACTCTCCAGGCCACCTTCTTACTGTCAGGCGACCACTGAAAAGGTCCCGCGGACACTTTCGCGCCGAATGCGGGAGCCTTCATCGCCACGGGAGTGCCACCTTCGGCTGCGATTACATAGACAGCGGCTGGCAGTCTCTCATCGCTCGCCACGTCACGAATGGACGTCGGCGCTTCCACAAATTGTCCGGAGTAGTTGGGCACGGGCAATCGGCGCGGCGTTCCTTTTTTCGTCAGCAGCGCGAATCGCTTTCCGTCGGGCGACCAGGAGTAATCGTCGATCGAACCCTCAACGGCCGACGTGAAATCGGTCACTTGCCATAGCTGTCCATTCTCCAAATCGAGTACGGTTAGCTGGCCGCCGCGCATGGTGGCGAGCTTCTTCCCGTCCGGCGAAAACTGGGGGGAAGACTCGACAGCCTTTGTTCGCGTTCGGCGAAAGGGTTCGGGAGCGCCGTGCGTGCCGACCGTGAACAGGTCGCCCTTGTAAACGAACGCCGCTTGCCGCCCGTCTGGGCTCAATGCGAAGCCACGCAGGCCCGGCTCGGGCATCACGTAGTTCTTTCGCCGTGCGTCCTTCTGCTCGGCGGTGGTCCAGAAGTCGTCCTTTAGCGTTTCGAGGCGCGTGAGGCGGGAGGACGTGCCGGTACGGGCGTCCACGGCATAAAGGTCCATGAAGCGATTGCCGTGCTCATTCCACAGGAATCCGGCGACAGGAGCGCGTTTAGCCCAAGTGATCTGGTCCGGCCGCGTGCCCCAAACAAATGGCCGCGTGTAAAGGCGCTCGAGCGTCCACATGGGCCCCTGAGCCATTCCGGCACTCAGGGTAAGGAGGATGAGCAGCCACCGCATAGAGAGAATGGACCATGATAGCCTGCCCCTTGTCACTCGATTCCATTCCGCGGCTCGTCCTCGGCCACTTTCCGACGCCCCTGATGCCAATGCCGCGCTTGCAGGCGGAATTGGGAGTGAAGCATCCGATTTGGATCAAGCATGACGACTATTCCGGACCCGGCTTTGGCGGAAACAAGGTTCGCAAACTGGAGTACGAGTTGGCCGCCGCCCGGGCCGCAGGGGCTACCGACGTGCTTACCACCGGTGGGCTGCGGTCCAACCATTGCAGAATAACCGCCGCGTTGGCCGCACAACTCGGCTTCGCCTGCCATCTCGTGCTGAACGGGGTCGAACCGGCGAGAGATTCGGCCGAGCCCGCAAGCCACTGGTTGGACACGATGTATGGCGCTCGCGTGCACTATGTCGCGCGAGGACAGGATCGGGCTCCCGCGCTTGCCGCACTGGCGGACGACTTGCGGCGAGAGGGCCGCCAGGCTTATGTAATTCCGCTGGGAGCTTCGACGCCACTGGGAGCATGCGGATTTGTACGGGCGGTTTTGGAGTTGAAGCAGCAGTGCGAAGGCCCTGGATTTGCCCCAGCAGCAATTCTCCATTCCACCTCCTCGGCCGGCACGCAGGCGGGATTGGCCGCAGGGCTGAGACTGGCCGGATGGGACCAGGTGAAGCTGATTGGCATTAGTGCCGATGACAGCACGGCCGCGATCAGCGCGGAAGTGCGGCGCATCCTGAGCGGACTGGAGCCGTTACTGGGTCTAGGGCAGGGCGATTTGGCGGTACCCATCCACGTGGATGACGGATTCACCGGTCCTGGCTACGGGATTCCTAGCCCAGAAGGGACGGCTGCAATAGAACTGCTTGCACGCTGTGAAGGGGTTGTACTCGATCCCGTTTATACATCGAAGGCAATGGCAGGGCTCCTCGCGCTTCTTCCGAGTCTCCCTCCCGGTCCGGTCGTGTTTTGGCACACAGGAGGCCAATTGGCGCTGTTTTCCTCAACCGGCGGAGATTAGCGCTGCCGCAACCACGGTCTGACCGTCCTCATAATCCTCGCCGTCGACCGGCTCGATGGTCAGTTCCACACGCCGATGTTCGATCTCCGCTGGGGTCATCCCGGTATAGTTCAAGCAGCACGGCGTAAGGTCGATATCGGCGATGCGCACTGCCAACCCATAAGTGCGGCACGCCACTGGCCGGTGCTCGTAGAGTTCACACTCGCCGGACTCCAGTTGGAGCGCGGGACAGGGGATCATCTGGTAGCGATCTGCGTAGAGTTCCTCGGCGGCGCGTGTCTCATCCAAAGCGCCGCTGGACCAGTCGCCGGGAAAGCCCTCGCGCATGGCGAGCATGGCCTCGGCGGCACGCTCCACAATACGCGTGGCGCGGTCCGGTTCGCGCTCCTTCATCGCAGCAAGTCCGCGCTGCAGACGAGCCGCGTCCTGGCGAGTGATGGGAAACGGACCGAGGCAACATCCAAAACAACCTGGACGGCAAACAGCGGCGTCTCCGGCGCGCATTCGCGCTTCGCTCAAGCTATCCTCCAGTATCCGTAGTTGGCGGGCGTCATTTTCCCAGCGGCTGCCCAAGTTCATCGGCTTGCCTTACCCTTCGCGCGCAGCCATTAGTTGGACTCGTTTGATCGTCACTTCGGCCGGAGCCGGTTCGTCCCAAGTCTGCACGATCAGAAGACCTGCCCTGGAGAGATCTTCCACTGGAATGTTTACAACCTGGATTTCGTCCATGGCCCGCAGCGGCAGACGGAACAGGAAGTTCTGCCCGGATGGGCTCAAGAGACCGAGTCCGATCCGGCCGGACTTCAAGACAAGTTCGACGCGAAGTAGGAATTCGGATTCCTGCATACGTGGCCGTTTGAAGCGCAACTCGGCGGCATATACCCATGGCGTCGAGAGCGTGCGCAAGGCAAGTTCTCGGCGGAACATCCCCAATTTGCCGCAGCCCTCGGCGACGCTGCTACCGCGAATATGCCAGCCCTCGGCGGCGCAACGCAATTCCGACTCACTGAGAGTGGAGAGGTAGAAAGTGGAGTCGCGGTACACCTTACGCGAGCCGTCTTCCGCGCGAGCGCCGGAGACCCCGGAAGGGCGCGTTTCCCATTCATCGCGCAAGGCCGCCCAGGCATCTCGTTGTGCGCCTGGCGGACGGAAACGCCCGCTCAAGCGGGTTTGCAAGGTGAAACAATCCTCGAAGCGCCGGGGGTGAGCGGTGGCCGAAATGCGGTCGGCTCCTCCGACTTCGTTCACACTGGTTGCGGCATAGGAAAATCTGGCCGTGGTCTGGGCAAATAGAGCGAGCGCAAGATAACTGTCTTCGGCGGTGTCCATCTCCGGATCAGCGAGCAGGCCTTTATGGAGCAGATCGCGAGAAGCGACGAACCCGTTGGTGCTGATTGCGCCGGCAATGTGTTCGAGCACATCGCTCTGGACGCCGTAACGCACGACATAGCGCGTGTCCTGTCCGCTGCCCAGTATTTCGCGAGGCTCTTTGCCGGCGGCCAACGAACCGCTGTAGGCGAGGAACTTGGTCTGCCGCTCTTCGGGCAGCGGCGAAAACAACTGCTCGAAATGAGTGCTGAACACCCAGTCGTCATCGTCCAAGACGCCGAAGTAATCGCCTTCGACGGCGTTCAGCCCTGCCCAAAGACTCTTGCTGCAGTTACCGCCGGGACAGTCGACGATCTGGATGCGTTCGATGTTGGGCCACGTTGCGTCGGCGATCGGTGAAAGGTCCAGATCGTGATGGCGCACCAGAATCAAGTGAAACCGGCCATAGGTTTGGCGCGCGAGCGACTCGACGGCCCGCCGCAGTACTTCCACCGGCCGCGTGCCACAGCGCGTGACGATGGAGATCAACGGCCAATAGCGTTCCTTTGCGCGCGCCACGTTTTCCGCGCGCCGTTGCGTGATGCGGCAATGGTGATCCACGGCGTTGGCAAGCAGCAGCTCGCCGGAAAATTTCGATTCGAACACATGACGGGCGTGAGCGGCGCGCTGAACCGCCGCTACCGGGTCGGCGTACATGCGGTCTCGCGCCGCCAATATCTCGCGAAGTAGAAGTTGGTCTGGCAGGCGTTGGTCGAAGTAATAGAGGCTGTCACCGAAGTATTTGCGCAACCAGGGCGTATCGCAGGCAATGGTAAGCGCACCCACGGAAGAAATCTCAAACACGCGATTGGAAATCACGTCATCGCGGAGGTGGTTATCGGAAAGAACGCATAACCCGATTCCGCATTGAGCGTAGCGGGCCTGCACGGACTCGCCGTCAAAGGCGAGCTCACCTCCATAGCTCTTGCGGTCGATCTCCGTCCACGCCTCTTGCGGGCCACAGATGACGATACCGGGCTCGCGGCTCAAGACGCGAAACAACCGGGACCTCCGCTTGTCCCAATTGGTACCGAAGTAGGCGATGCTGAGGCGGCGTTCACGAAGCAACGTTTCCAGGTCGACCGATTGCGATTGGCGCTGGCAGGTGTTGTAGAAGAAGCCGATTTCCGGGTCGCGGCCAATGGAGAAGGCCACGTTACGAGCAAAACGGACCATCGTGTCCGAAATTGCGAACCACCCGTCGTGGGTTCGCAGGTTGTTGAAGAACTCGCGAGCGTGGACGTAGGAGTCGCGCGGATCGTGGATGACTCCGTACTGGGGGAAGTCGTTCAGCTTGGCCCGCGTGGAGGCCGGCGCCAGAACGAAATCGGGGGCACACGCCTCCACTTCGCCGCTGTTGGCACAGTGAATCAATTCGTGACCGATTCGCGCACCTGCGATGCGGAGCGATTCAAAGGCCTGGTTTTCGGCGGCGTTCTGCCACTGATTCAGAAATGCGATCTTCATGCGGTTCGTGCGCGCGCTAACGATAGACGAGTTCAACGCGGCGGTTCTTAGCGCGGCCGGCTTCGGTGGAGTTCGGCGCGATGGGAGCGTATGGGCCCACACCTGCGGCCGTGAGACGGGCGCCGTTGATGCCGCGGTTGGACACGAGTTCACTCACTACGGCCAGGGCGCGGCGCATGGATAGATCGAGGTTGGCAGAGGGTTCGCCGACGTCGTCTGTATGGCCGGATACGTAGAGTTTGAGCGACGGCTGAGCCTTCATCAAGGCAGCGATTTCGACAAGCGTCGGCTCCGACTCGGGCTTGATCACGGCCTTGCCAGTATCGAAGTGGATTCCATAGAGCGCAACATGTCCCTCCTGGCCGAGGGCGGTCTGCATTTGCGCGGCGGTCACCTTGCCCGATTCCATCGCAGTGGACTCGATCAAGTCCAGTTGGACGACTGTCTGGCCCTTAGCGACCGTAATGCCCTCGGGCACAAGGCCGTCTTCATACTCTGTGACATACAAGGCGATGGTGAGGCGCGATGTGGGCGTGTTGACGCGGCCCGCATAGAAGCGCTGGGCGTTGTAGCTGTACTGAAGAATCTGGCCGGAGTGCTCCCTGGGAAGCTCGGCGTAGCGTACACCGAACATGCCCAGCGGCCGGTCGCCCGCACCCTCGAAAAGTGTTTGCGCCTTGAGACCCGCCAGCGCGTTCATATAGTTGCGGTAAACCTCGACGGCCGTGCGTCCCTTGGGAATGAGGTAAGTGATGCGTGTAAGCTTGCCCTCGAGCTTTTCGCTTTTGGCATAAGTGGTCGGCGGGCTGACCTCGACGATACGGCCGAGAGGCAGCGTGTATTCGTCGAACGGCTTTTCGATGTAGCCTATGATCTGCGCGCCGGCGTAGCGCGAGAGCAGCGGGTGGTCGTGGGAGTTCGGCAGGTCGGCGGCCATGGCGGCCAGGGCGCACATCGGCATGACGAGCGCAAATCGAATAAGTGGAAGCACTGCCCATAGGGTACCCTGTTGGATTCCGGACGGGAATAGGAATGGATCGAAGAGCATTTTTAGCGGCGGGCGCAGCGGCTGGAGCGGTGGGCTGCGCGACAAATGGCGCGGCGCCAGGCCGGCCTCGCGAGCTCGCGCTCGAGGAAGTCTCGCTCGCCGAGATCTCCGATGGGCTCAGCCGCGGACGCTGGAACTCGTCCCAACTGGTCGAGTTCTACACCAAGCGCGCTTCGGAGATCGACAGCGGCGGACCGATGCTGCGCTCGATTTTGGAATTGAATCCGGACGCGGGCAAAGAAGCGTGGCGGCTCGATGAGGAGCGCAAGCAGGGGCGCGTGCGCGGTCGCTTGCATGGTGTTCCGATCCTGATCAAAGACAACATCGACACGGCGGGAAGCATGATGACGACGGCGGGTTCGCTCGCGCTGGTAGGTTGGCGCGCGCCGGCCGATGCGACGATGGTGCGGCAGTTGCGGCAGGCTGGTGCGTTGATCCTCGGCAAGACGAACCTGAGCGAGTGGGCCAATTTCCGTTCTCCGCGATCGACAAGCGGTTGGAGCGGACGCGGCGGGCAGACGCGCAATCCGCACGTGTTGGACCGCAATCCATCCGGTTCGAGCTCCGGTTCGGCGGTGGCCGTGGCGGCGAGCCTATGTGCGGCGGCGATTGGCACCGAGACGGACGGTTCGATCGTCAGTCCGGCGTCGGCGAACGGCATCGTCGGCATTAAGCCGACGGTGGGGCTGGTGAGTCGCGCGGGCATTATTCCGATCTCGCGCTCGCAGGACACGGCGGGGCCGATGGCGCGTTGCGTGCTGGATG
>Ga0075421_100008946_pt1 | contig 12337 bp, 11 predicted proteins | sample SoiMetdeltSBSDD5_FD_75292 | JGI IMG/M metagenome (GOLD analysis project Ga0075421, IMG submission 75292) | Bulk soil microbial communities from a Populus tree surrounding site in Tennessee, USA - Soil MetaG P. deltoides SBSDD5 | ecosystem: Environmental > Terrestrial > Soil > Tree plantation...
CCGGGCGCCGTATCCTCTTCCACGGCCACTGCCATCAGAAGGCCGCGAACGCGACCGCCGGAAGCGTTGCTCTGCTCCAGCGCCTCCCGGGCGCGACGCTGGATGTTCTCGACGCCGGCTGTTGCGGCATGGCGGGCTCGTTCGGGTTCGAGCGCGAGCACTACGATCTGTCGCTTCAGATCGGAGGCATGCGTCTCTTTCCCGCCGTTGCAGCGGCATCGGCCGACGCGCTCGTCGCCGCGACGGGCGTATCGTGCCGCCAGCAGATCGCGCAGGGCACCGGCCGACAGGCCGTGCATCCGGTGGTGCTGCTGCGTAGCACGGTTTCATCCCGAGCGTAGCGAGGATCCTCGCTTCCCGGTGAAGGGTCGATCACTCGGCAAAGCAGGCACAGCTTCAGTATTCAGTTTTCAGTCATCAGTAATCCGTACGAACACCGCGAAACGTCGCATGGAGGTTCTGACGGAATACTGAAAACTGATGACTGACGACTGAAACTGATGCCTTACCGCCAGACTCTCCACAGTGGACGGAAGCCCCTCGTCCTCCGCTTCACATGCACACACAGCTCCGGATTACCTCGAGCGCCTAACGCCAATGGATCCGAAGATCACCGATAGTACGCTGATCGCCCTCGGCGGCCTGATTGCCGTCGTGGCCCTGCTCTTCCTGCTGATCACGCGGTTTCGGTGGCACGTGTTCATCGCACTGCTCGCACCGATCCTGCTGTTCGCGCTCGTGCCAGGCATCAATCGCGAAGTCTTCATCTCGGCGTTCGAGCAGGGGTTCGGCAGAACTGTCCAGAGCATCGCTGTCGTGATGGTCGTGGGAACGCTCCTGGCTGAAGGAATGAAGCACACTGGCGGCATCGAGCGGATCACGCTTTCCATGATCCGCTGGGTGGGAGAGAAGCGAATCTCGCTGGCGTTGATGCTGAGTGGCTGGGTGATCGGCATTCCCATCTTCTCGGATGTCGGCTACGTGATCCTGAACCCGCTCGTGCACTCGGCGGCGATCCGGAGTGGCCTCAACATGGCCGTCATGAGCACGGGATTGATCGGCGCGTTGCAGTTGACCCACGCGATGGTCCCACCGACGCCGGGCCCGTTGGCCGCGGTCGCGATCGTGAAGGCCGACATGGGGGCCGTGATCATCTATGGTTGTCTCGTCTCGCTCATTGCGAGCTTCTTCGGGTGGCTCTATGCGCTCGCGGTCGGCCCGCGGCTCGAATCGCCGCCAGTGCCGGAATTCGTCGGTCAGTCCTTCGTCGAGAGCGGACGTGAAGCCGAGCTGCCCACGACGTTCTGGGCGTTCGCCCCGATTCTCATCCCGCTCGCGCTGGTCGCAGCACAGAGCTCGGCGGCCATAGCCCTGCCGAAGGACCACGTCGTGAATGCGGCGCTGCACTACCTCGGGTGGCCCGTCGTGGCGCTGAGCATCGGCGTGTTGATCGCGTTTCGCAGCACCAAGCGTGATCAGTCAAAGGCGCGTGCCGGCGACTGGGTCGAGAACGCGCTCCGCAGCTCGGCCATGGTGATTATGGTCGTGGGGCTCGGCGGCGCGCTCAGTCAGATCCTGCGCGAGACACCCGCCGTCGATGCGATCGCGAAGGGTATGGAGTCGACGGGGCTTCCCGCGATCTTCCTTCCTTTCGTGCTCGCCGTGGTCGCCAACATGATCACCGGATCGACGACGGTGGGAGTCATCACCTCGGCATCGATCACGGCGCCGATGATGCCCACGCTGGGGCTGAGCCCCGAGGCCACGATGCTCGCGGCAGCGGCTGGGAGTATCATCACGAAGTACGTGAACTCGAGCTACTTCTGGGTCTGCACGACGCTGACGCGGATGCCGCTCCGGTCGGCGCTGATCTCCTTCGGTGGCGTGATGATCGTGAACGGTGTCGTGTCGATGCTGGTGATCTACGTGTTGTGGCGTCTGCAGATCATCTAGTGCGCTTGTCATTCCGAGCGGAGGCCATCAGGTGACCCTGGTGTCGATCGCGGTGGTCGCCGCGTGCGTGGCGCCGGCGCTCCGAGCGGTGCGGACGGACCCTGCCGTGGTGTTGCGGGAGTAGGAACTACGGCTGGCGATTCGCCGCCACGCAGTCGTCTAGCCGAAGCCGCCGACGGTCGTGATCTTTCGGTCGTGCATCAGCGTAGTGTCCTCGGACCGCCCGGCGAGCCCAGCGCGCGATGCGCGTGAGCCGCAGCATTGTTGGAGACCCGCTTGCCCAAACCCGTCATCCTCGCCGTCGACGACGACGCCGCCGTCCTGGCCGCCATCGAGCGCGACCTTCGCCAGCGGTATCGATCCGATTGCCGCATCATGAAAGCGGGCTCGCCACGCGAGGGGCTCGAGACGGCGACGGAGCTGGCCAAGCGTAACGTTCCGGTCGCGCTCTTCCTCGTCGACCAGCGGATGCCCGCGATGTCCGGCGTGGAACTGCTGCGCGAGGTGACGAAGCTTCACCCTGAGTCGAAGCGGGTGCTGCTGACCGCATACGCCGACACCGACGTCGCGATCGCCGGGATCAACGAGATCGCGCTCGACTACTACTTGATGAAACCGTGGCATCCGCCCGAGCAGCGGCTCTACCCAGTGCTGGATGATCTGCTCGGCGAATGGCACGCGCGTGTCCTTCCGTCGTTCGAGGGTATTCGCGTGCTCGGCTCGGAGTGGTCGCCGCAGTCGTTCGCGGTGAAGGATTTCCTGTCGCGGAATCGCGTGCCGTATCAGTGGGTGGACCTCGACCACGACGACGCCGCGCGCGCGCTCGCCGAGTCGCTCGCGGGCGACCTGACGCGGTTGCCCATCGTGCTGTCTCCGGACGGCACGCATCTCGTCGCCCCGACGAATGCGGAGGTCGCGGCGAAGGCCGGCATGCAGACGCAGGCGAATCGCCCCTTCTATGATGTGGTTGTCGTCGGAGGCGGCCCCGCCGGACTCGCGAACGCCGTCTATGCCGCGTCGGAAGGGCTGCGCACCGTGCTCATCGAATCGCACGCGACGGGCGGCCAGGCCGGGACGAGCTCGATGATCGAGAACTATCTCGGCTTCCCTTCCGGCGTGACGGGTGCGGACCTCGCCCATCGCGCGACGACGCAGGCGCGACGCTTCGGCGCCGAGCTGCTCACGGCGCAGACGGTCGTCGGCTTGCGACGCGAGGACCCGTATCGCGTCGTGACGCTTTCGGATGGGACGGAGCTCACGACGTTCTGCGTCGTGATCGCCACGGGAATGAGCGCGCGCACGCTCGAGGTGCCGGGCATCGCGCCGCTGCAGGGGGTGGGTGTCTACTACGGCGCGGCGATGACCGAGGCTGCGCGCTACCGCGGGAAGGACATCTGCGTGGTTGGCGGCGCGAACTCCGCCGGCCAGGGCGCGCTCTTCTTCTCGCGCTACGTGCGCCATGTCCACATGCTCGTACGGGCGCCGGACCTGACGGCGTCGATGTCCCGGTATCTCATCGACCGCATCGAGGCGGCACCCAACATCGAACTGGTAAGCGGCGTGGAGGTGCATGCCGTCGAGGGCGAGACATCGCTCGAGGCGGTAACGGTGCGATCCATTCGTTCCGGCGAGCACCGCCGGCTTCCGGCGTCGGCGATGTTCATCTTCATCGGCGTTAGGCCTCATACCGACGCGTTCCGCGGCATCGTGGAGTGCGACGACGCCGGGTTCGTGTTCACGGGCGCGGATCTCCCAGAGGAACACGGGCGGCCCCGCGGTTGGACGCTCGAGCGCGACCCCTTCATGTTCGAGACGAGCGTGCCTGGCATCTTTGCCGCCGGGGACGTGCGTTTCGGCGCCAATCATCGTGTGGCGGCCGCGGTTGGCGAAGGCTCGGCGGCGATCTACTCGGTTCACCGATACCTGCAAACGGTCTAGAATGGTGAACGACCCACGAACGACCGACACGGCAGTGCGCGACCTGTTGGCGCAACACAAGCTGCTCGGTGCAGCCCCTGCCGCCGAGCATGAGTGGCTCGTTGTCCACGGCACGCGGCGAAGCCTGGCCGTTGGTGACGTGCTCACGCACAAGGGTGAGCTCGCGAGCGCGCTGTACATCCTGTTCGCGGGCTATGTCGTCATTCGCGTCGACCGCGGGGCGGGGTCGCACAAGATCTTCGAGCGTCGCGGCGGCGAGGTCAGCGGCGTCCTCCCGTACTCGCGCGGCACGCGTCCACCTAACGATGCGATGATCGAGGAGCCGACGGAGCTGCTGGCGATCCCGCAGGAACACCACGCCGAGATGATCCGCGAGTGCCCCGTCGTCACGGCGGCGCTGGTGCACGAGATGGTCGACCGCGTCAGGCAGTTCAACGCCAGCGACCTCCACGATGAGAAGCTCGTCTCCATTGGCAAGCTCGCGGCGGGGCTCGCGCACGAGCTGAACAACCCGGCGTCCGCCGCGGTGCGGAGCGCCAAGCTGCTCGCCGAGAGCTTCACGGAAGCCGAAGCGGCTGCGTCGGCGATCGCGTCGGCGCGGCTGTCCGATGAGCAGCTCGACATCATCAGGCGCGTACGCGCGCAGAGCGTCGGGCCGGGAGACCGCCGCATTCGTTCCCCGATGGATCGGGCTGACGATGAAGACGCGCTCGGTGACCGACTCGCTGATCTCGGTGCGACCGCGAACTGGGCGGTTCCGCTCGCCGATGCCGGCCTCAAGCCGACCGCGCTCGACACGTTGGCGTCGGGCCTCAACGGTGACGCGCTCGAGGCGTCGCTGCGATGGATCGCCGCCGGCTATAACGTGCGGTCCCTCGCGTGGGAGATCGAGACCGCAGCGTCGCGCATCTACGACCTCGTGAACACCATGAAAGGGTTCACGTACATGGACCGCGCGCTGACGCCCGAGCCCGTGGACGTACGTCGCGGTCTGAGCGACACATTGACGTTGCTCGAAGGTAAGAAGCGCGAGAAGTCCGCCGACGTGAGACTGGAGGTCGCCGACGGGCTCCCACGTGCGCACGCCGTCGGTGCGGAGCTCAATCAGGTCTGGATGAACCTCGTCGACAACGCGCTCGATGCGATCGCCGCGGGTGGCCACGTGACGGTGACCGCCACGCGCGAGCGCGACCGCGTCGTCGTGCGAATCACCGATGACGGTCCCGGCATCCCACCTGAGATCGCGGGCCGAATATTCGATCCCTTCTTCACCACGAAACCGGTCGGCAAAGGCACGGGACTCGGCCTCGACATCGTGCGTCGGATCCTGCAGCGACATGAGGGCGAGATCGACGTCGAGTCCGTCCCCGGGCGCACGCAGTTTCGCGTGGTCCTGCCGATGGCGCGCTGACCGCGTAACGCACATTCGCGGGTGTATGCCGCTGCTTTTTTCGTACGGGAGCCTGCAGCAGGAGGACGTGCAGCTATCGACGTTCGGCCGGCGACTCGTGGGACAACGAGATGAGCTGGTCGGATTCGAGCCGTCGTCGGTGCGGATCGAGGATCCGCTGGTCGCGGCTGCCGTCGGGAAGACTCACCACGCGAACGTGACGTTCAGCGGAAGCGACCAGAGCCGTGTGTCCGGCATGGTGTTCGAGATCAATGATGCCGAGCTCGTTCAGGTGGACGCGTACGAGGCGGCGTTTTCCTACGAGCGCGTTTTGGCGAATCTCGCTTCCGGAAAACGCGCGTGGGTATACCGATTTTCCGGGACGGGCATCTGAGCCTCGCCGGGACGGTGTTGGGTATAGTCCGGCAAATCCGCCCCTCAGTACCTGCATCGGTTCGCGAGCAGCCCGGTGGCCACGTCGAGATCAATATCAGCAACGAGCAATCCTTCCGATCCGTACGGCTGATACGCGAGCAGCGTCCCGTCGGGATTCGCTACCGCCGATGTGGTCGGTGAGCCTGGGCTCGCGCAGTTCACGGTCGCGAAGTAACACGTATTCTCCGCGGCGCGGCACAACACGGCCTTCTCATGGAACGAGTTCGCCGGATCGCCATAGCTGACCGGCCGGTAGCTGCCCGGCTCCGCTTCGTGAAAATGCGGATGGAAGACGACCTGCGCCCCGTGCCTAACGGCCCAGCGGACCGTTTCCGGGTATCGCCAACCTTCGTGGCAGATCACGACCCCGAACGTCAGCGGACCTGCCGTGAACACTCGGCGGTCCGTGCCGGGGACGTAACGAGCATCCTCTGACGGGTCGAGCTGCACTTTGTCCTGGAACCCAGCGATGGTTCCGTCGCGATCGACGACCAGGGCCGTCGGGACGGGAGCGTCATCGACGATGCGTTCGGTGCCGAGGATGACGCCGACGTTCGCTGCCTTGGCTGCTGCCGCGATGGTGGACCAGGCCTCGTCGAGAAACGCACGATCGGGAGCCGGCACCGCCTTGCCGGGGCTTCGATACCCGGGAACGTAACACTCCGGGAAGCACACGAGATCGGCGCCTTCCGCACCGGCCCGCGCAACGGCACGCTCGGTCAACATCACCGATTCCGTCGGGTTCGAGGGGTACCGGAGGTTGGCAAGGGCGATTCGAGACGTGGTCATCCGCGCTCACTCATGTCGATCGCGTTAGGCAGCCTTGGAATCCCAACCGGGGCGATGGGTTCGTGGCCGCCGAATCGTCGGCTATCGCCGTCTAGCCGTGTACGGGTCTTGCAGTCCATCTGTCCCAAGCCGAATGTTTCTCTAAGCGGCGCCGCGCAGCCGCTCGATCGTGCTCTTTTACTCTGGCGCGTCGCCGCCAACTGCCATGACTCCCGCTCTGCTACGCGCAGCCTTTGTCGTCTGCGCCACCATCGGACTCGCGGCCGGCTGTGCCTCCAGTGGCAGCAAAGCCCCTCAGCCCGCTCCCTCCACTCCATCGAGTGACCAGACCGTGTCGAGGGCAGACCTCGACCGGCGACCCGGTCAGCCGATCGAGAAGGTACTGCAGGAGAAGGTACCGGGTCTCCTCGTCACTCGCACCTCGGACGGCGGCATCGCGCTTCAGCTCCGTGGCCCCTCCTCGCTCCAGGGCAACAACGAGCCCCTGTACGTGATCGACGGTCAGCCGATGCAGCCGGGTCCCGGCGGCGCGCTTACCGGTATCAACCCGTACGACATCGACGAGATCAAGGTGTTGAAGGATCCAGCCGACACCGGGATCTACGGAATGCGCGGCAGTAACGGGGTCATTTTGATTACGACCAAGCGGCCCGGAAAGCGGCCATGAAGTCCATGCTGCGCAAGCTGCGCGGCATCGTGAGCATCGGCCTCACGTGGGGAACGCTGTGGGGGTTCCTCATGTTCGTCACGGGAGTGATCATCGGGATCGTCGATCCGGATAGCATTGATCCGGGCGAGAGTCCCGTGGTCATTGGTGCGATCCTCGGAGGTATGGGGCTCGTGTCCGGAGCCCTGTTCGGGATCCTCCTCTCGGTGGCCGAACGGCGGAAGACGATCCGCGAGCTCTCCGTGCTCCGCGCGGCGCTCTGGGGCGCAGTTGCCGCGGCGGCCCCGCTCGTCCTGACGCCCGCTCCCGACGGCATGGTCGTCATTCTCTGTCCGCTTGGCGCCGCGTTCGCGGCAGGCTCGGTCGCGCTGGCGCGCCGAGCCGATCGCCGCGAGCCGGGGCGGTTGGCGTTAGGCGATTCGCAGCTGCTGCCGAAGTAACACGTCGCGGTCAGTTCACCGCGCGCACGTCCACGGCGTCGGCCGGTAACGTGCAGTACCACACGCGTTCGACCGTGACGGATTCCACGGGGTAGAGGAGTCCACCCTGTCTCAGGATGTCCTGCAGGCGAACCTCGACCTCGACGGCGTCTGACCCCGGCGCGCGCTTCCCGCGCCCTTCCTTGAGCGCGCGCATCTCCATCGTCTCCTGCCAGTTGGGCGCTGGGGACTCGGCGAATGCGAGTCCGGGCCCGACCTGCTCCGCCTGGACGAGGTAGCCCTGCCCGTAGACGTCGATCACTGCTTCACTCGGCGTCGCGTTCGCGCGGAGGCGAAATACCCCGGGCGTTTCCGTCGGGGCGAGGGAATCAGGCGTCGCCTCGCGATACAGCCTCGTGTCAGCCGCGAGTCCGTGCTCCTCCAGCAGCTTGTCGAGTACAATCTGTGTCGCGTCGTCGCGTGGGCTGGTCATGGAACTCGATCATTTCAGGGTCGTGGTCGAATACCGGCCCGGAGACATTGGCGCAGCCCACCGGTGACACGCAAGGAGCGCCGCGGGCCGCTACCGGTCACGGTTCGTTCGTGACCGCGGCGATCGTTTGCGGCGGAGCCACCTCGCCTGACGTGACGGACTGAAGCGCCAACGTGATGGTGAACCCGCCGAACCGCGATTTCACCTGCACCGGATAGCGGCGCTCGTCATCCGAGAACCACACCTCTGCCTCGCCACCCTCGGAGAACATTCCCTTCGTACGGATCGTCGGTGCCACTACGACTGCCGCGAAGCGCCCCGCCGGCACGGTGACCTCTTCCCGACGCACGCCGGTCAGCACGACCGGATTGCGATCCGGGCGGAAGTAGCGGTCCTCCCGGCGAATTTCGCCGACACGCACAGCGGCTGCACGTACTGCGTAGATGAACGAGCCGTCGTCCAGCGGGTTCGCGACGCTCGCCGTCAGCGAGTCATCGTTCTTCTGATAGAGGGCACGCTCCGGGTAGATCTCGTACGTCGTAGTGCGACGGTATCGTCCTTCCGAGATCTGCTGGTGATGGCGCAGCGACGCGAGCGTCTGAACGTCGATCCAGCTCTCGTACCGATCGCGCACGCGGAAGAGCGGGATGCCACCGTCGATCGTGAAGACGACGTGGTACGCCGGCCGTCCGCGCACCATCTCGATCCCCTCGACGCGCATCCGGGCCGTGCCGGCGCGGAGCTTCCCGAACGTCGCGCGGTAGACGAGCTCCTCGCCTACGACGAAGGGTACGGGTGCGGCGTTCGCCGACGAGACGGGAATCGTCTGGGTCGTGCCAACAGCAGGCAGGACAACAATCATCAGTACGGCAGCGCCGAGGACGGTTCGGGCGCTCTTCCGTAGCATTGGGTGTCGCATGGTCGAGTCTCCTTCGCATCCGGGTATCGGAGCCTGCCTTCCGGGGCGGCTCTACTTGGATGTCGTATGAGGAGAGGCGAAATCGACACGAAATTGGGGTCAGAAATTGGGGTCAGAGTCGAATTTCATCCTTCGAACGCAGCCCGCGTTCGAAGGATGAAATTCGACTCTGACCCCAATTTCCTAGTCGGACCGCAATGCCTGCGCGGGGTCCAGCCGCGCCGCCCGCCGCGCGGGCAGCCAGCTCGCAACGGCAGCCACGGTGGCGAGCAGCACAGCAGCGGCCGCCATGCTCGCCGGGTCCGTAGGACTCACCTCGAAGAGGATCGCCCGCAGCACACGCGTGATCGTGACAGCCGCGGCAAGCCCCACCACGACGCCTCCCGCTGCCACACCCATCGCCTGACGCGAGACCAGTCGTCGCACCTGGACGGGCTGCGCACCGAGTGCGAGGCGTACCGCCATCTCTCGCGTCCGCAAGCTCACGACGTACGAGACAACTCCATAGATCCCCACGGCCCCGAGCGCCAACGTGACCGCCGCTGCGATGCCGAGGAGCAGGAGCGTGAACGAGGTGCGCGAGGCCGCCTGTGCAACCACTTCGCTCATCACCTGCGCGCCGTACGTCGGCACGGCCGGATCGAGGGCGCGGACCGCGCGTTCCGACGCCGCCAACAAGCGCGCGACATCGCCGTCGGCGCGTACGACGAACGCAATCTCGCGCGGCGTCCACAGCACTCCAGGAAGCCCGGCCGGCCCAGTTGGACCTAACGCGACAGTCAACGGCAGATAGATGATCTCGTCAGGCGGCTCGTCGAGCGCGGTACCCCGAACGTTGCCGGTGACACCGATGATCGTGTACCACGGGCCCACCGGTGCCATGCGCACCCGCTTTCCGACCGCCGACTCGCTTGGCCAGTATCGGTTGGCGAGCGCGCGACTCACGATCACGTCGCGACGCGCGCGGGCAGGGTCCGGGCTGTCGAATGTCCCGCCTTCCGTGAGTGCAATGCCCATCGCCCTGAAGTAGTCTGGACTGGCAAACACCACCTGATGGACGGCCGGGATGGTACCCGGCGAGAGCGGACGATCCTCGACGAAGAGCGCGGTATCGCGACGCGATTCCTCGAGGAGCGGAAGCTTCGACGCCGCTCCGACTGCGCGCACGCCACCGACGCCGGCGACTGCATCGAGCGCGCGAACGATGAACCGCGCGGCATCGCCCTGAGCGTATGCCATCTCAGGCAGGGCTATGCGAAACGCGAACGCGTTGTCCGCGTCGAAACCCGACGGCACGGCGCGCAGGCGAGCGTAACTCCTTGCCATGAGGCCGGCGCCCGTGAGAAGCACGACGGCGAGCGCCACTTGCGCGCCCACGAGCGCGTGGCGAGCGCGATGTCTCGTCCGGCTCGCCGTAGCCGTGCGGCTCGCGTCACCCAGGACGTGCAGCGCGGCCGTCGCCGCAGCGCGAAACGCGGGCAGCACAGTGACGAGCAGCAGCGACAGGAGCGTGACGCCCGCCGACAGTGCTAGCACGGTCGCGTCGACGCTGACCTCGGAGAGTCGAGGGATGTCGATCACCCCGTCGAACGACCGCAGCGCGCGCACCCCAACGATTCCGAGACCGAGTCCGAGCACACCGCCGATCCCCGCGAGCAAACCGGCCTCCGACACCTGCTCCCTAACGAGGATCCATTGCCCCGCCCCCAGCGCTCGGCGCACCGCAAGCTCGTGCTGGCGCTGCTCCGCTCGAACGAGGAAGAGGTTCATGACGTTGGCGCATGCCACGAGCAGCAGACATGCGACCGCCCCGAGGACCACCCACAGTACCCGCCCCACATCGCCGACCACGACGTCACGCAGCGGGCGCACGACCGCCTGCATCTTCGTCTGCTCTATGGCACGCACGGTGAGCCGACCAGGAAACGACACGGGAACGCCGGGAAGAAGACGCTGCAGATCCGCGCGCGCCCCCTCGAGTGACACACCGTCACGAAGGCGGGCGAGACCACGATAGTCGAACGCAGCCGAGGCCGTGCTCAACGGGTCGAGACGCAGCGGTACCCAGAGATCTGTTCGCGCGTCCGGCAGGCCGAAGTCCGCCCGCATGATGCCGACGACTCGGTGAGGCACGCCGTCGATCTCGAGGTCGCGCCCAACGATGGCAGGGTCGGCGCCATACTTTCTCTCCCAGAAGCGCTGCCCGATGACGACGACTCGAGCGGCCGTCGGGACGTCGTCGTTGTCGTCTAGGCCGCGACCATGGAGGGGTACCCCCTCGAGCACGACGAAGGTGCTCGCGCTCACGCGACCCGCAGCGACCCGCTCGGCGCGGGCTGCATCCGTCTCGCTCGCCCCACGCAGCACGCCGACGTTGAGCGCCGTGACGCGGTACACGGCCACTCCCGAGAACACGCGGTTCTCTCGGCGATACTGGAAGTACGTCGCATCCGACTGATCGACGCGCAGGATGCCCGACACCTCGAGGGTGTGCGACAGGTCGACGAGTCGGTCGGGCCGCGGGTAGGGGAGCGGCCGCAGGACGACGGCGTTCACAACGCTGAACACCGCGGTGGTAGCGCCGATGCCAAGCATGAGCGTGAGCACCGCGGCGACCGAGAACGCGGGGGTGCGCCGCAGTCGCCGAGCGGCATGGGCGAGCGTCAGGATGACGGGAGTCACAGGATCCTCCACTCTTGCCAGGTGAACCCTAACGACTCCATTGTCGCCCAGGGCGCCGCACGCGCGCCAGACCGCGCCGTCAGGGTGCGGTCATAGCGTCGTCAGAATGCGCGCGTCCGGCGCACCGGCCGTTTACTCACGCACGGCCGCTTGGCTCTTCGTAGATCTGCCGAAGCTCGCATTCCCCTCCGCCAGCCACGTTCAGGAACCGCTTGGCCATCTCGATGGCTTCGGCCTTCGAGCGCGCTTCCAGGAGCGCGAAGCCAGCGATGAGCTCCTTGGATTCCGTGAACGGGCCGTCGGTCACCGTCGCCTTGCCGTTGTCGAGCCGTACGCGCGCGCCTAACGCGCTCGGCAGGCAACCTTCGGTGGCGATCAACTCACCGGACTTCATCGACTCTTCGATGAGCCGGGTCATCTTCTCTATCATCTCCTGGGAGGGTGGCTGATTCGTTTCGACGGCCTTGTAGATCGACAGGAACCGCATGTGGGGATCTCCGTTCCATTGGGTGAAGCCGGCGTCCCGACCCCGTGCGGTCGGCGTGCCGACCGGCTCTACAGACACGTCGAACGAAAGCTCGCGAAATCGACAGGGTCGACCGCGTCCGCGCGGCGGTCCGGGTCCTGCGGCGTAACGTCGCGTCCCTTTTGC
>Ga0075421_100008948_pt1 | contig 12335 bp, 8 predicted proteins | sample SoiMetdeltSBSDD5_FD_75292 | JGI IMG/M metagenome (GOLD analysis project Ga0075421, IMG submission 75292) | Bulk soil microbial communities from a Populus tree surrounding site in Tennessee, USA - Soil MetaG P. deltoides SBSDD5 | ecosystem: Environmental > Terrestrial > Soil > Tree plantation...
ATCAATGGCGGCATGAATGGCCTGGCACACCGTAAGGAACTGCTCAACAAGGCGAATGGTCTGCTCGGTATGCTGAACCTTGGCAGTGAAAGGCTGGCCTGAACACGTGATGACACGGCATTTGCCCTTTGACCTTGCGATCAGCCCGACTTTTCGCCAAGCAGCGCGCGAAGGACGAAACCGACATTCGCCGGCCGCTCGCCGAGACGACGCATGAAGTACGGGAACCACTCTTTGCCGAACGGAATGTATACGCGCATGCGATAGCCGCCGGCGACGAGCGAGGTCTGCAGGTCGCGGCGGATCCCATACAACATCTGAAACTCGAAACGGTCGCTGCCGATCTTCCGCTCGGCGGCATAACTGCGTGTCTCGTTGATGATGTGCTCGTCGTGCGTCGCGATGGCGGGATAGACGCCATGATCCAGCAGCAGGCGCATCTGACGCATGTAGGCCGCGTCGACGTCGGCCTTCTGCTGAAACGCCACCGCCACCGGCTCTTTGTAGGCACCCTTGACGAGGCGGACGCGGGCTCCAAGCTCGTTCATCCGGCGGACGTCCTGTTCCGTCCGGTGCAGGCTCGACTGCAGCGCGATGCCGATGTTGCGGAACTCCAGCGACCACAGCGTCTCGAACACCTCGATCGTGAGCTGGGTGAACGGCGAGTTCTCCATGTCGATGCGCACGAAGAACTCGTGGCGCCTGGCGGGCTCGAGAATGCGGCGCAGATTGTCGACGCAGGTCGCTTTGTCGATCGTCAGGCCGAGCTGGGTCAGCTTGAGCGAGATGTTGCGCTCGATCCCCGAGCCGACAATCGTCTCGATCAGCTGGACGTATTCCCGCGAGGCCGACGCGGCAGCCTTCGTCGTGCTGACGCTTTCGCCAAGGTAGTCGAGGGCGACGTGCATGCCGCGGCCTTGCAGCGTTCGCGCCGCTTCAATGGCCTCGTTCACGGTCTCGCCGGCGATGAATCGCCGGGCGAACCCGTGTGGCGTCATGCCGTACTCCGACGCGAGCCGCTTCAGGAACTCACTGCGTGCGAGGAACGAAAACATGTGTCCGGCGCCGATGCGAGTCGAGCAGGTGGTCGATCGAGCGCGCGTAGTAGCGGAGCACGTTCCGGTTGCGCACGCGTATCCGGCCCCTGTTCACTACCAGAATACCGCGGGACTCGAGCGGTTCCAGAGCCTCGTCCACGGCTTGTGCACCACCAGTGACCCCGAGGTTCGCGCCGGCGGCGTGCAGCGTCTCGATCAATGCCTGCGCGCGCTGCTCGAGCTCGCGCCGCGTCGTCGATGGACGCATGGCCGAGGCGACGACCGCCGTCGGCAGCACCTTGTAGATACGGCCAATCGTCCGCATGACCTCGTGACTGACCTCGAGCACCGCGCGGCGTGAATCGGGATCGATGCCCGAAATTGGAATCGCCGGGCCGAAGGCGACAAACGCCCGCGACCGGTAGCCCAGCGCGTAGCGCACCATTTCGGCCAGCTCGCGGCTGAACGGCCGCTGCGAGCGCTTCAGCCGCTGGCGAGCCAGCACGTGATCCTCCAGCACCAGATCGTACGCCACGGCCGTCGGCACGACGACGACGTGCGGGTGCGCGGCCTGCACGGCGGCATGCATCAGACCGGTCTTGGGGACCTTGAGCTCGCCGCTGTAGCTGCGTCCACCCTCGGGATAGAAGAAGAAGTCGTTCGTGCGCAGCAGCTCGGCGATGTAGGCCTTGAGCGTCACGAGATAGGCCGCGTCTTTCGTGTTGCGGCGGATCGGGATCGCGCCAGTGACGTGGCGGTGGATCAGGCCGAGCGGACCGCCGAACAGATTGATTCCAGCGGCGATCACCGGCGGCCGGATGCCGTTGTCATCGAGTACCAACGGCTCGACGAGATAGTCGGTGTGGCTGCGGTGGTTCGATGCATACACGACGCGACCGGCGCGCGCCGCCGCCTTGACGATGTCCACGTGCTCGCCGATGCGCTCGATCTTGCGGAGGATGGGATAGAGCGGATGCTTCAGCGCCCGGTAGATCGAGTAGCGCTGCTGCGTCTTCAGCTCCTCGAGATAGCCCTCGATCCGCTCGCGCGCCGCGCGGCCGCGCTCGCCATGGCCGCCATGCAGATACCTGGCGATGTCCGCCCGGGCGAGCACGGTGCGTTTGATCTCGTCGGGCATCGACTGTCGCGACTATACCAGCTACGCTCATGCGCATACACACAACCAATGCACATCCTTGCGTGAGTTCGTACCACCGGACCAAGATCAAAGGACCAGGAACGGACCAAGGACGAAGGACCAAGGACGGACCAAGCACCAAGGACCAGGGACCAAGGACTTAAGCAGTCGACAACCGCCGGCAGATCGCGTCCGTGTACTCCACGGTCGTCGCAGTGCCGCCGAGGTCACGCGTTCGTATCTTGTCCTCGGTCAGCGTCTGGATGACGGCGTCCATGATCCGATCGGCCATGGCGCCTTCGCCGATGTGACGCAGCATCAGCAGCGCCGAGAACAGCAGCGCCGTCGGATTGGCGATACCCTTGCCGGCGATGTCGGGCGCGCTGCCGTGCACGGCTTCGAAGACGCCGATGCCGTTGCCCAGGTTCGCGCCCGGCACGACGCCGAGACCACCCACCAGGCCGGCGCAGAGATCCGACACGATGTCGCCATACAGGTTCGGCAGGAGCAGCATGTCGAACTGCGCCGGATTGATCACCAGCTGCATGCACGCTGCGTCGACGATGCGGTCGTCGCAGACGATGTCGGGATACAGAGCCCCCACCGTACGCACGCATCGCAGGAACAGGCCGTCGCCCATCTTCATGATGTTGGCCTTGTGAACGGCGGTCACCCGTTTCCGGTGGTGTTGGCGCGCGTACTCGAAGGCGAAGTGCGCGACGCGGGTCGAGGCTTCCTCGGTGATGATCTTCAGACTCTCGACCACGCCTGGTACGACTTCGTGCTCGAGCCCCGAGTAGAGATCCTCGGTGTTCTCGCGCACGATGACGATGTCGACGTCCGAGTAGCGCGACGGGATCGAGGGGATGCTCCACACCGGGCGGAGGTTGACGAAGAGGTTCAGCGCCTTGCGCAGACCGACGTTGACGCTGGTGAAGCCGCCGCCGACCGGTGTCGTGACCGGTCCCTTGAGCGCGACCTTCGTCCGCTCGATCGAGTCGAGCAGTTCCGTTGGCAGTGGAGATCCGTGCGGCTCGATGGCGCGGACGCCGGCCAGATGCGGTTCCCATTCGGCGCGGAGCCCCGCGGCCTCGAGAATCGTGACGACGGCGCGCGTGACTTCGGGCCCGATGCCGTCGCCCTCGATGAGCGTAATGCGGCGCATCACGCTCGCGCTTTCCAGAAACGCGTGATGACCGTCACTCTCGCGCTTCCCAGAACAGCAATGCCAGCGCGCCAACCATGTTGAGCATCATCAGCCGCGTCGAGAGCAGGTGCAGCTCGTCGAAGCGCACGCGCCGCGCGTCGGTGGCCGGCAGCCGCGATGGCTGGCCGCCGACCTCGCGGCGGATCCCGTCGGCATTTCGCAGCACGACCGCGCCCGAATACAGTGCCACCGCGAGCATCGCCGTGATCAGGGCGATGCGCAGGGCGAACCCCCGCGGACGGGGTCCGAGGAGAGCCATGACCGCCAGCGTGACGAGGAGCAGCGCGCCGGACCCGTAGGCGATGTAGTGAAACCGCTCGAGGATCGAGGTGAACACCGCTCCGCCGAGCTCGCGTCCGGTGGCCGGCTCGCTGGCCTGCAGTACCTGAAACGTGGCCGGCGCGACGACCGCGCCCAGCACGACCATCCCGCCCAGCCACACCACCAAGGCGAGGATGTACACGTACCGCACCGCCCGCATCGGCTCATTATAATGACCACAGCGTTGCGGGAGGTGATTCTGACCCGCACGCTGTGGTCGAAACTGTATCTGCTAGTGACAACTCCCGCGCTGCAATGAATCGTGCAGCACGCAGCCGATGCAGCGCGTGAGTGTCGCGGAGGAAGTTGTTCGTGCACGCATCCTCGCGCGTTTCCGCGCTGCGCAACATCGCCACTCGCCTGCGCATCGATTCGGTGCGTGCCACCACCGAGGCCGGAAGCGGTCATCCGACCACGTGCTGCTCCGCGGCCGATCTCGCCGCGGCGATCTTCTTTTCGGAGATGCGCTACGACCCGCGCAGTCCGCAGAACCCCGACAACGATCGCTTCGTGCTGTCGAAGGGACACGCCGCGCCGTTGCTCTACGCCGCGTGGGCCGAGGCCGGCATCGTCCGCCGCGAGGATCTGCTGACGCTGCGGCGCTTCGATTCCGACCTCGAGGGACACCCTACGCCGCGGCTGCCATGGGTCGATGTGGCGACGGGCTCGCTTGGACAGGGCATCTGTGCCGCCGTCGGCATCGCCGTGAATGCCCGCCGCATCAACTCGGACTATCGCACCTACGTCATGCTCGGCGACGGCGAGATCGCCGAAGGCTCGGTGTGGGAAGCGGCACACGGCGCCGTCCACGAGAATCTCGATTCGCTCTGCGCCATCATCGACGTCAACGGGCTGGGTCAGAGCCGGGCGTCGCTGTGGGACCACGACATCAGCGCCTACTTCGAGCGCTGGCGGGCATTCGGATGGCACACCATCGCCATCGACGGCCACGACATGGACGCCATCCTCTCGGCCTTCGACGAGGCCCGTTCGACGAAAGGCCGTCCAACGATGATCGTCGCGAAAACGATCAAGGGGAAAGGCGTCTCGTTCGTCGAAGGCAAGCCGGGCTGGCACGGCAAACCGTTCAAGAAAGGCGAGGAGGCCGATCGGGCAATCGCCGAGCTCGAATCACAGTTCGTGCCCGAGGAATTGCCGGCCGCGCAGCCGCGTCCACGGTCGGTGCCGCGGCCGCCGGCGAAATCACCAACTCCGCTGGGACCGCCGTCGTATGCAATCGGCGACAAGGTCGCCACGCGCGAAGCCTTCGGCACCGCCCTGGCCCGGCTCGGCGCCAGCGACGATCGCATCGTCGGACTCGATGCCGACGTCGGCAATTCGACGTTCAGCGAGAAGTTCGAGCAGCAGCACCCGAAGCGCTTCTTCGAAGCCTATATCGCCGAGCAGTTGATGATCGGCGCGGCGATGGGACTTGCCGCGCGCGGTGCCATTCCGTTTCCGTCGACGTTTGCCGCGTTTCTGACGCGGGCCAGCGACTTCATCCGCATGGCGGCGATCAGCAACAGCAACATCAAGATGGCGGGCAGCCACTCCGGCGTGTCGATTGGCGAGGACGGTCCGTCGCAGATGGCGCTCGAAGATCTCGCGATGATGCGCGCCCAGCCCAACATCACGGTGCTCTATCCGTGTGATGCCGTCAGCACGGATCGGCTGGTCGAGCGCATGGCCTACCACAACGGCCCTGCCTACATTCGCACGTCGCGGCCGAAGACGCCGGTAATCTACGGACCAGACGACACGTTCACGATCGGCGGGCTCAATGTGCTGAGGGAAGCGGGCAGTGACGTCGCTACGGTAATCGCCGCCGGCGTCACCGTATTCGAGGCGCTGCACGCCCACGAGCAGTTGAGCAAGCAGGGCATCAGCATCCGCGTCATCGATCTCTACAGCGTGCAGCCGATCGACACCGCCACGCTGGTGCGCTGCGCGCGCGAAACCAAGGGCCGTCTCATCACCGTCGAGGATCACTACGTCGGCGGCGGCATCGGCGACGCGGTCGCCGCGGCGGTTGCCGGGCACGGCTTCTCCGTGCATCGTCTTGCCGTGCGCGAGATTCCGCGCAGCGGCGCCCCCGAACAGCTGCTCGATTACTACGGCATCTCGGCGCGTCACATCGTGGAAGCGGTGACAGAGGGAAGGCGCACCTGAGGGCCGTCAAGGCGGACCTGAAGGTCCGCCTCTACGTCGTCGTGTGCAGCGTCGTCGCGATGATCGCGACGCTCACGCTGACCCCGCGCGCACAGACGGGGCCTCCCGGCATGCGCGATCCCGCCTGGTCGCCCGACGGCAAGCGACTGGCCGTCGCCGTGCTCGATCGCATCTGGACGATGCAGCCGGATGGGCGCGAGGGCGCCGAGCTCACCAAGGCTGCAGGCATCGAACGCGAGCCCGCCTGGTCGCCCGACGGCAAGCACATCGCGTTTGCCGCCGATCGTGGCGACGGCTTCGATCTCTACGTCGTGAATTCGCACGGCGGCGTGCCCGAGCGCGTCGCCGTCCTCGACGGCGACGAGCGGTGGCCATCGTGGACGCCTGATGGCCGGATCGTCTTCGCCAATCGTGCGCCGGATACGACGCAGTGGGACTTGTTTGCCATCGATCCCGATCTGGCGATCGACAAGCGGATTCCTCTTCGGCTCACGCAGTCGCAGGATGACGAGGTGCAGCCGCGCGTCGCCCCCGATGGACGCCGCATCGCGTTTGCGTCGAATCGCGGCAACGACGAAGGCGACTTCGACATCTGGCTGATGCGGCTCTTCGACAAGAGCACACCCGACGAGAGCGGCGGCCGCGGTCCGGCGTTGCGTTTTGCGCGAGTCGCCGGCTATGAAGGACATCCGGCGTGGTCGCCGGACGGTTCGCGCCTTGCGTACTACGCCGTGCGGGACGGACTGGGATCGACGTGGGTGGCCGGAGTACCGCCGATCACCGATGGGAGCGTCGCGACAGGCCCGAGCCGGCCTCTGGCGCCGCCAGTGCTCGTCTCGCGTCACGGCGGCACGATTGCGTGGTCGCCCGACGGGCAGACGCTGGCGATTGGCGAGATCCCGGAGCCCGAGCCGTCGTACAACGGCAATCCGCAGCGCGATCGCTCTGATCCGCCCGCGCTCTTCGGTGTCGGCCGCGCCTATCAGCTGTGGACCGTGCCCGCGCCCCGCATGGTGGACGACGGCGGACGATCGGTGGCGCCGCCGGCGGCGCCATCTCAGGCCGCGCTGACGCGCGCGTTCGACAGCGTGTGGGGCACGTTGAAGCGGCTCTACTACGACTCGGGAAGCGGTTCAGCGCAGTGGGAGGCGCTGCGCGCCGAGTATCGGCCGCGCGCGGAGCAGGCGCGCACGCAGGCCGCGCTCGAAGACGTCGTCGATCAGATGGTGACGCAGCAGCCGCTCGTCAAACCCGGCGTCAGCTCGTCGCGCGCCATCGTCGTCTCGGCGCATCCGCTGGCGTCCGACGCTGGACGCGTCGTGCTCGAGCACGGCGGAAACATTGTCGATGCGGCGATCGCGGTGTCGTTCGCGCTCGGCGTCGTCGAGCCCGATGCGTCGGGCATCGGCGGCGATGGACAGGCGGTGCTGTATCTCAAGGGGATGTCCGAGCCGACGGTGATCGAGTTCAAGGACCAGACACCGCGAGCGGCGACCCTGGATACGCCCGGGCTGCTGCGCGGCGGACGCCTGCCGATCGACGGACCGATGTCGGTGAACATCCCGGGAGTCGTCTCGGGATTGGATTATCTCTACACGAAGTACGGCAGCACTCGCGTGAGCTGGGCGGACCTCGTCGCGCCGGCAATCAAATATGCCGACGAGGGCTTCGTCCTCGATGCGACGCTGCCGTCGAGCGTGGCCGAAGGCCGGCAGGCGTTCCAGAAGTACACGGCGTCATCGCGCATCTTCCTGCCCAATGGGCGTGTGCCGCGTCCCGGCGATCGATTCCTGAACCGCGAGTACGCGTCGACGCTGAAAACGATCGCCAGCGAGGGCGCGCAGGCCTTCTATCGTGGCTCGATTGCCAAACGCATCGCCGCCGACATGGCGCTCAACGGCGGGCTGATCACCGAAGCAGACCTGGCGCAGTATCGGGCGATCGAGCGCAAGCCCGTCTCCGGCCGCTACCGCGGCCACACGCTCTACACTGGCGGTCCACCGGTCAGCGCCGGCGTGAGCGTGATCGAAGCGCTGCAGATTCTGGGCAACTACGGTCCGCGGCCGCGGGCGACGGTGACGCGCGACGCCGACTACTGGCATTACGTCATCGAGTCGTGGAAAGCCCGCGACCGGATCGCGCGCATCGCCGATCCGGCGCAGTGGGCGGTCGACTTCGACGAACACCTGCAGGCGGCGCACGCCAGCGATCTCTTCGCGCGCATCCGCCGCGACAGCGCGTCGAGGTTCTCGGAGGATTCTGAAGAAGTCGCCGCCGGTCCCGAGCGGATCGGCAGCGGCACGAGCGGATTCGTCATCGCCGATGCCGACGGCAACATGATTGCCGTCACGCAGACGCTGAGCACGTGGGGTGGCTCCTTCTACGTGACGCGCGGTCTCGGGTTCCTCTACAACAACCACCTGCGATCCAGTCGCACGACGCCCGGCGCGTACGGTCAGTTGATGCCGTGGACGCGATCGAACACGTCGAATCTGCCGGTGCTGGCGTTCCGCAATCAGGACGCTCAGCCCACGCCCGCCTTCGCGGTGGCGTCGGCGGGCAACGCCTGGATCCCGGCGTCCACGTACTCGATCGTCACATCGCTGGTTGACGGTGGCGTACCGGTACAGCAGGCAATCGAAGCGCCGCGATTCCTCATTTCACGCGATCCCGCCGATCCGATTGGCACCGGGGCGCGCGTCGAGATCGAGGACCGCTTCCCGCGCGCGATCCTGCAGGACCTGATATCGCGCGGTCACCGCTTCCAGAAGATCGGCCGCAAGGGCGAGCTCAGATACGGCTACGCGTCCGGTGTCGTGGTCGATACGCTGCGCGGCCGCGTCGAAGGCGGCGCCGACCCGCGTCGATCTCACGCAGCGGTCGCCGTCGAAGGCGGCGCCACGCTGTCTCAATGACGATCATGGCAAGAGACGACGAAGCGCTGGTGACGATCGCGACGTTCGATACCGATCTCGAGGCCTCGTTCGCGAGGGGCGCGCTCGAAGCGATCGGGATTTCCGCGCTCGTGCCGGGTGAGTGGAGCGGTTCGTTCACAGGCATGTACCGCGGACTTCCGCATCGCGCGGAGTTGCAGGTGTTCGAATCCGACCGCGACCGCGCGGTTGTCGAGTTGCGCCGCCTGCAGATCCGCATCGTCCCGCCTCAGCGTCTGGCCTGACACTTTGGACCTGGGCCTATTACCTATTACCTATTACCTGCACCTATACCTAGTACCTAGTACCTAACCTTTGCCCTTTGACCTTTGACCTAGTGTAATTTCACTCCGTGCCCCTTCTTCCCGGTGCCCGTTTCGGTGTGTACGAGATCGTCGAGCCGCTCGGCGCCGGTGGCATGGGAGAAGTCTATCGGGCGCGGGACACGCGGCTGGATCGGGACGTCGCGTTGAAAGTGCTGCCGCTGGCGTCCGCCGGCGATACGGATCGGCTCGCCCGGTTCACACGCGAGGCAAAGGTGCTCGCGTCGCTGAATCATCCTGGTATCGCGACCATTCACGGCGTCGAGGAAGGCGACGGCATGCACGCGCTCGTGCTCGAGTTCGTCGAGGGCGGCACGCTTGCCGATCGCCTGATGGTGGCGAGGGCACAAGGCCGTTCGCTGTCCATCGACGACACGGTGACCATGGCGCGACAGATCGCCGATGCGCTCGACGCCGCTCACGAGCGCGGCATCGTGCACCGCGATCTGAAGCCGTCCAATGTCGGACTGACTGCCGCCGGAGCGGTGAAGGTGCTCGATTTCGGCGTGGCGAAGACCGCGACGGTCGTGTCAGCGCTCGAGACGATCACGATCGAGACATCGATGGCCGCCATCACGCAGGCCGGCCGCATCGTCGGCACGGCAGCGTATATGAGCCCCGAGCAGGCGCGCGGCCTGACGGTGGACAAGCGTGCCGACATCTGGGCATTCGGCTGTGTCATCTACGAGATGCTCACGGGTTCGCGCGCATTTGGCGGTGCCACCGTGTCCGACACCGTCGTCGCGGTGTTGGAGCACGAACCGGACTGGAAGGCGCTGCCGCCCGGCGTGCCGGCGAATCTCCGCCGTCTTCTCGAACGCTGTCTGCAGAAGGACGCGCGGCGCCGGCTCCGCGATATCGGCGATGCACACGACTATCTCACGCCGCACGAGGCCGACGAGGCCGCGTCGGTATCGGCGCGCCGCCATGTGGATTTCCAGCGGCTCACCGATGAAGCCGGGTTGAACGAGTCACCCGCGATCTCTCCCGACGGCAAGATGGTGGCGTTCGTGGCCGCGGTAGACGGCCGGCAGCAGGTGTGGATTCGACTGTTGACCGGCGGTACACGGCTGCAAGTCACGCGGGACAATGCCGATCATCTTTACCCCCGCTGGGCGCCCGACTCCAGTTCGCTGATCTACTACACCCCATCCGACGATCCGGGTGGCGAGGGCACGCTCTGGGAGGTCTCCGCGCTCGGTGGACTCCCTCGGCCGATCATCGGCGCCGCCAGCGGCGGCGACATCAGCCATGACGGTCGCCGTATCGCGCTCCTGCGAGGCGACGAGGGTCGTGTCGTTCTCACGACAGTGGCGCGCGATGGCTCGGATGCTCAGCCCGTCGCCACCGTGGCGCGTGGCCACTTCACGCGATATCCGCGCTGGTCTCCCGATGATGCCTGGATCGCGCTCCACGGCCGGCAGCGCACCGTCTGGGACGAGGTGCTGTGGGTGTTTCCAGCCCGCGGCGGTGAGCGCAGAGCGGTGGCGCGCGCGACGTTCATGCGAGGGATGGCCTGGCTACCCGATGGACGCGGGCTGGTCTACAGCTCCTCGAAGGGAAGCACGATGCCGTACCCGCCGACCTTCAATCTGCGCATCGTCGACTTCGATGGATCCGCGGATGCGCAGATCACGTCGGGTGACGTGTCGTTCGTGGAGCCCGACGTCCACACGTCCGGCCGGCTCGTGGTCTGCCGGATCCGAAGCGAGTCGGATATCTGGAAATGTCCGGTCGGCGAATCGCCTGCCGACAACACGAGCCGATCGGCGCGGGTGACGAACCAGACCGGGCAAGTGCAGACGCCGTCGGTCAGTCCAGATGGTTCCGAGCTGGTCTATCTCTCGGACAACGGCGGCCACGCGAACCTGTGGGTCGTGCGCACCGATGGCACTCACGCGCGGCAGATTACCTTCGAGCGCGACCCGGCAATCACGATCGGCATGCCACGATGGTCGCCGGCCGGCGACACCATCGCCTACATCGCGAACCCGAACGCGGAGGACCCGCAGCTCTGGACGATCCGTCCGGATGGCCGTGGCGCACGCAAGCTGGTCGCGAGGGGCTTGTGGCCTGCGTGGTCGCACGACGGCCGGTGGCTCTACTACACCCCCAACGTCGACGGCGAGCGATACACGATCGAGAAGGTCCCGGTGACCGGTGGCTCGCCGGTGGTCGTCAGAGCGGACCGGAACTCGAACGCACCGACCGTCGGGCATGACGCGTTGTATTTCATGGCGTTTGCCGCGCCGGAGTCCGGCAGCTTTGACTGGGAGATCAGACGGGCGTCCCCGGAGGATGGTCCGCCCGAGATCGTTGGCCGTGTTGGAGGAGGCCGCGTACCGTTTTCGCCGTTGTACATCCAGCCAGCGCTGTCGAAAGACGGCCGGTGGCTTGCGCTCGGCCTGGCCGATGGCGCGACGAGCAACCTGTGGGTGCTGTCAATCGCGGATGGATCGTGGCGGCAGGTGACGGACTTCGGCGATATGCCGACGCTCATCGTGCGTCTGGTGTCGTGGTCGCCGGATGGCGACTATCTGTACGCCGCGATCTCGAAACACAACGGCGACATCGTGATGCTCGATGGATTGCTCTGACGCTGACTAGTTGCTCGGAAAGTTCTCCGACTCGATCACGCGCCTGGCTTGCGCGAGGTGCCGGCGCGAGTGCGAGATCATCAACGCGAATCCCGACCCCAGCGGAATGCGAATCCAGCTGCTCACCGGCATGCGCACGCGTGCCCGGGCGAGATCGACGCCATTGGCCTGCCGAAGTCGATCGATGTACTGCACCTGATACGCGCGGAACGCGGAGAGAATCTCGCGACGCGTGCGGCCGGGCCCGGGCTGGACGTCGTCGGTCGCCTTGAAGCGGACGCGCAGATCGCTGAAGCGCACCGACAGTCGTCCGAGCCAGTTGTACTTGAACGGGCCTTCACCGTAGACCCCGCGGCGGATGGCGTCGGAGATGCCTTCGTCGAGCGACGGGAGATACACCCGCGCGGTGGCATTGAGGTGGTCGAGGCATTCGGCGACCGACCAGCTGTCCTGGCTCGGGCGCCACGTGAACTGCTCGTCGGTGAGCGGGGTGGTCAGGGCGTCGGCGTCGGCGGAGAGCTGTTCGAATTGACTGCGGAACCGGTCGATCTCAGGAGCGAGCGTCGGTCGCCCAGGCGTCACCATTGATCCGTCGGATTGTAGCAGGCGC
>Ga0075421_100008950_pt1 | contig 12333 bp, 10 predicted proteins | sample SoiMetdeltSBSDD5_FD_75292 | JGI IMG/M metagenome (GOLD analysis project Ga0075421, IMG submission 75292) | Bulk soil microbial communities from a Populus tree surrounding site in Tennessee, USA - Soil MetaG P. deltoides SBSDD5 | ecosystem: Environmental > Terrestrial > Soil > Tree plantation...
CAGATCACCAACATCCTGCCCGGGGCCACCGTGCTGGAGAACGTGCGCATCGCCGCCCAGTCGCGCCGGCACAACTGGAGCATGCTGCGCCACCATCGCGCGTACACGGACGTCTTCGACCGCGCGCACCGGGTGCTGGCCTCCGTCGGCCTCGACGGCAAATCCGCCGAGCTCGCCGCCAATCTCTCGCACGGCGACCAGCGGACGCTCGAGATCGCCATCGCGCTGGCCACCGAGCCGAAGATTCTCTGCCTCGACGAGCCGACGGCGGGCATGAGCGTGGCCGAGACGCACCATACGGTCGAGCTGATCCGGCACATCGCGGCGAACCTCACCATCCTGATCGTCGAGCACGACATGGAGGTGGTGATGGGACTCGCCTCGGCGATCACCGTCCTGCATTACGGCGAGGTGCTGGCCGAGGGCGCGCCGGCCGACATCCAGGCCAACGCCCGCGTGCAAGAAGTCTATCTGAAAATCTGATGCTGTCCCTCCGCGACGTCCACGCCCATTACGGCAAGTCGCACGTCCTGCACGGGGTGACCATCGATGTGGGTCCGGGCGAGGTGGTGGGGCTGCTCGGCCGCAACGGCGTCGGCAAGTCCACGACGCTCAAGACCATCATGGGCCTCCTGCGCGCCTCCGGCGGCGCGCTGACCTTCGAGGGACGCGACCTCGTCAACCTGCCCACCCACCGTCTACCCGCGCTCGGCATCGGTTACGTGCCGGAAGATCGGCGGGTGTTCCGGCTGCTGACCGTGCTCGAGAATCTTCGCACCGGGCTCGATCGAGCCGGCATGACGCCGGCGCGGCGCGAGGCGCTGCTGGAGAAGGTGTACCGGTACTTTCCCGTGCTGCGGGAGCGACGCAACCAGGCGGGGGGCACGCTCTCCGGAGGTGAGCAGCAGATGCTTGCCATCGCGCGGGCGATGGTGCTCGAGCCGAAGATCATCCTGCTCGACGAGCCAACGGAGGGGCTCATGCCGCGGATGGTGGGCCAGATCCGCGAGATCATCGAGATCCTCCACAAGGAGGGCGTGGCGATCCTGCTCGTCGAGCAGAACGTGCCGCTCACGCTCGCCGTGTCCGATCGGGTCTACATCATGGAGAAGGGCGCCGTCCGGCACCAGGCCACTGCGGCCGCCCTCCGCGCCGACGACGCCGTCATCCACCAGTACCTGGGGGTCTAGCGTGGCTGCCATCCCGTTCGACCAGTTCCTCGTGCAGACCGTGAACGGACTCGTGAGCGGCATGATCCTGGCGCTGGTGGCCTCCGGGCTCACCCTGATCTTCGGGATCATGGATGTCGTGAACTTCGCCCACGGCGATCTGCTGATGCTCGGCGCCTACGTGGGCTCCGGCGTCTTCATGTCGAGTGGCAATTTCTGGGCGGCGCTGATCTCGGCGGTGGTCGTCATCGGCGCCCTCGGTGCGCTGCTGCAAGTCACCACTCTGCGCCCGCTGCTCGGCCGCGATCCCCTCACCACCATCCTCGCGACGTTCGGCATCTCGCTGGTGATCCAGAACTACGCGCTGTGGCAGTGGGGTCCGTCCGCGCGCAAGATCTCCGAGCCGATCGGCGGGCAGTTCCAGCTGCTCTATCTTCAGTACCCCGTGTACCGGATCGCCATCGCCGTGCTCTCGGCCGCCATCATCGGCTGCCTCTGGCTGTTCCTGAAGTACGGCACCTACGGCATCTGGATCCGCGCCACCACGCAGGATCGCGTCATGGCCTCGGCCATGGGCATCCCCGTCCCCGCCGTCCACGCCGCCGTCTTCGCCATCGGCGCCGGCATGGCGGCCGCCTCGGGCGTGCTGTTCGCGCCGATGGTGGGAGTCACGCAGACGATCGGCCTCGACTTCACCCTCCGCGCGTTCGTGGTGGTCGTGGTCGGGGGCATGGGCAACCTCGGCGGCTCGATCCTCGCGTCGATCTTCGTCAGCCTGCTGGAATCCTACGCGTCGTTGTTCGTCAGTCCCGCGCAGGCGGTCATCGTGTCATTCGTCGTGCTCGTCCTGACGCTGCTCTTCCGGCCCACCGGGCTGTTCGTGCCGACGCCGAAGTGACATGACGCCGGAGCGCCCGAACGCACGCGGATACTGGATCGGCTTCGCCGTCGTCCTGGCGGGGTTGATCGTGGCCCCGCTCGTGCTGCCCGAGTTCTGGCGCCGCTTCGTGACGGAGATCCTGATATGGGGTCTGCTCGCGATGTCGTCGGACATCCTCATCGGCTACACGGGAATGGTCTCGTTCGGTCACTCGGCATTCTTCGGCCTGGGGATGTACGGCGCGGCGGCGGCGCTCCTCAGTGTGCGGCCGCCGAATCTGTGGCTCGCCCTCCTCTACGGGCTGGTGGCGGCGGCGGTGGTGGCGGCGTTCGTGGCGTACTTCTCGACCCGCCTGCGCGACATCTACTTCTCCATCACCACTCTCGTGTTCTCCCAGATCTTCTACGTCGTCATCTTCACGTGGACGGAGGTGACGGGTGGCGAGAACGGGCTGAACTTCCGTCAGCCGCCGTTCAGCGTGCTCGGAGTGATCTCGGCGCCGTTCACGCCGGTGACGCTGCACTGGTTCGTGCTGGCGGTGGTGACCACCTCCTACCTGCTCCTGCGGCGCATCACGCAGTCGCCGTTCGGGGTGGTGCTGCAGTCGATCCGGGAGAACGAGCCGCGGACGCGCGCGATCGGGTATCCCGTGGAGCGCTACAAGATCGTGGCCGTGATGCTCTCCGGCCTGTTCGCGGGGCTGGCCGGCGTTCTCTACGCGGTGCAGAACCGCTTCGCGGCGCCGGACTTCGTCTTCTTCATCATCTCGGGTGAGGTCGTGATCTTCAACGTCATGGGCGGGATGGGCACGCTGGCGGGGCCCGTTCTCGGCGCGGGCTTCTTCTTCGTGCTGCGCGAGGTCTTCTCGCGCTACTTCACGCAGTATTACCTCATCCCGGTCGGCATCATCTTCACTTTGATGGTGATCTTCGTGCCGCAGGGCCTGCTCGGGTTCCTGCGTCGCCGCCTCAACCAGTAGCGGGCGGCGTGGCCAGCAGCCGCCGCACCGTATCGACCAGCGCCTCCGCCGCGAACGGCGTGATCAGGGTGGCGGCGCCCTCGTGGTCGCCCGGCTCATCGGTCAGATAGAAGATCTTCGCGGCGGGAGCCACCCCGCGCAGCCACGTCGATCTGATCGCCAAGGAGCGGCCCCACGGTCGACGCCGGCCACGACCGTTTTCAGGTCGGCGACCGGTGGCTCGGCGCGTCCGCGGTCAACCAAGGCGTGCGTCGTGTCCCGGCTCCGGCGGCGCGTCCGGCATCAGGGGAAGCAGGAGGCGGAACGTCGTGCCGACGCCCGGGGTACTCCGGACGTCGATGGAGCCGCCGTGGTCGTCGATGATCTTGTGCGCGAGCGCCAATCCCAGTCCGGTGCCGGTGTCCTTCGTCGAGAAAAAGGGGTTGAAGACGCGATCGACGACGGCGGCCGGGATACCGACGCCACTGTCCTCGATTTCGATGGCGATGCGGCGTCGACCGCCGGCCCGCCCGGGGGCGAGGTTGTCGACCTCGCCCCAGCCGGCACGCAGAACGAGGGCGCCACCACTCGGCATGGCGTCGAGGGCATTCGTCACCAGATTCACGAGCGCCTGATAGAGCGCCTCCTGATCGGCCCAGATCGTCGGAAGGTCGCGCGTATAGTGACGCTGCACCTGGATGCGCTGTCCCTCGATACGCGTCCCGTACAGCTCAATGGTGCGCTCGAGCAGCGTCGCCACCCGCACGGGCTTGAAGGTGAGCCGGGCGGGCCGCGCGAGCTCGAGCAAGCCTTCCACGATGCCGTTGATGCGCTCCAGCTCCCGCGGCACCACCGTCTGGAACTTCCGGCGGAACTCGGCGTCCTCGAACGCGCGTGTGAGGCGGCGGCTGAATGTGAGCAGCGAGGTCAGCGGGTTCTTGATCTCGTGCGCGAGGCCGGCGGCCAGCTCGCCGACGGCGGCCAGGCGATCGGAGCGGAGGAGCCGCTCTTCGAGCTGCCGGACGCGGGTGAGGTCACGGAAGACGCCGATGACGCCGAGCTCCTTGCCTTCGCTCCCACGCAGCGGCGATACGCTGAGCTCCACGGGAAGCCCACGTCCGCCGCGCCGCCGCAGAGTCAGCGTCGTTCCGAGGACGGGCGTGCGGTTGGCGAGCGTCTCCATCAGCACCTCGGCGAGGTCCGGCGTCTGCGCGAAGACCTCCGTGCAGTATCGCCCTGCGACCTCCCCGGCGAAAAAGCCGGTCATGAGCTCGGCGGCCGGGTTCAGCGTCACCACACGCCCCTCGAGGTCGACGGTGACGATCCCGCTCGTCAGCGAGGCGAGGATGTTGTCGGTGTAGCCCTTGAGGTCGGCGAGCTCTTCGAGCCCGCGGCGGAGCTCGGAGTTGGCATTCTCCAGTGCGGCATGCTGGCGCGCGAGCTCCGCCGCCATGTGGTTGAACGCTTCGGCCAGGTGTCCGATCTCGTCGTCGGTGGCAGGCTCGATCCGCTGATTCAGGTCGCCGCGCGAGATGGCGACGGCGCCGTTCGCGAGCTGCTGGACGGGGCGCGAGATCCGGCGCGCCACTACGGCCGCCGCGCACGCGGCCACCAGCGTCGTCACCAGCGTCAGCAGCGCGAGCTCGGAGCGCGTCCGGGCAATCTGGCCCTGCATCCTCGTCTTGGACAGCCCGACCCGCACCGTCCCCCACTTCTGCCCGTTGACGAGCACGGGAACGGCGAAGTCGTAGGCGGCACCACGCCGCCGGTCGACGGTGTCCTGGCGCAACGGCTCCAGCGTGCGAGCGGCGACGCGATCGACGTCGGCGGCCAGGACTTCTCCCACCCGCGCCGCGTTTCGGCTGTGGGCGGCGACCTTGCCGTCGGCATCGAGCACGACCGCATAGATGACGTCGGACTCGCCGGCCACGCGCGCCACGCTCTGCTCCAGCGCCGTGTAGTTGTAGAGGAGCAGCGGCCCGTACGACATCGCCGCCAGGTTGCGGGCCAGGACTTCGCCCCGCCGCTCGGTCTCCTCGATGATGGCGGTCCGCTGATGACGCTCGACGAGCAGGATGAGGCCGGCCATGACGGTGGAGATGACGAGCACCGTGCCCACCGACAACCGCATCGCCAGCGAGCGGAAGCGCGGCGCCCTCACCGCGCGAGCCACACCTTCCGGAAGGGGATGTACGGATCGCCGAGGCCGCTCACTTGGACGTTACGGACGTACGGCTGAAAGATGCGCTCGTAGGAATAGTGCCACACGGGAAGGATCGGTGCGTCGTCCATGATCGCGTGTTCCGCGCGCCGGTACAGCTCGACGCGTCGTGAGACATCGGGCTCGTTGCGGGCGCGTACGAGCAGCGCGTCGACCCGTGGGCTGGTATAGCCGGTGAAGTTGCTGGAGCTCTGTGAATGGAAGAGCTTGAAGAGGAAATTGTCGGGATCGGGGACGTCCGCGTACCACGCGTACTGGAACACCGGCATTCGGCGCTCCCTGAGCAGGCGCGAGAACGCGGGCCAGTCGGTCTCGTAATGGAACTCCGACTGAACTCCGACGGTGGCGAGATTGTCGCGTATCAGCTCGTGCTCCCGGAGAAGACCAGCGTGACGGGCGCCCGCCCATATCGCGATCGCGGGCAGTCCTCGGCCTGCGGGATAGCCCGCCTGGGCGAGCAGCTCGCGGGCGCGCCCCGGATCATACGCGTATCCGGCCACCTTCGGGTTGTATCCCTGGGTGCCAGGTGGAAGGATTCCGCGCGCGAGGATATGGCGACCGAAGAACGGACCCTCGATCACGACGTCCCGATCGACGGCGTGACTGAGCGCCTGCCGCACGAGCCGGTCTCCGAGGGGCTTCACGTGCGTGTTGAACCCGTAGAACCGCACCGACAGGAGCGGACGCTTGACGTAGCTATCGCCCGCCGCGGCGACGGCTCGGCGATAGTCGCGCAGCGGCGGCGGCGCGTCCTCGAGATGTCCGCGCTGGAACTCCTCATAGACGACGTCCCACGGCGAGCCGGGGAAAACCCGGTACACGAGGCCAGCCAGGCGCGGCGGGCCGTCGAAGTAGTCGGCGTTCCCGGCGAGTCGGATTTCACGTCCGCGGTCCCACTTCACGAAACGGAATGGCCCGGTGCCGACGGGCGCGATCCCGAAGCCGTCATCTCCCTTTTGCTCGACCACATCGCGGGGAATGATCTTGGCGTGACCGACGGCGAGCACCGAGACGAAGGGAACGAGCGCCTCGGTCAAGACGACCTCCACCGTGTAGCGGTCCACCGCGTTGAGCCCCGCGATGGTCTTTGCCCGCCCTTCCCGGAAGTCGACAGCGCCTTTCACGTGGAGGAAAAGATCGGCGGCGGCCGAGCCGAGCTTCGGATTCACGAGTCGCGTGAGCGAGTAGACGACGTCGTCCGCCGTGAGCTCGCGGCCGTGATGAAACTTGACCCCCCGGCGCAGGGTGAACGTCCACACGAGCCCGTCCCTCGAAGCCTTCCAGTGCTGCGCCAGCGCCGGGGTGACCGTGAGCGTCTGATCGAACTGCACCAGGCCATCGAAGAGCTGCTGCGATACGGAACGGCTGTAGATGTCGGCGATGCGCGCGGGGTCGAGGGTTGCGGGATCGTTGCCGAGCGGACGGCGATAGACGTTCTCGTCGCCCCACGCGGGTGCGAGCAACGCCGCCCACAGAGCGACCGCGATCGCGAACAAAGGGGGGCGACGTGCGCCCCCCTTTTTCGCGATCATGAAACAGCGACCCCTAGTCGCCGGCGCCGCCGTCCGCGGTTCCGATCGCCTGGAAGAGCTGCGTGGAGCCGGTGGTGCCGGACTCGATCACGGGAGCCGCGAGCAGGAACGAGACGAGCGCGACAGCGAGGGCAAGAGCCTTGATCATCGAAATTTCCCCTTTCGAGCCGCTGGTGTTCCTCACCATGAGGAGACCGCTGACCCGTCGGGGGACGGTGGAACGCAAGTCGATCGCCAGAGTGACGGTCGCCTCCGAGCCCGCGAAAACATGTGACTTTTGACGAATGCGGCTCGAAGAAGGGACCCGACGCTACCCAGTGACTGTGCATCGGACGTCTACCGGATGGCCCGTTACTGGGCGCGCCGATCCTCGCGATCGGCATCGGAGAGCTTCCAGCGGGCGAGCTTCACCTTGAGCGAGTTGCGGTGCAGGCCCAGTACCCGGGCCGCCTCGCTGACGTTGCCCCGCGCCTCCTCCAGCACCCGCTGGACGATCAACCGCTCGAAGCGGTCGCTCGCCTCGTTCAAATCAACGCGTCGCTTGTCGAGCGTCGAACCCGGCCGGGTGGGCGAGATCGTGAGGTCCAGCGGCAGATCGGCGGCACTGATCAGCGGACCGTCGACGAGGACGACCGTCCGCTCGACGATGTTCTGCAGCTCGCGCACGTTGCCCGGCCATGCGTAGGAGCCGAGCGCGGCCAGGGCGTCGGGCGTCAATGCCTCGATGCGCTTGTTGCACTCGTGGTTGTAGCGCCGGATGAAGTGATCCACGAGCAGGGGCAGGTCCTCGATGCGGTCGCGCAGCGGCGGGACGGTGATCGGCACCACATTGAGGCGATAGAAAAGGTCTTCGCGAAAGGCGCCGCTCGCCACCGCGCGCTTGAGATCGAGATTGGTGGCGGCCACGATGCGGACATCGATCTTGATGGCGTGGGTGCCGCCGACGCGCTCGATCTCCCGCTCCTGCAGCACGCGCAGCAGCTTGGCCTGGACCTCCGGTCGCAGCAGCCCGATCTCGTCGAGGAACAAGGTGCCGCCCTGGGCGAGCTCGAAGCGCCCCAGCTTGCGCTGATGCGCGCCGGTGAAGGCGCCTTTCTCGTGGCCGAACAGCTCCGACTCCACCAGCGACTCCGGAATGGCGGCGGGATTCACCGGGACGAAGGGCTTGTCGCGGCGCGGCCCGCGATGGTGAATGGCGCGCGCAATGAGCTCCTTGCCGGTCCCGCTCTCGCCGGTGATGAGCACGGTCGTCGTCGTGCGCGCGACCTGCGTGATGAGACGGGAGAGCTTCTGCATCTCGGGATGCGCGCCCACGATGTCCTCGCGATCGTGCTGTCGCGCCAGCTCACCGCGCAGGAACGTGACCTCGCGCTCGAGCGAGCGCTTCTGCAGCGCCCGACGCACCAGCGAGAGCAGCTCGTCCTCGTCGAACGGCTTGGTCACGTAGTCGAAGGCGCCGAGCTTCATGGCCTCCACCGCCGTGCGGACCGTCTTCACGGCGGTGACGAGGATGACCTCGACGCCCTCGTCGAGCGCCTTGAGGCGCTCGAGCACTTCGATGCCGTCCATCTCGGGCAGGCGGATGTCGAGGAGGACCAGATCGACGGGGGACGCACGGACCGCTTCGAGCGCGCGCGTTCCATCGGGGACGTCGATGACCTCGTAGGCGTCCTCGAGCACCAGCCGGAACGACTCGCGCACATTGGGCTCGTCGTCCACGACCAGGATGACCGGCCGCAACGTCGCATCCCGTGTCATGAGGCGAGTCACTCTACCACGTATCGATCTTGCGACGTTGACGCCGCCGGTGCGGCGTCCCGACAATGCCGCATGCTCGCGCGCGTACTCTCGGCGGCTCTCGTCGGCATCGAGGCCGCGCTCGTCAGCGTGGAGGTCGACGTCACCAGCGGGCTACCGGTGTACACCACCGTCGGTCTCCCGGACTCTGCCGTGCGGGAGAGCCGCGAGCGCGTGCGCACGGCCATCCGGAACGCGGGATACAACGTGCCGAACGAGCGCATCACGGTGAGCCTCGCTCCCGCCGATCTCCGCAAGGAAGGCGCCTCGTTCGACCTGCCGATCGCACTCGGGATCCTGACCGCCGTAGGGTTCGTCCGCAAGGAGCGGTCCGGCGAGGTCGCCATCATCGGCGAGCTGGCGCTCGACGGTCAGATTCAATCGGTCCGCGGTGCGCTCGCGGTCAGCCTCACCTGTCGCCGGAAGGGCATTCGTACGCTGCTCGTGCCCTGCGACAACGCGGCGGAAGCGGCCGCCGTCGGCGGCATCGACGTGATCGGTGCGGCCACCCTCCGTGATGCCGTCGCGCTGCTCAATGGCGAGGCTCCACCCGTGCCGCCGGCGCCGCCGCCGCCGCCCAGCCCGCCCGAAGAGCTGGATCTGGCCGACGTGCGCGGGCAGGCGCACGCCAAGCGCGCACTGGAGATCTCCGCGGCCGGCGGCCACAACGTGCTGCTCGTCGGCCCTCCCGGCGCCGGCAAGACCATGCTCGCGCGCCGGCTCGCCCCGCTGCTGCCGCCGCTGGACGAAGACGAGGTCCTCGAGGTCTCGACGATCTGGTCGGTGGCCGGCTTGCTCGCCCGGCGCGGCGCACTGATGAAGGCCCGCCCGTTCCGCGCGCCCCACCATACCGTCTCGGTGGCCGGCCTCGTCGGCGGCGGCCGGCCGCCGCATCCAGGCGAAGTGACGCTCGCTCACCGGGGCGTGCTGTTCATGGACGAGCTGCCGGAGTTCCCGCAGCATGTGCTGGAGTCGCTGCGCCAGCCGCTCGAGGACGGCATGGTGTCGATCGTGCGTTCCGCGGGGGTGAGCGACTTTCCGGCGCGATTTCAGCTGGTGGCGGCCGCCAACCCGTGCCGGCGAGGCTGTGCCTCGCTCGATCACTGCGTCTGTACCCCCGGTGAGCGAGAGCGGTACCTCGGCCGGATCTCGGGACCGCTGCTCGATCGCATCGATCTCCAGGTGGAGCTGCCGGCGGTCGGCGGCGCCGAGTTCGCGGCGGAGCGGCCCGGTGAGGACAGCGGGATTGTCCGCGCACGCGTGGCCCGGGCACGCCAGCGGCAGCGCGAGCGGCTTCCGCCGGGCAGCGCCCGGCTCAACGCAGAGCTCACACCGCGCCAGCTGCGCCGTGTGGGCGCCGTCGCCGCGGAAGGTCACCGCCTCCTGACCGCCGCGATGACCCGCCTAGGCCTGTCGGCACGCGGACACGACCGTGCGCTGAAGGTCGCCCGCACCATCGCCGACCTGGCGGGCTCGCCGACGGTCGACGCGGAGCATTGCGCGGAGGCACTTCAATATCGCGGTCTCGACCGCCGCTGGCGACCGTGAGGGCCGTGAGACAATGACGCCCGCCCCAACTCGGAGCGGAGGTCGACCATGGCCCAGCCGGTACTCGTCGTGACCGATGTCCAGGAACGTCTCTTCGGCGCGATGGATGCCGAACGACGGGATGAGATGGTTCGCAACCTGAAAATCCTGCTCACGGCCGCCCGGCGGCTCGGCACGCCGATCGTCGTCACCGAGCAGTATCCCAAGGGCCTCGGGCGGACGCTCCCGGAGCTGCGCGTTCTCCTCGACGACACGGCCGCCATCGAGAAGACGGCGTTCTCCGCGTGCGGAGCTTCGGGGTTCACCGACCGGCTTTCTAGCCATGCCGCCGATCCGGTCATCCTGACGGGTGTCGAGGCCCACGTCTGCGTGCTCCTCACGGCACTCGACCTGCTAGGCAAAGGGTATCGCGTGTCGATCATCGCGGACGCCGTCTGCTCGCGCCGCACCGCCACCATGGACGTGGGCCTCGCGCAGGCGCGTCAGGCGGGCGCGGTGATCACGTCGACGGAGACGGTGGTCTTCCAGCTACTCGGGAGCTCGGATACGGAGGCGTTCCGCGAGGTCTCGAAGCTGCTTCGCTGACGACGGCTAGCGGCGGCCGCGCGGCGGGATGTTCGAGTAGGTCACGGTGCCGTCCCGTGAAATCGTCTGGTAGACCTGGCTCTGCGCCGTATCGCCGCTCAGCGGCACGCCGTAGAACCGCAGCACCTTCCCCACGTAGTCCTGCGTCTCGGGATACGGCGGGATACCACCGTACGTGAGCACCGCCTTCTCGCCGGCGTTGTAGGCGGCGATCGCCAGCGGCAGGTTTCCGGGGAATCGGTCGATGAGTCCACGCAGGTGGCGGACGCCACCGTGGATGTTCTCGCGGGGATCGAACGAGTTGCGCACACCGAGATTCGACGCAGTGGCGGGCATCAGCTGCATCAGCCCCTGCGCGCCCTTCCGTGAGACGGCCCGGGGGTTGAATCCCGACTCGGCGCGGATGACGGCGGTGACGAGCTGGTCCGGAACACCGTACCGGCTGGACGCCTCGAGGATCTCGTTCAGATAGGGGCGCGTGTCACCTTTCGGTAGCCGAAGCCACCCGGCCTCGGAGCCGGTGGTGACGGCGCCTTCCATGCGCCGGTACTGCGGGTCGGTGGGCGCGTTGGTGAAATGAACCGTGCCGTCCGGAGCCTTGAGGCGGTACACCTCGGCCCCGGCCGGGGCGGCGGTTGCGATGGCCGCGGTGACCGCAATCGAACGGAGCAATCGGACCACGGCTCAATAGTAGCCGATCTTCCGCCGATCGCCGAGCGAGCCTCCCGGCGGTCCGATGCCCCAATGAACGCGCCGATTTACGCCGCGACGCCGGTGGCCGCGGGGGCGGCCTGTGGCTGCTCCAGGGCAGCCTCCAGGACGTCCTCCACCGACTCGGCAAGCCGAACCGTCATCACGTCCCGGACCGCGACGGGAACGTCCTCGAGCAGGTTCTTTTCGTTTCGCTTCGGCAGCACGATCGTCCGGATACCGGCCCGGTGGGCAGCCAGAACCTTCTCCTTGATCCCGCCGACCGGCAGAACACGACCGGAGAGGCTCAGCTCACCGGTCATGGCCAGCCCGCCGCGAACCGGACGCCCCGTGAGCAGCGAGACGAGTGCCGTTGCCATCGTCACGCCGGCGGACGGACCATCTTTCGGGATGGCGCCCGCCGGGACGTGGACGTGCACGTCAGAGCGATTCCAGAAATCGGGATCGATGTCGAGCTGCCCGGCGTGCGAGCGCACCCAGGACAGCGCCGCCTGGACGGACTCCTTCATCACGTCGCCGAGCTGCCCGGTCAGCGTCAGCGTGTGCTTGCCGGGCATGCGTGTGGCCTCGACGAAGAGGACGTCACCACCCGCCGGTGTCCAGGCCAGTCCGGTAGCGACTCCCGGCACCCGCGTCCGCTCCTCGACCTCCTCGATCTCGAAGCGCGGCACGCCGAGCGAGCTGGTGACGACGTCGGGGGTCACGCGCACAGGCTCGGTCTGGCCCTCCGCGCGACGCCGCGCGAGCTTGCGGCACACCGAGGCGATCTCCCGCTCGAGGCTTCGCACGCCGGCTTCGCGCGTGTAGCCGCGGGCGATCAGACGAAGCGCCTCGGGCACGAAGGTGACGTCCTCGCCGGCCGCGAGCCCGTGCTCGCGCGCCTGCTTCGGCACGAGATGCTTCTGCGCGATGGCGACCTTTTCCTCTTCCGT
>Ga0075421_100008951_pt1 | contig 12333 bp, 9 predicted proteins | sample SoiMetdeltSBSDD5_FD_75292 | JGI IMG/M metagenome (GOLD analysis project Ga0075421, IMG submission 75292) | Bulk soil microbial communities from a Populus tree surrounding site in Tennessee, USA - Soil MetaG P. deltoides SBSDD5 | ecosystem: Environmental > Terrestrial > Soil > Tree plantation...
GCGATGTCGGTGACGAGCTGGACGTTTTCGCGCGCCGTTAGGCTGGGGATGAGGTTGTAGAACTGGAAGACGAAGCCCACGTGCTCGCGACGATACAGCGTGAGCGCGTCCTCGTCAGCTGCGGTGAGCTCATGGTCGCGGAAGCGCACGGTCCCGCTGGTCGGCGTATCCAGTCCGCCGAGGATGTTCAGCAAGGTGGACTTCCCGCTGCCCGACGCACCGAGGATGATGACAAGCTCGCCCGGGTAGAGGTCGAGGTCGACCGAGCGCAAGGCGGGCACGTCGACGTCGCCCATGCGGTACGTCTTCGTGAGACCGCGGGCGTGAAACACAGGCTCGCGCGGCTGCGGCCCGCGAGGCGCATCCGTTGGCGAGGCGTCGCCCGGAGCGATCGCGTGCCGGCCAGTCGCCTCTCCGATCGGGAGGGGGGGCCGTAGGGGAGGCCGTGCGCGAGCCGACAGCGTCTCATGCACCCGACGGCGAGTCCAGATCATTGTCTCCCCTGCGAAAACTGGTGTGTTAGGTCTCCAACACCTAACGTGCCCTAGTCGCCCGGTCCACCATCTCGCCCCACACCTCTGTGCGATAGCGACGCTCCGCGTCTGCCCGTACGAGACGCAGACTCTCCCGGCGAATGAGGCGAATTCCCGGCGACACCATCGTCCAGTACCGCCGGAACCGGCGTCGTGATTCGGGGTCCGTCGTCGCGACACGCGTCTCCGTGTAGAATCGCGACGTCCTCGGCCCTAGCGGCTCGGCCCGGATGGTCCACGCGATCTTCGCGAAGCCGGGTTCGGCGAACGCCGCAAACTCGTCAGGCGGCAGGCCGCGGAAGTGCACGTCAGCGTCCCACGGCCGCGTCACGGCGCCGAGCACGATCTCACGACCATGTTCCTGAGCGAGCACGCCCCACCCTAACGAGAGCACCTCATCCACGAGCGGCTGCGGCTCGCGTGCGTCCACGGGTGCCGCGTGCATCAGGAGCTCACGACCGCGGAAAATCGCGCGCACGACGGGTGAGCGGTTGAGGCTCATCGCCCGCGCTGCCGCGTACGTCAGGTGTACCGGCGCGTCGACGCGGGTCTGGTGCCGCTCGAGCACTTCGCACTCAGGGAGAAAGCGGTCGAGGAGCGTCGGAGGATCGCCGTGCGTCGCCACGCGTCCGTACCGGATCCAGGTCGTGGCAACGTGGCCGAGGCCGAAGAGCGCCGCGACGCCGACGCCGCCACCCACGACCCGCCATGCTCGCTTCGATGCTGTGCCCATGGTGTCCTCCGTGCCCGACGATATCGTCCTGCATTCCCTCGCCGGCTTCGCAGCCGGCTAACGTGAAGGGTGCGAGGCGGTGTGGATTGCCGCAGCGGGAGAATCGCCTCGTGTCGCGTCGGACGATCGCCGACGGCGCGCGCCAAACGCGACCGGGCAGACTGATCCGCGCGACTCCGAGTCGGCGGCTTGCGGTGCACCGGAGCGGCACTCAACTTCGGCATAACCACCACGTTGCGTTCTACGCCGCCAATCGGCTGCGGGAGACGGACTCGGACTACAACGGCCGGCCTGGTCACAAATCAGTCGCTGAAAGATGCCGACCCAGGGTGACGAACTCGCCCGCGGCCGCCTTGAGGAGGCGTCCCTGCCAACCAAGACGGAACATCAGGACGACCAGCACTTCGCAGCGCTGTTCGAGCACTCGTTCGGGTCGATCTGGGTGCTCGCGGCCGACGGAACCGTCCTCGACGTGAATCCGACGGCCCTGAAACTCATGGGGCTGCCGCGCGCCGACGTGATCGGAACTCCGCTGTGGGAGGCCGCGTGCTGGGGCGATCAGCCGCGGCTTCGCACGGATCTGCGCTCGGCCGTGGCGGCGGTTGGCGCGGGCGCGTTCGTCCGCTTCGACGCGGAGCTTCGTGCGACCTCGGAGCCCATCACACTCGACCTGTCGTTCACGTCGTTGCCAGCGCACAACGGCCGGGCGGCTCTCGTCGCCGTGGAAGGTCGCGACGTCGGGCAACGCGCCCGGGCCGAACGTGCGCTGCGCGAATCGGAGGAGCGGTTCAACCGCATCGTCTCCATCGCGGCCGACGCGATCGTCTCGGTGGACGAAACGCAGCGGATCACGATGTTCAACCACGGCGCCGAGCAGCTCTTCGGGTACGCGGCGGCGGAGGTCATTGGACAGCCGCTCGACATCCTGCTCCCGGAGGGCGTCGGTCGCTTGCACGCGGAACTCGTCAGGCAGTTCGCGGCTGGCCCGGTCTCCGCGAGGCGCATGGGGGAGCGCCGCGAGATCATCGGCCGACGGAAGACAGGTGAAGTGTTTCACGCCGATGCTTCCATCTCGAAGGTGCGCGTCGCCGGGCAACTGATCTTCACAGCAGTGGTCCGCGACGTCTCCGAGCGGTGGACTCGCGAGCAGGAGCGTACCCAACTCCTCGAGCTCGCGAACCGCGCGCGCGAGGACGCCGAGCGTGATCGCGCCCGCGTCGGTTTCCTCGCGGAACTGAGCGACGCGCTCAGCGCGTCGCTCGAGTACGAGGAGCTGGCGCGGACCGTAGTCCGCCTCGCCGTGCCGCGGCTCGCCACGTTCTGTATGGTGGATGTCGTCACCGATACTGGCAGCGTCACCCGTGTCGAGGTCCAGCACGCCGATCCCGAGGCTCGTGCGGCGACGGACTACCTGCGCACGGTGGGCCTTCGGGACCGTCAGGCGTATCTCACGAAACACGCGCTCGACACGGGTGAGCCGGAGTTCGTCGTGCCCGTGACCGACGACCGGCTGGCGGATGCGGCGCAGAATCAACGCCACCTCACGGCGCTCCGGGCCCTGGCGCTCGACTCGCTCTTCTGCGTGCCCGTGATCGCGCGGGGGAATACGTTAGGCGCCATCGCGTTTGGGCGGACCGCGTCGAGCGAGCCATTCACGAGTGGCGACCGGGATCTCTGTATCGAGATGGCGCGCCGCGTCGCGCTGGCCATGGATAACGCCCGGTCGTACCGGCGCGCGCAGGAAGCCGCACGTCAGCGTGACCTGGTGCTCGGCGTCGTGTCACACGACCTGCGAAATCCACTCAGTGCCATCGGCATGTGCGTCACCGGTCTGGAGCACGAGGCGAACAATGATCCGGCCAGCCACGCGGAAATCCTCGCGACCATCCGCGCCTCGACCAACTGGGCGCAGCGCCTGATCGCCGATCTTCTCGATGTGTCGAGCATCGAGGCCGGGCGACTGTCCTTCGAGCCTCGCCCGATCGATCCCATCGCTGTCGCTTCGCGCGCCGCCGTGGTGTTCGAGGCGGAGGCGGCGATGCGGTCGGTCCGCTTGATGCTTGTCGTCCCCGAGAAGTTGCCGCCCGTGACGGCGGACGAGGGCCGCATTCTCCAAGTGCTGTCGAACCTTCTCTCGAACGCGATGAAGTTCACCCCGCCGGGCGGTACGATCACGCTCGCGGTGAGAGCGGCGGACGACGCGGTCGCCTTCTCTGTCCGAGACGACGGGCCGGGAATCCCACTCGAAAACGTGCCGCGCCTGTTCGACCACTTCTGGCGGGCTCGGCGCGGCGACGAGGGGCCCGGGACGGGACTCGGACTCGCGATCGCCAAGGGGATCGTGGAGGCGCACGGCGGCCACATTGGCGTCGACACGGCACCTGGCGTCGGAGCCACCTTCCGTTTCACGCTGCCCATCGGAGGCCACCGTGGGAGTTTATCCGACGCCTGAGCGTCGCACGAGCTGAACGCCCGGCCGTGCGCGATGTCCGAGTCTCCTTCGCTCAGACCTGCACCGGTCACCCTCGCGCTCACTGGCGACGTGATGCTGGGGCGCCTCGTCAACAAGATGCTCGCCGAGCGCGGCCCGGGACACGTGTGGGGGGACGTCGTCCCGCTCCTCCTGAATGCTGACGCGTTCCTGATTAACCTCGAGTGCGCGATCACGACGCGAGAGGTTCGCTGGCACGACGGGCATTACAAGCCGTTCCACTTTCGCGCTGACCCGCGCGCGGCGGAGACATTGCGTTTGGGCGGCGTGGCGTTCGCGTCGCTCGCCAACAATCACATCGGCGACTTCGGCCCCGAGGGATTGCTCGACACGGTTCGGGCGCTCGACCGCGCGGGCATCGCGCACGCGGGGGCGGGGAGGGATCTGCAGACGGCGCGTGCTCACGCCGTGCTGACCGTCGGCGGGCTGCGCGTGGCGATCGTGGCGTTCGCCGACTACCCGCGCGCATGGGCAGCGACTGGCACGACGCCGGGGCTCAACTTCGTGACCGTGTCGGTGAGCGACGCAGCGTTTAGGCCCGTCGCCGCGGCAATCGCGGCAGCCCGGGAGAGCGCGGATGTCGTCATCTTCTCGATTCATTGGGGTCCGAACATGCGTGAGCGACCCCCGGAGCCCTTCCAGCGCTTCGCTCATCGAATCCTGGCCAGCGGAGCGACGATCTTCTGGGGACACAGCGCGCACGTGGTGCAGGCCGTCGAGTCCGTGCGTGACCGCGGCGTCATTCTCTACGACACGGGTGACTTCGTCGACGACTACGCAGTCGACCCCCGACTTCGAAACGATCTCGGCGCGCTCTTCCTCGTCCGATTGCGCGGCCCAACGGTCGAGCACGTGAAGCTCGTCCCGACACACATTCGCCGGATGCAGGTGAACCGCGCTGCCGGCGACGATCGCCGCTGGTTCACGCGGCGGATCGAGATGTTGTGTCGAGAGGTCGGTACGTCGATCACCAGCGAGCAGGACGATGCGCTCGGCGTAGTGCTCTGACGCGGGCAAAGAACAACGAACCGCAGCGCGCCCTGCGGTTCGTTGTTTCTTCAGCGACTGCCGTTGAGCAGCGGCCTAACGTTCGACGAATGTGTCCCCAGCGAACGGCGTGAGAAAGCGCGCGAACCAGTCGCGCGCGAGCGCCGACACCTGGTCCAGCGTCCCCGGTTCCTCGAAGAGGTGCGTCGCGCCGGGGACGATCTCGAGCTGCTTCGTGCACCGAAGCTGCCGCAGCGCCTCTTCGTTGAGCTGGATCACCTGGTAGTCGCGGCCACCCACGATGAGCAGCGTTGGCGCGCGCGCGTCTCCGAGCGCCGAGCCCGCGAGGTCAGGGCGACCGCCACGCGAGACGACGGCGCGCACCTCGTTAGGCCGGGCGGCGGCGGCGACCAGCGCCGCCGCGGCGCCAGTGCTCGCCCCGAACAATCCGACCGGTAGGGGCGCGGTGCGCGTGTCGCGCGTGGCCCAGTCCACTGCCACCACGAGCCGTTCGGCGAGCAACTCGATGTCGAACCGGTGCTCGGACGTGATCGAGTCGATCCGCTCTTCCGCCTCGGTGAGCAGGTCCAGCAGGAGCGTCGCGAACCCACCCGACCACAAGGCGGCCGCCACGGCGCGGTTCCGCGGGCTCTTGCGGCCACTTCCACTGCCGTGGGCGAAGACGACGAGGCCACTCGCGCCCTCCGGCATTCCCAGATCACCTGTCAGCGACGCGCCCCAGACCGGGATGCGCACCGAATCCTCGCTCACGGTGCTGTGCGCCACGTTTCTCATTGTCCCTCCTTCCCGTCCCTATCGTCCGCGGCCCACCAAGGTCATCATCGGTGAGTGTACCGTCTGCAGGGGAAGCGTCTCGCCCGTGTCAGACGTTCCGGAACGTCTCTCGCATCACGATCCGTTCCGTGCTCAGGATCCCATCAGTCGAGAGCGCTGACACACGCGACGCATACGAGCAGCGCGTGCTCGATGTCGTCCGCAACCTCGCGCTGGAGGTGAGAGGACCGCGTGCGCTGCAGGCGGTGACGCCCACGGCATCGCTCGAACGGCACGTGGGACTCGGCAGCCTCGAGCGCGTGGAGCTTCTGACGCGTCTGGAGGCAGCGCTCGGCCGCGAGCTCGACGATCGGTTTCTTCGCATGGATACGCCGCGGGAGATCGCCACCGCGGCGCTCGAGGCCGCGTCCCCCAGGGGCGAACGACCCCTCCCCCCACTCGCGGACCCCGCCACGCCATCAGCCGCGCTGGATGCGGACGCGCTCACGAGCGTCGTGCAGGCGCTCTGGCTCCGCGCCGCAGCCGACCCCGCTCGAACGCATGCGTATCTGGACGACGGCGTCGAGACACAGGACGTGAGCTTCGGGGCACTTCGCGACGGCGCCGCGGGCGTGGCGGCAGCACTCGCCGAGCGCGGGCTCCAGCCGGGAGACAGGGTCGCGATCATGCTACCCACAGGCGTCGACTTCCTGCGGTCGTTCCTGGGGGTCATGGCGGCCGGGCTCGTGCCCGTGCCGCTCTACCCGGCGGCACGGCTCGACCGGTTGCAGGAGTACCTGCTTCGACAGTCCAGGATTCTCGCCAATGCCGGCGCGCGCCTTCTCGTAACCATACCCGAAGCCGCGCCTGTGGCGGACGTGCTTCGGCGCGAAGTCCCGACGCTGACCGGACTCGCCACCGCCTCGGCGCTGGCGAAAGCAGGACACCTGACAGCGGCGCAACGCCTCGAGCCGTACGCCACATCGCCCGACGACCTCGCACTCATCCAGTACACGTCCGGCAGTACCGGCGACCCGAAAGGCGTGTGTCTGACGCATGCGAATCTCCTCGCCAACATCCGAGCGATAGCCACCGGCGTCGACCTCAGCCCCGCCGACGTCGGCGTGAGCTGGCTGCCGCTCTACCACGACATGGGGCTCATCGGTGCGTGGCTCAATTGCATGGTGAACGGGGTGCCGATCGCGATCATGTCGCCGCTCTCGTTCCTCGCGCGTCCGGAGCGTTGGCTGTGGGCAATCCACCAGCGACGCGCGACGGTCTCGCCCGCGCCGAACTTCGCCTACGAGCTGTGCCTCCGAAAGGTTCGAGACGAGGCGCTCGAGGGGCTGGACCTCTCGTCCTGGCGGTGCGCACTCAACGGCGCCGAACCTGTCAGCGTCTCGACGCTGGAGCGGTTCGCTCGGCGGTTCGCGCCCTATGGCCTCGATCCTAACGCGATGATGCCGGTTTATGGCCTCGCCGAGTGCGCGGTGGCGCTCGCGTTCCCACCGCCCGGCCGGGGCGTGCGGGTCGACCGCGTCGTGCGCACGGAGTTCGAGGGAGCCGGGCACGCGACACCGGCCGGGGACGATGACCAGCACGCATTACAGTTCGTTTCTGTCGGCCGAGCGCTCCCGAGGCACGAGCTGCGCATCATCGACGAACGCGGCAACGACGTCGGCGATCGCAGGGTGGGACGGCTCATGTTCCGCGGCCCGTCGGCGATGGCGCGGTACTTCGACAACCCCGAAGCGACGGCACGCACCGTTCGCGCGGACGGATGGGTGGAAAGTGGGGACCTCGCGTATCAGGCTGGCGGCGAGCTGTATATCACGGGCCGAGCGAAGGACCTCATCATCAAGGGTGGCCGCAACATCATGCCCCAGGAGCTCGAGGAGATCGCCGGGACCGTGGACGGCATCAGGAAAGGGTGCGTCGTCGCGTTTGGTGTGCCTGACGAGAATTCCGGAACGGAAAGACTCGTCGTCGTCGCGGAGGCCGCGACTGGAGTGCAGGAGCACGAAGCACGCGAGCGTCTCGAAGGGGCTGTCATCCACGCCATCGCAACAGGAACCGGCGTGCCGCCCGATGCTGTGGAGATCGTGCCGCCGCGCGTGGTGCCGAAGACGTCGAGCGGCAAGATCCGCCGCGCCGAGACGAAGGAGCTCTACCTGGCGGGCCAGCTGGGAAGATCGGCGTCCCTCCCGTTTTCGCTGCGTGCCCGACTCCTACAAGCACGGGTCGCCGCGGCGGTGCGACGAACGACGGCGCGAGTCGGCAGCTCGTTGTTCGGAGCGTACCTAACGACAGTCGGAGCGATTGCCGCCGTCACGGTCGGCATTCCAATGCGGCTCCTGCTCGCGCTCCTTCCCGGCCGAAGACCGGCGTTCACGCTCGCGCGGCTGGCATCGCGCATCGCACTGCGCCTCGCCTGGTGCCGGGTCACGATCGACGGCCTCGAGCGGCTACCCCGCACCGGCCCGCTCGTGCTGGTGAGCAACCACGCGTCGCCCGTCGATATCGCCGCGCTGATCGCGTCGCTGCCCGTCGACTTCGTGTTCGTCGCGAAGCGCGAGGCGCTCTCGTTGCCACTCATCGGAGCGTTCCTCCGCAAGGGTGGACACCTGACCGTGGAACGGCTGGAAACCGCGCAGAGCGTGGCCGACGCGGCACGTACCGTGGACGCGCTCAGACAGCGTGAGATCGTGCTCTTCTTCCCGGAAGGGACGTTCACGCGCGCGGCGGGGCTGCGGCCGTTCAGAATGGGTGCGTTCGAGGGGGCGGCGGCCACGGGCACGCCGGTCGTGCCGGTCGCGCTCAGTGGTACGCGCCGCATCCTTCCGAGCGGGAAGCGCGTCCCGCGCCCGGGTTCGATCACGGTGTGGATCGGCGAGCCGCTTCTGCCCGCCGGCACCGGATGGCGCGCCGCGCTCGAACTCCGCGACCGCGCGGCCGACGCCATCGCCAGGCACTGTGGGGAGCCGAGGCTGGACCTGGTGGTCGGCGGCGTGGAGGGACCGGCGACGGCGTCGGGCAGCGCGCTGCGTCGTTAGGCGCCGCGCGCGCCTCTCAGTGCATGTCTCGCAACGACCCGGCCGCCATCAGCCGCTCGACGACGTCGGCGAGCAAGGGGGCGATCTCGACCCGCGTCACCGCCGGTTCGCCACCCGGTTCCAGGGTGATAGAGTCCGAGACGAGAATCTCCGTCACGCCCACGTCGCGTAGGCGCTCGCGCGCACCGCGCACGAAGACGCCGTGGCTTGCCGCGACGACCACGGTTTCGTGTGCGCCATGCTCGCGCAGTGCTTTCACTGCTTCGGCGATCGTACCACCGGTCGTGATCATGTCATCGACGATGACACACCGCTGGTCCCGGACGTCGCCGATGACCTGCGTCACGGCCACGTGCTCGCCGCTCGTGCGCCGCTTCACACACACCGCCACCGGACGTCCCAGGCGCTCGCCGAACTCGGTCGCGCGCTTCACGCCGCCGAGGTCCGGAGAGACGATGATCGCGTCGTGCGCCATACAGGCGTGAAGCGCGCCGCATAACGTGGACACCAGCGAGAGGTTGTCGATCGGGATGTGGAAGAACCCCTCGAGCTGCTGTGTGTGCGCATCCAGCGTCACCAAGCGGTCGATCCCTACTGACTGCATCATGTCGGCAACGACGCGTGCGGTGACAGGTCCGCGCCGTCCCTGGCGTTTGTCGGAGCGCGCGTAGCCGAAGTACGGAACGATCGCCGTGACGCGCTCCGCGTCCGCGCGACGGCACGCGTCCGCGAACACGAGCAGCTCCACGAGATGATCGTTCACCGGTGGCGAGGTGGGCTGCACGATGAACACGTCGTGGCCGCGCACCGATTGCTCGATCTCCACAGCAACCTCGCCGTCGGGAAACCGCTCCACCGTGCCCGCGCCGAGCGAGACGCCCAACTGCTGTGCGACGCCCGCGGCGAGCGCCGGATTCGCCGTGCCGGCGAAGAGCGTGAACGGACGATGAGCGCCCAACGAGACGCCCGTCAGAGGAACAGGCAATTCGAACGTCACCGAGTTCGTCCCGGGACCGATGAGTCCCGCGGTGGTGTGAATGCCGTACGGTCGCGAGATCTCCGGACAGCGCAACCGTGTCCCGCGCCGTAAGCTGACGCTCCACTATAATGGCATGCCCGGCGCTGTCGCGGATGAGTCTCGCCGGAACCGGTGGTGTCAGCCGCGGGCGCTCGCCGGCGGGATCACGAGCACGGAGCATCGGCCGTCGCGGATGATCTCGGTCGTGACGCTCCCGACGATCCATCGCTCCACTCGCTCGTGGCGTAGACTTCCCACCGCGATCAGGTCGGCCCCGCTTTCCGTCGCAAAAGCGAGCAGTTCCGTGCCGGGCTGGCCGTTCAACACAGTCGAGTCCACCGTCACCCCTGGCGGCACATCGAGCGCGTGGATGAGGCGCTCGAACGCCGCCGCCACGCCGAGCCGCCGAATGAGCGCTTCGCCGTCGACCTCCTCGCGCCCGCCACCACCGATGTTTGGATTCACGTAGACGAGCTGCAGCGACACCGGCGCCCCGGGCGCCGGACTCGCGAGCACGTCGAGCGCCGCACGCGCGGCGCGAATGCTGGCCGGGCCGAAGTCCACGCCGACGACCGCGGTCCGCGGCAGTCCGCGCAGCCCAGGAACGACGCCGAGCACCGTGGCGTGCGCACGACGTGCGACCGAGAGCGTCGTCTCGTCGCGAAACACGCGATCGACCAGACCATGGCGGCGGAGGCCCATCACGATCAGCGCCACGCCTTCCGCCTGCGCATGACGGAGGATCTCGGTGGCGGGCGTGCCGAGCGCGATGTGCACCGGCCAGTCGTTGGGTTCACCGAGTAGTTCGCTGAGCTGCCGACGCCGTGCGCGCGCGTCTTCCGCGTACGGGGCGTCACCGATGAGGTCGCGCGCGAGTGTGAACGCCGACGACAGCGGTGCCGGGAGGGGAGCGTTCGAAATGTCGATCACCTGGATCACCGACACGCTGGTTGCGTAGCGCCGGTCGAGGGCATGCGCCACCGTGACCGGCGCGGTCGTCGCCGGTCCGTCAGTCACCGCCACGAGAAGTCGGCCGGCGCGCAAGGCGTCACCTAACGACGTGTCGACCATATGAGGCTCGGATTCCGTGCCCATCTGCGCTGTTGCCGGTGACGGAGCTACGGGTGACGCCGAGCTTCTGGAATCGAGCGACATTTCAACCTCCGGGGTCGCGTCCATTGGGGAAGGTGCGCGACCGCGATACGCCTGTCTGTCCGGCGGTCAAGCGACGACTCGTCCGACGACCCCCGACCCGGACGTTCGTTTCCACGAACTCCGCGATGCTGATCCACGGTACGTGGTCTGCGGCACTATGGTGAGGTCGGGGCAATGCTGACCGAAGGTCCACCGCCCCCCGACGTTTTCGCGACGCGTGCCCACGTAGACTCGTGATAGAGAAGATCCAGCCACGGAGGACCCATGACCACCGCGCCTCGACCAACGTTCCGGGATCTCGATGCGAGTGAGGCGGCGGAGCTGCTCGCACGCAACCATGTCGGCCGGATCGCGTACTCGTTCCACAACGTCATCGACATCGAGCCGATCGGCTACATCTACGCCGACGGCGTGATCTACATGCGCACCCAACCGGGCTCGAAGCTCGAGACGCTCGCGCACGCGCCATGGGTGGCGTTCGAGGTCGATGAAGTAAGAGGGCCATTCGATTGGCAGAGCGTCGTCGCGCGTGGGACCGTGTACGTGCTCGACAATACGGGCTCGCAGCTGTCCCAAGCCTCGTATCGCGTCGCGGTGCAGCACCTTCGCACACTCATCCCTCACGCGTTCGGTGATCAGGACCCGACGCCAGAGCGGACGGTCGTGCTGCAGATCCACCCCGACTCGGTGGTCGGTCGGGAAGCGCGCTCGGCGATCGATCAGTCCACGACCGCGCACGCGTCAGCCGAAGGCTGACTTCGCATCGGGAGCGATGCGGGGTCGCTCCTATGCCGCACGACCATAAAGTCCGACGCCGGACGTCCCGCCGCCGGGCACGCGCACGCTCAGGGTTTTCCCGACCGCCAGGACGTCCTCCCCTCACGCCAAGTCCGGCGATGCCCCTGACTGATGAGTCTTTTAGCCGCTCCTAGACTGACTGCAGCAACGCGGACCCCACCGCAATGCGCTGTCCCTCTCAGGAGAGTCAACAATGCGCTGGCCCACCTTCAAAGCTTTCCCGGCGCTCCTCGTTCTTGCCCCGGCCGCATTCGCCTTTACGCCATTGGCCATCGAACTGCAACCGGAAAGCCGCCTCTGGCTCAGCGGCACGTCCACGGTGCGGTCCTTCGAGTGCTCCGCGACCGAGTTCGACGCGAAAGTCGACGCCTTGCCGAACGCGGTGACCGGCGTGCTCAACGGTGACAAGGCCGTCACCGCCGTCGAGCTCCGCGTTCCGACGAGCCGCCTCGACTGCAAGAACGGCACGATGAACGAGCACATGCTGAAGGCGCTCAAGGCGAAGGAGAATCCCACCATCGTCTTCAAGCTCGAGTCATACGAGCTCGCTAAGGCAACCGATGCCGTTCGCGTGACGCTCAACGGCACACTGAGCCTGGGCGGCGTCGACAAGCCGATCACGTTGACGGCGAATGCGACACAAGGCCCGAGCGGGGCGCTCCGCATCGCGGGCACGCACGAGCTCAGGATGAAGGACTGGGGCCTCAAGCCACCGACGCTCATGCTCGGCACCATGAAAGTCGATGAACGGATCAAGATCGCCTTCGACCTGGTGCTGAAGGGCTGACGCC
>Ga0075421_100008952_pt1 | contig 12331 bp, 7 predicted proteins | sample SoiMetdeltSBSDD5_FD_75292 | JGI IMG/M metagenome (GOLD analysis project Ga0075421, IMG submission 75292) | Bulk soil microbial communities from a Populus tree surrounding site in Tennessee, USA - Soil MetaG P. deltoides SBSDD5 | ecosystem: Environmental > Terrestrial > Soil > Tree plantation...
CCGCAGGCCTTGCGCGCCACCTTCGCGGCCCCGTCGAGCGAGGGCTCGAGCACCAGCACCTGACGGTGCCGGCGCGCGATGCTCACCGTCAGCTCGCGCGACGCCGCCGAGCCCGTCTCCTCGTCCGGCACGAGCAGCAACGACACGGGAAAGGCCCGCGACTCGCGCGCCATCGCCATCAGCACCGCCATCCCGACGGCGACGCCGGCCTTCATGTCGAAGACGCCCGGGCCCATGGCGCGTCCGCCCTCGAGCCGCCACGGCATGTCGGCGAGCGTGCCGACCGGCCAGACCGTGTCCAGATGGCCGAGCAGCAGCGTGCCGCCGTCGCGATAGGCGACCGAGGCGAGCACCGCGTCGCCCCGCGGCGGACACGGCCGCAGCTCCGCCGGCACGCCGCGCTCGCGCAGCCGGTCGCGCACCCAGGCGGCGAGCTGGCTCACGCGCGCGGCGTCCTCGCTCGGGCTCTCGAGCCGCACGAGAGTTTCGAGGTCGGCGACGATCCGCGGCAGGTCCGACTCGAAGGCCGAGAGCCAGCGGCGCGACATGCGCGACAATCTTAGCGACCCGGAGCTGGCATGTCAGAAGCCGCGCTCGTCCTGGCGCTCGTCGCTGCGAGTCTCACGCAAACGGCGGCCGACGTCGCGCGGCCCGGAGTCTTCCGCATCACGCCGCTGCGCCCGGTCGCCGAGCTGCGCGCGGAAGCGCAGGCACTCGCGCCTCCCGTCGAGCCCGGACCCTTCCGTCCGGTCGACCTCGTCGAGCTGAAGACGCTCGACGCCTCGATCCGGCTCGACGTCCGCTATGCGACGAGCGACAACTTCCTCGGCGTGCCCGTCTACCCGGAGGCGCGCGCCTTCCTGCAGCGGCCGGCCGCGGAGGCGCTGCTGCGCGCGCACCGCGGGCTCGCGGCGCGAGGCTTCGGACTGCTGATCCACGACGGCTACCGGCCGTGGTGGGTCACCAAGGTCTTCTGGGAAGCGACGCCCCCGAGCGGGCACGACTTCGTCGCCGACCCGGCGAAGGGCTCGCGCCACAACCGCGGCTGTGCTGTCGACCTCACGCTCTACCGCCTGGCGGACGGCGAGGCGGTCGAGATGCCGAGCCTCTACGACGAGATGAGCGAGCGCTCGGCCCCCGGCTACGCGGGCGGCAGCGCCGAGGCGCGGCGCCTGCGCGACCTGCTGCGCGCCGCGATGAAGCGCCAAGGCTTCAGCGTGAACCCGACCGAATGGTGGCACTTCGACTACGCGGGCTGGCGCGAGTACCCGATCCTGAACATTCCGTTCGACCGCATCGGCCGCCGCTGAGGAGCCTTTGGGCGGGCTCTGCTATCCTCCCCGGTCATGACCACGGCCGCCCGAATCCCTGACGCCGCGCTCGGCGCGCTGCTCCTCACCATCGCCGTCGCGATCCCCCGCCTGCACGCGGAAGACGCCCAGGCCAAGGTCCGCCTCGACGCGCTGCTCCAGGACGCCTGGGAGAACGAGAAGCGCGAGAACCCGACCTTCGCCACGGGCACCGGCGACCACCGCTACGACGACCGGCTGCAGTCGGTCGCGACGGTCGACCTCGAGCGGCGCGCGGCCGCGGCCCGCGGCTATCTCGAGCGCCTGCGGGCGATCGACGTCGAGGCGCTCGCTCCGCAGGACCGCGTCAGCCACGCGATGCTCGAGCGCGACCTCCGGGACGACCTCGCGCGCCACCAGTTCCGCACCGACCGCATCCCGATCACGGCCGACAGCGGCTTCCACACCGGGCTGTCGCGCTTGCCGCAGGACATGCCGCTCGCCACGGTCAAGGACTACGAGAACTACATCGCACGCCTGCGCGCGATCCCCACCTTCTTCGACCAGCACATGGAGCACATGCGCGAGGGGCTGAAGAGCGGCTTCACGGTCGCGCGCGTGGCGCTCGCCGGTTACGACGCGACGATGCGGCCGCACGCGGTATCGGATCCCGAGGCGAGTGTCTTCTGGAAGCCGTTCGTGAGCTTCCCGCCGGGCGTGCCCGCGTCCGAAGCCGAGCGGCTGCGCGCGGCGGGCCGCGAGGCGATAGCGAAGTCCGTGGCGCCGGCCTATCAGCGCCTGCTCGACTTCTTCACGAAGGAGTACGAGCCCGGTGCGCGCGCCACGCTCGGGGCCTCCGAGATGCCCGACGGCAAGGCCTACTACGCCTGGTGCGTGAAGCACTTCACGACGCTCGACACGACGCCCGAGGCAGTGCACCAGATCGGGCTCGGCGAGGTCGACCGCATCCGCCGCGAGATGGACGGCGTCGTGCAACAGGTCGGCTTCAAGGGCAGCTTCCCCGAGTTCCTCGAGTTCCTGCGCAAGGCCCCCCGCTTCTACGCGAAGACGCCCGACGAGCTGATGAAGCAGGCCTCCTGGATCGCGAAACGGATGGACGCCAGGCTGCCGTCGCTCTTCGGGCGACTGCCGCGCCAGCCGTACGGCGTCGAGCCCGTGCCCGACGATCTCGCGCCCAAGTACACGGGCGGCCGCTACGTCGGCGCTCCGCTCGACGGCCGGCGCGCGGGAACCTACTGGGTCAACACCTACGCGCTCGAGACGCGTCCCTTCTACCAGCTCGAGTCGCTGACGCTGCACGAGGCCGTGCCGGGCCACCATCTGCAGACGGCACTCGCGAAGGAGCTGACCGGAATCCCCGAGTTCCGCCGCTACGGCTACGTGAACGCCTTCGGCGAGGGCTGGGGGCTCTACTCGGAGCGCCTCGGGATCGAAGCCGGCTTCTACAAGGATCCCTACAGCAACTTCGGCCGCCTGAGCTACGAGATGTGGCGCGCCTGCCGACTGGTGGTGGACACCGGCATCCACGCGATGGGCTGGACGCGCGAGCGCGCGATCGACTACATGAAGGAGCGCACGGCGCTGTCGAACCACGAGATCACGACCGAGGTGGACCGCTACATCTCCTGGCCGGGCCAGGCGCTCGCCTACAAGATGGGCGAGCTCAAGATCCGCGAGCTGCGCGAGCGCGCCGAGAAACAACTCGGGACGCGCTTCGACGTGCGGGCCTTCCACGACGCCGTGCTCGCGAGCGGCTCGGTGCCGCTCGACGTGCTCGAGCGCCAGATCGACGAGTACATCGCCGCGAAGAAGGGCTAGCGAGGCACGTTCATTCGTGCCTCAGGGCGACCACCGGATCCACGCGGCTGGCGCGGCGAGCCGGTACCCAGCAGGCGACCAAGGACACTCCCGTCAGGAGCGCGAGCACACCCAGATAGGTGGCCGGGTCCAGGCGCGAGACGCCGAACAGCAGCGTGGCGATGGCCTGACTGCACGCCACCGCAGCCGCCAGGCCGATGGCGACGCCCAGCCCGGTGAGCCTCATCCCCTGACGGACCACGAGCTGGAGGATGCTCCGCCGCGATGCCCCGAGCGCCGACCGCACTCCGATCTCGCGCGTGCGCTCGGCGACGCTGCCGGAGAGCACACCATAGATTCCGGCGGCCGCGAGCACGAGCGCAGTGAGCGCGAACGCCTCGAACAGGACGAGCGCGAAGCGTCGCTCCGCCGCCGAGGCAGCGAGCAGGCGGACCATCGTCGAAGTGCGGGCGATCGGCTGGTCTTTGTCCACCGACCAGATCGCCCTTCGGATGGCGGGAGTCAGGGCAGCCGCGTCCCCCCGCGAACGGACCACCAGCCACTGCGTTCCGTCGGCCCAGAGCCATCCCGCGGTCGTCACGTACACGGCGTCGGATTGGCTCACGGCGAGCGACGTCTGCTTCACGTCGCCGACCACGCCGACGACGACGTCCCAGGGACGGTCAGGGGCGCCGCCGAAGCGAATCCGCTGGCCAATCGGGTCCTTGCCCGGAAACTCGAGCCGGGCGAGCGTCTCGTTGATCAGGACGGCCCTCACCGACGCTTCGGCCGCGTCGCCCTCGGCGAATAGCCGCCCGCGGCGCAGCGGGATCCCCATCGTCTCGAAGTAGCCCGGGGACACCCCATAGCGAAAGGCGCCCCGAACGTGCCCGTCGCTGCCGTCTTTCTCGAACTCCACTCCGTACAGGTCGGCGTCGCCGCTCAGCGGCAGCTGGCTGGTGAACGCCGCCGCGGTCACACCAGGCACGTTGCGAACGGCATCCAGGGCCTGCGCGAAGAAACGGTTGCATGTGCCATCGTCGTCGAATCGGCGGCCGTACGTCTGCACCTGCATGACGAGCAGCTCCTGCGCCTCGAATCCCGGGGCTACCGCAAACAGACGATCCAGGCTCCGCAGCAGCAGTCCGGAGCCCACGAGCAGCACGAGAGCGAGTGCGACCTCCACCACGACCAGCGCGCTGCGCGTGCGACGCTGCCCCGGCGTCGCACGCTGGGAGCCGTCCGGCAGCGTCAGGCGCGGCTCGTTGCGCGACGCGCGTAGCGCCGGCAGCAGTCCCACCGCCAATCCGATCATCGTGGTGATGCCGAGTCCGAAGGCGAACACGGGTCCATCGATGTCGATCGCGCCGACGCGTGGCAGATCCGCCGGGCTGAGCAGCACGAGCCCGCGCACCCCGAGCACTGCCAGCCAAAGCCCGGCTGCGCCGCCCAGCGCGGCGAGCAGCAGGTTCTCGGTGATCAGCTGCCGGATCAGCCGGCCCCGCCCGGCGCCGAGCGCCGCCCGCAGCGCGAACTCATCGCGGCGCCGCACACCCCTGGCCAGGAGCAGGTTGGTCACGTTCACGCAGGCGATCGCCAGCACCAGCAGGACGGCCCCCAGCAGGGCGAGCAGCGCCGGCTTGACGGCGCGCGACAGGTCGTCCTGAAGCGTGTCCACGAGCAACCCCGCCCGGTGCGACGCCCAGGGCGGCCTCGGGAACTTCTGCAGCGGGGTGCGTGCGATCGCCGCGAGCTCCGGGCGGGCCTGGTCGGTCGAGACAGCGGGCCGAAGGCGCCCCACCATCCGGAGGTGATTGCCCCACTCCCGCGTCCGGAAGGCAGTGACGTGCTCGGCGTCGTATTGCAGCAGGGTCCAGAGCTCCGCGGAGGGAGCCAGGACGTTCTCGAACCCGCTCGGCATCACGCCGATCACGGCGTAGCTGTCGTCGTCGAGCGTGATCCGGCGCCCGATCAGCGTGGGGTCGCCGCCGAAGCGGCGCTTCCAGAGCGCATCGCTCAGGATCACCACGTGCGGCCCGTCGAGCCGGTCGTCGGACGCGTCGAAGTCTCTTCCCAGGAGGGGCGGCACACCCAATACGTGGAAGTAGCTCGCGCTCACGAACTGCCCGTCGAGCCGCTCCGGCTCGCTCGCACCGACCAGCGTCGGCTGCCAGAGCTTCATCACGGCAATCGAGTCGAAGGCACGAGACCGCTCCGCCACCTCACGATACGTGTGGAACGCGACGTGGCTCCGCGAGCCGTCGGCCGCGGAGTCCCAGACGGCAGCGAGGCGCCCGGCGTGCGGGTAGGGCAGCGACTCGAACAGGATCGGGTTCACCGCGCTGAAGATGGCCGTAGTGGCACCGACGCCGAGCCCCAGCGTGAGCACCGTGACCGCGGTGAAGCCCGGCGCATGCAGGATGCTTCGCACTCCGTAGCGAATGTCCTGCCAAAGCGTCTCGAGCAGGCGCACCCCGCGCGCGTCGCGGCACTCCTCCTTGGCGCGCTCGATTCCGCCGAACTCGACCCGCGCGCGCCGGAGCGCCTGCTCGCGCGGGACACCCTGTCGCTCCAGGTCCTCCGCGTACGCGTCAAGGTGGAAGCGCAGCTCCGCATCCATCTCCCGCTCCATCCGCGCGCGCCGCAGCGTGGCGTCGGTCCATGCGCGAATCCGGCTCCAGAGCCTCATACTTCCTCGGGAGTGGTGTCGAGGATTCCCGCAATCACGTTCGCCATCCGGTTCCAATTGTCGGCTTCGGTTTGCAGGCGGCGTCTGCCTGCCGGCGTGAGGCGGTAGTACTTCGCCTTGCGCTTGTTCTCGGACTGGCCCCATTCGCTGGCGATCCAGCCCTGCTGCTCGAGACGATAGAGAGCTGGATAGAGCGAGCCCTGCTGGATCTCCAGGCGGTCTTTCGAGATCTGCTGGATGCGCAGCAGGACGCCGTAGCCGTGCAACGGCCCCAGCGAGACCGCCTTCAGGATCAGCATGTCCAGCGTGCCCTGCAGCAGCTCGACGGGTCTGTCCACGTGCGTCTCCTAGATCGTCTAGGAATATAGGCAGACTCTCCTAGGCTGTCAAGGAGAGCCGGGTCAGCGCGTCGTCAGCTCCCGCACCAGCGCGTCGGCGCCGTAGACGCCGCGCAGCGCCTCGGCGATGCCGCGCGCGTCGACCGAGACGCAGCGCGCCTGCTCGTCCGTGAAGAAGTAGTCCCAGGCGAGCGTCTGGATGTTGCCGTCGAAGACCACGCCGACGAACTCGCCCTTCCTGTCGATCACCGGGCTGCCCGAGTTGCCGCCGATGATGTCGTTCGTCGAGGTGAAGTTGAGCGGGGTCTCGAGCTTGAGGCCGGCCTTCTTCTCCTGCCAGCGCGGCGGCAGCGCCCAGGGGTACTTGCCCGCGTGCGCGATCGAGCGATCCAGCATGCCGTGGAACGTGGTGAACGGCGGGACGGTCGTGCCCTCCGCCGGGAAACCCGCGACCGTCCCGTAGGACAGCCGCAGCGTGAAGGTCGCGTCGGGCGGGATGGTCCGGCCGTAGACCTTGAAGCGCGCCTGGGCGACCTTCTCCCCCGCGCGCGTGACCGGGGCTTCGACCTCGTCCTCGAAGAACTTGCGGACCTCGCGGGCGAGCGGATCGATCCTGCGGGCGAGCACGATCATCGAGTCGGTGGAGGCCGCGACGGCCGCGGGTCCGCCCTCGACGAGCGCCCTGCGGGCCGCGGCGTCCTTGAGCTTCGTGCCGGCGATGGCCGCCTTCGCCACCTCTGCTGGACCGGCCTCGCCGAGCACGGCCCTCACGAACGGGTGCGAGCGGCCCAGCTTCTCGACCGCGGCCCCGAGCTGGCTGACGAGCGTCGCCTCCTCGAGGTCGTCGTAGAGCGGCGCCGGCGAGAACAGCCGGTTCTGGAGGATCTCGAGGTTCGAGTCGATGTACTCCTCGAGCCGCTGCTCGTTCGGCTTCTTCACCTCGGCCGTGTAGCGCACGATCTGGCCGGCGATCTGGAGCAGCCGCGAGCCCGCGAAGCTCACCAGGAACTCCTCGGCGGCGCGCGACGCCGCCTTCTTCTGAGCCGCCTCGATCGTGGCCCAGGCGCCCCCGCTCACGGCCTTGAGCTCGGCGTCGCCCGCCACGCGCGCGCGCAGCTCCTTCTCCTCGGCCGCTTTCGCGGCCATCGCCTTCGCGTCCACGAGCGCGCGCAGCCTGCCCTCGAGCGCCTTCTGGCTGTTCTCGAAGTTGAAGACCTGCGCCTTCGCCCGTCGCGCCTGCTCGGAGCCGCGCGCGGAGTACTCGCGCAGCACGGAGAGGCGCCGCTTGACGAACTCGAGGCTCAGCGGCAGCTCGACGTCGCGCACCAGCTCGAGCTGGGCCTGCGTGTAGAGGCGCGAGGTCGAGCCGGGGTTCCCCGAGACGAAGACGAGGTCGCCGTCCGCGACCCCCGTCGCCGAGAACGGGAGGTACGACTGCGGCTTCGCAGGCCGGCCGTCCTCGTAGGCCCGTACCAGGCAGATGTCGACGTCGTGGCGGGGGAAGGTGAAGTTGTCGGGGTCCCCGCCAAAAAACGCGATCTCCTGCTCCGGAGCAAACACCAGCCGCACATCCGTGTATTTCTTGTAGCGGTACAAGTGGAACTCGCCGCCCTGGTAGAGCTTGACGACGTTGCAGCGCAGGCCGGAGGCCGCATTGCAGTCGTTCTCGATCTTCGTGATCGCCGTCTTGCGGGCCTCGCGCGCCTCCTGGTCCGACATCCTGGGCGTGACCGCGCCGAGCACTCGGCCGCTCACGTCCTCGATGCCGACGAGCACGTTGATCTCGTAGCCCGGGCAAGCGGCTTCCTTGGCACGCGTCTCGGCGTAGAAGCCGTTCTTCACGTAGTCGTGCTCGGCGCTCGAGACGTTCTGGATGCAGCCGAGGCCGACGTGGTGGTTCGAGATCACGAGCCCGTCCTGGGAGACGAAGGCGCCCGATCCTCCGTCCATGAAGCGCACCGAGGCCTGGCGCACACGGTCGAGCCACTGCTTCGTGGGCTCGAAGCCGTGCTTGTCCTTGAGCTGCCGTGCGGGCGGATTGTCGAAGGTCCACATGCCCTCCTCGGCCGCGACCGCAGCGGCGAGGAGCGACAAGAGCGAGAGCGCGATGCAGCGTACAGGTGTCCGGGTCATCGGTGGCCTTCCCTTCCGAAACGCCCGATCATAAGCCCGTTCGTTTGCCGCCGTGATAGCCTCGTGCCGGAGATCCTCGACATGCGAAAGGGCGTGACCATCCTGATCGCTGCCGTTGCGTCCGGCCTGCTGGCGAGCTCCTACTCGGCAGCCCAGGCGCGGCGCACGGTGAAGCCGGTGCTCCACGGCCGGCACTGGGTGGCGATCACGGGCAAGCCGCTCGCGGCCACGGCCGGCGCGCTCACTTACGCGAAGGGCGGCAACGCCGCGGACGCGGCGGCCGCGATGCTTGCTGCCGCCTGCACCATGTGGGACACGCTCGGATGGGGCGGCGAGACGCAGGCGCTCGTCTACGATCCGCGCACGAAGAAGGTCACCGGCCTCAACGCGCTCGGCGTGGCGCCGACGGGCGCGACGCCCGAGTACTACAAGGGCAAGGGGCACCGCTACCCGCCCGAGTTCGGGCCGCTCGCCGCCGTGACGCCGGGGACTCCGGGAGGGCTGATCACGCTGCTTCAGGAGTGGGGCCGGCTCAGCCTGAAGGACGTGCTCGCGCCGGCGATCCAGATGGCGGACGGCTACCCGATCGAGGCCCAGCTCGCGAACGCGCTCGAGCGCGAGCGGCAGCGGCTCTCGGGCTGGCCGTACTCGAAGGCGATCTTCCTGCCGCACGCGGGCGAGGCGCGCGAGGCGCCCGTCGCCGGCGAGCTCTTCGTGCAGAAGGACCTCGCGGCCACGCTGCGCAAGCTGGTCGAGGCGGAGCAGCAGGCGCTCGCGGCCGGAAAGAGCCGGCGCGAGGCGCTGCAGGCTGCGTACGACCGCTTCTACAAGGGCGACATCGCCGACGAGCTCGTGCGCGGCACGCAGCAGCAGGGTGGGCTCTTCACCCGGGACGACCTCGCCCGCTGGAGCCCGAAGCTCGAGGAGCCCGTCAAGACGAGCTACAAGGGAATCGACGTCTACAAGCTGACGGTGTGGACGCAGGGGCCGGCGATGCTGCAGGCGCTCAACATCCTCGAGAACGCCGACCTCAAGGCGATGGGGTACAACACACCGCGCTACATCCACACGCTCTATCAGGCGATGAGCCTGGCCTTCGCCGATCGCGACTTCTACTACGGCGACCCCGCGTTCCCGCCCGAGGAGCCGGTCGCGGGTCTGCTGTCGAAGGAGTACGCGCGCCAGCGCTACGCCCTGATGCGCGCGGAACGGAACGATCCGGACGTGCGCCCCGGCGACCCCTACCCCTTCCAGGGGCAGGCCGCGAACCCCTTCAAGGCGGTGCTCGACGCCTGGCACAGCGCGCCCGGAAAGGATAGCGGCACTCCCGCGCAGGACCGCGTCGGCGAGATGAGCTACGACGAGGCCTTCCACGCGGGCACCACCTCGGTGATCGCCGCGGACGAGGAGGGCTTCGTGGTGTCGGTCACCCCGAGCGGCGCGTGGAACCCCGCGCTCGTCGCGGGCCGCACCGGGATCGGCCTCAGCCAGCGCGCGCAGAGCTTCGTGACCGAGGCGAGCGACGGCCCGTTCAACGTGATCGCGCCCGGCAAGCGCCCGCGCGTCACGCTGACGCCGACGCTGTCGATGAAGGACGGCCTGCCGCACCTCGCCTTCGCCGTGCAGGGCGGCGACACCCAGGACCAGAACCTGCTGCAGTTCTTCCTGAACGTGGTCGAGTTCGGGATGAACGTGCAGCAGGCGGCGGAGGCCGCGAACCTGAACAGCCACCAGATGCGCAGCTCCTTTGGCCAGCACGAGTCGCGGCCCGGACGCGTCACGCTCGCCGCCTCGACACCCGACGACGTCAAGAAGGCGCTCGAGGCGATGGGCTACACGCTGCAGTTCGAGCCGATCACCTCCGGACCGATCAACGCGGTTTTCCTCGACCGTGCCCACGGCACGCTGTGGGGCGGCTCCAGCCACCACGGCGAGGACTACGGAATCGCCTGGTAGCCAGGGCGGCTGATGCCCCACCTCCGCCTCGCCTCCGCCCACGGACCACCCGAGTGGTTCCCTCTGCGCGGCGACCGCATCGTGCTCGGCCGCTCGCGCGACTGCGACCTGATCCTGCCCGACGTGCTGCTCTCGCGGCGCCACGCGGAGCTGGTGCGCGCCGACCACGGCTGGCTGCTGCGCGACCTCGGCAGCCTGAACGGCACGCGGCTCAACGGCGCGCGGCTGGAGAAGGACGTGCTGCTGCAGGACGGCGACGTCGTCGAGGTCGCCGACTGGTCGCTCGCCTACCGGGACGCGGAGCTCCCGTCGGATCCCGACGCGAACGTCGCGGAGGCGCGGCTGCGCGACGTGACCGATCTCGCCACGCGCTCGTACGTCGAGACCGAGAAGGTCGCCCGCCAGAGCCGGATCCTGAGCGTGCTGACGCGCGCCGCGGCCGCGGTCGTCGCGACGCCGAGCGCGCCGGAGCTGCTCGACACCCTGCTCGGCCACGTGCTCGAGGCGGTTCCGGCGAGCCGCGGAGCCGTCGCGCTCTTCGAGGGCGATCCGCTCGAGATGGCGGTGGGCGCGGCGCGCGCCATCGAGGGCGAGGCGGCGTGGACGATCGACCCCGCGGTCGCCGAGCGTGCGCTGCGCGCGCCGGCCGCCTTCCTGGCGCCGCGCGTCGAGAGCGGCGACGGCAGCGTGCGCGCCGTGCTGTGCGCTCCGCTCTGGTTCGGCGGCGGCGGCGGCGAGCTGCAGCGCGCCGCGGGCTGCGTGGTGCTCGAGGGCCCGACGGGCGAGACGCCCTTCGACGAGGAGCACCTGAAGCTCGTGACCGCCGTCGCCAACCTGGCGGCGAGCCGGCTCGAGAGCCTGAAGCTGCGCGAGTCGAACGCCGACAAGCGGCGGCTCGAGGAGGACCTGCGCGGGGCGGCGCGCATCCAGCACAGCCTGCTGCCGGAGGAGACGCCGGAGCTCGCGGGCTACGAGCTCGCCGCCAACAGCCGTCTCTGCAGCGCCGTGGGCGCCGACTACTACGACTTCGTCTCCGATGGCGTCGACCTCCTGATCGCGCTCGGCGACGTGGCCGGCAAGGGGCTGGCGGCCGCGCTGCTGATGGCCTCGCTGCGCGCCGCGGTGCGCGCGCTCTGGCGCGAGCCGCTGCCGGTACGGCAGATCGTGAAGGCGATCAACGCCAACCTGCGCCACGCGGTGCCGCCGAACCGCTTCGGCACGCTGATCCTGGCGCGGCTCGAGATCGCGACGGGCTGGCTCACGTGGGTGAACGCCGGCCACGAGGCCGCGCTGCTGGCGCTGCCCGACGGCGGCCATGCGATGCTCGAGGCCACCGGCACCGTGCTCGGCGTGTTCGACGAAGCCGAGTGGCGGGAGGAGCGCGTGCAGCTTCCGGCCGGCGGTGCTTTGGTGCTGCTTTCCGACGGCGTCGTCGAGGCCTCTCGCGCCTCCTCGAGCGACCTCGGCCCGGAGCGGCTCGCGACGATCGTGCGGACGGCGGGGACGACCGCGAACGCCGCGATGATCCTCAAGGCGCTGCAGATGGCGGTCGAGGCTGGGCTCGGCGGCGAGCGGCCCGTCGACGATCACACGTTCGTAGTGCTTCAACGTAACGCCAAGCGCCAGTGAACGTTAGCAGTGCCGTCTGACCTAAAGTAATACTTTAGCTCTCGCCACCGGGCCGGCCCTCCCCGCGCCCTCTCGGAATGACGAGCCGGGCCTCCTTGTACTGATGGCGACTCGCGACTTCGACCGCGCGAGCGAGGACACGATGAGCCGCACCCGAGTCGCCATCCTGTTGGCCGGCGCCGCCCTCACCGGCCCCGCCGTTCGCGCCCAGGGCCTCTACGAGGCCTCCGCCAATCTGGTCACGGTCTCGGTCCAGGTGGACGGGCGGGCGGCTTCGCTCTACCCGTCCCCCGACGGGTCGGGCCGCTACTACCTGGAAGCGCGTACCGGGAGCCGCTACGCGGTAGCTCTCGCCAACCGCAGCGCCGAGCGGGTCGGCGTCGTGCTGACGGTCGACGGCCTCAACGCGATCAGCGGCGCGCGCGACACCGCGCGCGGGCGGATGTACGTGCTCGATCCGTGGCAGAGCACGAGCGTCC
>Ga0075421_100008953_pt1 | contig 12331 bp, 13 predicted proteins | sample SoiMetdeltSBSDD5_FD_75292 | JGI IMG/M metagenome (GOLD analysis project Ga0075421, IMG submission 75292) | Bulk soil microbial communities from a Populus tree surrounding site in Tennessee, USA - Soil MetaG P. deltoides SBSDD5 | ecosystem: Environmental > Terrestrial > Soil > Tree plantation...
TAACGGAAGCAGCTGCCTTCGGGTTATTTTTCATCCAGCGATACCGCTTTCTCACGATCGATCAATTTTCGCGGATAGCTAGCCTCAACCGCTCAACCGCATCAGAACAGCTCCTGTTTTTAGAACGGCAGGGATTCTTACATCACTTCGGTAATACCAAGCTCTCCGGGTATGGCAAGACGCCGAAAGTCTATTTTCTCACCCGCAAAGGGTTTGATCTCTTAATCAATGAAACCGATATCCCCGCAGAACTCTTCGGCAGTTTTAAGGAAGTGAAGGTAGAGGCGGCGTGGTCGCCGCAGATGTATCACCGGCTTCGCACGATTGACCTGCTCATCTCTCTCGAGGTCGCCATTCAAAAACGGCCACAGCTCACTATGGTCAAGTCTTTTCTTGAATATCGTCGGATCAAACTAGGGAATCAGTTTATCCATGAAACCACCGATTATGTGGATACAGAGGAGACGGCAGTAAATAAGATTATTCCGGACGCTTCGTTTATTATAGAGAATATACAAACGGAGAAACGGGCACTCTTTTTTCTTGAAATGGACATGGCGACAGAGCGGGTCAATAGTCATCTGTTGAGAAACCATAAGGCGTCAGTCCATTTTAAATTTGCGCAGTATGACCGCTACCTGAATAGTTTTCGCTATACAGAGAAGTATAAGGATTATGGCGAGTTTCGCGCGTTTACTATGCTTTTTGTCACCCTGCAAGAAACAAGAATTGATAATATCCGCCGGGAGCTCATTGATTTGCCTCAGAAATTATCTGTGTATTACCGAATCTCAACCTTTGATGCGGCAATGGGAGATTTCTTAGACGCAATCTGGCAATCCCGACTTCTTTCGGATACGAAGCGTTATCCGTTAGTGCGGGGGGACTAAGTACCTGACGGTGGCTGTATGCAGATAATAAAGGAGGAAATCCGGCCATGACCCTACTCTTCAAACGCAATCAAAAAATGGTTCTGATGGGACGGGTTAAGTTTCAGTTGTGGGCAAAATTTGATCTTACCCCGGAGGAACAATCTCTAATTGACAAATACCAGGCCGACCAAGCCGTGGTTTCACTTGGTGATCCATTAACTGCCATACGAAACTGGCGTCGTGCCGTAATCTGGGGAGCCATTCTGGGAATTCTCCTCGGCTTTATCTACTTATTGGTTATTGGCATTTGGGGGTCGCTGCCTTTTACCCTCATCGCGATGGGTGCATGCATCTATTTCATTCATCATCAAATCCGGGAGGTGATTTTCGTAAGCGATATTATCAATGGCCGCTTCTTTACCTGTGATAGCGTCATCACGCTAATCGAAAAGGAAAATCTGCTGTTTGAAACGGCTGGCAAATTTCTCCGATTTATTGAGGAAATGAAGAATTGGGGTGGTGCGGCAATTATCACGGTCGAACCGGATAAAGCACCCAAAGTTGACATTGTGGAGTAAGAATATGTTTCGTCTCCCACTCGAGTATTACTTATTACGGTTTGGTCATTGGACAGCGCGGATTATCTTCTGGTTGCTTACCTGTATAGGCATCAGCCTACCCTCTGCCCGGCCGCTTGATGCAATACGCACATCAGGGCGCCAACGCCAAGAGATGCGTGAGTTACTCATCCTGCAAAAAAGGCTTCTTAGTTATTCCGGTCAAAGTATGGAGATTTGTAAAAATCTCTGCGAGCGCGCCCTGGGAGATGGTCGCGACTATCCCAATCAAGGCGTGTTTGCCCAGACTGCCTTGCTGCTTTTTATGGGGATTCTAAAAGATGAAGGGTATTTTCAGATACCTAACATCGATCCGAAGGACAACCTCTCCATCACGGATACCTGGCGCCTTGCAGCCATTTACCGGCGCCAACTGGCGCTGATCGAGAATCCCGACATCGCCAGCAGTGTGGAGGATATTTTAAGAGATTTTTTGACTTATTTGTTTCAGAAGCAAGTGTTTCAACTCCCTTCACAGGCCGACTATGAGGCGCAAACCTTCTCCGTACCACTTCACGGGTTTCTTCGGGATCCGGCTGAAGCCATTGAGGTCATCTTCGGGATTACCATCGAAAAATCCAGACAGCAGGGGCTTTTTAAGAATTTATTGGAAACCCTTGACGACAATCTTTTACGGGCATCCGGCATTCATCCTGACTACCCGGGTGAGAGTTCTCGGCAAGTCATATTGCCAACGCAGGTGAAGGAAAAGAATCCATCAGCCCTCATTCACGCCTACTTGGCGGGGACGCCGTTCGCTGAGTTCTTCAATAAGCCGATGCCGTTTTCGATTCCACTTGAAAAGCGCTTTGAGCATATGCATGTGGTCGGCGGCTCCGGGCACGGGAAAACCCAGTTTTTGCAAAGCCTGATGCTCAATGATCTGGATCAGGTGCAAAGAGGCGATGCCTCTCTCATTGTGATTGACAGCCAGGGCGATATGATCAACAAGATTATGCAGCTTGCCTCACTCGGACGCATGTCGGAACGGCTTGTTTACATTGACCCGACGGATATTGAGTATCCACCCGCCTTAAATCTGTTTGACTTTGGTATGCACCGATACAAACGATACAATGCCCTGGAGCAGGAAATTTTAATAAATGGGGCTATCGCTCTCTATGAGTATGTGTTTGGGGCCCTGCTTGGCGCCCAACTCACCCAACGGCAAGGGGTGATTTTTCGCTATTTGGCACGCTTGCTGATGCAGGTGCCAGAGGCCACCATCCACACCCTGATGGGTTTTATGCAAGAACCCGAGCTCACAAAACCCTACCTCTCGAAACTCGATCGGACATCAGCTCAATTTTTCCAGACGCAGTTTTTTTCCAAATCCTTTGATGACACGAGGCAGCAGATTTTAACCCGATTGTACGGGGTACCGTCCAACACCGTTCTGGAGCGGATGTTTTCCCATAAGCAGAATAAGCTCAATCTGTATCAAGCGATGAATTCAGGAAGCTTGATTCTCATTAATACCGCCAAAAACTTACTGAAGCAGGAGGGGTGCGAAATCCTCGGCCGTTTTTTTATTGCCTTAATTTGCCAGGCGGCACAAGAGCGGGCATCCATAGATGAGCGGGCGCGGACCAACACCTTCGTCTTCATCGATGAAGCGCATGATTATTTCGATGAGAGCATGGAAAATCTGCTCAACCAGGCGAGAAAATACAATGTGGGGTTGGTCATCTCGCACCAAAACCTGAATCAATTTGATACCGACCTGCGAGCCACGGTGATGTCGAGTACCACCACCAAAATGGTGGGCGGCTTGTCTCATGATGACGCTTCCAGATTTGCCAAAGAGATGGACTGCGATACGGAATTTTTACAAAGCATGCGCAAACACGCTCGTTATACCGAATTCGCCTGTATGGTGAAAAACTACACCCAGCGGCCTTTACGACTTGAAGTCCCTTTTGGGCAGTTGGAGGATCGGCCGACCAATACGAAAGAGGGAGTTGAATACCTAATAACGCGCAACCGCGCCCGTTACTGTGGCAATATTCAAGATTTCAACGGAGATGAGCTACCAGATAATTACCCCAAAGGAGGAGCGGGGTTAAACTTGAATGATCCGGAGTTGATCTAGCTATCACCAAGGCTTCTGAAATGAGAAGAGGAGGGGCACAATCGAGAAGTGTACCAGTTATCTGATAAGTTGGAATTATTGTATTAAAAGGGTTTTATAAGTTAAATATCAAGTAGTCTGGCTAATCTCTGCTATAGTACGCATATCATGGAGGAGAGATATATAGGAATACCTGAAAATATCGGAACAAAAAATTATGTCATTGATTTTCAGGTTGAGAGACAAAAACGGCTGGGAGAAAAAGATAGGAAACCACAAAATAAGCAAGTGTGTCCTGGAATATCGTTATTGGATGCGCCTGAAGCGTCTTTGAATTCATCAACGAAAACGACGCAGGAACAACCCTTCGCGAAAACACCACCGGGCAGCATGAATGAGGAGACCCAAACCGGGGCAGGACAACGTCATACCGGTACTCAGGATCATAATCAGGATTATGATTCAAACCGATTTAAACGACGCTCATCATATAAAGAACGCGAGTATACGGTATCTGACTATGTGGACTATATCCATGCCGTACTGAAAAGACGCCCCCTTGATAGTCCAATTCCGAAAATGTCTGATCCTCTGATCAATAACAATGATCCGTATTATGCCTACCGCATTACCGAAACCGCTAGACGCCTGGGAATAGATCCATTTTCTCTTAATGGGAGCGAACTCAAAGAACTTTACCACTTTGGCCGCCTACGGTCAGATGAGGAGCGTAAGGAATATACAGAGAAGGAGGCGAAAATTTGGGCTAAATTTGAGAAATATGAGTCTGGATTAAAAGACTGGTATAGTAACGAGAATTTGCGGGTACCGATTAGCTTGCTTATGCATACGAAGCAGGGAGTCCGCAGTTTTTTCGATCCTCAACGGTATAAAGAGTTAATGGCCATTGCGCGAGAGAATGCCACCCTTCCCCTGACTGAGTTGGTAAAAGAGAACCCGGTCCTTTGGGAATCGATGACGCGTACGGGTAGGTACAAAAAAAGACCGATCTCTGAACTTCTAGCGATCATCCTCGACATCCTCTTTGGCGGCATTGGTGATCTCTATCAAAAGGAAACCGCCAGGAATTAAAAAGTAGCCTCGCTACCGAATCCTTGAAACGCCAAGCGTAACGAGAGGTGGGGAAGAGGTCCGAACATTCCTTCTCCACCATGGGCGCGACAGGCGAAAAGCTTCCCGCGGAGAGTGAGTATGCCCTTTCCGCCTCGCGCCCAATTTGTTCACCATTCAGCCCCCCTGCTTCCATTCGGTTGACGGTTCGAGCCGGTGATACCCAGCCTCCACGAACTGCCTGTCAAACCCAAAAATATCCTTGGTGCCGTAATGATCTGCGACCACCATCACCAGGCAGTCGGTCAGACTCGCCCCTGGCGCCTGGGCTTTAAATCGCTCCAGCGCTTTATGCAAATAGGGAGTGGTCTCCGTGAGCACGAATTGACCCTCTGGCCGAAGCAGTTCAGCTGCGGCTTTGAGGGCGGTTTCGTGACCGCTTCTTTTCCCTAACACATTGACCGTTTCGACAAAGATATCGGCGGGAAGGATGATCGGTCGGGACACTTCGCGAAGCTGTGCTGCGGCTTCTTTGGCTGGCATGTGGTTATGATCAGTCTCCGTGGCTAAGGATACCAGAGCACTGGTATCGGCAATAAGGGGTGAGTTAGCTATTTTCTCCATACAGATAATCGTCAACGCGGGATGACAGATCGGATGGGCCCTTCCCGCCGATGGCAGCCAGGCGTAAGAGGGAGTCTCCGGTGCTTTCCTGCGTCTTACGGGTGGATTGCTTCATGCCCTCGCTTAACAACTCCCGTATCACCTCAGCCTCACGCTTGTTTTCACGCTTCGCCCGCAACTTTATGTCTTGTTCTTGTTCTTCAGTGATATACACTTGTGTCCGGATCATAGCAGATTCTTTATACTATATGTGGCATATGTTAGTCAATAATGGTTAGTCTGTAGATTTACATAGCGATGTAATAGTCTCTTTGAACTATGAAAGGCTTTAAAGATAACGTCAATCTAATTGCTTTTATCCGCAGAAAGCTTCATTTGCCTACCTGCCTCTTTTTTGTGCAATTTCCCGAACCCTGCCTATTCACAGCCATCCACAGCCTTCCTCCACAGCTTTTTCCCCACCTTTTGGGGAATCGCTGCTGGACCCGCCTGACGCTTCAAGAAGGCATGATCCGCTTGCACAAAGGAGCGCTTACGCCCACCCGCGAAGGCAAATACACCTTACAAAGCATTGATTTCCGTAAGTTTACTTGACATAATGCAGGTACTACCCTAAACTAGGGTAACCTATGCACCAAATCAGAATTACACGAACCTCCGATCTGGACAGTGTCTTATCCTTCTTAAAGGAGCGCTATTCCTTATTGTCTGAAGCAGAAATCATCAAAATGGCCTTGTCGAATCAGTATCACCAGGAAACCAACGGGGGGCCGAGAGCAGGGGAGCGTCTGCAAGACCCGACGAAACGCTTTACCAAAGCGCAATGGCAGAAAAAGTTTGCGGTGTTTGATCACATTCGTGACCAGATCGCCCCGGAAGATGCGGAGAAATTAGACCAGGCGATTGATCGGGCAGTACAAGACGTACGTGCTGACACCAACAACACCTATGGGAAAGACCCCGCCTAAAATCATTGTCGTGGATACCAACGTCCTGATCCGTGCCACCTTTCAAAAACCATCCTCCTTATCCCTTCGTATTTACCAGGCGATCCGGGAGCAGGCGTGTCTTCTCGCCATCTCACCAGCAACTCGAGCGGAGCTACGCGAGGTCATTAGCCGTGATTATATTGTTGCGCTTACCCATACGACACCTGAGCAGCGCGAAGGCTATATGAATGAACTGAGTGAAATAAGCATACTGACCAGGGGGCAGGCGGCCTTAACGCAACAGAGTCGAGATCGAAAAGACAATAAATTCCTGGTCTGCGCAAGCGAGGCACAGGCTGATTATCTCATTACCAGTGACGACGACTTGCTTGACCTCAAAACCTATGAAGGGACACGGATTATTCCGCCGCAGAAATTTGTCGCGCTTCTTGAGACCGGCACGCTCTAACAGTGCGAGGAGGCACGGAAGTGGTCGAGACCATCTTCGATGAAATCAAGCGTGCCTTACAGCAGGGCGATGCCGTCATCTTGCGGGCTTTGGGTCATTGCACGTACGGGACAAACAGGCTCGCATCGGGCGCAATCCCAAAACCGGCCAAGAGACGGTGATCCCACCCCGGCGGGTGGTTCGGTTCAAATCAGGGAATCAGTTTAAAGCTGCGGTCAACACCTCTACGCCCCCCTATCATTAACCCGTCCGAAGCTGCCCTCACGCTAACCGCACCTTCACCCCTGCCAAACTCATGATACGCCTCCTGTCGCGTAAAATGTCGTCGACAATGCAGCAGACCTTGGCTACCCTTATGTGCCGTCTTGTCATCCACCGTGGCCTGGCTCTTTCTTGTCCTCCTGAAGCGATGAGATTTGCCTGTACCTTCCTGAGTGATGGTGAAATACTCCGGTTTCCGTTGTGATGTCAGATCGTATAGAGCGCCTCTGACCGGTGCGGTCAGCAGGCAAGGAGTGATGTGCGACCCTTTGTAGGAGTGGGCAGGAAGGAGGCAGACATGGCCACGAACATTTACGTTGGGAATCTACCGTTTAGCGCGACAGCGGAGGAAATCCAAAAACTGTTTAGCGCCTACGGGACAGTGGAAAAGGTCAATCTGGTGACAGATCGTGAGACTGGGCGGTTGCGGGGCTTTGGATTCGTGGAGATGTCGAGCGGCGGGCGCGAGGCCATTGCCGCCCTTGATCAACGCGAGCTGGGCGGACGGGTGCTCATAGTGAACCTGGCGCGCCCGCGGGAAGAGCGTCCCAGTCGCCCGCGTCGCTGGTAAAGCTGTTCATTGTGAACAGACCCCAATAGAGACGTATGCAGATGCAAGAGGTGTTATCTGCTGGGGACGGCATCACCGTGCTAGTGCAAGAACTTGTCTGGACGGATGGTGGTAATGGGGTTGTAAAGCTTTTTATGGATCAACAGAAGCGTGAAGGCGTCTGACCACCAACCGTCAGGTGCGTGTGGTGCCGCCTCATGACAGCGAGGGGGGAGGAAAGATGCGGAACATCGTGTTATCCACGTTGGTGATGGCGCTGGCGTTATTGGCTGCCGTGTCTACAACGGTGGCACAGACCGGACAAGGGAAAGAGTTGGCGGCGGTTATGCTGACCGGGGCCGCCGAAGTGCCTGGGCCGGGGGATAGTAACGGCAGTGGCACCGTCAAGCTGACGGTCAATCCGGCCAAAGGCGAAGTCTGTTATGAACTCACCGTGGCGAACATTCAGGAGGCGACCGCAGCCCATATCCACGAAGGCGCGGCGGGCAAAGCGGGGCCAGTCAAAGTGGGATTGGATGCGCCCAAGACGGGCACGGCGAAGGGGTGCAAGAGTGCCGATGCCGCTCTGATGAGCGCGATCGTGGAGCACCCGGCTAACTACTATGTCAATGTCCACAATGCCGAATTTTCCAAGGGTGCAGTGCGTGGGCAGCTCACAAAATAGGATTGGGCATTCGCCGCCGGGTAGTTAGTGCGTTTGTACCCCAGAGGGTATGTGAACTCGCTTTTCGGACACCCTCTGGGGTTTTGTCAAGTTGTTGAAGCAGGGACGCTCATCAGGCAAGCGGGTGCCTCTCCCCGGTCCTACCTACCCTTTAGGCCGTCCGCTCGGTGCCCGTCACGTCGGCCCAACTCTCGAATTGTTGCTTCATCTCTTGACGGTAATCCGACGCCGACAGCAGATGCCGCCTGAGTCGGAAATGTTGGCAGACGGGGCTATCTCATTCAAAGTGTCAAGTTGGGCTATACCCTAGGTGGACGTCAGGGATATTGTTCCCGTTCTGTCAGTATAGGATTGATTTGTGCATTTCTTGACAGTTCTGCTCCAAGATTACAGAGTCTATCTTGACACATCGGGAGGGTCTTAGTCGCCGTTTTTGAGAGGGAAAAGGCCGGAACACTTTGGATAATTCCGACCGCCTTCTAGCTGGCAAAATGCTATTTTAGGCACAGCAGACAACACACGAGAGAATGCTGAAACGAGCCCTGGCTAGGAGAGCGCATGGTGGCGCGGATTTTTCTCTGTCATGCCAGCGAAGACAAGCTGCAAGACCGCGAAATCTATCAGTATCTGCTAGCCTCATGGTTCTCACCGCGGCTGGATGAAGAAGAACTTTACCTGGCTAGGATTGGGCTTTCCAGTAGTATTCGCGCAATAAAGGCATATGGTCCATTATTGCTCCGTTACTACCGGAAAGCATATCTGCACATCTTCCTAACGATTCATAAGGATAGAACTGGTTGCAAGCATCTTATGACGCTGCGCGTCCGGACAACGAGAAGTAACTTCCCTTGGGAAGTTACTTGGAAGTTTTACCAATTGGCCTAATGCATTTTATATTTGAAGAGCTCTGAGATCGTCTATAGCATCGGTTATCTCCAAAGATGATAAGACTTTAAGCCAATCGGCGAAACTTGCAACCACTTCTTGTTCACTCACGGTTCGCTCATTTCGGAATACGGTTCCGAGAATTGACCCAAATAGGGCAAAAAGGCCAACTCCAACGCCTAGAAATTTCAAAACCGTTCGTTTCACAACAATCTTGTCGCTTTCCGCTCTGTGGCGTGGGAAGTATTCTCAGGCTCGCTTCCAGCCGATTTTTGAACTATTGTCTAAACCTCCATAAATTCAAAAGCTTATGAAATTCTTGGAACTCCGAAAAAAATGGGCAAACGATAAGTGTTCACTATTACCGAACGAGTGAGTCAGCTATGAAGATTGTTGCTGTCCACGGCATTGCTCAGACATATGAGGGCTCGTCGACCCTCAAAAGCCAGTGGCTCCCAGCTTTACAGACAGGGCTAGAGGAGGCTGGTGTGCCGCTAGTCAAGGCGAGCGATCTCAAGGTAGTGGGATATGGTGCTCTGTTCCGTCCTGCTGGAACACGGGCAGGCAGTCTTCCACAGCTGGATGCTCGAGATGTACAACCAGGCTGGGAACAGGATCTTCTCGTCGAATGGTGGCGCGCCGCAGCGGCACTGTCGGAAGCATCTAGAATGGCTTCGGAGCCGGATGTGCTGGGTGAAGATCCGAGCATCCAAGGTCCAGATTTCCAGGGCAGGGCACGCACCCCTGCTGTCGTGCAACGTGCGCTACGCCAACTCGCGAAATCGAGGTTCTTTCAGGGGCTTGGGTCCGAGAGGGCACTGATCTTCGGCCTGAAGCAAGTACGGCTGTTCCTCCATGACCCCCAGATAAAGAGCGCGGTTCTCGAACGCGTGAGCCGAAAGGTGGATGTCAGCACAAGGGTCATCATCGGCCATTCACTTGGGTCAATCATTGCTTACGAAGCACTATGCACGCATCCAGAGTGGAACGTCCACACCCTGGTGACCCTTGGTTCGCCGCTCGGCATTGCGAGTTTAGTCTTCGATGCTCTGACTCCACGGCCCAAGGAGGGGGTAGCCGCATGGCCGCATGTGCAGCAGTGGTTCAACATTGCTGACGTGGGGGACATCGTCGCGCTCGAAAAGCAGCTCGCGCCTCGCTTTGGTCCTGTCGTTGATCGGCTGGTTTATAATGGATGGAAATCACACGCTGTTAAGAGATATCTGACCGCGCGTGAAACCGGCGAAGCAGTCGCCACCGGACTTGATCATTAATAGGTGCTCTATGAATCCTTCTGTGGATAACGAGCCTCGCTGGTATCTGATTGCCATCGGATCTCCTGTGTGCCCAAAGATGGGTCTGCCCAAGCTGGCCCGGGTCGAGAACGATATCCGGCGGGTCGTAGATATATTTACGGGCGAGCAGCAGGGCTACAAGCGGATACTCTCCGACCGCATTCGATTGGGAGCAACGGCGCAGAAAATTAAGAACGAAATGTCTGCTTGGTTTGCCGACCCTGGGCGAAAAGCGTCTGACTGTGTTGTGCTCTATATCGCAGGTCATGGGGATCAGCTGGGCGACAATCATTACCTGCTCACCTCCGACTCGACCGAGCGCGAGTTGTACCGCAAGGCCATCAAGACCAGTTCTCTTGTCGAGTTGTTGCTTGAGGGAGAGGGGGAGCGGCCGCAGCATATCCTCCTTATCCTCGATACCTGTTACGCTGGGCAGGGAGCGGATCAGGCTGCCGCTGCAGTCTCACAGGCCAGAAGCGCGGTAAGGAAAGGGGGGAGTGGTTTCTGGATCATTGCATCGGCTGACTCCCGGACCGAAGCCTCGGACGGCGCGTTCGTGGATGCCCTGTTAGCCGTAATGCAGGATGACGCCTGGATGCCGCAGGGAGGCAAGCAGTATCTGAGCCCACTTGATCTGCGTGATGCCATCAACGACTGGTTTGCGGAACAGAAACTGCATCAGCGGGCAGAGGCTACTGTCGTGGGGAGCAGAGAGCAGGCCATCTTCATCCGTAACCCGCGATATACGCGAGAGCTTGACGGCCTTGAGCTGAGCGATCAGGCGCACTGGGAGCCCAAGGCACGGGGCGTTGACGCTCCGGGCGCTCCGGGATGGTTCTTTACCGGACGGCGTGCGGCACTGCGAGAGTTATGCTCCTGGCTACAGCAGCCACAATCGGATCTCCTTGCGCGAGTAGTCACCGGTGCACCTGGCTCAGGGAAGTCGGCCATACTCGGATGGCTTGTCCTGACAGCGCAGGAGACCTCGCGACAAGCCGCATATCAGGCTAGGTTTCTTACGGACGATATGCTCATCCCTCCAGTGGGAGCTATTGCGGCCCGCTTCAATGCCCGTGGCGCTCGACTTCCAAGCATGACTGCCACGCTGGCCGCAATGCTGGGTTGCACCGCACGCGATCCAGTGGGTTTCATCCAGGAACTGGCCGAGCGCCAAGGACCGATCGGCATCGTTGTCGATTCACTCGATGAAGCTGCCGAGGCACCAAGCATCGAACGGGAATTGCTGAGTGGATTGGCCTCCTGCGCAGCGGTACGACTCATCGTCGGCAGCCGGCTCCGCAATGGCCACCCTCCTTTGGGAGACCAGGCAGTTGTCGTGGATCTCGACGCCCCGTGCTATTTCTCGCGCGCAGACCTAGTGGAGTATGTCTTTGCACGCCTCACTCGCCGTGATCCGCCGTCGGTCTATGTAGCGCCCATGCAGCATCCACATGCCCGAAGGCTGGCAGAGCTCGTCGCTGACCGCGCCGGGCACTCATTCCTCTATGCACGTCTGATCAGTCGCACGCTTGCGCTGGCAAAGACAGCGGTGGACACGACGGTACCAGGCTGGGAGAAGGAGGTGCAGATTCCGGCTGGTTTGCACGAGGCGTTCGACACCGACTTAGAGCGTTTTGGCAAGGACAAGCAGCGCCTGATAGACTTGCTCATCCCACTGGCATATGCACGGGGGAGGGGTCTGCCACAGAAGCATATCTGGTACACGGCCGCTTCGCACATTACGGGGCACGCATATGCCAACCGCGATCTTCGCGAGCTCAAAGCGTGCGCGAGTTACTATCTGGTGCAGGATACCGAAGCTGGCGAGGTTGTTTATCGTCTCTTTCACCAGACCTTTGCTGATTATCTCAAAGACCTCACGCGCGATGAAGAGGTCGAGCGTGCATTCGCCGTGGCCCTGCTCTCACTGCTGCCAATAGCGGCAAACGGTGTCGAACCGTGGAGCCAGGTGTCCGAGCCATACCTCCTGCATCACTTCCCT
>Ga0075421_100008954_pt1 | contig 12330 bp, 12 predicted proteins | sample SoiMetdeltSBSDD5_FD_75292 | JGI IMG/M metagenome (GOLD analysis project Ga0075421, IMG submission 75292) | Bulk soil microbial communities from a Populus tree surrounding site in Tennessee, USA - Soil MetaG P. deltoides SBSDD5 | ecosystem: Environmental > Terrestrial > Soil > Tree plantation...
TCCAGCGTCAGGCTGGACCTCCCTACCCTGGCCGCTGCGTTCGGGGTCGTGCTGCTCGCGGCTCTCGCGTGCGGGGCAGTGCCGGCGTTGCACGCGTCGTCGCCCGACCTGGCACGTTTGCGCGAGGGTGGGCGCGGGCACACAGGCCGCAGGCGCCTCGGACGCAACCTGCTCGTCGTCGCCCAGACGTCGCTCGCGCTCGTACTGCTCATCGGCGCGGCGCTGCTGGTCCAGAGCTTCAGTCGGTTGCGCAAGGTGGATCCCGGCTACGACACGCGGGACATTTACACGTTCCAGTTCGCGCCCGTTCGTCCGTTCCGCGACGGGCCGAGCTGGGGTCGGCTCCACGTCGACTTCATGGGCCGGCTGCGCGCGCTCCCCGGCGTCACCGGCGTTGGCCTCGTGAACAACATCCCGCTCGACGAGGGCACGAACGCGGTTCGCGTCCGCACGGACGATACGCCGTCCGACGGGAACGGTACGCTGGTCAACGTGAACGCCACTGCCGGCGACTACTTCACCGTGATGGGGATCAAGCTGCTGCAGGGACGCACGTTCACCACGGCAGAAGCGGTGACACCTAACAGCAGCGTGATCATCAGCCGATCGACCGCCGACAAGCTGTGGCCCAACCAGAACGCGCTCGGGCGCACCGTCAGACCGCGAATCGCCAGTCAGGACACGCTCCTGTTCACGGTGGTCGGTGTCGTCGAGGACGTGAAGCAGGACGATTGGCGGCAGGCCGGCGATGCGAACCTGTACATCCCACTCTCGGGTCCGGCGCCTAACGCGTGGGCCATTGGAACGCCGGCGTACGTGGTGAAATCAGCGCGTGCTGACCGGCTTCAGCCCGAGGTGCGTGAGCTGGTGCGTCAGGTCGCTCCCGAAGCGCCGGTGTACCGCGAGTTCACCATGGAGTTCCTGGCACGACGGTCGATGCTTCAGCTGTCGTTCACGATGCTCACCCTCGGCGTTGTGGCCGGCCTCGCGCTGCTGCTTGGCGCGATCGGTCTGTACGGCGTGCTGTCGTACGTCGTGGCCGGGCGCACGCGGGAAATCGGCGTGCGGATGGCGCTCGGCGCCACCGCCAGTGCGGTGCGGCGTATGGTCGTGTCGCAGGGCGCGCGAGTCGTGGTGGCCGGCGTAGTGATCGGCATCGCCGTGGCGTTTGCATCCACGCGGCTGCTGGGCACGCTGCTGTTTGGCGTGAAGCCGGTGGACCCGATCGTCTTCGCGGCGATGTCGGTCATGATGATCGCGATCGGCGTTTTCGCGAGCTACATGCCGGCGCGCCGGGCGAGCAGCGTGAATCCGATCGAGTCACTCCGGAGTGACTAGCGCCGGCGTCCCCAGTATGATTTGCCTGTCGCGCGTGGCAGGCAATCATGACGCTGAACCGCAGATTCTCGAGATGGCATCGTGGCGCTGGGTCGTGTGAACGGGCCAGGACGCTCGCGACGATCACCGGTACGCTACTCGTCGCTGCGTGCGCGTCGGCGGCCCGAAATCCCGTGCTCGACAAGTACCCCGCAGGCGTGGTCGGCCGCACATCGGTCTTCTATTACGACATCCACGGACGCACGTTCGACGACCTCCACGCCGAGATGCGCCGCAAAGGACCGAAGATCGACGGCGAGAGCTTCGTCGGCGAGGCACGCTTGCCCATGCGATTGAGCTGGCGGACCGAGTCCCTGGGCAGGAACTCATGCTCGATCCGCGACGTAACCGTCTCGGTGACCGCCGAGATCACGCTGCCGCGCTGGACGCCTCCGGAGAACCCGGAGCCAGGGCTTGTGGACGAGTGGAAACGGTTCATCGCGGCGCTCGAGGAGCATGAGGCGGGACACAAGGACATCTCCGCGAAGGCCGCGCGCGAGATCACGAGCCGGCTGCGCGGGTTGTCGGGCCTCTGTTCGCAGCTCGGTACTCGCGCGAACGAGTTCGCGCGAACGATCGTCGCGCGCACGAGCGATGAGCAGAATGCCTACGACGCCGCTACTCGGCACGGCCTAACGCAGGGAACGGCATTCGGCGTGGGCCGAGGTCGACTCGGGCTCGGACGATCGGATTCGCTGGTCGAACGACGTGTCTTCGAGGCGCTCCTCAGCCACGTCGTTCGCTAGGCACCTGAATACGCCTGACCTAGCTTCGCTCACGCACGTAGTGGAGGCCCACGACGCCGGTCGGGTACGGTGTAGCGCTTTTCAGGCCGAACGCAGCGTGCACGCCGCCCGGCAGCACGCGCTTGCCGGTCCCCAATGTCAGTGGGTACAGCAACAGATGTAGCTCGTCCACCAGGTCGTTCTCGATCAGCGCGTGGACGAGCTGACTGCTGCCGTCCGTCAGGATGTTCTTTCCTGGCTGCGCCTTCAGTGCACGCACCGACTCGATCACGTTGTCGCGAATGATCGTGGTGTTGCGCCAGATCGGCTCCTTCAGCGTTCGTGACACCACGTACTTCTTCGGCGCGTTCATCATGTCCCCGAAAAAGTCGCCCGCGGGCATTGGCTCGAACGCCTGGGCGTGCGTCACGTACGTGCGGCGGCCGAGCAGGAACGCGTCAGTGTCCTGCATCAACGCGCCAAAGCTCCGCCCGATGTCGTCGTGCCAATAGGGGATCGTCCAGCCGCCGTGTTCGAACCCTCCATCCCGATCCTCGTCCTTGCCCCCAGGGGCCTGCATCACGCCGTCGAGCGTGACGAACTCCGAAACGATCAGCTTTCTCATACGAACCGTCCTTTGAGTGGCTCACTGAGACGTCGAACGAGCACGGGTCCAATCGACATACCCAAGCCCGAAGGTTCAGCACCTTCCCGAGACGCGCGTAGATGTTATATCCCCATCCACCGCCTCTCCCACGGAATGCTCCCAACGCTCTGCCGCGTTCCGGCCGCGCTCGCCACGGCCGTCTTCGCTGCCACCGGCTGCGCCTCGGCTGGTACCCGCCCAGCACCAGCGGCGCCCACGAAGATCGGCATCGCAGCGATGAAGCACACTGCGGCCGACGCGAACTTCATGCGCGGGATGATCCACCATCACGCGCAGGCGGTCCTCATGGCCAAGTGGGCCCCGACTCACGGGGCCGGTGCCGACCTGCAGCGATTGGCCGAGCGCATCGTCGTCGCCCAGCAGGACGAGATCGCCCTCATGCAGAACTGGCTCAAGGAGAAAGGGGAGCCAGTCCCGGAACCGTCGCCTGGACCAATGCGCATGACGATGCCCGACGGCACCACGCACGACATGCTCATGCCGGGCATGCTCACCGAGGGCGAGTTGAAGCAGCTCGACGCCGCACGCGGCGTGGAGTTCGACCGTCTCTTCCTCACCTTCATGATCCGGCATCACGAAGGCGCGCTCGACATGGTCGAGGAGCTCTTCGGCTCGAAGGGGGCCGGGCAGGATGAGGACACGTTTCGCCTGGCCTCCGACGTTTTCGCAGACCAGACCACAGAAATTCGCGTCATGAAAGAGATGCTCGCCGCTCGGCAATCACCGTCCGCAAAGGAGTAGTCATGAACGTCCCGTCGTTGCCCTCGCTCGGCCGGTTCGTGCGCGCGGCTGTGCTGCTGCTTTTCACCGCGGCGTGCTCGCGTAGCGCCAGCACGGTTCCGACGCCGGCGACGCCGCAGCAGGATCGGCGCGTCGGCCTCAAACCCGGAATGCACGACGCGGGCGAGGCAATCTGGAACCTCGGGAAGCTTTCGACCACGCCGGCGCCCGAGGGATTCGCCGGGGTCACGAACTCCGACCTCGCGTTCACCGGGAAGTACGCGATTCAGGGGAACTACAACGGATTCATGGTCTGGGACATGACGAATCCGCGCCGTCCGGCGTTGGTGAAGTCGTATCTCTGCCCGGCGTCGCAGAGCGACGTCTCCGTCTACAAGAATCTCCTCTTCGTGTCCGCCGAGGGCCTAACGGGGCGCGCGGACTGCGGCACGCAGGGCGTGGAGGATACGGTGAGCACGGTTCGCGTGCGCGGGATCCGGGTGTTCGATGTCACCGACATGGCGAACCCGAAGTACGTGGGCAACGTGCAGACGTGTCGCGGCTCGCACACGCACACGGTCGTTGAAGACCCGAAGGACAAGGAGAACATCTACATCTACGTTTCGGGCTCCGCTGGCGTGCGTTCGCCCAGCGAGCTTCCGGGCTGCTCGGCGCTGTCGCCTGACGAGGACCAGACGTCGTCGTTGTTCCGCATCGAGGTGATCAAGGTGCCGCTGGCGCGCCCACAGGATGCGCGCATCGTCTCGTCGCCGCGTATCTTCGAGGGACTCAAGGCGGCGCCGCGTCACAGCGAGCCATTCGACTCCGCGGCGGCGGCGGCGCGTGCAGCACGTGCCGCGGCTGCCGGCGGCGGCGGTGGCGGCGCGAACAACCGAGGCCAGGGAATGCGCGGCGGCGGTCCCACGCAATGCCACGACATCACGGTGTATCCGGCGGTAGGTCTCGCGGGTGGCGCGTGTGGCGGGTATGGGCTGCTGCTCGACATCAGCGATGTCGCGAACCCAGTGCGCATCGACCAGGCCGCAGACTCGAACTTCGCCTTCTGGCACTCGGCGACGTTCAGCAATGACGGAACGAAGGTCCTGTTCACTGACGAGTGGGGCGGCGGGCGCGCGCCGCGCTGCCGCGTGACCGACAAGCCGGAGTGGGGTGCCGACGCGATCTTCACGATCGAGAACCGCAAGCTGAAGTTCCACTCGTATTACAAGATTCCCGCGCCGCAGACGGCCCTCGAGAACTGTGTCGCGCACAACGGCTCGCTGATCCCGATCCCGGGGCGCGAGGTGATGGTGCAAGGGTGGTATCAGGGCGGGATCTCGGTGTTCGACTGGACCGATCCGGCGAAGCCGTTCGAGATCGCCTACCACGATCGCGGTCCGTCCGATTCGTCGAAGGTCGGCGCGGGCGGCTCGTGGTCGGTGTACTGGTACAACGGGCAGCTCGTGAGCTCGGAGATCGCGCGCGGACTCGACGTCTTCGAGCTGCAGCCCAGCGAGTTCATCTCGCAGAACGAGATCGACGCGGCGAAGACGGTGCACTTCGACTACCTGAACGCGCAGGGGCAGCCGAAGATGGTCTGGCCACCGAGCTTCGCGCTGGCGCGCTCGTTCGTGGATCAACTCGAGCGTAACAAATGCTTGTCGGCGGATCGCATCGCCTCGGTGCGGCAGTCGCTCTCGGCGGCGGAGCGCGCAGCCGCGCGGGATCGCCAAACGGCGCTCACGCAGCTCTCGACGCAGCTTGGGTCGGATGCACAGAGCTCGTGTGACGGCGCGAGAGTGAACAAGTTGATAAACGCCGTGCGGGATCTGTCGGCGGTGAGCTGAGCTGGTCGGTGCCCATGTAGAGCAGCGCCCGTTCAAGTGCTGCTCTACATCGGGCGGAGCGCTGAGGACTGAGGGCCGCGGGCATCCCGCGGCCCTCAGTCCATCAGGTGATGCGAAGCCGTGATCGAGATCACGATGCCCGACGGGCAGATGACGTTGCGGCCGCGATCCGCGTCAGATCATCGCGGGGAGCGTCCTCGAGACCTCGTTACGGCCACCGCCGCACCATTGCCTTCGCCCGCTTGGAGGCGTGCGGTCCGTCCAGGAATGCCATGTCGAGCGAAATACACGTCGTCAGGCCGGGCAGCAGCGAGATCCTCCGTTTCGGGGAGACGGTCCGCGTCGGTCGCGCGGAAACGAACGCGATCGTCGTAACTGACGGCCTCGTGAGCGCCGAGCACATCGAGCTGCGGAAGATCGGCGAGGCGTGGGAGATCGTCGACCTCGATAGCGCCAACGGCACGTTCATTGGCGGCGAACGCGTCACTCGCGCGCCGCTCGGTGCCCAGACGTCGGTCCGATTGGGGGGCGACGGCCCTGAGCTGTGCCTAACGATACCCACCTTGACGGCGGCTGACGTGACGCAACCGGTCGGCCTGTCCGACATCGTCGATCGGTACCTGGGCGATGAAGCGCCCGATGACATGTCGACCCGTACGAGCTTGATCCGGATCGCGCTCCGGGAACGCCTCGAAAAGGAGACCCGCTCCTGGTTGAAACGCACTCGCAACCTTCGCGTCGCGATCGGACTCCTCCTCGTGCTATCGGCTGCGGCAGGAGGTACGGCCTGGTGGCAAGGGCGACGCGTTCGTGCGTTACGTACGGCTGCGAGCGAGGTGTTTTATACGATGAAGTCGCTCGAACTGGATGTGGGACGCTTCCAGGCGACCGCCGGGCCCGATTCAACGATCCAGGAGCGCCGCGCGCGCCTCCAGGCCCAGTACGGCGACCTGCTGAGGACTCTGGGTATCTACAGCGACCGGACTCCCGCGGACGTCAAGCTCATCTACCAGACGATCCACCGACTTGGCGAGTCCGAAGCCACGGTGCCCCGCGGCTTCGTGGAAGAAGTCCGCAAGTACATCAAGCGGTGGGACGCAGCGCAACTCCGGGCGAGCGTCGCGCGGGCGAACGCACAGGACCTGGCCCCGCGCGTGTCTGATATCCTGCTGCAACACAATCTGCCGCGCGAGTTCTTGTATCTCGCGCTGCAGGAGAGCGACTTCGATCCCAAAGCCATCGGACCATCCACGCGATTCGGCGTTCCCAAGGGAATGTGGCAAATCATTCCGCCCACGGCCGAGGCGTACGGGCTGCGCCTTGGTCCGCTGCAGGGCGAGCGACGGTACGATCCCTCAGACGAGCGGCACAACGTGACCAAGGCCACCACGGCCGCGGCGCGTTACCTCCAGGACCTCTACACCACCGACGCCCAGGCGTCGGGACTACTGGTCATGGCGTCGTACAACATGGGCGAAACGCGGCTGCTTCGGCTGATCCGATCCCTGCCGGGGACCCCGGCGAAACGGAACTTCTGGGCGGTGCTCGAGAAGCACCGGCGCGAGATTCCGAACGAGACGTACGACTACGTGTTCCGGGTCGTCGCCGCTGCGGTGATCTGCGCCAACCCCCGGCTGTTCGGATTCGACTTCGAGCCGCCGCTGGGACCGTTGCCGGACGCGCCCGCGACCAGCACGGGAACGTTAGGAGATCATCCTACCCTCGATCCGGACCGACCTCGCCGTGTGACAGCAACGCCTCGCCTCGCGGCGAGAGCCGATATCCCACCTCCAAACTCTCGGTCAACCCGAGCGCCTTGAGCTTCCGGACGTTCGCCTTGAACGGAAGCCGCTCCATCGGGACGGCCTTGCAGAGGTCACCGGCTCGAACCGCGGGATTGTCGCGAATCAGCTGAAGGACGCGGCGCGTCCACGCTCCACCAGGCGCGCTGGCGTCGAGCTTCGCGAGTTTGCCCCTGATTGCTGCCAGTTCCTCTTCGCTGAACGAGTCTCGCATGCGAAGCGCGATACGAGGGTCGGGACGCAGCGCTCCGAGCTCGATACGATAGAGAGTGCCTTCGGTGCGACCCGCGAGGTCCGCTCGCAATGCCTGGCGTGACGCGTAGCCCGCCCGCATCGCCTCTTCCTCGGCGATCTCATCCTCGGAGATCTGACGCACTTCAAGGATTTGAAGTTGTCCGATCGGCAGCATGAGCGTTCCACCGGTGCGAACGGTGGGTCGTCGCCAGCGCCGAAACGCCAACGTGATGCGTCCCGCACGGATCCCCTCGAGTGCGTCCTGCCGAAAGAGCATGGCGTCTCCGAGCCGAGTAGCGTCGACCTTTACGTTTCGTGACCTGGACCTGTTACCGGGAACCAACGTGGCTCGGCTGGCTTGGTCGTCCTACCACCTCGCGACTTGACCGCGCGCACCTTCCGTCTCCTTGGCGGAGACGGCGCCTTCTATACGTCGAACGCTCCGGGCACGCTGGGCGGCAATCGACGCGCGAAGATCTATGGGCGCCTCGACTGTCCAAGCGCCCTCGCCGCGTTGCATCGAGGCGATAGCTATCGCGCGTTCAGAGTGTTCTTCGCTGATGAAGCCACAGCCGTTGCTGCGGGGTATCGCCCGTGTGCGCGCTGCTTACCGGAGCGCTACGCCGTATGGAAGCGGAGCAAAACGCGGCCGCCGGAGCCAGATTACAGGTGATGGCAAGTCCAGAACTCGTTGTGCTCTCGCGGGACAAGGCAGAGCAATACCAGCCCGAGGGGGTCGAGGTTTGCATCTCGATCACGGACCCGGACGCACCTGAGGTACGCCTCGCGCCAGAGTTCGCGGCAGTGCTGCGCCTCCAGTTCACCGATATCGCGGCGCCCGGCGGTCCCCAGGACGTGCTCTTTGGGCGCGAGCATGCGGAGCGCATTCTCGCCTTTCTTGGCCGGTGGATGCACGCCGAGCGGATCGTGGTCCACTGCACCGCCGGCGCGAGTCGTTCACCCGGAGTTGCACTCGGTCTTTGTGATCGTTTTGGTTGGCCGACGGCGCCGATCGAGCAGGCGAAGCCGTTCTGGAATTCGCTCGTTCGGCAGGTGCTCGCCGGTTTGTGAAGGCTGACGCCAACGGACGTGAGTGGCCAGCGGGTGGCCGTTCGTTTTCTCGCGGATGCGATGCTCGGACGTCTCGCCCGCTGGCTTCGCGTGCTCGGGTTTGACACCGCGTACGACCCGTCGCTCGACGATGTCGCGCTCGTCCGGCTGGCGAATGCCGAGAACCGCGTCCTTCTGACGCGCGACCGGCACCTGCTGCGCGAGCTCCGCCCGAGAAGAGCCATCGAGGTAACGAGCGACACACCGCTCGAACAGCTCGCCGCGCTCGTGCCGGCACTCGAGCTCAAGGCACCGGACGCGCTGTTCACACGCTGCCTGCTCTGCAACACGCCCCTCGAGGAAATCCCTTCCGCCGAGGCTGTCACGGCGCTTCCACCGACTGTCCGCGAGCTCAAAGGGCCGTTCCGCCGCTGTCCGACTTGCAGCCGCATGTATTGGCCGGGGTCGCACGTCAGGCGAATGACCCGCGCTCTCACGACGGCATTGCCTGGTTGGCTGCATTAGCGAGCCACGCGACGGCTGAACCGCGCTCAACACCTCGACCCAGGATCACATGTCCGAGATGAACACGCTTGCCGCAGCGCTGTTTGGTCTCTCGAGCAACATTCGCTACGTCGCTCAATACCGGCACGGCGATCTGCAGATGGCGCAGCGCGGCGGCCTGCGCGACGCCAGCGGCGCCGACTCCGATCGGTACGAGGAACTCCTCGTCAACCCAACGCTGCTCACGCTCGCTCGTCAGCGCGGCGAGATCGATTGCGGCGGCCTGGAGTTCCTATTGATCCGGTACGGCCACTTCTTTCAGCTCGTCCATCCGATCGAGGGCGGTCACCTGTCGATCGCGATCGAGGCCACCACGGAGCCACTCAAACTCCTGACAGACATCCGCGCGCTCGCTCGTCAGCGAGGCATCCTCGCATCCGACGCCTGACGTTAGGCAGCGACAGACAGCACGGGCCCCGGCCGAGCACCTCGAGCTCGGCCGGGGCCCGGCTGAACATGGCATTGTTACGGCGTCCGGTAGAAGAAGTACTCGGTCGTATACGGGACTCTCGCTACCTCGCCCGTCGCTCCCGCGTACGCGGGCTCCTTCCCGCCCACCGTGTTCACTCGCTGGATGAAGTTCACCCGGTGGAAGATACCAGGTCCGTTGGACTTCGCCGTGAGGGACAGCCACGCAATCGCGTTAGTGTCCGGGGTGCAGCGCTGCGACACGGTGCCGACCACAGTGCCACCACTGTTGCTCTCCCAGGTCGGGCCGGCGTAATGGGTGCCGACGGTGCTCTTCCCTCCGGCGTCGGCGGACAGCACTGCCGACGGGCCGTCGAAGCTCCAACCCGTACCGTTCCAGTGATAGATCTGCACGCCCGCCGCGTACACGTGGAAGACAAGCTTGCTCCCCGCGGGGGGTTGCAGGTTCTGGCACGTCCCAAGCTCGGGGGCCCGTGATGTCGCCAGTGTCGGCGTGCGGTGTGGGTCCAACCCCGGCCCTGAATCAGGCCCGATGGGCGCCTCGTTGGCGCATGCGGTCGAAATGACCGCGGTGGCCACGACGAGCGTCCGTCGCAGCCCAGGCAAAACAGTGCTGTCCATGGTCGTGTCCTCAGATGCGGCGCGCGCCGCCGATTGTTGTGTTAAGCGGTGTTGTCCTCAGCATTCAGTATGCGGGAATCCTCGGAGGCAGCGGACACCTGCCGTGGCGAGGAGCTCGCGTTCGGCTGACCGTCGGCTCCGGGCGAGCTCACCGCGTCGGAGTCACGACCGGATCCAGCGTGATTCCAAGCTCCTCCAGCAGACGAAGCCCGCTTAAGTGCATGCGGCGCTTGTGACCGCCGAGAAACCTCGGATGGAGCTTCCACACACTGTGGAAAGCGCCGCGCCATGTGCTTTCGTAATCGCCGTCCGGAGTCGCGCGCATCATGCCTCGTTTGGCCTGATACGCGAACTCCTCGGCCGTATCGCGGTTCGTTTGCCTGGCTTCACTTCCGGCAGCAGGAATCTCGCCCCGTCTCGTTCCAGCGTGACGCTCGCAGATCCCGCGATGCGCTTTGTAGAGTGTCGCCACGTTATGCAGCATCGGGAACGCGTGCACGACGTGGTCCCGCGGGCGGACGAAGACTCCCGGCGTGTCGCTATTGCTGGTCGCGATCCGCGTCGACCCGGCGCGGAACGTAAAGATCGGGAGCGTGATCTGCTCGATCTCACCCTGGGCGTCGTGCCGATCGGCGATCGCGATCTGGGCCATGTCTCCCGTAGACTCGTTCGCCAGCACGGCAACGCACCGGACGCCCGTGGGCGATTTCTTCGGCGCTATGCCGTCGACGTACGTGCGGAGCACGAAGCCGAGCCCGGCGAGCTGCTCCAACGTTGCGCGCGCGCCATCGGTCCAGCGTTTGTCGAGCCACGCGGCGTCGACGGCCGCGACGGCGGGTAGCTTTGCGCGCCACCTGAATCGCAGTGCGAAGACCGCCAGGCCCAGCGGGAGGACGTAGAGGGCCGCAACGACTCCCGCGAGTCCTGCGATGAGGGGCATCGACATGAAGGGATCTCCGAGGGGCGCCGCCATCGAAGCGGCTTCATGACACTAGAGGGCATCTGGGTGACGCTCCGCCCACCCCTCGGTCACCGGGCGTGCAGCGGAGGGGACGGCCGGTTGGAATCGACAACGACAACGGCGCACGGGCCCGGTGTGCGCTGTCTCAAGATGGCGGATGGGGCAAACCTGCTCCATTATCCATTGGCCGTAAATAACCGCCACCCGGCGACCGGATTGACGCAGGAACCACCCCAATGGACGACGCCGAGATTGTCGCCCGCGAAGCTGAACTTCGGGCCGCGCAGCTGAACGCCGACGTCGCCGCACTCGATCGGCTGATCTCGGACGACCTGCTCTTCACAGGGCCAGACGGCGCCTTCGCTACGAAAGCGCAGGACCTGGCGGCCTACCGCGACGGCGTCATGCGGGTCACGTCGCACGAGCCAGAGGAGTTGCGCGTGCGACGCATCGGCACAGACGTCGCCGTTGCCGCGCTGAGAGCGCGAATGACCGGGAGTTTTGCCGGTACGACGTTCAACGCCACCGCACACTACACGCGCGTATGGGCGCGAGAGGACGGCCGTTGGCGTATCGTCGGCGGGCACGTGAGCGTGACGCCGGTCGCGAATGGCTCTGCACCAGGGTGACGCGGGCGGAGAAACCTCAGACGCGCCGCCACCTCGAGCGCGCCACGTGGAATACCCAGCGCAGGACGATGGTTGCGAGTGCGGACGCAAGGAACGCGATAGCAAGTAGCAGCGCGGTGAGCCCAACCGGTCGTGCTGCGAAGTGTGCCCCGAGCCCAACGGAGCTCGAGTACGGCAAGCCCGCGTGACCGAGATTCGCGAGCACCGCAATCACGACGCCCTGGTCGGGATAGATGCCGAGCCACGCGGTCGCCCCGGAGCCTGCGCCGAAGTGCATGTACACCCGCCGCAGATCAGCATCGCGCGCGGTCATCCAGCCCATGGCGTACCCGAAGATGGGTGGGATCAGCCGAGTCATCGGGGTGAAGAGCGCCGCACGCGTTTCCGGGTGCAGGAACGATGAGTCAGCGTTAGGCAGCAGCGCGGATCCGAATCGAACCAGGTCCTCGCTCGTCGACAGCATGCCACCGGCGGCCCACCTGCCGCTCAGGTCCACGAAGGGCGAAGGATGTACCTTGCCGTCGAGGACGTACGGCGTCACGTGATCGTAGAATTGCGTGACGTCGGCCGGGTGCATGGAGGTGCTGTCGGATGTGTCGAGCCCGGTGCGCGTGAGGCGGAGAGGCTCCACGACGAACCGGCGCAGCACTTCGTCGAACGACAATTCCGAGGCGCCTTCGAGGACCGCGCTGAGCAGCACGTAG
>Ga0075421_100008955_pt1 | contig 12329 bp, 6 predicted proteins | sample SoiMetdeltSBSDD5_FD_75292 | JGI IMG/M metagenome (GOLD analysis project Ga0075421, IMG submission 75292) | Bulk soil microbial communities from a Populus tree surrounding site in Tennessee, USA - Soil MetaG P. deltoides SBSDD5 | ecosystem: Environmental > Terrestrial > Soil > Tree plantation...
TGCCTTGATCGGTTGGCACGCGAAAATCGAGTTCGTTGTGGATGATGAGATTCGGCGTCTTGAAGTTGGCGGCGAAACGGTGCGGCGACGCTTTGTCGAAATCGGGCGTCTCCCATGGGATGCCGTGTTCCCATTCGTCGAACCACAACTCATCCGTGGAGCCGTACATCGACCAAAAACTAAAAACACCGCAATGAGTGACCAGTGTTTTGAACTTGTCGGTATGGCCCTGAAACCAGTTCATCACGTAGCCGCCATACGAAGCCCCTGCCGCCGCCATTCGGTTGGTGTCCACGTAACGCTGCTTTTCCATGTAGCTCAACCCTGCCATGAGGTCCTCGACGACCTTTCCGCCCCAATCGTGACTGATCTCGTCCACAAACTTTTGTCCAAACCCGGTGCTCCCGCGTGGATTCGGCAACGCGAGCACGTAGCCCTGCGCCGACCAAAGCTGCGCATTCCAACGATAGGACCATGCATCCAGATACGCACCCTGCGGTCCACCGTGGACCCAGAATACGAACGGATATTTTCGGGCAGGATCGAATCCGGGTGGCTTCACAATCCACATCTGAATTTTTGCGCCGCCCGCTCCGGTATATGAAACGGACTCCGGTTCGGTCATCGAAATCCCGGCGAACAACGCGTCGTTGGCGTGTGTGATTGGCCGAACGCCGCCTCCGTCGGCGCTGGCGCGGTAAAGCTCTACCGGGCGCGACAGCGTCTGGCGGGCGAAGACGCGAGTCTTGCCGTCGGATGAAACCGTTACTTCGCCATTTACCGCTTTGTCCACGGACTTGCGCACCTCGTTGCTGTCAATCGTAACCGACCAAAGGGGTTTGGCGCCCTTGTCTTCCGCTTCAAAATAAATCGTCCGGCTGTCGGGCGCCCACTCGAACGCTTCCACCCATGAATCGAAGCCGGGCGTAAGACTGCGCGTCTTCCCGCTCGCGCGGTCATACAGCATCAGTTGCCAGCGGTCAGCCTCAAACCCCGCACGCGATTGCGCACGATAAGCGATCCACTTTCCGTCCGACGAATAGCGCGGAAAGGCGTCCGCCGCGGGACTGGTCGTGATCTGGCGACGCTCGCCCGTTTCGACGTCCACTTCGTAAATGTCATGATTGGTCAGCCAGGCTTCCTCGCGAACCGGAGTTGGGGTGGCGGTGTACGCGAGCTTCTTACCATCGGGCGAAAAAGCAAAGTCGTCGCCCGCCGAGAACGTGCTGGAGGTCGGGACGGCGTCGCGGTCGCCGGGCGTCAGGTTCCGAGGATCGCCGTCCGGTTCGCCGTTTTTCACCGGCACGACGAAGAGATGTTGGCGCTTGTCGTCCACCCAACTGTCCCAATGCCGGTACAGCAGTCGTGTGATCACGCGGGCCTTGACCTTGCTTTTCTCGCGTTCGTCGAGCTTCTTCTTGTTGAGTTCGTCGCCCTCTTTGAAAGGCTTTTCGGAGAACTCAGGAAAAACCGCCGAAACGAACGCGATTTGCCGACCGTCGGGCGACCAGACAGGTTGTGTCGCCTCGGTGGAAAGGGCCGTGAGTTGCCTCGCTTCTCCCCCGTCCGCCGCGATCAAGTAAAGTTGAAAGGCCCCGCCTCGATTCGATTCAAACACGATCCACTTTCCGTCAGGCGACCAGCGTGGATGTCGATCGTGTTTCGGGCTTGCCGTCAATTGTCGTGGCTCGCCGCCCGCCAGAGCTGCCAGCCAAATATCGCTATCCGTCCTGTTCTCCGTCTTGTCCGCTTTGGTGACAACGTACGCGACGGTCGCCCCGTCGGGGGAGATTTGCGGATCGCTCAGGCGCTGAGCGCGCACGAGATCGTCAAACTCCATCGGGCGTCGGCCTTCCCCGGCGAACGCTCCGGGAGACAAGGCGGCAGTGAAAGCGCACAGTAACGCCAACCGCGACGTTCCACTCCAACCGGAAATTGAATCGTGAAGCATGCCTCAAGCAGGCGAGAAACCGCGACTGATGTCAAGTAAGCGACGACGCGGAGAAAGCTCAAAGCTCAAAATTAAAAGATCAAAATAAGCTCCAGCTACCAGACTGCAAAGCGGCCGCGCCTGGAGACCTGTTTGAGCCGGAAGCGTTTTGGGCTTGGCCCTGGTGGTTGGAGTTTTTTTGAACTTTGAGCTTTGAACTTTGAGCTTCGCCTCTCATTCCTCCACCGGCACGACGAGGTTCGCCATGATGTAATCCTTCCGCTCGGGAGTATTCTTACCCATGTAGAAGCTGAGGATCTGCTGCGAATCCGGTTTGGCCGCATATTCGACCTGGCTCAGTCGCATTTCCGGACCGATGAATTGCTTGAACTCGGCCGGCGAGATCTCGCCCAGACCTTTGAAGCGCGTGATTTCGGCGCTCTTGCCTAATTGCTTCGACGCTTCATCACGCTCGGCTTCCGAATAGCAGTAGGTCGTCTTCTCCTTGTTTCGCACGCGGAAGAGCGGCGTCTCCAGCACGAACAGGTGGCCATCATGCACGAGCGGCTCAAAGAACCGGAAAAAATAAGTGATCATCAGGTTGCGGATGTGCAACCCGTCCACGTCGGCGTCCGTAGCCAGGATCACTTTCTCGTAACGCAGGCCGTCGATATTGTCCTCGATGTCGAGACTGCGCATGAGGTTGTACATTTCGTCGTTCTTATAGACGATGTCGCGCTTGAGGTCCCAGACGTTGAGCGGCTTTCCCTTGAGGACGAAAATGGCCTGCGTGTTCACGTCGCGGCAGCTCACAATCGAACCGGCCGCGGACTGGCCCTCGGTGATAAAAACCATCGATCCCCTTCCCTTCCCTTTCACTTTGTCGAAATGGACCTTGCAATCCTTGAGCTGCGGGATGCGAATGGTGATGGCCTTTGCGCGCTCGCGGGCGAGCTTTTTCACCTCCTGCAATTCCTTGCGGAGCTGTTTGGTATCTTCGACCTTGGCGATGATCCTTTCCGCGATCTCCTTGTTCCGGCTGAAAAAATGGAGCAGCTCTTCGCGGACGTTATTGACCAGCTCGGAGCGAATCTCGGTGTTGCCCAATTTGTTCTTCGTTTGCGACTCGAAGACCGGGTCCTTGAGGCGGATCGCCACGGCTCCGACCATCGCTTCGCGCACGTCGTCGCCTTCGTAGCCGCCTTTCGAGTGTTCATTGACGGCTTTCAGCAGGCCTTCACGGAACGCGCTCAAGTGGGTGCCGCCGTCGGTCGTGTACTGGCCGTTGACGAAGGAGAAGAACGTCTCGCCGTAGCGGCTGTTGGTGTGAGTGAAACAGAACTCCAACGTCTTGCTGGCGTAATGGAGCGGCGGATAGATGGGTTCGCTGTTGTCCGCCCGCAAATCCTCCACTACAAGATCGAGCAAACCATTGCGGGACTGAAAGGTCTTGCCGTTGTAAATTAATTTCAGCCCGGTGTTGAGATAGCTGTAGTGGCGAAGGCGTTTCTCCACGAACTCCGGCTGAAATTCGATCTTCTTGAAGATCTCCGGATCGGGCTCGAACCGAATGAGCGTTCCGTCGGGCTCGTTGTTGGCCTTGCCCTTCTTTTCATTCTTGAGCTTGCCTTGCTTGAACCACGCCTCGACGTATTCACCGGAGCGGTGGCTGCGGACCAGGAATTCCCTGGACAACGCGTTGACAGCCTTCGTTCCTACGCCATTGAGACCGACACTGAACTGGAACACGTCGTCGTTGTATTTGGCGCCGGTGTTGATCTTGGAGACGCAATCGACCACTTTGCCGAGCGGGATGCCGCGGCCGAAATCGCGCACGCTGACCGCCGTGCCGTCGATACTGACCTTGACCTCCTTGCCGTGGCCCATGATGTATTCGTCGATGGAGTTGTCGATGACCTCCTTCAGCAGCATGTAACAGCCGTCGTCATAATGCGAACCATCGCCGAGGCGTCCGATGTACATGCCGGTGCGCAGCCGGATGTGCTCCAGCGAGGAGAGCGTCTTGATCTTGCTCTCGTCGTAAACGTGCTTCTTCGCGTCAGCCATAAATCAACATCGCAAAGTATTGCGGGCGATATTCCCGTTGCAACCCCTAACTGCGCCGAGCGCCCTTCGCGCATTGCGGATTGAATTCGATCCGGGTCTGTCGATAATCCGCGCAATGCAGTTCATACGCGACATCTTTGCGAATGCACGGACGGCGAAGCGCCCGGTCATTTCATTCGAGTTCTTTCCAACCAAGACCGAGGAAGGTGAGCGTGCCCTTCTCGAAAAAACGATTCCCGCGCTCATGCAGCTCAAGCCCGACTTCTGCTCGGTGACCTACGGCGCCGGTGGCAGCACGCGCGACAAGACGCTGATGATCGTGGACCGGATCCAACGCCAGCACGGTCTCACCGCCATGGCCCACCTGACCTGTGTCAACGCCACCACGGAACAGATTCGCGCCTATCTCGACGAGGCTCGACGCCTCGGAATCAAAAATATTCTCGCGTTGCGCGGCGATCCGCCGGGCGGCGTGGGGGAATTTCAGAAGACGCCGGGCGGCTTCGAGTATTCCTACCAACTCGTGCGGTTCATTCGGGAGACCGGCGGATTTTCCATCGGGGTCGCGGGTTTTCCCGAGGGCCACATCGCCTGCAAGGAAGGCAAGGTGGTGGACTGGCAACGATTGAAACACAAGATCGATCAGGGCGCCGACTTCGTGATCACACAGCTATTCTTCGACAACCGGGATTACTTCGAGTTTCGCGACTCCCTGACAAAGCTCGGCGTCGCCGTGCCGCTGGTTCCAGGAATCATCCCGATCATGAGCGCGGCGCAGATCAAGAGATTCACGGCGTTGTGCGGTGCCGCGCTGCCCGAGCCGCTGCTGGCCGAGCTGGAGAAGCGCGGCGACAACGACGAAGCTGCGACTCAATTCGGCGTCGAATACGCCACGAAGCAATGCGAAGAATTGCTGCGGGAAGGCGTGCCGGGGATCCACTTTTACACCCTCAACAAAGCGCGTTCAACAACGGCAATTCTGAAGAATCTCGGATTAACGAAGTAAACCTTTGACTCAGCGCCTTCTGGGAGAGGGAGTCCTTGTTCACGACGCGGGCCTTGCTCTGAAGCATGCGCCTCGCCTTGCGGCGCTCGACGCTCCCAAGCGCCATCGGGTGGCTACAACAATTCTTTGATCAGGGCGTCCGATTGCTCCTTGGTAATGCCGAGCTTGCGGTAGCCGAGCGGACCGTCGCCGTCGTGCAGCACGGGTTCCTGGTCTTCGAGACTCGGCAGATCCGTGCGCTTCCAGAAAAGACCGATGGGAATCTCCTCACCCCATTGATAGCCCCGTTCGATCGCTTTGTTGAAATTGCTTGGGTCGTGGCCTTGTTCTTCGAGGATTTTGACGCGCGGGTTGAACCATTGATACGTGTTGTCCTTGTTGTAGGTCACGCAAGGGCTGAAGACGTCCACGAGCGCAAAACCTTTGTGCTGGATGGCGCCTTTGAGGATTTCCACCAGGTGTTTTTGTTTGCCGCTGAAGGCGCGGGCCACGTACGTCGCGCCGCCGACAATGGCCATCGGAATGGGATTGATGGGATTTTCCACGCTGCCGTGCGGGGTGGACTTGGTCTTCATGCCCTTTACGCTGGTGGGAGAGACCTGGCCGGTGGTGAGACCGTAAATCTGGTTGTCCATCACGATGTAGGTCAGGTCCACATTGCGGCGCATGGTGTGAACGAAATGATTGCCGCCAATACCGTAACCGTCGCCGTCACCCCCGGTGCAAATGACCTTCAATTCGTGGTTGCCCAGCTTGGCGCCGGTGGCCACGGCCAGCGAACGGCCATGCAACGTGTGCATGCCGTAAGTATTGATGAACCCCGGCAGATTGGAGGAACAACCGATACCGCTGACAACGAGGACCTGGTGCGGCTTGAGTCCCAACTCAAACAGCGCCGTCTGAAGCGCGGAGAGAACGGAGAAATCACCACAACCGGGACACCAGTCCGGATGGATTTTTCCCTTGTAGGTGTCCTTGCTCAGTTCACCGGGCACGACCGTGGGCGTGGCAGGTGGTAGGGGCGCGGTTTCGACTGCTGTGCTCATAGTTTTCTTTAGACAATTACTTCGTGGACCGGGGCGGAGATTTGCTCTTTGCCGGCGAGTTGTTCCTTCACGGCGTTGACGATGTGGTGAGGCATGAACGGTTCGCCGTCGTATTTGCGGATATGACCGTGGGCGGCGAAGCCGGTTTCAGAACGGAGATAGCGGGCAAACTGTCCGCTGTAGTTGTTTTCGACGATAATGACTCTCTTGCTCCGGGAAAGAATGCGCGTCACTTCCTCCGTGTGGAATGGGACAACCCATTTGATGTGAAGCTGGTTTGCCACGACGCCTTCCTCACCCGCCAGCTTTTCCACCGCTTCACGAATCACGCCCTCGGTGGATCCCCAGCCAACCAGCGTCACCTGGGCGTTCTCCGGTCCCACGACTTTCGGCGGCACAATCTGAGCAAGGGCGGATTGCATTTTTCGCGCGCGTTTCTCCACCATCATGCGGCGTTTGGTCGGATTCGTAAACTCGTCGCTGATCAGCGTGCCATCTTCGTCGTGCTCGTCGGTCGCGGCGATGTGAATATGGCCCGGCACGCCGGGTACCGCGCGCGGCGAGATGCCGCTCTCGGTGTTCTTGTAGCGCAAATAGGCGTTGTCATTGTAGCCGCCGAAAGGATTCTCCGTCTCACCGTTGCCGTTCGGCAGGATGAGCTCACCGCGGTCGATCTTCACATTGAAGTTGAGGTCCGCGGGATCAACACTGGCGGTCCCTTCGGAGATCAGCAGGTCCGCGAGGACGAGGCCCGGACATTGGTATTTGTCACAGAGATTGAACAATTCGGGGATGGTCGTGAACAGGTCGAGCTGGCTGGACGGTGCAACGATGAGGCGCGGATAATCCCCCTGTCCTGCGCCGAGCACCTGCCAGAGGTCGCCCTGCTCCGTCTTGGTCGGCACGCCCGTTGCCGGGCCGGCACGCTGGACATCCACGCAGACCACCGGCGTTTCAATCATGCCCGCCATGCCAATGGCCTCGCTCATCAGGGCAAAACCGCCGCCGGAAGTGGCACACATCGCACGGCATCCCGTGTGGCCCGCGCCAATCACCATGTTCATCACGCCGATTTCATCTTCGACCTGGCGCACCATAATTCCCAACTGTCGGGCATGTTGCGCCATCCACATCAGGACGCCGGTGGACGGGCTCATGGGATAAGCCGCGTAAAACTTAACACCCGCCGCGACGCCGCCCATCGCGGTGGCCTGGTTGCCGGTGACGATAGCCTGCGGCTTCGGACACGTGGGCACTTTGAAAGGGAACGATTTGAAACTCTTCGCGGCGTAATCGTAGCCGGCGCGAGCGATGCCAACGTTTTCCGCGACAACCGCGTCGCCCTTCTTTTTGAACTGGCGCGCGATCACGGCTTCGAGCGGTTCGGACTCGATGCCGAGCATTTGTAAGGTGGCCCCGAGGGCCGCGGTGTTGGCGGCGAGTTTGTTGGCCTTGACAAGGTCTTTCATCGGCATCGGGCAAAGCTGCACACCGGCGGCGGGCGTGCCCGGCTTGAGCTTGTCGCCGTCATAAAGAACGCACGATCCGGCCTTCATCAAACGAAGATGCCGATCCATGGAATCCTGGTTGAGCGGGATCAGTACATCGACTTTGTCGCCCATACTGCGCACCGGCCCGTCGCTGGCGCGGATGGTCAGAAAGGTATGGCCGCCCCGAATAATGGACTGATACGCGTTGTAGGCATTGAGGTTCAGGCCGCGGCGCGCGAAAATACGTGCGAGGATGTCTCCTGTGCTGGCGATGCCTTGACCGTTTTCGCCCCCGATGCCGACTGCAAAATCAACTGTTGCCATGTTCGTTAACTGTCAGAGTTGCTCGTTTGTTTTGGCCGTCCATTTATGGCGACGACATCGTCACTCTGCGTCGTTCCATTTACCATGTCAGATCTTCGTTTACACTCGCCTCACGCAGCAAGCGAGACCGCAGCTCTTGAATCGGGCCAAGAGCCACTTCACGAGTGTAGACATCCACGCTCCCCCGACAAGACCCAAAACGAAGAAACCACGACTGACTTGGTGAACGGAGAAACCCACCACCGCCGGGCCCGCGGAACAATCCTCCAAGCCGCTCGCAGCAGGCCGGCCCGCTCGCCCCACCGGAAAACCAAACTGATCCATTACCTGATTCGGCGCTCGCTTTCTCCACCGATCCTGCTATGTATGCGCTCGTGCTGCAAGCGCACTCAATGCTATGACCGACGACGAGAGAATCGAGGCGATGATGAAAGAGGCGGCCCAGTACGCTGTTCGTGGCATGGAGCACCTGATCGCCGGCAACCCTGACAACCAGGAAGGAATGCCGAGCCTCTTGAACGACTACGCGAAACTGGCGAACGGCCTGGAGGTCCACTTTCTCTTTCCTAATCTTTCCGACTGGGAACGTTCTCTCCTTGGTGAAGTGTTGGAAGCCCGGCGCGGACTTCACGCGGCGATGAAGGCGGAAAAGAACCTGCGCTCACCGGAAGACCTGGAACATCACGACAAAATCAACGCCGACTTTCAGACCCGTTACGTCAATGCCCGGGCCGAGGTGACGAATCCCAACACGCTTGGGAAAATGACGAGCCTTCAGCAGAGGATCCTGGAGAAAGAGTTCCTTTCCCTGCCGTTGATAAAGAAGGAGACCGGGCAGCCGTTTGGCCAGAATGAACCCTGAGGGCTATTCAGGGCCGCCGTTAGAATTCAGCGGTGATGTTGTGCGCCCTGATCGAATCCCTCCGGCTCAGCCCGGGCCTCCGCAAATCCCCTCGTCCAACCAATCGTATCCCCCGGCAAGGACATTTTGGGCAAGACGATAACCCTGCCTGTCGGTGTTGCCCTTCAGCCCAACGAAACGTTGTTGGATGCGGAGACGCGCGGAATGGCAGAAGTAATCCACGAGCGCGAGCAGTTCTTCCTTCTTACCACCGCGGGCCAGCAACGCTTCGGCGCGGGCGCAGGCGGCGGTGATCGCAAACAACTCGGTTCCGATGTCCACAAAACGCCCCAGCAGCACTTGTTGGCGCTCCAGCTTCGGCCCGTGAACCGCCATCGCATGAAATAGCTTTCGCGCGAGCTTGCGGCTCGTGCGCGCCGCATAGCGGAGATGGCTCCGGACAAGGCGGCACTCCGAATGTGGAACGCGCCCCCCTCCAAAGGGCAGCCACTGTCGCGGATACCACGCGGCGTAGAACAGCGCGGCCTTCGTTGCGGCCTTCGCGCGTTCCGCGGTGGGCAATTGAGAATTGAGCGCCGCGGCGGCGACTTTCAGGTGCGGATCCAGCGCTTCGCGCGCGATGAACAGTCGCATGATCTCGCTGGACCCTTCAAAGATCGTGTTGATGCGGCTGTCGCGCAGAAAGCGTTCAACCGGCACCGGTTCCTCGCCCCGCGCTTTCAACGACTGCGCGGTTTCATAACCGCGTCCGCCGCGGATTTGCATGGTGTCATTGATGATGTCCCATGCCATCTCGGTGCCCCACAGCTTGCTCATCGCCGCTTCGAGCCGGATGTCCGCCTTCTTGTCCCGGTCCACCAGACTCGCGGTGTAAAGGGTCATCGCTTCCATCGCAAAGGTGTTCGCTGCCATCCGCGCGATTTTGTCGGCGATGGCCGCGTGTTTGCCGATCGGCGCACCCCATTGCACGCGATCACGCGCCCACTTGCGGACGATCTCCAGGCAGCGTTTGGAAAGTCCGGCACAAGCCGCCGGCAGGGTGAGCCGTCCCGTGTTCAGCGTGGACAACGCGACACGCAACCCCTTCCCTTCCGCCAGCACGATGTTCTCACGCGGCACCCTCACGTTCGTGAACCGGACGACCCCATTGTACAGCGCCTTCAATCCCATGAAATGACACCGGCGCACCACCTCCACTCCCGGCCAATCCATTTCCACAATGAACGCCGTAACCTGGTTTTTCACCTTTCCGTTCACATGCTTCGGCGGCGTTTTCGCCATGACGATGATCACACCGGCCTTTGTCCCGTTCGTGCACCAGAGCTTCTCGCCGTTGAGCACAAAATAATTGCCGTCCGGCGTCGGTTCGGCGTGGGTCTCCATCGTGGCGGGGTCGGAGCCCACATTTGGTTCCGTCAAAGCGAACGCGGAAATCTCGCCTTTGCCGAATCGCGGCAGATATTTCCGCTTCTGCTCCTCGGTGCCGAACAGAATCAGCGGCTGCGGAACGCCGATGGATTGGTGCGCGGAGATCAAGGCCGTGAGATTGCCGCAATAGCTGCCGAGCAGCATCGCGGCGCGGCAATAGTTGGTTTGCGACAAGCCCAGGCCGCCGTAGCCCGGCGAAATCTTGATTGCGAAGGCGCCCATCACGGCAAGTTCGTCGATGACCTCCGGTGGAATCTCGCCCGTGCGATCGATCTCGTCGGGATCGACCTTCTCCTCCAGAAACTTTTCCAGGCGATGGAGAAAGGCGTCGCCCTGATCGCGGTCCTCGGCGCTCTGCTCGGGGAAAGGCATCATCACGGCCGGATCGAATCGTCCCATAAACAGACCCTGCGCGAAGCTGGCCCGCTCGCTCGCCGCGTCGCGCGCCGCCTCAGTCAGCTCCAGCGCTGCGCGCTGACCGTCGGACATTTTCGACGTGTCGATCAACGACGACTGTTCCTCGCCGGGTGGTTTGACCTCCGGTTCCTTCAGGACGCTCGGATTCATACGTGTTCTCCTTTTTCCGGGTAAAATCTTCCCGAACCCTCCGCCATCGACAGCAACAGTTTACATGGCTGGAAACGGACACCGTCGCGTTCGGCCAGCCGTTTCAGGTCATCGACCACTTTCGCCATGCCGAGCGAGTCCGCGTACCGCAGCGGGCCGCCGCGGAAAGGCGCGAAACCGGTCCCCATGATCATTGCGAAATCGACATCGCCGGGTTCGGCCACGATCCCTTCCTCCAGACAAAGCGCCGCTTCGTTGACCATCAACAGCGCCATCCCGCGCGCGAGTTCCTCCCGCGCGAGATGCCTGGCCGAATCGCTTTCCTGGAATAATGCGACGCCCGAGTTCGGTTCCGGGTCCTTCGCGTTGTAGAGATAAAAACCGCGCTCGCTCTTGCGGCCCAACAATCCGGCCTTGAGCATTTCGGATAGCACACGCGGCGCCCGAAGACGCTCCTTGAACCTTTCGGCGAGCGTTTCGGCGACGTGATGAGCAACGTCCACCCCAACTTCATCGATCAGCCGGAGCGGCCCCATCGGCATGCCAAAGTCGAGCATGGCTTCGTCGATGTCCTCGATCGAAGCGCCTGCTTCGAAGAGGTGCCCGGCTTCGATCAAATACGGCATCAGAATCCGGTTCACGAGAAAACCGGGGCTGTCCTTCACCAGCACCGGGAGTTTTCCGATCTGTTGGACGAACCGCAGCGCGCGTTCCACGACTTCCGGGTGGGTCTTGGGGCTGATTACGACTTCGACGAGTTGCATCCGATGAACCGGATTGAAGAAATGAATGCCGACGACACGTTCCGCCGCATCGACGCTCTCCGCAATCTCGGAAACCGAAAGCGCCGAGGTATTCGTCGCCAGAACGGTGTCCGGACCCGACAGTAGGCCAAGCCCGGCAAAGATCGCCTTCTTCAACGGCATCTTCTCCACCGCCGCCTCGATGATGAGGTCGGTGTTGGTCAGCGGGACCTCGGTTGCCGCGGGACAGATGCGGTCGAAACCGGCGCGCGCTTCCAGTTTCGTGAGCGCGCGCCGTTTGACACCTTCTTCATACAACCGCGTGATCGCACCCATTCCCTTCGCGACCTGCTCGGTGCTCACGTCGCGCAGAACAACCTGGATGCCTCGCGAGCTGAGCCAGTGAGCGATGCCCGCGCCCATTACACCGGCTCCGATCACCGCCGCGCGAGCGACGGGTTTCGGCCTGACGCCGGCATTCTCGACGAGATACCCCAGTTTCTTGGCGTGTTCCTGCATGAAGAAAACGCGGATGAGATTACGGCATTCTTCGGTCGGTGTGAGTTCAAGGATCGCGTCCCGCTCCAGCTTCAACGACTCCTCCACCGAACGCGAAACGCCTTTCCTTACGACTTCCAGCGCCTTGAACAAAGCCGGGTAATGTCCGCGCGTCTTTTTCAGGAGTTGTGACTGGACGCGGAGCGAAATGAGGTTTGCGACCAAGGCGTTGTTCATTGCGAACAACCTCAGCGGATGACGTCTTCGCCGCAGATTCGGCCCTTCACTGAGAATCTTGCGGCAGGCGAAATCCACCAACCGCTCGCGAGGCGCCAGGTCATCGACCATCCCGTAGCGCAACGCCTGCT
>Ga0075421_100008958_pt1 | contig 12326 bp, 9 predicted proteins | sample SoiMetdeltSBSDD5_FD_75292 | JGI IMG/M metagenome (GOLD analysis project Ga0075421, IMG submission 75292) | Bulk soil microbial communities from a Populus tree surrounding site in Tennessee, USA - Soil MetaG P. deltoides SBSDD5 | ecosystem: Environmental > Terrestrial > Soil > Tree plantation...
AAAGACGCCGCTATTATTCGCCACACTCATGTATGCATTCTTGGTCCCGAAAAACGCTGGTTTGAACGTGATGGCGAGCGTGACCGTGAGATTGTTTCCCGTTCCCTGCGCCGTCGAAGTTCCGGTGTTCACCGTACACTGGCTGTTAGTAAGGGTCCCGGCGGTACCCAACGTGGCCGAGCCGACGAAGCCGCTGCCGGAGTCAGCCACCAGGTACAACACGTTGCTTGCCCGCGAGTACTCAATGAAGCAACCGTTCTGCCCAACAAGCTGCGAGTTAAAGATGATGTCTACGTGGTGGATATCGGCGAATCCGATCGGGTCGCTGAACAGGAAACTGAATGACTGGGTTGTTCCCGAGCCGGACGATGGGGTCACCGAAACATTTGTCGGCGGCGCGCCAGGGATGGTCCACACGCCTTTGGGCTGCCATCCTGAGAAAACACCGCTATTCCCGACCGCTCCCATATAAACATTTTTGGCGCCCGGGAAAGCTGGTTTGAAAGTAATCGCCAGATTGACCGTCAGATTGTTGCCCGATGCTGACACCGTGGATGTGCCGGCGTTTACCGTGCACTGGCTGTTGGTAACCGTCCCGGCAGTTCCCAGCGTGACTGGTCCGATGTAGCTGCTGCCGGCGTCGCTGATGAGCCAGATAAGATTGGATGCGCGGACATACTGCACAAAGCAGGCGTTCTGCCCCACCAGTTGCGCCTGGAACAACATATCCACATAAGCGATGTCGGCGAATCCCTGCGAGTCTGAGTAAATAAAGCTGAATGTTTGAGCGGTTCCCGTCCCCGAGGCGGGCGACGCCGAAACGTTCGCCGGGGCCGGCGAAGGGATCGTCCAGGAACCTTTGCTCTGCCACGGAGTAAGCTGCGCGGTAATATTCTGGACCTCCATGTAAATGGTCTTGTCTCCGGCGAACGCCGGCTTGAAGGTAAGACTCAAGTTGATCACCAGATTGTTTCCCGATCCCGAGACCGACGACGCGCTGCTGTTGAGGCTACATTGATTGTTCTCGAGCACGCCCGCGATTCCGGGCGTCGCCGATCCCACCCAGGCGCTGCCCGCGTCGGTTGCCAGTTGAATCACGTTGTTGACCAGGTCATAGCGCAGATAGCAGGCGTTGGCCGTCGCCTGCGTTGTGTTCCAATTCATCTCTACCCAGCTGATATTGGTGTAGCCCCTTGGATCGGTGTACACCAGCTCGAATACCTGGCTCGAGCCCGTTCCCGAGGAGGGTGTAACCGAAACCGCCGACGGTGGCAGCGCCGCGCCGAATGTAAAGCGCGCTACGAAAGCGGCCAGCGTCGATCCGTTAGTGGTTTGGATCGGTCCCAGCAGAGGGAAGTCAGACGAAGATGTTTGCCCGGTTAGAAAAGCGTTCCCCGACGCGTCGATCGCGATCCCATAGCCGGAGTCCGCTGCGGAGCCGCCGAGAAAGCCGCTCTCGGCCAGCGCGCTGCCCGCGGCATTCAGTTTCGTCACGAATGCGTCATAGTTGCCGCCGTTGGAGCCCTGACCTGCGCTGACCGTCGGAAAATCGGGCGACGCCGTATAGCCGGCGATATAGGCCGATCCGGCGCTATCCACCGCGATCGATGCGCCCAAATCCATGCTCGCGCCACCTAGGTACGTGCTATAGGAAAACGCCGTTCCGGCCGTGGTCAACTTAACGACGAAGGCGTCATTACCTCCGCCGCTGCTGGCCGGCTGCAGCGGCAGAAAGACGGGAAAGTTAACCGATGATGTCGACCCCGTTACATAAGCATTGTTCGAAGAGCTGACAACGATGCTCCTGCCCACCTCTACGTTCTCCGTCCCCGCTCCTCCCAGATAGGTGCTGTAGGCGAGAGAGACTCCGGTGGAATTCAGCTTCGTCACGAACGCGTCCTGCGCGCCAGCCTTGGTCCCCTGTAGCGCCGACAGGACGGGAAAGTTGGTGGACAGCGTATTGCCCGCGATATAGGCGGCCCCGGAAGAGTCGACCGCGATCGAGGAGCCACGATCATCGAATGTGCCGCCAAGGTAGGTGCTGTATGCGATCCCGCTGCCTGCCGTGTTCAACTTCGTCACGAAGCCATCCTGGCCTCCGGCCAGCCCCAACTGAAAGGGGCCAACGACCGGAAAATTAGCCGAGCTGGTAGACCCTGTTATGTAAGCGGAGCCAGTGCTGTCGATCGCGATTCCATTGCCCTGGTCGTTTGCCAATCCACCGAGGTACGTGCTGTAGGTCAACCCGGTCCCTGCCGTATTTAGCTTGCTAATGAATACGTCTCTACCTCCGCCGTTACTGCTCTGCACAGGCCCCGCTACCGGAAAATCCGAGGAGCTGGTGTACCCCGTGATGAAGGCGTTGCCCCCCGTATTCACGATGATGGAGTGCCCCCGGTCATCGCCGTTGCCGCCTAGATACGTGCTGTAGACAATGGCGTTGCCCGCCGCGTTCAGCTTGGTGACAAACGCATCGACGCTGCCGGCGAAAGTCGTTCGCAATGCGCCGGCTGTTGTCGGAAAATTTGCCGAGTCGGTGTATCCGGTGACGTACGCCGCGCCCGTGGGGTCGAGCGCGATTGCGTGAGCTCTCTCGGTTCCGCTGCCGCCCAGGTACGTGCTGTAGGAAAGCACGGGATCGATTCGCAACGGCCGCGAACGGTCGTAATTTTCGACAAAAAAGGAAACAATGTTCCCCGAAACCCGGAAAGCGCCCTTCACGACATCCCGTCCGGTGAGGCTTTCCTGATAAATCTCGGGAGCCTCTTCCCGCAGTTCGCCAGCTTCGGTCTTGAAGACCAGACTGCCGTCATGGTCCACGCGCAGGGATTCCACGCCCGTGTATTCGATCTGGATCTCGGAAGGATCGGCGTCCGGGGCCACCACGAACTCGGATTTCAAAAGTCTTTTATGCGAGGAATAGATCATATCCACGCCCGGATACAGGCTCTTGTAAGCCACGCCTCCGTACAAGGGAACATTTATACGCCACTCGGCCGGATCATTGCCGATAAGAAAATTAGCGCGGCCTTCCTGGATTTCCAGACCGTCCACGGCCGGCGACAAATTGGCGCCGACGTATCGCATCCTCACCGTCGAGCCGCGTAGATCGACCACCACTTCGCCCGGCGTAAAGTATGCCGTCAACCCCGGCCCTTTCGCCGTGAAACGAACGGAATGGTGAGTCTGTCCACGATTCGCAATGAATGTTAATGGAATGTGGCCGTAGCTGGGATCGGACGAGGCGCGCAGTTTGGTCTCAGTTGAGCAACTTAGAGCCAACCAGAGAACCAGAAGCGACTGGAAACTCTTGCAGTGCGTGCCTGAAACAAACGCCGCCGTCCGGCGGACGCGTCGTTCAAGCATCTTGGAGTGAGTTCGGCAGGCTTGCTATTTAACTTTACCCGGCCGCATCAACTACGGCCATGATCGTCTCGGGAGCATTGCCCTCGATACGATTATTTACATAAATGTAGGCCTTCCGCCGCTCTTCCCGCGCTCGTTCGATCAACTCCCGCAGGCTGGCCCGGACTTCCGGGTAAGGATCCCGTAACTCCTTGTACGGCGAAAATAGCTGGACAGCCTGCTCGTATTTACGGCCTCGCCGCAATAGAGCGCGGCTCACGATGAAATCGGTCGTGATCGATTCCGGTATCGCCAGTTGCGCTCCCAGCTCCGGCATCTTCGCCCACGCGCTGAAGACGTGTCCAACACCATGGCTGCGCAAGCATGCAAAATATTCTCGATCAAGAAGCTCTTCGTTGCGAATCTCGACCGCGTAGCGGAAATGGGCAGGAAGCTCCGCCAGAAATGGGTCCAACCGCTCTACAAACTCCGCGACGCTGGAAAAGGCGCCTTTCGCAAAAGCGCCGAATTCGAAAATCAACACCGCGATCCGATCCTGATACGCTTCGAGGGGTTTCAGGAATTCCGCGTGCAGCAAATAAGAATCGAGAAAAGACGGATTCTCCAGCCCACCCTGCGCTCCGTAACGCGGGTTATTCGGAAATAACCGGCAAGTGATCTGCTCGGGTACCTTGAAGGCAAATTGAAAACCAGCCGGCGCACGTTCAAAGAGCCGCTGCCAGAATGCTTCGGTTGGAAACTGATAGAACGCAAAATCCCCGCAAACCGTCGGGAAAATTTCCGCATATTCCCGCAGGCAATCACGTTCAAAAGCCTTCTTCGAAAACCGGCCGTGATACAGGTAATTTGAAGGCGTGTAGATCTGGTCCAGCCAGCCCTCGTATTTCCAGGAGCTGGTACCGATGAAGATACGATCCTTCGCCAGCGCCGCCAGCGCCTGAGCCAGCTTGTTCCGAAAAGAATGCGGATCGTCGAATAGACTGCCGGTTACCAAGAGATTGCTGAACCTGTGTTGTAGGACAGGCGTCCTCGCCTCTCGCTCGCCGCAACCTCTCCTACCAAGCCGACGCCGTACGATACCCGTAAGGATCGGCGCCCGCTTCAATCACGCCCTCCGGCGTGACCCGGATCATCACCGGCGCCGCGCCACTCGACCAGCGCGAGCGGCTCCCGATCTTGTGCCGCTTCTCCGCCAGCGCCAGCGCAACCCCCGGCGCGATGCGCTCGTCGAGCAGCAGATCGCCCGGATTCATCGCATGATTGTCGAAGCTCGAAACCAGGTGCCGCGTCTGGAAGCGTGGCGCCTCCACCGCGGCCTGCGCGTTCATGCCGAACTCGATCGTAGCGAACAGGACCTGGATCAGTGATTGCTCCTGATTGTCCCCGCCCGGCGTCGAAAGCGCCAGGTACGGCTTGCCGCCCTGCGTGACCAGCGTCGGACTCAGCGTGACTCTGGGACGCTTGCCCCCGGCCAGCTCATTCGGATGCCCCGCAACCAGCAGGAAGCTCTGCGCCCGCTCCGTAAGAGGAATACCTGTATCGCCCGCAATTACCGACGGCATCCACGACCCCGACGGCGACGATGAAAAGACCATCCCATCCTTATCGATCGCATTGATGCACGTGGTGTCCCGCGCCATCAGCGCGTCGTCGATCCTTGCCCGTACGATCTCCAACTGCGAGGGATGCAGCGGCGCCGGATCGCCGATTTTGCCGGGACGAAATTCCAGCGAAGCCAGCGGACCGATCAGCTTGCGGCGCTCCGCCGCGTACTCCTTCGACAGCAATCGCTGCGCCGGTATCTTGACGATCTTCGGATCGCCATAATATGTATCCCGATCGGCATAGGCCAATTTCATCGCTTCTGCCATCGTGTGCAGATACTCGGCCGAGTTGTACTTCATCGCCCGAAGGTCGAAACCCTCCAGCATGTTGAGCGCTTCGAGCATCGCTGGACCTTGCGACCAGAAGCCCGGCTTATAGACTTCATAGCCGCGGTACGAAACCGACAAAGCATCTTCCGGCTGCAGCCGAAATTCCGCCATGTCCTCATAGCGCAACAGCCCTTTATTTTCCCGGCTGAAAGCGTCGATCCTCTTGGCGATGTCGCCGCGATAAAAGTAATCCCGAACCGCCTCAATCGCCGCGGCCCGATTCTTCCCCGCCGTCAGTGCTTTTTGTTCCGCCTCGGCCATCAGCCGCATCGTCCGCGCCAGGTCCGGCTGGCGGAAGATCATCCCCGGCAGCGGCGCCTTGCCGCCCGGCATGAACACCCGTTTTGACGACGGCCACAGCTCAAAAAAGCGCTTGCCCCTCTCGATGCTCGCCGCCCGCACTTCGTCGATCGGCATGCCGTCCGCCAGCTCGATCGCCGGCGCGATTACCTCGCCGAACGATTTCACGCCGTACTCCTTCAGCGCCACCAGGCCCGCGTCGACCATGCTCGGCACCAGCGCCGGCATCAATCCCGCGACCGGAATGATCCCCTTCAGCCCTCCCTGTTCGAGCGGACTCAGTATCTCCCCCGGCTGCAGCCGTCGATTCCGGAAAAATTCCGCGGTCGCCATCTTCGGCATCGTGCCAACTCCCGCAATGGCGTGCACTTTGCCGTCCTTCGTCCGAATCAGGATCGGAGCCTCACCCCCAAATCCGAAGTTTGAGTATTCCGCGATGGACCCGGCGAACATGGCCGCAACCCCCACATCGACCGCGTTGCCGCCCTTATAGTACATCCGCATGCCGGCCTCGGCCGCTGCATCGCTCCCCGTCGCGATCGCGCCCCGTGTGCCCCTGATTGCATGCCGTGCTGGTGGATCGTAATCCTTACGCTGCCCATACGCCGTCGCCATTAAAGCGGCGACAGCGGCGAGCGCGCTGAAGGCTCTCATTATTTTTCTCATCGGATAATCGGCCGCCCAAGCCGCTGCCAATATTCTAGCAATCCTGTAAGCTATTAGGGATAGGTTAGATCGGCCTTTATGCCTCCCTCAGGAGCTGACAAGCTTGGCGGCGCCAATGCTTTACCGATTAGGCTGGTCATGCTTGCGACCGCCTTGGCTTTAGCCCTGATTGCCAGCTTGGGATGGTACGTCTGGAACTCCGTTCAGGTGCTGCGCCAGGTGCAGGTTCGCACCTTCCGCCTACTCGAGCTGAGCGGAGAAGTCGCCTATCTCAACGAATCCGTCTGGGCTTCGGCTCGGCTCCGCCTTTCCACCGGCGATCAGCGATGGGCGGAACGTTATCGCTCCATGCTCGATCGCCGGAACGAGGTCCTGGCCCAATTCCAATCCCTCGCCCCCGACCTTTACGACAGCCCCGCCGGCCGTGAGCTCAGAAGCGCGAACGAAAAGCTCCTCCGATTTGAATCGGAAGCCTTCGCTCTGGCCTCCCGCGGCCAACGCGCCGCTGCCGCCAGTCTGCTCGGCGCCGACTACGACGAGCAGCAACAGCTCAGCGCCGACGCTACCTCCCGCATCGCCAGCGAGCTCGGCTCAAGCGCCGAATCCGCCCTCGATTTCCAGCGCCGCCGCGGCCGCCTCGTCGTAATTGCCGTGGCCGTGGCTGTTTCACTACTGCTCTTCACCTGGGTCATCAGCATGCGCATCAGCGCCGGGATCATCGACAAGCGCCGCCATGAACAGGCCGAGCGAGCCGAGCAAGCCCATCTGTCCGCCTTCGTAGCCGACGTCCGGGAAGCTCTAACCAAAGCCGATAATCTCGCTGGCATCCTGCAGCGTTGCGCTGACGCCATGGTGCGGAATCTCAATCCGGCGCTCGCCCGCATCTGGCGCCTCGACCCCCGCGAAGGCGCGCTCGTCTTGAGCGCCAGCGCCGGCCTCTACAAGGGACTGGACGGCCCTCATCAGCGCGTCCCGGTAGGTCCGAAGTACAAAGTCGGCGCGATTGCCGAGGATCGAAAGCCGCATCTCACCAATGACGTGCTCAAGGACCCGCAAGTCGGCGATCCGGACTGGATTCGAACCGAACGCATCACCGCCTTCGCCGGATACCCGCTGATTGTCGAGGATCGCGTCGTCGGTGTAATGGCTATGTTCTCCCGCGCCCCGCTGGCCGATGCCACCGTTACCGCGCTTGCCTCCGTGGCGGACGGAATCGCCCACAGCATCGAGCGCGACCACGCCGAGACCCTGATGAAACACTACGCTTTCGATCTGGTCGAGGCGAATGCGCGCCTGGAGATCCAAGCTAAGAAACTGGCAGGCACCGCTGAGGAATTGGTCACTGCCCGTGACGCTGCCGTCGAATCGGCGCGCCTCAAAAGCCAGTTCGTGGCCAACATGAGCCATGAGATCCGCACTCCCATGAACGGAATCATCGGGATGACCCAACTCGCTCTCGATACCGACCTCAGCCAGGAGCAGCGCGAGTACCTCGGCATCATCCGCAACTCCGCGCTGTCTCTGTTGACCCTGATCAACGATATTCTCGATTTCTCCAAGATCGAGGCCGGCAAGCTCGACCTGGAACGTGTCGACTTCTCGCTGCGCGATCTTCTCAATCATTCCCTCCGCGCCCTATCCCTGCGCGCTTCCGAGAAGGGTCTCAAATTTGAATGCCGCGTCGCGTCCGAAGCCCCCGACCTGCTGGTGGGAGACCCCGGCCGGCTGCGGCAGATCCTGGTCAACCTTGTCGGAAACGCAGTCAAGTTCACGACACACGGAGAAATTATCGTTCAGGTCCTGGTGGACGGCCTGGTCGATGACGCGGCGGTTCTCCTTTTTTCCGTCTCCGACACCGGGATTGGAATTCCCAAGGAAAAGCAGAACGTCATCTTTCAGCCATTCACCCAAGCCGACGGCTCCACCACCCGCAAGTTCGGCGGAACCGGCCTTGGTCTAGCCATCTGCCGCCATCTGGTAAAGCTCGCCGGCGGCGACATCTGGGTGGAAGGCGATGCCGGTGTCGGGAGCGTTTTTTCATTCACCGCGCAGTTCGCGCTGTGCACCATCCCTCCCGATGAGCCGGCGACCGACCCCGATCCCGTCGTGGCCCACAGCGCCGGGCGCTTCCTGCGAGTGCTCATGGCTGAAGACAACGCGGTGAATCAGAAATTGGTGTCCCGTCTGCTTGAAAAACGCGGCCATTCCGTCGTGACCGTGACCGATGGAGAACAGGCGCTGGCCGCCCTGGAGAGAGAGCCGTTCGACGTCGTTCTTATGGATGTGCACATGCCGTCGATGGGCGGATTCGAGGCGACCGCAGCCATTCGCAAACGCGAACGCGAATCGCAGGGGCGCTCCACTCCCCCCGTTCGTATCATTGCGATGACGGCCAGCGCCATGAAAGGCGACCGCGAGCGTTGTCTGGCAGCCGGAATGGACGGCTACGTATCCAAGCCCATCCGCGACACCGAACTCTTCGAGACCATCGAAGAGCTGGTCACCTAAGCCACTGTGGAACAAGCTTTAGCTTGTTCGTCGAGTCCTGAAACTACTTCTTGCGGCTAGCGGTGGACGGCGGAAGGATGCCCGAAACCCGAAGGTAACCGACGATATTCCCGTAAATCTCGTTGTTGTGAACAACGAGGTGCAAAAACGCATAGCTCACGCGATCCGACGACACGGCCTTCTCGTCAGTCATGGTTTTGAGCGCGTCAGCGCAATACGCGAAGGAGTCCTTCAACGCCTTGCTGACCTCGCCTTTCTCCTTCAGACTGGCCGCCTGTTTTTCTTTCTCGGAAACCGGTTCCGACTTCAGTACCGCGCAATCACTATAATTCCGTTGCGTAGCATGGTTCAGCCACTCAGCGAACGTCATCTGCCCATTAGTGAGCCGAAAAGCATATTTCTCAGCAGGCATCGCGTCAGCGCTCGCCTCCAGGTTCCTGCGGACAACATTGAAATACCGCTCCGTCGCCGTACCCGTCAGATGATTCTGCGCGTGCACTGCTCCACCCACCAGCATCCAGCCTAATAATAAAATCCCGATTCTCATGGCGCCTCGGGTAGTAGTCTCTCAAATGTCACGACAGCCATCAACTTCTTTGCCTGAACGCAGTCTCTGTGAGATGTAGGAAATGGCCGCCCGACATTCAATTGGAAGCCTCTTCGGGGCCCTCAACACTTCAGCGCAGCTATTCTCGCACGCGTGCGATGATGGCGGCGCATGCGTCCTTGACCGCATTGCCGAGCAACTTCGTTGTATTGGTGTAAATCAACTCTTCGTTTTTGTCGAACACGGCGACTTTGTTGCCACGCACAAACGGCGTAGTCGGATTCACTTCCTCGTGGTCGAGCCGGACGACATAGTCGGCCTTCTCCCGGTTCGCGGTCACCACGACGCTTGGACAGCGCTGAAGAAACGTCTTCATCACCTCGATGTTCGCCGGGCTAGTCCCGCCGGTCAATGACACGGCCCCCTTGGCCTCACCGAGCGCCGCCGCGCCCGCTAGTTGGACGGCCTGGCTCTCTGTAATGAATACCCGTGGTTTCTCCACTGCAGCCACCGGCAGCAGGGCGCCCAGCAAGACTGCAAGCCGCAATAAGCCTCGTCGCATTGCTCCCTCCCATTACCGTCGTTGCCGACGGAATACCGCGTGAATACGTCGCAGCGAGGGACGTTAGGAGCCGCGAAACGGTTGCCAGAAAAGCGGAGCCGAGCGTCGCAAGCACGCTGAAGATAGAGGACCTTTACCGAATCGTTCACGCTCTTGTAAATATTGAACGGAAAGGAACTGACTCGGGTCAGCCGGCGGCGCTCGGCAAAAAGAAGACGGTCGAAGAACCCGCTAAATCCCAGTAATTCATATGATCAGCGGTAACCGAGTACATCAGCAACTGACGCAACGCAACCTGGAACGTGAGCTTGCTGAAGGCTACGCTGCGAACGCCGAGTTGTTCCGACGAATCGCTGACGAGTTCACGCGCTTAGATCTAAACTCGCCTGACGCCCAGAAAATGCGCTGGACGGGGTAATCGACCTGAATCTAGACCCGACGGGCAACAAATTCTCGCCGGGGCTATGCAAGCCGCCTGGCCAGTCGGATACGCCCTTTTTCGCCACAATCCGCGATGTGGCAGTGTTCGTATTTCCCTTGACTATTAGTTCTCATTATGAGAACCAAGCATTGTGAACGTTATCAGTCACCGGATGATTCGGGAGTTTGGAGTAAACAACCTGACGCCCGGAAGCCGCTCGATGACTGGTACCGGATCTCTCGCCGGGCGCGATGGGACAATCTCATGGAAGTACGAGCGATCTTTCCAACGGCTGACTTCGTGGACCCGTTAACGATCTTTAACATCGGCGGAAACAAATACAGACTGCTCGCGAGGATCCTCTACAGGTCGAAACTGGTACTGATGAAAGCAATTCTGACGCACGCCGAATACAATAAAGGAGTATGAGACGCATGGCCGCTTCCACGCTGGTCAACCCCAAAAAATACGCCGCCTTGCTCGTCCGCGCACTGCCAACAGCGATCGAGACAGAGAAAGAGCACAAGCGCGCACTCAATGTCGTCGAGAGCCTCATGGACAAGGGCGAAACCCTCAGCCCTGAAGAGGATGCGCTCCTCAAGCTGCTGGTCCGTCTCATCCAGAGCTTTGAGGACGATCGCTATCCGGTTGGTGATACGTCGACCCCGGCGAGCATTTTGCAGACGCTCATGGAGCAGCGGAGCTTGACCCACAAGGACGTGTGGCGATTGTTCGGATCGAAAGGCGTTGCCTCGGAAGTCCTCAACGGGAAGCGAGCCATCAGTAAGACCCACGCCAAGGCGCTTGCAGAGTTTTTCCACGTAGACGCCGGACTCTTTTTGTAGGGATGAATTGACAGCACAGTATCCACGGCGCATTTCAATCACCGCACTCGGTAACCGAATCGATCAGTGCGCAGCACGGTCCAGATCATCCGATGAGTCGTACACACATACTCTCAAAGATCCTTCCCCACCTGCAGTAGTGAGAATCTGTTTGTAATTTTGAACCATGGCTCTCGGGTTGCTGCCATTAGAGAGTGACGTGCCGGTCGCGGATTCCGTCGGGATCAGCGAGCCCTTTCGCACGAGACGGCTGGGTCGCACGGCTTGCCGAGGGAGACTTGTCGGTGGTTCCAATGAGCCGCAGTCCAAATATGCGGAAGTGACTCAAAATGGCCCACCCCTTTCCCCAAATCCGAATGCGCAGGATTGATCTTATCGATGCCGCTTTGCCCGAGCCGCTCTTGACGTCATCCGTATACTGGAATTGAGAACAGTCAGCCGCGGTCTCTCCACCTGTTATTTGCATTTGCAACCAACAAAAGAGAATATGAAAAGCAAACCCAATCCCGAAATCGGACACTCAGAAATTCCTGTAAGCTACTAACAAGACAGGAGATACAGATGACATCTATGTTAGGCGCTCCGATCGACGTCAAGAAGAGGCAATGGCTAAGATAGAGAAAAATTTAGCAAACCAAAGCCAATTTGAGCTTTGCCGTCAGCCGTCCCGGACGGCGGAAAATACCCCGTTCACACGGATGGTATCGTAAGGAGCATGATGAGCCGCCGAACCGCCATCTTGTCGAGCGCCGCAGCCGTCGCCACCCGTCCTGGCGCGATGTTCCTGTGCATCCATCAGACGACCTCTGCGGCCGCCGGGTACCGCAAGTCACTAGAAGGGTACGCCAAAGCCGGCATCAAATACGTCGAAGTGATCCCCCCTCACCTCCGCGAATTCGTCAAGCAGGATGGAGCTCCCGCAGCCAAGCAACTGCTCGCCGACCTCGGAATCAAAGCCGTCGCCAGCGGCGGTGTGAGCGGACTCGCCGAACCCAGTCCCCGGCGCGCCGCAGCCATTGAACAACTCAAGTCACTGGTCGAAATACTTGCCGTGCTTGGTATCGATCGCATGGTAGCGCCCTGCAACACCACCGACAAGTTCACTATCGACGACTACAAACGCGCCCAGGACAACCTTCGCGAAGCCGGCGAAATCGCCAGGCCGCACAACGTAACC
>Ga0075421_100008959_pt1 | contig 12325 bp, 12 predicted proteins | sample SoiMetdeltSBSDD5_FD_75292 | JGI IMG/M metagenome (GOLD analysis project Ga0075421, IMG submission 75292) | Bulk soil microbial communities from a Populus tree surrounding site in Tennessee, USA - Soil MetaG P. deltoides SBSDD5 | ecosystem: Environmental > Terrestrial > Soil > Tree plantation...
GCCCCAGCAACCGGTAGAGCACGAGCGCGCCCGCCGCCTGGGCGGACACGAGGAGCCAGAGGCTGCCGACGACGGCCGGCTCCGGCGGCCAAAGGCGATGGAGAGGCGCGACCATGAAGAGGTAGAGCGGGTGGAATCCACTGCAAGGGATCCCCACGTTGAACTCGGGGATGTGCCGAGAGATCTCGAAGTAGTAGAAGGCATCGTCGACCAGGCGCTGGTAGAAGAGGTATTCGAAGCCTCGCTCGAGATCGGATCCAAGGCGCAAGAATGGCACGCAGGCCACCAGCGCGGTGGCCCAGAGCCAAGGGCCGCTCGATCTCATCGCTGTCTCCTCCAGCCCCGTACCGATGGCCATCCCGAGAGCGCGGCTCACGCCTCTTGCCAGGGACGTCGGCCGCCGGAACCGGGAGGCGATCGGCGTCCGAGGTAAGCTGCGGTCGGCCATGTCATCGCCGGCCGACGAACTCACGAGCTCCGTCTCGCCGCCGATCGCGAGTGAGGAGCCGGCGGTGTCGCGCCTCCGGCGCGCCGGCGCGTTCGTCGGACCACTGCTCGTGATCGCGAGCCTCCTGAACGGGATGCCGGCCTTCTTGAAGCGCGTCGGTGCCGTTCGGGCCGATCGCTACGACGCCTATTGGAACGCCTACTGCGGGCCCGACTCCGTGTCGCCGCGGGCGTTCGGAGTGGGCCGGGTCTGCGCGCCGGGCCCGCGGCCCCAGACGCCCGGGCACCGCGACCGCGTGAATCGTCATTTCGCCTACGTGCTCACGGTGGAGGGCCGTGAGATCCCGGCCAAGGCCTTCAAAGACGCGGGATTGGCCGCCATCGTCGTCGTGGGCCTGCTGCTCTGGCGTTCCGGCGCGCAAAGACCGTCCGGTGGCTGGCCCCTGGTCCTCCTGTCGGCGGTCCTGGCCATGGCCGTTCCCTGGACGCTGTTGGGACAGGGAGCAGGCCCGGCCCTCGCGGGTCTGCGGTGCTACGGCTTCCTGGGGGTCGCCTTCGTCGGCGGTTACGCGACACGCGATGGACTCCTCGATCGCATCGCTTCCGCCGTCGCGTTCCTCCTCGTTCTGCAGCTCTTGCTGGTCCCCTGGGAACTGGTGAGCAGCATGCCCTTCATGGGGCTCGGGGCCTGGCCCTTCTACCTCCCGAGACGGCTGGCGGCCGCGTTCGTGTTGCCGAGCTCGCTGGGGATATTCGCGGCGGCGGCCCTCTCGTTCTGCATCGGGTCCGCCGTCTACCGACGTCATGGCCGCGTCCTTTGGGCCACGGCCGTCCTGCTGGTGGTCCTGGCCGCATCCGGAACCGGAGTCGTTGCCCTGCTGGGGTTGGCGGCGGTCACCCGACTCCAGGGCCGAGCGCGTGTTCCCCTGGCCGTCATCCTGGGCCTCGTGACGGCGGGCACCCTCCTTGCCCTGCTCCCCGTGACCCTGGGCCGTCCCGACCTCTTCCGCTCGATCGTCGGTCCGGGAAGCCGTTTGGAGGTGCTCCACCGCGTCCTCGCCCAGCCGGCACCGACCGTGTTGTTCGGGCAGGGCCTCGGCTCGGGCACGAACACGATGGGCACCGTGACGATGCATCTGGGCGCGGATTCGACCGTGATCCTCCTCATTCTCCAGATCGGTGTCGTGGGCGCCGCCTGCTTCTACGCGCTGCTCGCCTGGGCCGGCCTCCGGGATCCACGCCTCCTTCCCTTCTTCGTCATCACGTCGGTATGCAGCCTGACCCTCAACGTGCCCGAAGCCTTCCCCCTGAACCTGCTCCTCGGGCTCGCGATCGCGCACAGTGCCTCGCTGCGCCAGCCGTCGTCGACGGCGACCGGGTCCTCCGCGCCTGGAAACGCCTCGGCGGCCGCCCATCGTTACACGTCCCCCCCGGCCGCGGCCGAGAGGTAGCGGTTTCCGAGGCGATTGCCGCACGGCTGGAGGTAGGGATCGTAGAGTCCGAAGTAGACGAAGGCCTCCCGGCCGCTCGCGGCAGCCAGGACGTTGGTTGAAGACAGGAATGAACCCACCGCCTGCTCGTCGAACGACCGCCGTGCCCCTCGCAGCGCCGGCAGCGTCAGCAGCCCGTAGTCGAAGGCAACGGCATCGCGAAGAGGAAAAGATCGCTCCCTTCGCGCGGAGAGGAAATCGAGTGCAAACTGGCGTGTGTCGGGATGCTCGCCGATCTGCGCTCCGAACTGCGCGGTCAAGAGCTCGAGGACGTGACTCCGGGCCGCCCCCCGCAGCAACGGGAGCAGGCCGGCGCCCGCCGCAATCAGGCCTCCGGCCAGCACCTCGCGCCGGGACAGGGTCACGAGATCGCGTCGGCCGCCCTCACCGACAAGGCGCTCAACGTCAGCGTGGGGTTGGCGGGGGAACAGCTCGGAAAGACGCCGCCACCCAGGCTCAGGACGTTACGCGCCTCGAAGGTGACGAGATTACGGTCCACGACCCCTTCCGCTGCGCTCTCGGCCATGCGCGTGGTGCCGAGAATGTGGGACTCCGTCGGAAGGACGTCGGACCAGCGTACGCCCTCGACCGCGAAGGGAAGGTGCTGGGGTAGGAGTTCGCGGGCGCGAGCCAGACCATCGAGCGAATATTCGGAGTGACCCGACCACCGGATGGCCGGCTCGTCGTCTTCGAGCGACACGGCGTTCTCGGCCCGAGGGAGGTCCTCCGCGATCATCTTGATCATCAAGCGGTGGGTCCACTTGCCCTTCTCGGCCCGGATGCTCGGTGGAGCATTCCAGTTCTCCAGGAGGACGGCCGCGACCTTGCCCCGATGGGCGCCCGGATAGTACGCATATCCGTGCGCCGTGATGGAGGTTCCGCCGAAATAGTTGGCGGCTCCGATGTCCACGTAGGCGATCTGGCTCACCTGTTCGTGCAGGTACCGCCCGAGGTGCGGACTCTGGAAACCGGATCGCAACAGGATGCCGGCATTGAAGATGGCGTTCGCGCCCAGCGCGAACAGGTCCGCCTTGACCTCCCAGGTCCTTCCTCCTCTTTCCTGTCGTACGACCAGGGAACGGCCCACACCGCCGGCGAGGTGCAGTTGTCGCGCCTCCGTACCCAGGAGCAGATAGCAGTCGGGGCGGGCAAACGACTCGAGGCTGTTGAGGATCGTGAACTTCGAATCGATGGGGCAGAGGTGGCACACCCCGTTGGCGCAGCACTTCGGGCGGCGGGAACCGTTGCTGCGCGCGGTGGGCTGGGCGAACCAGTCGCCCCCGGCCGCTTGCAGGACGAGGTCGGAGCGGGAGGGGGCATGCGGCGGCGCGGGAAAAGGGCGGCTCCGCGGGAGGAGATGATCGCTTCCGCCACCCGCAACGTCCATCACCGCCTCGACCTCGCAATACCTGGGCTCGAGATCCTCGTAGGTGATCGGCCAGTCCGCACCCACTCCGTGGCGCGATCGCAGCGCGAAGTCGTCGGGATGGAAGCGCGGCGTCGACCCCCACCAGCAGTTCGAATTCCCGCCGAACTGGGAGTGCGCTATCCACTTCTTTCGGGTGCCGCTCGTGTTGGTCTGCCGGAACGCCTCCTCGCGACCGACCCGCCGCGCGCGGAGCTGCTCGGCATGCGGGATGAGGCTGCCCTTCTCCACGAACAGGATCGGCGACGGACGACGCAGGGATCGAGCAAAAAACATCGCGGCGAAGCTCGTCCCCACGACGACGGCGCCCCAGCTCCGCCCCGCCGCCCGCTCGACGTCGATCAGGTTCATCACGCCGTTCGCCGCGTCTTCAGGGTCGGCGAAGCGTACCTTGAGCCTTCGACGATCACCAGCCGCGCGGAGCAGCCATCCTGCGCCTGATGCGGTACGATCACGGGCGCTTGAGGCGATCGTCCGGCAAGGCAGGGGAGACGCGCCGTTGGCGGGCGCGGTCTCGATCGTTCTCGACGCCTGAACCAACCCCGCGTGTATCCCGTCTCTCTTACCAGCCGCGTCGCCTGCCGTCTCCGGGAATGGACGGGCCTCCAGACCCGGGCCGAGGAGAGAGCCACGGGTGGCGCCGTGCTCGTCTATCACGGTGTCCTCGCTCGCGTGCGGGACCCGATCCTCGACTTGTACGCGATCGACGCGGCGACGTTCCGCTCCCACCTGCAGTTCCTCGTCCGCCGCGGAACGGTCGTCCCCTTGAGGACGATGGTGGAGCGGCTCGTGCGGAGGGAAGAAGTCCCGCGGCAATGGGTCTCCATCACCCTGGACGACGCGCTCGAAAACCAGGTCACGACGGCGGCGGGCCTGCTCGCCGACGAAGGCCTCCCCTGGTCGCTGGCGGTGCCGGCGGGTCTCGTCGACACGGGGCGCTCGATCTGGACCTACGAGTTACGGCTCCTCGTCCTGGAGCACTGGCCGTTCCCGAACATCCCCTGGCCCTTCGAAGAAGGCGGAGAGCTCCGGACCGGTTCCGCCGGCGACAAGCGGGCCGCTTTGCGCCAAATGCTCTCGTACCTCTTCGCGAAAGTGGAAGACGGCGAGCGTATGGCTTATATCGACGGATTGATCGATCGCTGCGGGCGCGGCGATTTCCTGGGACGGATCGCCGACGACGCCCGCTTTCGCCTCGCCAGCTGGACCCAGCTCAGGTCCCTGCAGCATTCGGGCGTCGAACTCCTCTCCCACGGGTGGCGACACCGTCCCCAGAACGAGACGACCGGCCCGGGCGCGCTGGCGGAGGAAATCGAAGGCTCGCGCCGCTTGATGGGCGAGCGCCTCGGACAAGCCCCGGCCGGCTTCGCCCTTCCGCACGGCGTAAGCTCTTCGGAGACGCCGGAGCTCATCACCCGGGCGGGATACACCTATTGCCTTTCCACCCAGCCAAGGCGGCTGCGCTCGGGAGCCGACCTCCGTCACCTTCCGCGGTTCGCCGGCGAATACCCGCTCGCGGTTTTGCGCCGCTATCTGTTGTGGCAATGATCTCGAGGCACTCCGGCGGGAAGGTTGCGCCGAGGGGACTGTCGATGAGGAGCGCATGAGAGGGCTTCTCCGAGGATGGGTCGAAGCGACCCTCCTTCGCGGTAGCGATCCCGCGCGCCTGGCCCGGCGCCGCGATCGCCTCGTGCGTCTGGCCGTCAAATTGGACGACAGACTCCGGCAATTGACCACCGCCCGCGATGGTCTTCCCGAGATCCAGAGCTTCGACGGCCGGGCCCGGCTCGCCATCTCGATCGGCGAAACAGAGCCCCCCTGGGCCCACACACCGCTCGACGACTTGCACGTCCCCGGAATGATCACGCGGGAGGAAAGACGGTATTACCGCTATCTGGCCTCGTTCTATTCCGGGCAGGGTGAGGTCGTTGAGCTCGGTCCCTGGCTGGGACTCTCGACGGTGGCCCTCGTGGGGGGCCTTCTCAGCAATCCTTCGTTCGCCGGGAAGCGACTCCACGTCTTCGACGACTTCGTTTGGCGTTCGGCCTGGATGGACAAGTGGCTCGAAGGAGAGACCGAGGTGCGGAAGCCCGGCAACCACGGGGACTTCCTGCCCCTGTTCGAGCATTACACCCGTGGCGTGGCCCCGCACCTTCTCGTCGAGAAGAGGCGCATCGTCTTGTACGATGGCAACGATGCCGTCCCTCCCTTGAGCTGGACGGGCGCGCCCATAGAGATCCTCGTCGTCGACTGTGGGCGTACTTTCGAGGTCAATGAAGCCTGGTACCGGACATTGTCGCCCTCCTTCATCCCCGGCCGGACCTTGCTGGTGCTCGAGGACTGGAAGACGCATCGTGAAGTGCCCGTGCAGTGGTACAACCAGACCAAGCAGTTCACGGAGTCCAAGGGCCGGGCGCTCCGACCCTTGCATGAGCTACGGGACGGCGGAGTCGCGACATTCCTCTACCTGGGGAATGCGCGGTAGCGTCCGAGCCATCCCCGGCCTCCGGCCCCAATGGACATCCTGCACCTCACGCCCTGGTACGCAACGGGCCCTCGTGGCGCCGGTCATTGGAAAGCGGTCCAGGCCATCCAGCTCTCGCTGAGGGATCTCGGCCGGGAAGTGACGAGCCGCGTGCTGGAAGCGGACGAAGGACGCGACCTGCCGACGGACCTGGACGACTCGGTTCGGGACGTCATCGTCGAGTACACCCGCGCACCGGAGGTGGTCGCCGCCATTCGCCGGCGCTGCGCGGGCGCCCGCGTCCATGTGCGGGCCCACAACGCGGAGGCCTGGCACCATCTTCACCGGGGGGGCGGCGCTCGGGCCGCCCTCGCCAGCCCCCGGCTCCTCTACGGGGTGTGTCGGCTTCTGGAGCGGGATTCGAGATGCCGCCGGGGGAGCCACACGGTTCTGGGCATCAGCGACTGGGACAACCGGCACTACTGGTCCCGGCTCCCCGGCCGGGCCCGCATCATCGACGTTCCCTACTTCAGCCCCTGGCCGGACCTGCGGCCGGGGGTGACGCCGCTTCCATGGGCGCAACGGGACTCCGCGATCCTTTGCCTTCCCGGGGCCCGCGATGCCATCGGGCGCGCCGGGGCCGCGGGATTCTACGCGTTGGCCCGCATGCTTTCTTCACACCTCGAGGGCTGGCGTTTCGGCATCACGGCGGGGGTGATCAAGTCACCGCGGGATGAGCCCCCGCCCGCGGGAGTCGAAGTCATTACCGACCTGATCGAGCCCTGGGATCTGCTCTGCCGCGTGAAGGCGGTGGCGGTGCTGACCCCCTTGGGATTCGGAGCAAAGACGACTATCTTCGACGCGTTGGCCGCCGGCTGTCACGTCCTCGTTCACCCGAAGCTCGCCGGACGTCTCCCTTCGGTGGCGAGAGGCCGATGCCTGGTCCTCGAACCGACGTCGGCTGGCGACGCGGGCGCGATCGCCGCGGGATTGAAGGCGGAACCGATGGTCAACGACGTCAACTCACGGTTGCGGACGCAGGCGGGGAGCGGGCTGCGCGCGGCGATGGGGGGAACGGAGTGAGTGGAGCCGCGGACGCGCCATCCGTGCGGAACGACCCGCGGTGGCCTTGGATCGCTCCCCTCCTCGTTTGTCCGAAGTGCCAGAGCGCCCTCGATGCGGGGAACACGGAACCGTTTCTGACCTGTCCCGGTTGCGGGTCCGTGTACGGGCGAGCACCCGCCACGGGCGTGCTCGACCTTCGTTGCCCGAGCCCGAAGACGCATGCGCTCAGCGTTCGAACGGGAGCCCACGCCTTCGGTGACCTGCTGGGCCAGGTTCCGGTCGGGCCGCCCCCCACGACGTACGCCGGCGCCTTGCCCCCCCGCACGACACGCGAGTTCATGTCGGTGATCAAGGACGACGTGACGCCGGGCGGGTTCGTCCTGGAGGTGGGGGGCGGGCCCGCGCGGTACCGCGCCCCCATTCTGGGCCTGGGTTTCCGGTTCCTGACCACCGACTACGAGTCCGCGGCCGCCGACATTCTCGTGGACGCACACGCGCTGCCCTTCAAGACCGCCTGCGCCGACGCCCTGCTCATGCAGTCGGTGTCTCAGGCCTTCGAGAACCCTTTTGTCGCGTTCCGAGAAGTGGCCCGTGTCGTCAAGAGCGGTGGACTCGTCCTGGGCACGGCCGATTGCTGCGCCGTGTTCGCGGCCAGCTTCTACAACATGACGCCCTGGGGCCTGCTCTCGGTCCTCCAGGCCAGCGGGCTGGCTCTGGAACGCCTCTGGCTCACCAAGGACGCCCTCGAGTTCTGCGGTACCAATCCCGGATATCCGTCGGTGATGAAGCCCATCCTGCGAGGCCTGTCGAGGCTCGCCCGCCTGCGGGTGCTCACGCCCCGGAACTTCCTCGGCGGCCGCGCCTCCGATCCGCTGGTCACGGCCGGAAGCCTCGCGTTCATTGCCCGGAAGGTCCCCTAGAGCGGCGGCCGTGTTTCCGAGGAAACCTTGGACAAGCTTCGACAGATCATAGAGGAGCGGCCCGACTTCCACCGCCGCGAAACGGAAATCGACCGTTCCTTCGATCCGAGCGAGAGTCTGCTTCCTCACGAGGACGCCCTGAAGTTGACCTCCGGCGGATTGACTTGTTATGGGATCGGACCGGACGTCCTCTCGTACATCGCCGATGCCGTCGGCGAAAGCAGTCGGACCCTGGAAACCGGTGCCGGGTGCTCCACGCTGGTTTTTGCCGTCCGGAAGTCCGAACACATCGCAGTCACGCCATCCCAGTCCGAGATCACGTTGATCACCCAATACGCATCGGAGCACGGGATTTCCCTGGAGAAAGTCCGCTTCGTACGGGAATCCTCCGATCGTTTCCTCCCCCGCTGCGAGGCCGCCGGACTCGACCTCGTCCTGCTGGATGGAAAGCATGCATTTCCCTGGCCAATAGTCGATTGGTTCTACACGGCGGAGAGGCTCCGCCCAGGCGGGGTGATGGTGATCGACGACGCGCAGATGCGCTCGGTGGCCATCCTCGCCGAGTTCATGCGGGTCGATCCCGGATGGCAACTGCTGCGGGACTTTGCCGGCCGGACACTGGCCTTCCGAAAGGTCCGCGACTCGATCCAGGACGTCGCCTGGCACATGCAGCCCTTCGTCGTCGCCCCACCCGCGGGAGCGGCGCCACGTCCGAACCTGCTACGTCGGCTGGCGCGCGGGGTAAGGCGGCGACTGGCCGCCGTTCGTCGATAGCACGAGCGTCAAGCGCGCTCGCCGATCTGCCGCGCCGGCACGCCCGCCATGATCGCGTAGGGCGGGACGTCCTTGGTCACGACGGCCCCGGCGCCCACGATGGCCCCATCACCGATGGTGACCCCGGCCAGGACGATGGACCTCGCGCCGAGCCACACGTCGGAACCGATCCTCACGGGCGCGGACTGGATGCCCTGCTCGTCCAACCGCTGCCCCCGCGACTTGTTGTGGGCATGATCCGTGATGAAGACGCCCGGAGCGATCAACGTGTGGGCCCCGATGGCCACCACCTGCGCCACGTCGATCTCCGCGCCCGCGCCGATGAATACGAAGTCGCCGATCACCAGGGAGGGGTCGTCACCGACGCACTTCAGGAATGCCCCGTGCTCGATTTCGCAGCGCGCTCCCAGGCGCACGCATCGCGGCCGGACGACGCGCACCGCCGGACCGATCCGTGTCTTGGCCCCGATGCCCATTCCGCGGGCCCTCCAGAGGACGGCGCGCAGCCGGTCCGCGATGATCCGCGTCATCCCGGGTTTCGCGCCACCAGGCACAGCTGGTAGGCGAGCGCGCGCGGCGCGATCCGCAAGGCTGCCCGATCACCCAGCCGGAGCAGCCCCACGGGGAGGAGACGGTGCAGGAACCGGAATAGGAAGTGTCCGGAGATCCAGGGCGATTCGAAGTAGAAGACCTCCACCACGTCGAGGCCCGCCTCGCGCGCCGCGCCGCGGAGCTCATCTTCCGTATAGGCGAAGAAGTGATCGCCCCCGCCGGCCGAGAACTGCCGGTGCTCATGGTCCTTGGGATCGCCCAGCTCCGTGTAGCTCGGCAGGGACGAGCGGAAGTAGCCGTGATTCGGCGTCGTGACCACCAGCAGGCCGCCCGGTTCCGCGTACGAAGCGAGCACGCGAAGGAACGCCGCGGGATAGACGAGGTGCTCGATGATCTGATTGGCGAACACGAGATCGAACCGGCCCAGGGGCGGGCGCTCGAAGATGTTCGCGGGAAGAAAGTGGACGTCTCCACGTTCGTAGCGCGTGCGCGCGTAATCGAGGAACGCGGGTCGGATGTCGATGGCGGTCACGCTCTTGCCCTGCTCGGCGAGCATGAGGGCCAAGGTGCCCTGGGCGCAGCCGACGTCGAGAACGCGCCGGGGCTGATGGCGTTCGACCAGCCGGAGGTAGATCCGGAGCTGGTTCTGATAGGCGTGGAACGCGTGCCGCTCGATGTCGGGGTCCCAGACCTCCCGCATGTCGTTGCGATAGATCTCGCTCACCTCGGCCGACCAGGCGGGATCGAACACCGGCCGCTTCATCCCAGGAGTCCCCTCAGGAGGAGGAGCCACGGCCGGAGGTAGAGCGGGTGGCGGCTCACCGCGCGTACGGCGTAGTGCCGCCAGCGCGGGTCCCGCTGCCGGCGCAGGCAGGAGGCGATGAAATAGTGGGCCTTGGCCTCCTCGGCCGCCGTGGCCGAGCCCGAACGCGGGCGGATGCGCGCCACCTCGCCCAGCAGCGCCGTCCGTTCGGGCTCGGTCGTGGCCTCCCGGAGGGCGATGGCGATCGACGCGGAGGCGATCTGCTCGGCGCGATAGAGGCTGCTGATGGTCGAGATGCCGACGCGGGCCTCGTACAGCGCGGCCGGCTCGATTCGGACTCCGCCCAGCCCGGCCAGCCGGATCCAGAGATCGAGGTCCTGCGCGAAGTAGAACTGGGGGCGGTACCCTCCCGCTTGCCGGTACGCGCTGGCGCGCATCACCGCCGCCGCCCCCGCGGGCAAGGACACGATGGTGTCGATGCTCGCGTGGAGCAGGATCTGCCGGATATCCTGCGCAGCGTGGCCGGTGGTGTGCAGGATCTCTCCTCCCGGACCGGCAAAAGCCACCTCCGAGCAGGCCACGACCAGGGAGGCGTCCTCCTCGAACAGGGCCAGCATGCGACGCAGGCGATCCGGGTGGGAAACGTCCCCGCAGTCCTGGCGGACGAATATCTCCGCCCGCGCCGCCTCGCATCCGCGGATGAGAGCCCGGGTGAGGCCACCGTTGGCCTGGGCGATCACGCGGAGGCGCGGGTCACGCGCGGCATAGTCGGCCAGTATCGCCGGCGTCGCGTCGGTGGAGCCGTCGTCGACGGCGATCAGCTCGAAATCCGCCGCCGACTGGCGGAGGACACTCTCGAGGGTCTCTGCCAGCTGCGAGGCGCCGTTGTAGACGGCAAGGACGACCGATGCGCGCGGGGTCAGGGCTGGGCTCGCTCCCCCGGTGGCGGGCCGGCGAGGGCGCGCAAGCGCCGAATCCTCTGCTCGACCGGCTGGGCCATGACCTCGGCCGAGAGCCGGAGATTCCGGTCGCCGCTGGCCTTCTTCGGGGCCGGCGGATGCCACAGGTGAACCAGCGGCAGAATGCCGCCGCGCAGGAAGCGGAGGGTGTGAAGCCGCTCCAGAAACTCCTCGTCCTCGCCACCCCAGCCCTGGTACCGCTCGTCGTAGCCGCCGATGCTCTCGAAGGCAGACTTGGACACCGCGTCGCAGGTGCTCGGGTTGTTCTGCACGACCTCGCCCACCTCCGACGGCAACCGTGCTCCCCGGCTGCCCGCGAAGGTCGCGCTCGCCTCCGCCGTCAGATAGAAGATCAATCGGTGGGGGAGCCAGCCGTCGTGCCCATCGCCCATCCGCTCCGCAACCACTTCGCAGAGCCGGTACGGAGGAAGCGCGTCGGCGTCGTGGAGCACGAGGAATTTTCCGCGCGCGGCGGCGGCCCCCGCGTTCAGGGTGCGGCTCCGATTGAACTCGTGCCCCGGCCGGTCCGAGACGTGCACGTAGCGCACGCCGGGCGGGCAGTGCTGCTCGTAGACCGGCGTCGTCGCCTGCTCGACGACGATCACCTCCATTGCCCGCAGGGACTGGCCACAGAAGGCCTGCACCACCGATCGGAACAGGTGGATGCGGTCCTCGCCACCCACCGGCAGCACGACGGAGACGATCGGCGTGTCGGGACTCGGCTCGAGCCGGTCGCGAAAGACGATCGGCCATTGGCGCAGGCAGTGGCGCAACAGGCGGGCGCCCACGGCCGGAAACACGCGGGCGACGGTCAACGGAGAGGAGCCGGTCCACGCGCACGCGATCCCCCCCGGCATCGTCTCCACGTGCTCGCGACGGTTGTGCAGACCCAGCCAGCCGACGAGGGGCGGGGCGGAGGGCCCCAACCGCAAGGCCACTTCCGTGCGCCATCGCTCGTGGGCCCAGCAGCCGAGGGTCTGACGAAGACGATGGCGATCAATCATGGGAACCGTCCGCTCGCCGGGCGAAAGCCTTCCTCAATGGACGTGGACATCAGGTAATCCCGCCTGCGGGACTCGTCTTCGATCTGGCGCAGCGTCGATTCGTCGTGGTGGCGCCCGATCCAGGGCCACTCCTCACCGCCGCGCAGGCCCGCGGGCACGCCGGCAATGCGCAAGCGGGCCCGACGCAGCGCATCCACCATCGCCGGAGGAACGCCGATGGCTCGGAGCCGGCTCGGGCCCGCCTCGATGCGCGGCACACGGATGCCCGTCCGGGCCGGGAGGGCCATCATCTCGTCGAGGGCGCTGACCCATCCCGCGATGCACGCCGACCAGCGGTATCGGAGTTCGACGTCGTGCCGGGCGGCTTGGGAGAGCCGTTCCAGGAGTTGGGGATCCGTCGCCAGGGCCTGGACTCGGGCCGCCGCCGCCTCCGTGTCCCCGACCGGGAAGAGGAGCGCCGT
>Ga0075421_100008962_pt1 | contig 12322 bp, 10 predicted proteins | sample SoiMetdeltSBSDD5_FD_75292 | JGI IMG/M metagenome (GOLD analysis project Ga0075421, IMG submission 75292) | Bulk soil microbial communities from a Populus tree surrounding site in Tennessee, USA - Soil MetaG P. deltoides SBSDD5 | ecosystem: Environmental > Terrestrial > Soil > Tree plantation...
CACGTCCGGCGCCGATCAGCTTCATGTAGTAATCGACGCGGTCGGCGTTGGCGTTGGCGGCGAGTTCGTCCACAAACGAGTGCAGCGCGAAAGCGTGATAGATGTGCGAGACCGAGCGCAGCCAGCCGATGCGGACATGGCAATCGGCGGGTCCGTTCTCGGCGCGGAAGTTGGCAAGCTGGAACGGCGTGTCGATCCAGCCCATGCCCATTTCGAAGTCCTCGCCGTACTTCGTGTCCTTCTTGAACATGTTGCCGATAGACGGGAACACGCTGCGCTGGAGCCAGGCGGTGGGCTTGCCATCGGCGCCCACGGCGGCCTTCATGTACATGCCGGCAGGGGAGTGGTAATAATCGAAGCGCAAATCGTCTTCGCGGTTCCACACCACTTTGACGGGCTTACCCACGACCTTCGAAAGCTTGGCCGCTTCGACAACGTAATCGGGTTTCGACTTGCGGCCGAAGCCGCCGCCGAGCAACGTGACGTGGCAGATAACGTTCTTCTTTGGAATGCCCATGGCCGCCGAAACGGCCTCCTGCACGGCCTGCGGATTTTGCGTCGCGGCGTAGGTGATGACCTTGCCGTTCTCAAACGAGGCGACGGCGGCAGGTGGCTCCATCGGCGCGTGCGCAAGCATCGGAGCGTAGTAGGAAGCTTCCAGTATCTTTCCGCCTTTAGCGAAAACGGCATCGACGTCGCCCGCTTTGCGGACGACCTTCTGCGGTTTGCGAGCCGCGTCGAGCAACGCTGTTTTGTAGGTCGCCGAATCGTATGCCGCGTGCGCGCCGGCATCCCAGTCGGTCTTCAATTTCTTACGGCCTTCGAGCGCGGACCAGGTGTTGTCGGCAATGACGGCGACGCCGCCCAATGCCTGGAAGAGATAGGGCTGCGTGAGGCCGTCGAGCTTTACCGTGCGCGACACGCCGGGGACCTTCTTGGCTTCCGTGTCGTCGAAGGATTTGAGGGTTGCGCCCATCACCGGCGGGCGTTCGACGGTGGCGTAAACCATGCCAGGCATCGACGCATCGTAACCGAAGGTGCCCTTGCCTACGACAATGTCGTCACGGTCGATGGTGGGGAGATCCTTACCAATGTAGCGGTAGGCGGCGGGATCCTTTCGCTTCACTTCCGCTGGTTTGGGCAGCGGAAGTTTGGCGGCTGCTTCCACAAGCTCGCCGTAACCGGCCTTCTTGCCACCAGGGCCGAGCACGAAGTGATTCGAGGCTTTGCACTGCGCAACGGGCACGCCCCATTGCTTCGCGGCCGCCTGTTCCAGCACCATGCGCGCCGATGCCCCGGCGGTGTGCATGGCTTCGGCGAAGTCGCGAATGGAGCAGGAGCCGTCGGTGTTTTGCGATCCGTATTTTTCGTCGCCGATAGCCTGTTCGATTTTCACCTTGGACCAATCGGCTTCGATTTCGTCGGCCACGATGACGGGCAGGACGCTACGGATGCCGGTGCCCATCTCCGAGCGGTGGGCGACGATGATGAGCGTCCCGTCCTTTTGCAGTCCAAGGTAGACGCTCGGGCGCCATGCGGCGTTGTCGGCTTCTCCGGCGAGGAGCGCGGCGGGTGTGGCTCCAATGATCAGCGCGCCCGCGGAGAAGACTCCTTCGAGGAAGCCGCGGCGCGACACATGCTGAATGCGGTCGTGCGTGATCATGCCATCACCTTCGCGGCCATCTGGATGGCGGTTCGGATACGTTGATAGGTGCCGCAGCGGCAAATGTTGCCGCGCATGGCGGAGTCTACCTGCGAGTCGGTCGGCTTGGGCGTTTGCTTCAGCATCGAGGCGGCCTGCATGATCTGTCCGCTCTGGCAATAGCCGCACTGCGGTACGTTGGCGTCTTTCCAAGCCTTCTGCACCGGATGATCGCCGTTGGCGCTGAGGCCTTCGATGGTGGTGATCGACTTGCCGGCGGCGGCCTTGAGTGGAGTGATGCAGCTGCGCATGGCCACGCCGTTGATGTGGACTGTGCAGGCGCCGCATAATCCTTGGCCGCAGCCGAATTTCGTGCCGGTAAGTTTGAGCACGTCGCGGAGATACCACAGCAGTGGCATCTCCGGCGAGCCGTCGAAATTGCGATCGACGTTGTTGACTTTGAGTGTGATCATGCGTGCCTCGTTGCGTGCGCGATGAGCGGCTTAGTAACCTTTCTTCTTGTCGACGACGTTGATGAGCGGTTTATCGTCGCCGAAGCGTTTGATGTTCTCCTTCACCGTGCCCAACATGCGGCCGCGGTCCATGTCGGAACGTCCGGCGATGTGAGGCGTGATGATGGCGTTGGGGAACTTCCAGAGGGCATTGCCTTTGGGGAGCGGTTCGGGATCGGTGACGTCGACGCCCGCACCCGCGAGTTTGCCGGAATCGAGTGCCTTCACGAGGGCGGGAAGGTCGTAAATTCCGCCACGCGAGACGGCGATGAAGTAGGAATTCTTCTTCATCAAGTCGAACTGCGTCGGACCCATCATCTTGTGCGAGAGTTCGGTGTGCGGCGCGGAGATGAAGACGACATCGGCGGTGGGGATGACTTCGTTGAGCTGGTCGGGTTTCACAACCTTCTGCCAGAAGGGCGACATCGGGATGTCCTCCGGATCGACACCGACGACATTCATCCCGAACGCCCATGAGCGGATGGCGATCTGCTGGCCAATGCCGCCCAGACCAATGACAACCGCATTCTTGCCTTTGAGTTCGATTCCGTCGAAGCGCTCGCGGCGCCAGTTCTCGGTGAGGCGGTCGGCCGAAGAGACGTGGAGTTTGCGAGTGAAGTAGAGAAGCATGGCCAGGGCGTGGTCGGCGATCTCGGGACCCTGGACGATTTGGTTGTTGGTGACGGTGATATTGGAATCGCGGAGGGCGGTGGAGCCGGACTTGTGAAGGACGTTCTCGACGCCGGCGCTCGTGATTTGGACCCATTTGAGCTTCTTGCCGGCCGTGACCTCGTCGGGTTTAATGACGCCGACGAATGCGTCTGCGTCGGCGATTTCGGACATGACCTTGTCGGGAGTGACGTTGACGACTTTCACCTTATTCGAGGCCGACTGCCAGTCGGCGACGACCTCGGGGGGCTGGCCGACGGTGAGTACCTTCTTCGTTTGCGCGTTGAGCGCCAGAGCGGCGGCCGCGAGGAAGAGGATGGTGCGAATCATGCGGAATCTCCTTTGGGTGAATGCGGATAGTGGGAAGTGAGATTCTATCTCAGTGGCGATGCGGCCGGTGAGCGATCTGTTGGCGGGTGTGGTAGGAGCGGCAGTGACGGGCTATCTGCGCGTGCGGAAAAGCGCAGCCATGCAGGCCGCGACGCGGCGGCCGGGGGCGTTCGCTGGGCTCGATCCGGAGCATGTCTGGGTGGAGAGTGAAGGGCGGAAACTGGCGTCTCTGCTGGTGCGCGGCGAGCGTGGGCGCGGCGTTTGGCTGCTGGCGCACGGGTTGGGCGAGAACCGTTGGCAGATGGCGTCGCGCGCCGAGTGGTTTCGTGGCCGCGGATGTTCGGTGATGCTGATGGATTTTCGCGCGCATGGCGAGAGCGACTGGGGTCCGGTGGCGTTCGGGCGGCTGGAAGCGGCTGACGTGGACGCGGCAGTGCGGTTCCTGAACGAAGAGTTGCCGGGCGAGCCGGTGTCGTTTTGCGGCGTGTCGCTGGGAGCCGCCGCCGGTGTCATGAGCCGATCGGCCGAGAGGTTCGAGCGCCTGATTTTGGAGTTGACTTACAGACGGCTGGAGGACGCCATCATGGAGAGGGCGAGGCGCTGGCTGACGCCGCTGAGTTTTCCCGTGGCGCGCGCCTATTTGCGGCGGTTGGAGCGAGAGGCGCCGGGGACAGATCCTGTGGGCGCCGTGTCGGACCTGCGGGGGCGTGTGCTGTTATTGGCGGGTGCGCGCGATCCGTATTCGCCGGCCAAGCAAACGCGGGATGTCGCGCGTGCCGCGAGCGTGGAGTTAGTCGAATTTGCCGGCCTGAGGCATCAGAACCTACACAGGTTGGCGAAAGAGGAGTGGGAGCGAGTAGTGGGCGAGTGGCTGGCTCCGCAATCCGAGTTGCCAGATCAACTGGTTGGCCAGTGGTTAGTTGACGCATCGGGACGAGTCGCGCCAGACAACGTTACTGATCGGATATGGGACCTTGTCAAGCATAGATTCTCACTCGTTGCCGAACGAGACAGTGGCTGGATCGTGCTGTATCGCGACCCGGAAAGCTTGACATATTGGGAATTAACCTTCCCCCAGGGAGATGTTCACGGAGGTGGGCCGCCAATGCTGACAAAAGTCGGTGAGGACCTATTAGGAAAGCTCTATCCTGATCTACCGAGTATCGGAAGTTAAGTATGCCCTATGGCTTGTATTCATCGGCATTGGACCAATCGTCAGCATCGGCTGCAGAATCGGGCTGCTTTCGGTAGGCGTCTCGCATCGCAGCAAACTCGTGGCGCTTCAGCGCCAAATCATGCACACGGCTCAACATTACCAGCGCTAAACACGCTCCTACGGTACAGATGAACATGTCCCATTGAGTGTCCCAAGGGTCGCCCTGGGTGCCAAGGAATTTGGTGGCGGATTCGCCAGTAAGAAGGGCGATCCACCATTCGAAGAATTCGTAGACGGCACTGAGGGCGAGGATGATGGAGACGATGATGGGGTTGAGCCAGCGGAGGTCGCGGATGACGTCGAGGCGCAGAAGTACTTCGCGGGCGATGAGGGCGGGACCGAAGCCTTGCATAAAGTGGCCGACGCGGTCGTAGTGGTTGCGGGCATGGCCGAATTCGTCGCGGATCCAGTTGAACAGAGGAACCTCGGCGTAGGAGTAGCGGCCCCCGACCATCAGGACCATGCAATGCAAGGTGATGACGGCGTACACCAGCGTCGTAAAGCGGAAGCGGTTCCACAGAAAAGCGCAGATGGAAAGGCCGATCAGAGCGGGGAGGACTTCGAGGAACCAGGTGAAGCGATCATTCGGCTTGTACCCGGACCATGCGAGAACGGCAAAATATGCGGCGAGAAGGAACCGGTGCGCGTGGGTCATTGCGGCGCGCCGATCAGTTGCTTGACTTCGTTGTTGGTGAGCCTGCGCCATGAGCCGATTTGCAGGCCGTCAATGGATAAACCGCCGATCTTGACACGGACGAGTTTGAGGACCTTGCTGCCAATCGCCTCCACCATGCGACGCACCTGCCGGTTGCGGCCCTCGGAGATGGTGATTTCGAAGTGCGTGTATTTTTCCGAATCGCGGAGGCGCGTGACGATGGCGGGGCGTGTGGGGCCGTCGTCGAGCATGGGGCCGGCGCGTAGTAAGTCGAGCTGTTCGTCCGTTAGGCGAGTGGAGGACTTCACCAGGTAAGTCTTCGGCACATGGGAAGCCGGGTTGGTGACGAATTCGGCAAAGGCAGTATCGTTGGTGAGGATGAGGAGACCGGAGGTGTCCATGTCGAGGCGGCCGGCGGTGCCGACGAAACCGGGAACGCCTTTGAGGAGTTGATAGACAGTGGGGCGGCCCTCGGGGTCCTTGTAAGTGGTGATGTAGCCTTTGGGCTTGTAGAGCAGGATGTAGAGTTTGGGTCCTTCGAGTATGGGCGCGCCATCAAGGGTTATCTTGTCGCGCTTAGGATCGATCCACATTTCAATGGACTTGGCGACGCGCCCATTGACCTTTACGCGGCCCTCCTTGATCCACGCTTCGGCGTCCGCGCGGGAACCAAGGCCGGCTTTGGAGAGGATGCGGTCGAGCGTCCTCTTCGCGGAGGTCGAGGCGAGCACACGCGTTGTCGCGGGCTTGCGTGCGGCCTCGCTCGAGCTCTTGCGAGGAGCTTCGCGCGTAGGAGCGGCCTTGCGGGGGGCTTCGGCGAGTTCGGTTCTTTTGGTTTTCGGTTTGGGCTTCCCGCGTCTGGCTCGCAGCTTGTTCCCGTAATCACGAGGGCGCATATACTTGTGATGGTATTCGAAGGGAGGAGCGGCTGAGCTGACTTCGAGTGACCAGGCATAAATCAACTGCACCTGAATCTTCTGAAATCCCGCGCGTGATTCTCGTTCGGGGAGCGCGTCAGTTGATAACGATGCGCGGTGGCGTTGGCGCTAGGCGTGCGGCCGAGATGCGCGCGTTGGGGATTATTACAGATGGGGCACTACTGATCGTAGATGGCGTGATTCAACAGGTCGGGACGAGCCGCCGCGTAGAGAAACTCGCCGCGGCGCGGGACGCTGAAGAGATCGACGCATCGGGCAAGGTAGTGATGCCCGGGTTCGTGGATTGCCAGACGCACTTGCTCTCACCCCCGGCGCCATTGGATGCATTCGAAGCTCGTTGCCTGGAAGGGCGTCTGCGTGGGGCGGAGGCGAGTGAGGAGCATCTACGGATCCTGCGCGGATACTCGGCGCAGCGGCTGATGTTGGAGGGAAAGCGCAATCTGCGTGTGTTCTGGCGGTACGGCACGACGACGCTAGGGTCAACGACGGGCGCCGGCTTGCTTGGGGTGAGCGAGTGGCGGGCACTGCGGATTCTGAATGAGTTGAACGAGCAGCCATTGCACATCGCGGCGAGTTTCGGGGAGGCTTTGGGGATTGGTCCGGGGTATTCGGAGCGTCGGGACGAATACATCGCGTGGTTGGGGCGCGTGATCCTGCCCCAGGTTAGGCAGAAGAAGCTGGCGCGGCGGGTCGATGTGGCGATTGGGGAGGGAGCGTTCACGGCGGAGGCTGCACACAACTATGCGCGCGCCGCGCGCGATCTCGGCTTGAATGTGAGCGTACGGTTGAGGAGCGCGACGGCGGAGTTGCCGGATTGCCTGACGAGCGTGTCCGGCGTCCAGCATCTGAGCAGTGGCGCGGCCCGGTTGAGAGACAGCCCGACGGTGGCGGTGTTGACGCCGGGTGTGACGTTTCACAGCGGCGACGAAGTTCGCGAGCCGGCGCGCGAGTTGATCGACAGTGGTGCGGCAGTTGCTCTATCAACAGGATTCAATACGCAAGAGAGCCCGAGCTGTTCGATGCCGATGGCGATGGCGCTTGCATGCGCGCAACTGCGGATGGCTCCGGCCGAAACGATGGTCGCGGCGACAATCAATGGGGCGCACGCGTTGGGGCTGGGAGCTCAAACCGGTTCGCTCGAAACTGGGAAGTGGGCGGATCTGTTGATGATGGATGCCAGCGATTACCGCGAGATTCCGCTGCAGTTCGGTGTGAACCTACTAACGTTGGCGCTGCGCAGGGGACAGACGATCTATCCGCGGCTGGAGTCCGAGTGAGGGAGAACGGGTTCATTGAGTGCGTTCCGAATTTTTCGGAAGGGCGCGACGCGGCGGTGCTGGCCGCATTAAGCGAGGCGATACGGGGAACGCCGGGGGCGCTGCTGCTCGACGAAACAGCCGACGCCGATCATAACCGCTGCGTCCTGACGTTCGTTGGCAAACCGGAGCCAGTGTTGGAAGGGGCGTTGCGAGCTGCGGCAGTCGCAGTAGAGCGGATTGATCTACGCGATCACGAGGGAGCGCACCCGCGGATTGGCGCGCTGGACGTTCTGCCCTTCGTGCCGTTGAACGGAACGTCGATGGAGACGTGCATCGAGCTGGCATCGCGCGCGGCCGAACGCCTGTGGGCGGAGTTGGGCGTCCCCTGCTATTTGTACGAGGCGGCGGCGAGGATTGCCGATCGCAAAAACCTGGCATTCGTGCGCTCGGCGCGTGTAGGCGCGCCCGATGTGGGCGAGGGGCGGCACGTGTCGGCGGGATGCACCGCGGTGGGCGCGCGAAAGTTTTTGATCGCCTACAACGTGAACCTGGCGACGAACGATGCGGACGTCGCGCGCGCCATTGCGCGAGAAGTACGAGAAAGTTCAGGCGGATTGCCGTGTGTGAAGGCGATGGGATTGGAGTTGGCCTCACGCGGCCAGGCGCAGGTGTCAATGAATCTCACGGACTACGATGTGACTCCCGTGCATGCCGCATTCCAGGCAGTGGAGCAGGCGGCGCGGGCACGCGGCGTCAACGTGTCGGGAAGCGAGTTGATCGGGTTGATCCCGCGCAAGGCTCTTCAGATGGCGGAGGGAGTGGACCTGCGTTGGGAGAACTTCCGCGAGGACATGGTGCTGGAGGAGCGGCTCCAGCGCGCACTCGGCAACGCTTCTTAGATGCCGAAGGTGGCGAGCGACCAAGGCGGCGTATTCACGAGTTTGATGTGGCTGGCGCTGTAAAGCGATGCAGCCGCCGGGTCGGAGAGCGCAGTGATTGTAATGGGCCGCGGGGCGACGGACGCGGCGATCTGCGGGAGGTCCGTCGTGCGAAGGATGCCGGGCAGGAAGTTCGAGAAGGGATGCTCGTAGTTCTCGTTGACGGCGAGGGAGCGCCAGGAGACAAGGTGGCGGGAGAGGTGGAGTGAAGCAATCTTTGGTTCGAGTGCGGCGGCACAGAGCGCGGGCACGGTGAGGTGGGAAAGAGCCGCGACGTGGACATTGGGAGATTTGTAGAGAAGCATCGCGGCCCGCACGACGGCCAGGATGTCGGAGACGCGCTGTCCCAGCAGCGGGCGACCAAGCATGAGCGAGGCCCAAGCGTAGGGGTCCTCGCCTTGATGACGGGCAGCGTTGCCGAAGGCGTGGCGCGGATACTCGGCACGGAGGTCGCCGATGGCACGCAGGTCGGGTGCGATCACGAGACGGCCCGAGGCGGCGAGCTGCTGGTAAAGCGAGTCCTCTCCCCAATTGGCATTGCGTCCGGCGGGTTCGAGGAGGATGAGGGCAGGCTTAGTTGTGGAGATGCGCGGAAGGAAGACCCAGGCGGGAACGGTGACTTCCGGCGCGACGTCGATCTCGATCGCTTCGGCATCGCAGGCGCGAGAGGCCACGCGGCCGAGAGTACGTGGAGGCTTTGTGGAAGGCGGATCGAGGCGAAGGATCTGAGTGAGCGACTTGGCGAGCGTAGATGAGGGCGATGGGGTCTGGATGGAATCGGCAAGCTCGCGCGAGAGAATGAAGGGCGTTTTCGAGTTCAGCTTGGAAACGTTGCCGCGCGCGGCAAATAGTGTCGCATCGGGTTCGGCGGAAGTGGGTGGTTCCTTTGCGAGCGGCGCGGTGCGGTCCTGCAGATGGCGCAGAAGGAAGTTATAGATCTCCATGCGGACGTTGTAACCGAGGCCGTGAGGAAGAGGGGATTCGTACCACTGAAGCAGTTCGGGCTTGGCGCCGAGGATTTGATAGGACCGTTTGAGCCGCGCGAATTCGGCGCGGCCGTTTTCGAGATAGTTGGGCGAGTAAGTACCGAACCAGTCGCGGGCGCTGACCATGATGAGGAGCGGCTTGGGCGCCTGAGGATGGAGGAGGTCCCATCGATCGATGTTCTTCGACGGGCCGTCGAGAATGCACTGTTCAGCGTCATCGACGGAGCCTGGGCCGTTGAGATTGGCGAGCGCGTGGTTCTCGGTGTTCGGGCAGGCGGGCGCGGCGCAGGCGAGGCGGTCGTCGACGGCGGTGAGGAACATGGTGGTTGTGCCCCCGCCCGAGTTACCCGTAGAGGCGAGCCGTGCGGCGTCGACGCGCGGATGAGAGGCGAGCACATCGAGCGAGCGCACGGAATCCCACACTTGCAGACGCGTGGCGGTGTCGCCGGAGAGGATGAGTTGTTTGCCGGGATAAGTGTGCTCGCTGTCGGCGGAACGCAGCCGCGTGAGTCCGGTTTCCGGATCGGCGTAAGCAGTTCGCTCGCCTTGCCCCATAGGGTCGAATGCGAGAACGACGAAGCCAAGTTGCACGAGGCTCTGGATGCAGTATTGATAGAGCGCGGCGGCTTTGCCGTTGAGGGAATGGCCCATCTGAAAGAGGACGCCGGGAAGACGCTGCTCGCTCGAATTCGGGATGTAGAGGTTAGCAGGGATGAGGAGGCCCGGGCGGGATTCGTAGACGATCTGCTCGACAGTGTAGTTGGGACGCTTGAAGGAACCGGTCGTGCGGACGTTGAGCGGCGTGCGTTCGGGCCGGCCGCCAATGAGAGACCAGAAGCTGTCGCGAACGTGCTTGTGGCGCGCGCGGACAAGGGCGGCGGTGGTGCAGGCGTCAAGCGCGGCGGCGCGCCGTGCGGCGGCTTCGCGGGCGATTCGAGCGAGATAGTCGGGAAGGCAGCGGGAGTAGTTCCGGTAATCGATAGCCGCCCGGGCGTGGGGCGCAAGCGCGGCTGCGGCGGCGGGAAGGGTGAGCAGTGTGCGGCGGGTCATGGAAAGCCTCCCCACTACAATACGATTGTGGAGAGATCCGGGCAGGCCGACAGGTTAGCGCTGGGCATCCGGACCACGCTAACAGGCGCGGCCGTGAATATCCTGCTGGCTGGGGCGAAGGCGGCCGCCGGTGTTCTAGGGAATTCGTTCGCGCTGATCGCGGACGCGGCGGAGTCGCTGACGGATGTGGTGGGATCGCTCGTGATTTTGGGCGGACTCGCATATTCGTTGCGGCCGGCGGACGACAACCATCCCTACGGCCACGGAAAAGCCGAACCGCTGGCAGCGGCACTTGTGGCGGGAGGTCTGGTGGGCGCGGCGCTGGGCATCGCTTATGGGGCATTGGTACAGATCACGTCGCCGCAATCGATGCCGGAGCCATACACGCTGGCGGTGCTGGCGGCAGTTGTCCTCGTGAAGGAACTGATGTCGCGGTATGTGCTGCGGCACAACTTGGAAGTAGGAAGCGCCGCCGTGAAGACCGACGCCTGGCATCACCGAAGCGATGCGATCACATCGGCTTTGGCATTCGTAGGGATCAGCATCGCCTTGATCGGCGGGCGAGGATACGAATCGGCCGACGATTGGGCAGCGGTCGCGGCGGCGGTGATCATTCTCTATAACGCGGCGAAGTTACTACGCGAGGCGTTGTCGGAGTTGACCGATGAAGACGCGCGAAGTCCGGTGCAAGAAAAGTGCATGCGCGTGGCGATGGGCGTTGACGGCGTCGCCAGCGTGGAGAAGTTCCACGTGAGGAAGATGGGGACGAGTTATTACGTGGACATGCACCTGGAAGTGGACGGGTCGCTGTCGGTAAGGCGGGGGCACGAGATCGCACATGCGGTGAAAGACGCGATCCGGGCGGCGGATGCGCGTGTGGAGGATGTGCTGGTGCATGTGGAGCCGCTGAGAGGGACGTAACCGCCGCGCCGGCGTGGGAGCTTCACGCGCGCTTGCGGCCGAGGGCCATGACGAAATACGACGCGCGCGTCGAGCCGACGTTCTTCCAGCCGTGGAAGGAGTTCGAAGCGAGGAAAGCGATCGAGCCGGGGCCAAGAGTGGAGACGACGCCGTCGATGGTCACTTCGAGCGTGCCCTGGCGCAGCAACATGACTTCGACATGCTCGTGTTTGTGCGCGGCGTGGGGCATGTTGCCAGGGGCGAGTTCGGTTTCGTGGACCTCGACGGCATAGCCGGTGTGGGTTTCCCCGTCAAATATGGCGCGGCCTTTGTTGCCATTGGGATTGTCACGAACGGGGAGATCTTCATGGCGGTAAGTCTTGGCAGGGAGGGTTTTGGATTGCGCTTCGGCGCCGTGAGCGGCTAGAAGCGGAAGCAGCATGGCGAGTTCGCGGCGTGGGATGTCCATGATTGTGTCCTTACGGTTGAGGTTTGATGAGAATGGGTTTTGCCTGATCGGTGGTCATTGTATCCGGAAGTAAGTAGACTTCGCCACGTGTATTGGAGAAGTAGATCCGCGATGGCGACGGACTAAGTGGATTGCCGTCCGCCCAGAGCGAGCAGAAGTCCGGATGGTAGTTGAGCGGGCGGCGAACGTAAGTATGGTTGTAACGTGAGTTACGCGTGTGCTGGATAGTAAGTTGCCACTCGGCGCCGCCGCTGTAAGTCTCCCAGGTCTCGACTTCGCCGCCGGCCGAGTGGGGCTGCGGGCCTGGTCCGGTAGGCGCGAGATAACGATAGCGCTGGCCGGAGAGGATATAGAGGGAGCCGTGATCGTAGTTGTGATCGGTAGTGGTGATGCGGGAGTAGAGCCAAGTTTCTCCGTCCCACCTGGCGGTCCAGAGCGTGCGAGAACCACTCGCGGGGCCGGATTGGTAGCCACGGCTGGCGAGAAAGGCGATGATGGGGCGGCCCTCGGGATCAAACTGAATGTCCTTCAGGTAGACGAGCAGTCCGTCTTTGCGGAAGTCGCGGACGAGTGAGGGATGTTCATCCCAGCGGATGGGCGGGCGCACTGGCGTACCCTCGACCGTGTTCCAGGTTTGGCCCATGTCGGAGGTTTCCAGATAGTAAATATTCGTGCGGGCGTTGAGGCCAACGGGGGAAGGATGTAAGTCGAAGGCCGTGGCGATCTTGTTGCGGTGTGGCCAGGAGACTTGATAATGA
>Ga0075421_100008963_pt1 | contig 12321 bp, 7 predicted proteins | sample SoiMetdeltSBSDD5_FD_75292 | JGI IMG/M metagenome (GOLD analysis project Ga0075421, IMG submission 75292) | Bulk soil microbial communities from a Populus tree surrounding site in Tennessee, USA - Soil MetaG P. deltoides SBSDD5 | ecosystem: Environmental > Terrestrial > Soil > Tree plantation...
GACCACGAGGTCACCCACGCGCTTGGGCAGCGGCGTGGCCAGGCGCCACGTGCAGGCCTGCGAGTAGGGCTTGCCGGCCGAGCGATCGGAGGCCGCGACTTCGGCGACCTCGAACCACGGATGATCGGCGAGAAGCTCGATGAAGCGCTGTCCGACGGCGCCGGTGGCGCCAAGGACTCCGACGGCTATCCTCTTTTCCACGACCGACTCCTTCCTACTGAACGTGAGCCCACTATTGTAGACTCGCGGCATGGATCTCGTCGACCGCCGCGTGCAGGAGGAGAGGGAGGATCAGCTCCTGGCCCCCTACGGCATGCGCAGTGCGAAGAGCCGCGGCCGCCGCTATCCCGAGGACGAGCACGACCTGCGCACGCGCTACCAGCGCGACCGCGACCGCGTGATCCACAGCTCGTCCTTCCGCCGTCTCGAGTACAAGACGCAGGTCTTCGTCAATCACGAGGGCGACAACTACCGCACGCGGCTGACCCACAGCCTCGAAGCGGCGCAGATCGGACGCAGCGTGGCGCGGGCGCTGCGCCTCAACGAGGAGCTGACGGAGTGCCTGGCCCTGGGGCACGATCTCGGCCACACCCCGTTCGGCCATTCGGGCGAGCGCGTGATGGCCGAGCTCATGCAGGACCACGGCGGCTTCGAGCACAACGTGCAGACGCTGCGCATCCTCGACGTGCTGGAGGCACGATACCCGCAGTTTCCCGGCCTCAACCTCACGTGGGAGGTGCGGGAAGGCCTCATCAAGCACCAGCCCGAGAGCGACGCGCATGCCCCCGCGGACTACGCGCCGGGGGAAGCGCCGACCCTCGAGGCGCAGCTCATCGATTTCGTCGACGAGATCGCCTACAACAACCACGACGTGGACGACGGCCTGAGCTCGGGCATGTTCACCGTCGAGCAGATCCGCAGCGTGGCCCTCTTTCGTGAGTCGCACGAGGCCGCGCTCGCCACCGGCCTCGAGGACGAGCGGCTGGTCCGGCACAAGGTGATCCGCCGGATCATCGATCGCTGCAGCCGCGACCTCATCGACACCACCCTCGGGCAGATCCAGGCCGGGCGCGTCGATTCCATCGAGGCCGTCCGCAAGGCGGGCCGGCGGCTCGTCCGCCATTCGCCGGAAATGGCCGGGCACGTTCGCGAGCTGAAGGAGTTCCTCCTCAAGAACATGTACCGGCACTACCGCGTGGTGCGCATGGGCGACAAGGCGGGCCGCATCCTGCGCGACCTGTTCGTGTCGTTCGTGGCGGAGCCCCTGCAGCTCCCGCCGCGGTACCAGGAGCGCCTCGCCATCGACGGCGTGCACCGCGTCGTCTGCGACTACATCGCGGGCATGACGGACCGCTTCGCCCTCGACGAGCACCGCAAGCTCTTCGACCCGCTCGTCAGGGTCTAGGCCATGCCCGCCCGATGCTAGCGCAGCTCGACCGCCAGCGCTGGTACGTCCTCTCGTCGCCGGCGCTCGTCATTGGGATCGCTCATCTCATGATGGTGGTCACGTTCTTCCACCGGTTGCTGCTCCTGGGTGACGTCCCCTACTTTCGGGACCTGGCGAGCTTCTATTACCCGTGCTTCGCGCTCATCGAGCGAGCGGCGGCGGAGGGGGTCGCCTGGCCGCTATGGAACCGGTACTCCAACGCGGGCGAGCCATTCCTCGAACCCTATATCGTGAACCTGCTCTCGGTGCGGCTCTTCGGTGCCCTGGGAGCGCTGCGGCTCGATGCGCCGCTGCACGTCCTCCTTGCCGCGTGCGGCGCGAGCGCGCTGGCTCATCGCCGGGGGGCGGCGCCGTCGGGTGCCTGGGCGGCGGGGGTGTTCTATGGGCTCGGGGGCTTCGTCCTGTCGTGTGCGAACAGCCTGCAGCTCTTTCACGGCGTCTGCTGGGCCCCCGTGATCCTCGCCGCGCTTGTGGGCTGTCTCACGTCGGTCTCCGGCCGCCGCGTGGCCGTGCTGGCGGTCGCCGTCGCTATGCAGATCAGCACCATGGCGGCCGACGTGGTGCTGCTGACGGCGCTCGCGGCCCTTGTGCTGTGGCCACGCCGGCCACGCTGGACCGACCTGCCTCCCCTTGTGGCGGCGGCGGGCCTGGCTCTCATCCTGGCCGCCCCGGCGTTTCTCGGCACGCGCTGGCTCCTGGAGGAGACGCGCCGCGGACGCGGGTTCTCCGCCGACGAGATCCTGGATTTCTCCGCCAGGGTCCCCGTCTTGATGGAGGCGGTGCTGCCGCGTTTTCTCGGCGACGTCCATACCTTCTCGGATGTCGGTTATTGGGGACAGTCGTTCTTCGGTGACGGTTATCCGTACCTCGTGAGCCTGTATCTCGGGCCCTGCGTGCTCTTGCTCGCGGCGCTGGGCCTGCGCGAGAAGGGTTGGCGACCGTGTGCGGCGCTGATCGTGCTGGGCGTGCTGCTCGCGCTGGGGCGGCACGGTCCCTTCGCGCCCGTACTCACCGTCGTCCTGCGCTACTTTCGATACCCGGTGAAGTATTTCTTCCTGGCGCATCTCGGCGTTTGCCTCCTGGCGGCGCGGGGCGTCGACGCCGCGCAGCGCCGGCCGCCCGGATGGGCGCGCTACGCGCCGGCCGCGCTCTTGCTGGCGGCGGCGGCGGCGATCGGGCAGGATCCCAGGCTTCCGGCGCGAGTGTTCGGAGAGTGGTTGCCGGCGCTCACGGATTGGCGGGCTCTTGTCGTGTCCGAGCGGACGTGGCCGTTCGAGCTGTTCCGCACCGGCGCGCTCGCCGCCGCCGTCGGGCTGGCTCTGGCCGTGCCGCGCCGGGGTGCGGCCCTGGCCGCCGGCTTTGCCGCGCTGGACCTGGCTTTGGTGAACGCGCGGTGTCATCCGACGACGAACGGGGCCTTCTATCGGCTTCTGCCCGATGTGCGCGCGGCATTTGACGAGGCCGCGCGACGCGGCCCGGACCGATGGTTTGCCTTCGGGGCCTCGAACTCTCCGGGCACGCGCTGGAATCCCGTGCTCGCGGCGAGCAACTCCGACGCCTGGCTCTACTATGCGGACCGTCAGACGCTCTGGGGCAGCGCCCATATCCTCGACGGCGTGGAGACGGCATTTCAGGAAGAGCACTCCTTCGCGCCCGATCACGCGACGCTGACGATCGAGCAGCGCCGGCCAGAGGGCCTTCGCGAATTCGTGGACCGGCTGCGCTTGGCCAACGTGCGGTGGATTGCCTCCCTGGTCGAGTTGCCCGAGGATCTCGTGGCGCCAGCGAAGGTCGTGCCGCTGCCGTTCCTCGTGCAGGCCCTGAGGGTGTACGAGCTGCGCGGCACGGTGCCGCGGGTCTTCTGGGTTGGTCGCTCCCAGGTCGCGGTCGCTGCCGAATACTGGAATCGCGCGCAGCGGATGGACTTCGATCCGATGCGCGCGGTGTTGCTCGAGCGCCCGCTCCTGGAGGCGTCCCCCTCCGTCGCGCCGGGGGAGGCGGTCGTCTCGGTGAAATGGGACCGTCCGGATCCGCACACGATCCACATCGAAGCGGCGACGCCGCCGGGCTTCATCGTGGTCGCCGAAGGATATCGCCGCGACTGGCAGGCCACCGACGAATCCGGACGGCGGCTGCCCGTCGTCCGGGCCAACGGTCGTTACATGGCCGTGGTGGTGGCGTCCGCCGGCGAGCACGTCCTCACCCTGAGACTCCGGCCGCGCTGGCGCCCATGGGCGCTGGGCTCGGCGTCGTTGGGGATCCTGGCCGCCCTCGCGCTAGCTCGTGGGCGGCCCAGGCAGGAGAAGGTTGTCGATGAGCCGGGCGCGGCCCACGTGCACGGCGAGCAGTAAACGCGCGGGACCGATGATCGCGCCGCTCAATGCGACGAAGGTCTCCGGATCCACCACCGCCGCGTAGTCGACCTGGGCGAGCGGCTCGGCGGCGAGGACCTCGAGCATCAACTTCTGGAGCTCGGCGGCACGGCGTACGCCGGTGTGCCATCGGGTCTCGGCGACCTGCAGTGCCTTATAGAGGACGGGGGCGGCCCGGCGCTCGGCGGGACCGAGATAGCTGTTGCGGCTGCTCATGGCCAGGCCGTCGGGTTCGCGCACGGTCGGACAGCCGACCACGTTCACAGGCACGTCGAGATCGCGGACGAACCGCCGGATCACCGCGAGCTGCTGCGCGTCCTTCTCGCCGAAGTACGCTCGCGTCGGCTCGAAGATGCCGAAGAGCTTCAGCACGACCGTGGCCACGCCGCGGAAGTGTCCGGGCCGGCGCTCGCCTTCGAGGGGGGCGGCGACGGAGCCAGGGTCGACGAACGTCTCCGCGCCCGCGGGATACATCTCCGCCGCGGAGGGTGCGAACAACAGCTCGCAGCCTGCCTCGGCGAGCATCGCCTGGTCCCGGGGCAGGTCGCGCGGATAACGCGCGAGGTCCTCGCCGGCGCCGAACTGCGTGGGGTTCACGAAGAGGCTGGCGGCGACGCTGGCGTTCTCGGCGCGGGCGCGGCGAACCAGCGAGAGATGACCCTCGTGCAGGTAGCCCATCGTCGGCACGAGCCCGACGGACCCTCCGGCGGAGCGCCGCCAGGCGCGCACCTGCGCAATGGTCCCGACCGTCTGCACGGAGCGCTAGCCCCGGCGGGCGCCGAAGGCGCGTCGCGGACGCGGCCGGTCGAGATCGGCGGCGAACGCGTTCCACTCCTCGTCGGGCATGGCGTAGGTGTGCTCGGCGGCGGGGAAACGCCGGGCGGCCACGTCGTCGCGGTACGCCCGCAGGGCGTCGCCGATCGTTTGCCCCACGTCGGCGTAACGCTTCACGAAACGCGGCGAGCGCTCGCAGAGCCCCAGGATGTCGTGGAGGACGAGCACCTGTCCGTCGGTGTCGACCCCGGCGCCGATGCCGATCGTCGGGATACGGAGGCGCGCGGTGATCTCGGTGCCGAGGCGCGCAGGGACGCCTTCGATGACGATGGAGAAGCAGCCGGCGTCTTCGAGGGCCAGCGCATCGTCGAGGAGGGCGCGGGCGCCGGCTGCGGTACGGCCCTGCACGCGCAGGCCCCCCATCGCCTTCTCGCTTTGCGGCAGCAGGCCGACGTGGCCCTGCACGGGGATGCCGGCGTCGACGATGGCGCGCACGGTGTCTGCCATACGCCGGCCGCCTTCGAGCTTGACGGCGTCCATACCCGCCTCGGCGAGGAAGCGGCCGGCATTGCGGACCGCCTGCCCGCGGTCGGCCTGGTAGCTCATGAACGGCATGTCGCCGATCAGGAGCGGGCGCGACGCCCCGCGGCTGACGGCGCGGGCGTGATGCAGCATCTCGTCCATCGTCAGCGACAGCGTGTTCGGCTGGCCGAGAACCACCATCGCCAGCGAGTCGCCGACGAGGATGGCATCGACTCCGGCCTCTTCGGCCAGACGTGCGGTGGGGAAGTCGTAGGCGGTCACGACGGTGATCGGATCGTGCGCCTGCTTCTTCTCCAGCAACCGGGAGACGGACGTCTTGGGGGGACGTTCGGGCGTGTGGCTCATGTTATCGCTCGCTGCCCCGAAGAGGGGTCAACTGCTCGTGCCAACGGTAACACGATTGCCGGGCCCGTGATAGTCTCGCCGACGATGCGAGTCCTGTCCGTCCTGGCCTCGACCGTCTCCCTGCTGAGCCACGCCGGCCTGCTCCTCGCGGCCCCTGCCGGGCCTCCACCCCTCATCGATCGCGAGGCGCTCTTCGGCGAAATCGACATCGCCTCTCCGCAGCTCTCGCCCGACGGTGAGCTCATCGCCTTCTTGAAGCCGGTGAAGGGCATCCTGAACGTCTGGGTCAAGCGCACCGATGAGCCGATCGACAAGGCGCGTCCCGTGACCGGCGATTCCGATCGGCCGGTGGCCGGCCACTTCTGGAGCCGCGACTCGAAGTACGTCTTGTTCGCCCGCGACTCCGGCGACGGCGGCCACGACATCTACGCCGTCCGCCCCGAGGAGCCGCCGGCGCGGGACGCGAGCGTCGCCATTCCACGCAACCTCACCAACGCCAACGGTGCCCGCGCCTACATCTACGCGGTGCCGCGGACGGACGTCGACGCGCTCTACGTCGGCATCAACGATCGCGACCCGGCGTGGCACGACCTCTACAAGGTCCAGATCTCGACCGCGCAGCGCACGCTGCTGCGCGAGAACAAGGACCGGGTGGGGCTGTGGATCTTCGATCTCGAGGACCGGCTTCGCCTCGCCACGCGCGCGGCGGAGAACGGCGACAACGAGATCCTGCGCATCGAGGAGCCTGGGTTCCAGAAGATCGCCGGCTGCGGGGCCTACGAGACGTGCCAGCCCGCGCGGTTCCATCGCGACGGCAAGCGTGTGTATCTGGCGTCGAACGCGGGCGCTGGCGTCGACCTCACGCGGCTCCTCCTTCTCGACGTCGCTACGGGCGAGACGGAGCTCGTGGACACCGATCCCAAGGGCCGCGTGGATCTCGGCGGGCCGCTGTTCGGCGAGAAGACGGATGAGCTGGTGGGCACGCAGTACGTGGACGAGCGGCCGCGCGCGTACTTCCGCGATCCAGTCTACGAGCAGGACGACGCCCTGCTGCGGGCGAAGCTGCCCGGGCGCGAGGTGGCGGTCGTCTCGTCCTCGCATGATGAGCGGCGGTGGCTGGTGCTGAGCAGCAGCGACGTCGAGCCCGGCGAGGTCCATCTCTTCGATCGCGCCACGAAGGCGCTGACGCGGCAGTACCGCGTCCGCGAGGCGCTGCCGCGGGAGGCGCTGGCGCCGATGAAGCCGATCCGCTACGCGTCCTCGGACGGTCTCGAGATCCCCGCGTTCCTCACCCTGCCCAGCGGTGTCGCCGCCAAGGGGCTGCCGCTGGTCATCCTGCCGCACGTGGGCCCGTGGTCGCGGGACTTCTGGGGCTTCGACGCCTGGACGCAGTTCCTGGCCAACCGCGGCTATGCGGTCTTGCAGCCGAACTTTCGCGGATCGACGGGCTACGGCAAGAAATTCCTCGATGCGGGCAACGCGCAATGGGGCGACCGCATGCAGGACGACCTCACCTGGGGCGTGAAGCATCTGGTGGCGGCCGGTATCGCGGATCCGAAGCGAGTGGCGATCCTCGGTGTTTCGTATGGCGGCTACGCGGCGCTCGCCGGCCTGGCGTTCACCCCCGAGACGTACGCCGCCGCCGTGTCGATCGCCGGACCGTCGAACCTGGTGAGCTTCACGGAGGCCGTTCCCGAGTACTGGACTGCGTACCGAGAGCTGTTGCACGTGCGCGTGGGCGATCCGGGAACGCCCGCGGGCAAGGCGCAGCTCGCGAGGCAATCGCCGCTCCACGCGGTGGGGAAGATGAAGGCGCCACTGCTGCTGGTTCAGGGTGCGAACGACGCCCAGGTGAAGAAAGCGGAGACCGATCAGGTGCTGGTGGCGCTGCGCGATCGCGGGGTCGCCGTGGAATACCTCGTGGCCCACGACGAAGGGCACGGGTTCACACGGCCGGTGAACAACCTCGCCGTCCTCGCCGCTTCCGAGCGCTTCCTCGCCGGCCACCTGCGCGGACGCCATCAGCCGGAGTCGAGCCCGGCCGTGGCCTCGCGCCTGCGTGAGATGACCGTGGACCCGAAGTCGGTTCAGATGCCGCCGGCGATCGATCCCGCCTCCGTCGGCGTGCCCCGGCCCGAGCGTGGGCTCGTCGCGGGTACGACCAACTACAAGACGCGCGTCGAAATGGCGGGCAGCGCGATCGAGCTCGCGGTGTCGTCCGACGTCAAGGAAGATGGCGACACCTGGATCGTCACCGACGTCGCCGAGATGACGGGCGGGCGGGTGACGGATCGCGCGGTCGTCGAGAAGGGCTCCCTCGTGCTCCGCCGGCGCTCCATCGAGCGCGGACCGCTCAGCATCGAGCTGGTGATGAAGGACGGCAAGGCGAGTGGCGAGATGAAGGTCGGCGGCGAGAGCCGGCCGATTGCCGTCGACGTCGGCGGCGACCTTTTCGCCGACGGCGCCGGGGCGGGCGCCGCCCTCGTGTTGGCCACGCTGCCCCTGGCCGAGGGGTATTCCACGACGTTCCGAAACCTCGACATGCAGGCGCAGAAGGTGAAAGCGATGGAGCTCAAGGTCGTGGGCCGCGAGCGCGTCACCGTCCCCGCGGGCACGTTCGATGCCTTCCGGGTGGAGCTCCTGTCCGCCGGTGACGACACGCGCTCGACGTTGTGGGTGGCCCGTGAGCCGCGCAAGGTCGTGAAGACAGTCGCCATCACCCCGCAGATGGGGGCGACCATCACCTCGGAGCTGCAGCCTTGAGTCTCACCGACGTGCCCGGTGTGAGCGTCGGTCATTTCACCGACGAGCGCCGGCCCACCGGGTGCACCGTCGTGCTCACGCCGTCCGGTGCGGTGTGCGGCGTCGACGTGCGCGGTGGCGCGCCGGGGACGCGGGAGACGGACGTTCTCGATCCCGTCAACAGCGTGGCCCAGGTCCACGGCGTCGTCCTCGCCGGGGGCAGCGCCTTCGGTCTGGAGGCGGCCAGCGGCGCCGTGTGGTACCTCGAGGAGAAGGGGGCGGGCTTCGCGGCGGGACCGGTGCGTGTGCCGATCGTGCCGTCCGCCATCCTGTTCGATCTCGGCATCGGCGATCCCACCATTCGCCCGGATGCCGGCGCCGGCTACGCCGCCGCGCGGGCGGCGACGAACGGTCCCGTGGCCGAAGGCAACGTCGGTGCCGGCGCCGGAGCGACGGTGGGTAAGCTCCTCGGCTCGTCGCGGGCGATGCGCGGGGGACTCGGCACGGCCTCGATACGCGTCGAGGACGGTCTCATCGTGGCCGCGATCGTGGTGGTGAACGCCGTGGGCGATGTGATCAACCCGACGACCGGCCGCATCCTGGCCGGCGCGCGCAGCGAAGACGGCAAGACGATCGAGGGGTCGATGTCCGCGCTTCTCGGCGGCAAGCTGTCGGCGCGGGCGTCGGCGGCGGGTGAGAACACCACCATCGGTGTCGTCGCCACCAATGCCGGCCTGACGAAGTCGCAGGCGACGAAGGTGGCGCAGATGGCCCAGGACGGCCTGGCGCGGACCATCGTGCCCGCACACACGCCCTGGGACGGCGACACCATCTTCGCGCTGTCGGTGGGGCGGCTCGCGCCGTCGGCGGGCGTTCTCGCCGTCGGCGCACTGGCGGCGGAGGTGGTCGCCCGCGCGATCGTGCGCGGCGTGCGGGCGGCGCAGGCCATCCCCGGCTATCCCGCCGCCGTCGATTTTCCGTCGCGTTGAAAGCCCTCGCCCTCGAGCGCGGGCTGGCCGCGGGCCTGCTGCTCGCCCTGGCCAGCCAGCTCCTCTACGGCCTGCGCACCGACGGCATGACGGACGACGAGAGCGTGTACATCGGAGCGGGCTACCGCCATCTCCATGGCGACTTCCGCATCAACCCCGAGCAGCCGCCGGTGGCGAAGTTGTGGGGCGCGCTGCCGCTGCTGGCCCTCGACCTTCAGCCGGCCGACGTTCGCCACGGCGAAGATCAATGCGGGTGGTCGTATCGCTTCACCCACGAATGGAACCGCCGCGCGCCGATCCTTGCCACCGCCCGCGTGATGCCGGTCGTGCTCATGATGCTGATGGCGGCGCTCGTCTGGCGCTGGGCGCGGCGTGTGGGTGGACCTGCCGCCGGCCTTCTCGCCCTCGCCCTCGCCGCCTTTCAGCCCGCGTTCCTCGCGCACGGGCATCTGGTGGCCACGGATCTGCCGAGCGCGGCCGCGATGCTCGCCGCCTCGTGGTGTTTCTGGCGGTTCTTGGAGGCGCCGAGTCTCGGCCGTGCCGTTCTTGTCGTCATCGCGGGCGTGGCCGGCGTCCTCTCGCGTCTCACCGCCGGCGTGCTGGTGCCGGCGTTTCTCGTGCTCGCGGCCCTCGCGATGATGCCCTCGCGCGATCGCGGGCGCACGGCGCGCGCGCTCCTGATGCTGGTGGGTGCCGCGCTCGTGCTCGGCCCGCTCCTGGTGTGGGCGGTCTACGGCTTCCGCTACGAGCCTTGGCCGGGCGAGGTCGCATCGTACGGCGGCCCCTGGCCGGAGGGAACGCCGGGCGCCCTGCTGGCGTGGGCGGCCGATCATCATCTCCTGCCACATTCGTTCCTGGAGGCGGTGCGGTTCCAGATCGATCACAACGCGCGCGGGCACGCGGGCTACCTTCTCGGCGCTCGTGGACGCACGGGGTGGCCGTACTACTACCTGGTGACCCTCGTCGCCAAGAACACGCCGGGTTTCCTCGCTCTCGTCCTCGTGGCGCTCACGCAGTGGCGCCGGCCACGGGAAGCGCCCGTCGGGCATTGGCTCCTGCCGGCTCTCGCGCTCTTCGTGATGGCGTCCCTGGGCCGCATCCAGATCGGTGAGCGCTATATCCTCGCCGTGTACCCCTACCTGATCCTGTGGATGGCGACGGCGTGTGCGCCGCTTCTCGCCTCGCGGCGCGGACGTATCGTAGTCGGCGCTTTTCTCCTCGCCCACGTGTGTTCCTCGCTGTGGATTGCGCCCCGCGGGTATCTCACGTACTTCAATCCCATCGCGGGCGGACCCGACGGTGGCCATCGTTGGCTCGCGGATTCGAACCTCGACTGGGGGCAGGATCTGCCGCGCTTGGCGGCGTGGATGCGACGGAAGGGCGTCGCGCGTGTGCAACTCGGGTACTTCGGCAGCGACGATCCCGACCGCTATGGCATCGCCCACGAGGACTTGCCGGCGTGGCACTCGCATCACTCCATGCATGCGCCGGCGGCGCCCTTTACCGGCACCGTCGTCGTCAGCCCGAACCTGCTCCTCGGTTTCCTGATGCCGCCCGGACGCAACCCCTACGAGCACCTGTACGACCGCCCGCCCGACGATCGGGCCGGGGTCTTTTTCGTCTATCGGCTAGACGGACTGCCGGCGCAACGCTAAGACGGCGGCGGTGGTGAAGACCACGAATAACACGTTGCGAGCGACCAGCAACACTTTGCCACCGGTGGTGAGCGCCGCAACGTGCTCGTAGGCATATGGAAATATCGTGGTGGTGACCGCGGCGATGACGAGAAACAGCGGCAACAGGCGGCGCGCCGGCGCCAGCGGAACGACTGGCAACATCCAGAGGAGGTACTGCGGTGAGAAGACCTTGCTCGCCACGATGGCCGCGGCCAGCGAAGTGACTACGGCGCCTGCGAAGAGCGGCGCGTCTGCCGCGGCGAAGCGCACCTCGCCCTGCGGCGCCGGCGACCGTACCGCGCGGACGGTGAGGACGACGACGCCGCCGACGAGCAGCAGCATGAGCGCTGGCGACGATTGCGCCAGCACGCGAGCGAGTGACGATTGCAGGTGCCAAGCGCCGAAGTCTCCGCTGAGGCTGACGGCGTGACCGCCGAACGACAGAAGCAGAGGCAAAGTGGCCGCGATAGACTCGAGCTGCAGGCCGCGCTGGCTGTGGTACTGCAGGAAGCCGAGGCTCTCCGGCCCCTCCCGGACATGGAAGGCGAGGAACACGGCTGCGACCAGCGCCCCGGCGAGCAGGCCGGGCGGCACCAGGGCGCGTGCGATCACGGTCCATCGATCCTGGAGAGTGCGGGCTGGGAGACAGGCGATCACGAATAGCGGCAGCAGCACGATCGGCGCGAGCTGGTAAGCCACCGCGCACGCGAGCCACGCCAGGCCGGCGGCCACGGGAATGTGCCTCGCCGCCAGGCAGGCGACAGCCGCGAGCACGAATGCGCCGGGCGGAAGGCTGAGGCGATCGTAGAGCAGATGGCCGAGCAGGTGTCCCGCACCGATGTAGGTGAGCCATCGCTCGAGGTGGTGGACCGCAGACTCCGCGGCGTACATCCGTGGCACGACCCACAGCAGGAGGGCGAACGCCAGGACGTCGAAACCGGCGATGACAGCTCGGAACGCCCGCTCGTAACCAGGGATGGTTCCGACGAGCGGCCACGCCCGCGGGTCCCAGTGGACATCGAGGGCACGGGGGAGGAGGCGCTTGGCGAGGAGCACAGGCTGCAACGCCAGCGGCGGGTATTCGATGCTGCGCGTCTCAGGCAGGGGGGACGGCGATCCCGTTGCGCGGGCACGTGCGGTGGCGCGGTCGTGCTGCTCGACGTGGAACCTGTACAGGGGAGTGCCCTGCGTGCGCGCGACTTCGTCTTCCCAAGCGTATTGGAGATAGAGCTGTGTGTCGCTCTGGTCGGGCTGGAATCCGAACAAGAGGTAGCCGCGGCTGAGGGCGAACAAGGCGACGGCCATCGCGATGGTGGCGGCAGGGGCCGATTTCATGCAGTCGCTCGAAGTCCGGCAGGGTAACACGTGGTGCGGTTGCCCCGACGCCGAGTCGCCGCTAATCTGAAGGGCTTCCAAGGAGGGGGCGGCAATGG